>Ga0308024_1000066_pt1 | contig 41602 bp, 37 predicted proteins | sample Neamet420_FD_201295 | JGI IMG/M metagenome (GOLD analysis project Ga0308024, IMG submission 201295) | Marine microbial communities from water near the shore, Antarctic Ocean - #420 | ecosystem: Environmental > Aquatic > Marine > Unclassified | place: Southern Ocean | collected 2014-10-03
GACCAATATCGAAAACAACGGAGCTCCTTGGCAATACAATCAACAAGATAGATTAAACTGGAAAGACGAAGAATAAATAAATTTTGAATGATGCGTTTTTAATTATTAGTTAAATTAACTCAAAACTAACAACTCAAAACTAACAACTCAAAACTAACAAATCAAAACTAACAACTCAAAACTAACAACTCAAAACTAAAAAAATGATAGTACCTACAATGGCAGATATGATGGCTCAAGGAAAACAACCAGAAGTGTTATTTTGGGTTGGTGCAGCTGGAAGTTTTGATGATAGAGCAAAAAAAATAACGAGAGCTTTTGTGAAAATTTTACATCAGGCAAAAGTTGATTTTGCAGTATTAGGAACCGAAGAGAGTTCTACTGGAGATGCTGCTAAAAGAGCAGGAAATGAATTTTTGTTTCAAATGCAAGCAATAACAAATATAGAGGTGTTGAATGCGTATGAAGTAAAGAAAATTGTTACTTGTGACCCTCACTCATTTAATACGTTAAAAAATGAATACCCAAGTTTAGGCGGTAAATATGAAGTTTTTCATCATACCCAATATATAAAAAAATTAATTTCTGATGGTAGACTTTCTATTAACGACACCATTTTAAAAGGTAAAAAAGTTACATTTCATGACCCCTGTTATTTAGGTAGAGGAAATGGTGAATATGAATCTCCGAGAGATTTAATCAAACGTTTGGGTGTAAACTTAACAGAAATGAAACGCAATAAGTCTACAGCATTATGTTGTGGAGCAGGTGGAGCACAAATGTTTAAAGAACCAGAAAAAGGAGATAAAGACATTAATGTATTGCGTACAGAAGAGGCGTTAGAAACAACCCCAGAAATCATAGCAACCGGCTGTCCTTATTGTAATACAATGATGACAGATGGTATAAAGTTTAAAGAAAAAGAAACTGAAGTCCAAGTGTTGGATATTGCTGAATTAATAGCACAAGCCAACGAGTTATAAAGTTTTAAGTTTGCAGACGCATTTGTGCAAGCAGTTAAGAATAACCAACCAATTTCTATACAGAAAGCATTAAAATAAGATTCTATGGAGTTTTCTAATATTGAGGTTTTACAACTTCCGGATATTTCAAAATTAACTTTTAAGAGGATTCATACAGATTATTTAAAAGTGATATCACTTACAATTACAATAATTTTTTCTGCCCTTTTTATTGTCGTTTTCTTGTTAGAAACGAATGTTGAAGAAATAGGAATGTTTCCATATATAAAGCACAGCTATTTCTTATTAATTTTTCTTTTTTTAAGCCTGTTAACAGCATTTGGAATTGGTTTTTCTAGAAGAAAATATGTATTGAGAGATAAAGATGTTACGTATAAAAGTGGTGTTTTATTTAAGAAAACAACCACCGTTCCTTTCTCTAGAATTCAGCATGTAGAGTTAGATGAAGCGCCAGTTTCTAGAATTTTCAGCTTAGCATCAATACGTGTTTTTACAGCTGGTGATAGTAGCGATGATTTAGTTATCAAAGGGATTAAAAAAGAAGAAGCTTTAAAAATCAAAGAATTCATTAATCAACAAATAAATGGTTGAAAATTCTGTGTTTGCTGATTTTTCTAAACAATCACCCAAAGGGATTTTAGTAATCTACGGGAGACTATTACTCAAGGTATTTAAAGCAACGTGGATTTTATTAATTATATTCATTCAGCGGTTCTCTGAATTGTCAGAAGAAGTCTTTTCTTATATTTATATTGGGATCGCTATCTTTTTTGTGTTCTTGCTAATTAGAGCGTATTTAATTTATAAGAATTTTCTTTTTAAAATAGAAGATGGTCAATTTATTTTAAAAGAAGGAATACTAAAAAAGAAAAACACATCCATCTCTTTCGATAGAATTCAGAATATAAATTTCAAACAGAATTTAATTCAACAACTCATAAATGTATATGAAGTAAGTATAGAGACGGCTGGGTCTAAGGATACAGAAATTGCAATTAAGGCGTTGACGTATGAGAAAGCACAAGCATTAAAGACAGCCTTATCTCAAGTCGATAAGAGAACAGAAGAGGTGCAGGCAGCGCTGCAAAAGCCATTGTTGAAAATTGGTTTCAAAGCGTTGTTAAAAGTCAGTTTAACTGAAAATCACTTGCAAAATTTATTGATTTTTGTAGCGGTTGTTTTTGGGTTGTTGCAGCAATTAAATGAGGTGTTTACAGGAATCGGAAACGAAGATGTTTTAGGTAATTATACAGCTGTAAATCCAGAAGATATTTTTAATAGCATCCTTATTTTTGTAATTCTTGTTTTAATTTTGTTGATTATTGGAGTATTGAGCTCTTTTGTTCGAGTTTTACTTTTTCATTTCAATCTAACCTTATTTGTAAAAAATAAATCGTTTGATATTACACAGGGATTGTTGACTAAAAAATCAATCATCTTAAGTACAGGGAAAGTCCAAAGTATTACTGTTTCTACAAATCCAATTAAAAAGAAATTAGGAATCTCTTTCGTTACATTCAAACAAGCAGTAAGCGGAAAAGTAAAAAAGCAACAGCATAAATTAATTAGAATTGTTGGCTGTAAAATCGAGCAAATAAGAACAATTAAAGAGCTGTTGTATGTAGATGAGACGATTGATAATGAAACAAGGTATGTTCCTAATGCATATTATGTATTGAGAATGTATTTTGTAGTTTCTGTAATGTTTGTTGTATTGAATGGTATTATTTTGTTTTTACTGAAAGACGCAATTTGGTTGTGGGGTAATTTACTTGCAATTCCGTTGGCAATTCTGTTAATACAGTTAAAGTATAAAAAAGCCTTTTATCAATTTAACAAAGAAGTTTTATTGGTTGGCAAAGGAAGAATAGAAACACATTTAACATATTTGCCTTTCTTTAAAATTCAAAACATAAACATGAAACAAACTATTTTTCAGAAAAGAAGAAACGTCGTTAATTTGGTATTACAAACTGCCTCCGGAAAAATAACAATTCCGTGTGTGGAAGAAAATAGAGCAATAACACTATACAATTATATTTTATACAAAGTAGAAAGCAACAAAGAGTCATGGATGTAAAAAAATATATACAAGCCGCACGTTTAAGAACATTGCCGTTATCAATTTCAGGAATTATTGTAGGAAGTTTTTTAGGGAATCAAGATTCTTTTACCCTGAATAAGTTTAATAGTTTTTGGGATTTTAATTGTCCATCAATTTTTCAATCGCCAATTTTCTGGCTAGCCATTCTAACAACAATTGGTTTTCAAGTATTGTCAAACTTCGCGAATGATTATGGAGATGGAATCAAAGGAACGGATGATAACAGAACAGGAGAAAAAAGGTTGGTTGCTTCTGGAGCCATTACACCAAAACAAATGAAAATGGCAATGGTGATTACCGCAATACTTACATTAGTACTTGCATTGTTGCTGATTTATGTTTCTTTCGGGAAAGATAATTTTGGATATTCTATCTTGTTTTTTGGACTTGGAATTGCATCAATAGCGGCAGCAATAAAATACACTGTTGGTGAATCTGCTTATGGTTACAGCGGACTAGGAGATGTCTTTGTGTTTGTTTTCTTCGGGCTGTTAAGCGTTGTAGGTTCTTATTTCTTATTTACAAAAGAAATCAATGGAGCTATTTTTCTTCCAGCATTTTCAATAGGATTGTTAAGTACAGCAGTTTTAAACTTAAACAACATGCGAGACAGAGAGAATGATCAAAAAGTGGGTAAAAACACCTTGGTTGTTAAAATTGGAGCTGAATTTGCAAAGTATTACCACTATATTTTAATCATCGCTTCTTTCTTATTTGCGTTGTTGTTTACGGTACTAAAGTTTAAAAGCTCATTTCAGTTCTTATTTGTGATTGCATACATTCCGTTATTAAACCACCTCTTGTTTGTTGTGAAAAACAAAGAGGAAGCTGCTTTTGATGGTGAATTAAAAAAAGTTGCATTGAGCACTTTTTTCTTTGGTATTCTTTTTGGGTTAGGTCAAATATTATAACCTTAAAACAAATTGATATAAAAAATAGTATGATACACAAGTGTTATTTTACTAGCAGTTACATCTAGAAAGAGAAGTAGGAACACTAAGAAGAGATGTTGAAGCAACAAAAGGAGAATTGAAATAGTTACAAAGTCAAATTTCTACCTTAAATAATACTTTTTACAAGAAGTGAAATAGGATTTGGAAGTGAAATTGGAGCGGCTTTTAAGCTAGGTTTTTAAAATGTAAAAGCTTTTTTAGTTTCTATGATTAATATTTGACCATTTATGATTATTTTGTTCCTTCTAATTTTCTGTTTTAGAAAAAGAATAAAAAGATTAAACTCTTAAGATAAAATGAAAGTAATTAAAATAATTTTGGGTATTGTTACCGTATTGGTAATCCTCTTTTTTTCTACAGGTTTACTAATAAAAGAAACTACCTATCAAGTACGCGTAGAAATACACAAACCTTTATCAGAAGTTTTCGCGATTTTTAATGATCAAGAAGCGATGAGATATTGGTTGCCAGAAGTGAAATCTATTACCCCAATTAATGTAAAGCCGGGTATTGTTGGAAGTGAATATAAAATAACAGTTGACAATAACGGTCAAACTATTGTAATGAAAGAGAAGGTAATGGCGTATATCCTAAATAAAAAAGTAACCTTATATTTTGATGCTGAGGATATGCTTAAAACAGCTGATTATAACTTCAGTGAAGAAAACGGAAGCACTTTAATTGTAAAAGATGTTGCTTGTAAAAGTGAATCTTACATCATGAGTTGTATGTTTCCGTATCTTAAAGGTTTTTTCACAGATATGGATCAAAAACAGTTGGACAACTTTAAAGCATATATTGAAAAGTAATATAGATTGATGCAAGCAACTTACCAAAAATACATTCTCAATTTTAAAAGACCAAGCGGAACTTCTCGTGGGATTTTAAAGACCAAAGAAACATGGTTTATCATTTTAAATGACAATGAAAAACAAGGGATTGGAGAATGTGGAATACTTAGAACATTAAGTGTTGATGACAGACCGGATTATGAAGAAAAATTAAAATGGGCATGTCAAAACATTCACTTAGGGACCGTTGTTTTGTTAAAAGAACTCTATGAGTTTCCGAGCATTCAATTTGGCTTAGAACAAGCATTTTTGTCGTTGCAAAGTCATACTATGTTTGATTTGTTTCCGTCAGAATTCACAAAAGGAAATCAAGCAATTCCAATAAATGGTTTAGTTTGGATGGGAGATAAGGAGTTTATGAAAACTCAAATCAAAGAAAAATTAGCTACAGGTTTTTCATGTATTAAAATGAAAATTGGAGCGATAGATTTTAAGACAGAAATGGAGCTATTAACGTCTATTCGAAAAGAGTTTTCATCTAACGAAATTGAATTGCGCGTAGATGCAAATGGAGGTTTTGACCCTAATAATGCCTTAGAGAAGCTAAAAAGATTATCAGAATTAGAAATTCATTCTATTGAGCAACCTATAAAGCAAGGGCAATTTGAAGAAATGGCGAGTTTGTGCGAAAAAACTCCGTTGCCAATTGCATTAGATGAAGAATTAATTGGTGTTTTCTCTGTAACAAAAAAGCAAGAAATGCTACAAACAATACAGCCACAATACATTATTTTAAAACCCAGCTTAGTCGGGGGATTTAAAGGTGGTAAAGAATGGATAGAAAAGGCAGAAAGCCATAATGTGGGTTGGTGGGTTACTTCTGCATTAGAAAGTAATGTTGGTTTAAATGCCATTGCACAATGGACATTTACATTGAATAGTAATATGCCGCAAGGGTTGGGAACTGGTGGTTTATATACAAATAATATTGAGTCTCCTTTAGAAATAGAAAAAGGAAGTTTGAAATATAACACTTACAAAAAGTGGAATTTTAATTTATAGAGCATGGATTTTATACAAAAAGGGTTTGTTGGAAAAAATAAAAGTTGGATGTACGTGCTAACCATGGTATTGGTTTTTATTGCAATTCAGCTAGCGAGTATTCCGTTAATGATTGTTGCTTTTTTTGAAGTAGGTGGAGATTTAAAAAAGTTTCAAAAAGGAGCAGAATCAAGTTTTATGGATATTGGAATGAATTCAAGTTTGTTTTTATTCTTGATGATTTTTACTTTTATAATTGCCTTATTAGCCTTGTTCTTATGTGTTCGATTTATCCATAAAAAGAAATTCATTTCTATTATAACATCAAGAAAAAAAGTAGATTGGAGTCGCGTTTTTTATGCGTTTTCATTGTGGGGAATTATATCTGTGATCTCAGTTTTTATTGGGATGTATTTGTCACCAGAAGATTACGTTTGGAATTTTAAACCTGCTCCATTCTTTACATTACTATTTGTTTCATTTGTGTTTTTACCTTTTCAAACAAGTTCAGAAGAGCTTATTTTTAGAGGGTATTTGATGCAGGGATTTGGGACTCTAGTAAAAAACAGATGGTTTCCATTAATTAGTACTTCAGTTATTTTTGGTTTGCTACATGGAATGAATCCAGAAGTAGAAAAGCTAGGGTACACCTTAATGGTCTTTTATATTGGAACAGGATTGTTCTATGGAATAACTACTTTAATGGATGAAGGAACTGAATTAGCTTTAGGACTGCATGCTTCTAATAATATTATTGCAGCGTTTTTAGTCACTACAGATTGGATGGTTTTTAGAACCGATGCTTTATATATAGATACTTCAGAGCCTGTTGTTGGTGCTGAAATGTTTATAGGTGTTTTTGTTTTATACCCCATATTATTGTTGATTTTTTCTAGAAAATATGGTTGGACAAATTGGAAGAGTAAGTTGTTTGGAAAAGTAGAAATACCTGTGATTGATGAAGAATAATCAATTCCATATTGATTTTAAAATCAACGGAAATTCTTTCTTTTCTGTGGATGAAGTAGTAGCGTATTCTAAAACGCTTTCTGGTGCTACCCATCAGTTTCTGGAAGAATGGTTTTCTACAGATGCTATTATTGAAGTGAAAACTTCTGGATCTACAGGGAAACCAAAAATCATACAACTCAAAAAAGAGTGTATGATAAATTCTGCCTTGGCAACAGGAACTTTTTTCAACTTACCAGAAAAGACAACGGCATTATTGTGCATGTCTACAGTATATATAGCAGGTAAAATGATGTTGGTTAGAGCAATCGTTTTAGGCTGGTGTTTAGATATTGTAGAACCGGTTTCTGTTCCTTTAAAAGGGCTAGAGAAGCAGTATGATTTCTCTGCAATGGTTCCTATGCAATTACAAAATTCACTTTCAGAAATTCATAGAATAAAAAAGCTAATTGTTGGAGGCGGAATCGTTTCTAAAGAGTTAGAGAAGCAAATTCAAACTATTTCTACAGCGGTATTTGCAACGTTCGGAATGACAGAAACGATTACACATATTGCGGTTAAAAAGTTAAATAATTTTAGCCATGCAGAACTTGTTTCAGCATCTCATTACCAAATCTTACCAAGCGTTTCTATTTCTCAAGATGATAGAGGTTGCTTGGTTATTGATGCACCAAAAGTATCCCATGATAAAATCATTACAAATGATGTTGTGGCACTTGTTTCTACAGAAGAATTTAGGTGGTTGGGGCGTTATGATAATGTTATAAATTCTGGCGGAATTAAATTACATCCAGAAGAGATAGAGGAGAAGTTATCTCTGGTGATTTCTCAGCGCTTTTTTGTGACGGGAATTCCGGATAAAACTCTTGGGGAGAAATTGGTTTTGATCATTGAACAAAATAGTGATTCGAGCGCAGTCGAGCAGACTTTTCGAAAACAAATAGAACTCAATTTAAATGAAGCAAAAAATCTTACCAAATACCAAATTCCAACAAAAATCTATTTTGTAGAAGAATTTGTTCAAACAGAAACAAAAAAAATCCAACGAAAAAAAATACTGGATTTGCTTTTTAAATAGTAATTAAAAAACTCCGCAGCTCTTATTTTTCTGTTAAAATTAGTTTTCCTTAATCTAAAAAACAGCACTTTATATACAACAAAAAACCTGAGAAGCTAGCTTCTCAGGTTTGAGTTATTTGTATTAAAAACTACCAACCTCTTTTAGGACGACTTATGAAATTATTTCAACTAGATTTTTTTCATCTGTTGTTTCATCATTTTAATTTGATCATTTAGCATCCCTTGTTTGTCTAATTTCTTAGCTTCATTCATTAACATAGTTGCTTCACGTTTTCTTCTTTTTGTCATTGCGATACCTGCTAATTGTAGTTTCGCCATTGCTAAATCATGCCCCATAGATAAACCTAGCTTAATTGCTTTCTTTAAGTATTTCTCAGCTTGCGTTATATTCGTTTGAGAAAGCATAATTCCGTGTAGAAAGTTGTAATACCCTTCTTGCTTTTTTATTAAAGCAGTACTTGGGTTTTTAATGTGTCCTAACCATTTCTGAGCACCAGGAAAATTTTGTTTACGTAGCTGTAAAAAGGCTAATAATATAAATTCGTTTTTAAAGTATAATAGAATGAAAAGACCCGCTAATAATAGAATAGAAATCCCATTCATTATATGACCTTGAGAAAATTCGTATACAGACCATATAGTGATTAAAGCTGCAATAATTAATTTTAAATTTTTATGAAACATAAAGTGTTGTTTTTATTTAATAAAAGCAAAAATAAGGCTTTCAGTTGATTATTGTTTGTCCCTTCGAGTGAAATTTCTGTAAAGAAATTTAATACCGATAAGTTATTTTTTATAATATTTTTTGTACTTAAACCAAGCTGCTACTCCTAATATCGTAACAAAACCAATAGTGTAATAAAGAGCTGTTGGTGTAATTACTTTATCTCCACTAGCATAAGAATGCAATCCTGATAAATAAAAATTCACTCCAAAGTAGGTCATCATAATAGATGCAAAGGTAATAATTGACCATAAGTTAAAAGTGAATCTGCTTCTTAAACCAGGAATTAAACGCATGTGTAAAACAAAAGCATATAACATAATACTAATTAATGCCCATGTTTCTTTTGGATCCCATCCCCAATAACGTCCCCAGCTTTCGTTAGCCCACCAGCCACCTAGAAAGTTTCCTATGGTTAACATAATCAATCCGATAGTAATAGACATTTCGTTAATTACGGTCAGTTCTTTAATAGCTAAATCTATTTTGGTTTTGTTTTTCTCTGTTGTAAATATCATTAATAATAAAGAGAAGACTCCTAAAATCATTCCTAAAGAAAAGGGCCCGTAACTAGCAACAATAATTGAGACATGAATTAATAACCAATACGAATTTAATACGGGTTGTAAGTTTGCGATTTCTGGATCTAACCAGTTTTGGTGTGCAAAGACTAATATAACCGCAGTTAAAAATGTTGTTGCTGCAATTGTTAATGATGATCTTCTACCGAAAATTAATCCGAATAACATGGTTGCCCAAGCAACGTATATAATAGATTCGTAGGCATTACTCCAAGGAGCATTCCCACTAATACCCCAACGAGCTACTAATCCCAATGTGTGGAAAATAAATAATATAATGATAATAGCAACTAGTCCTTTTACGAGGTAATTGAGTATTTTTCGGTCTGAAAATATTTGAGTAATTACTACAAATATTAATAAAACGCCAACCAATCCAAAGTATTTAGCCAATCGGCTAAAAATGCTAAATTTATTGTACGTAATTTCTAATGCTATTCTGTTTTCTGAAGGAATAACATTAGCGCCAAATTTCTTTTGGAAGTTCTTAATTCCGTCTAAAATTTTATTTGCTTGCGTGTAGTCTTTGCTTGCTTTTGCCTTTTGTAAAACTTGTTTGTAAACAGGTAATACTTGTCTTACAAAAACAGAGTCGGTTCCTTTAAAGTTAGCGTGTAATGTTTCTGGTTGTGAAACCCATTTGTTATTTGGGTCATTAGGAACTGGGAAAATTTTTAAAATATCTCCACCAATAGCTCCGTATAAAAGTCCAACTCGTTTGTCAATATTGATTAGGTCTTTTTCAAACTTATTTTTAACGTTATTTTTTTGCGCTTCAGCAACTTGTTCTCTAATTAAGTATTCTCCTTTCTTAGTTAATAAATCAGATAAACGAGCATGTGTAGCCTCTTTTGCTAAACCAAGTTGTTCTCTAATCTGAGTATTACTTTTTTCAAGGTAAATCATTGGAACTTCAATCCAAAAGCTAGGGTTTTCTATTATAGACAATAACACCTGACTAGGATTCATTCCTTTAAAAACTTCTTGGTGCGTCACTTTTCGAACCAATTCAGAAGCAAATGTGTGGGCTGGTTTCATTCTTCCTCCAGCATCTTGAATTACTAAAGTGTTAAACAGTTCAGCATGTGTTGCATCAACAATATTTGCTTGTAAAATGGAATCTATTTGTTGTGATGAAATAGTATGCTCTTTATGTTGCTGTTGTGCAGATATAGATATCGAAAGAAATAATAATGCTGTAATACTTAATGCTGCTTTTTTCTTCCTGATTTTTTTCAAAGATTGCCTTAATGAATCAAAACGAGTTCCTTTCGCAAATAAAATGCAAATCAACCCAAAGAATAATAACGTATACCCAGTGTATGTAATTGAAGTTCCCCAAAAATCATGATTTACAGATAAATGAGTTTCTTCTACTTCTTTAGTGTCATCATAGCTAGATTGGAATAACTTGTATCCTTTGTAATCTAAAATGTGATTCATATAGATACGATAATCAAATGTTTTTTCAGGAGAAATTACCGTTACTTCACTTGCGTAAGAAGCAGCGCTTTCAGATCCTGGGTATTTTTCTAGTTGAAAGTCTTTTAACTTTACATGAAAAGGTGTTTCTAACGTGTTAGAACCATATAGCATTCTAAAGTTTAAATTATCAACAGTAAGTTGTTTAGAGTTTAAAGAATTGTATTTACCTCCAGTCAATTCAATTATTTCTGTTTTTTCATTTGTAGTAACCTCTAAAATAATTAAATCTGAGCTTAAATTTCTGTCATTTTTAGCGCCTCTAACCGTTGTCATATTTCCTTTCATAACAGGATTTGGAATAACAAAAGGCAAGCCAGATACCGTATATAATGAACGTAGCTGAAAATCTTGAATAGAATCTTTGGTAACAGTTCCTTTAAATTGATCTGCCATTCTCATGAAAGTTCCATCTGCACCAGTTTTAATTTTTAAGGCATCACCTGAAGTGCTAATATTTATGGTTGCTGTGTTTGGTGCGTCAAAACCAACTAATATATTGTGAATGTTTTGTACAGTTCCCTGTTTAATATAATGCTCGTGTCTAGAGCCGCTACTTGACTCTACGACAAATAAATAGTTGTCTCCAGCTTCATCTTCAATAAATTTTTGTTCTGCCCAAGGAATGTAATCTATCAATTTAAAATCAACATCTTGTCCTTTAAATTCAGTTGAGTAGTTCCAATTATTCTTTCCCCAGCCAGATAATAAGATTGGTTCGTTAATTGTTGGTTTTTGTTGTTCTCCATCGTCTATAACAATATTTACATAGGTTGTTTCAGATAAAAATTTATTGGTCATTTCTCCTTCTTCAATAACCATAATTCCTTCATAACTTACGTAACGAGTAACTCCAGCTCCAATAAGGATCAATAAAAAAGAGGTGTGAAATAATAATACAGCCCATTTTTCTTTTTTATATAAACGATACCTAAAAATGTTTCCAAAAAAATTGATTACAAAAAAGGCCATAATTGCTTCGAACCACCAGGCATTGTACACTAGAGCTTTAGAGGTTTGTGTGCCAAAATCGTTTTCTATAAAAGTGGCTATTCCCATTGAAGTTGCAAACAGGAAAAATAAGACAGCCGTTAGGCGTGTCGAGTACAGAATATTAAATATTTTTTTCATCAGTAAAGTAGTAATGTAAAAGTTCACAAATTTACGGATAAATGCTTGAATTGCTATTTTAAATACGGTTGTTTTTTGATATTATTTTATAAATAAAAAGCTCATTAAATTTAATGAGCTTTTTGAGATTATTTCTTTTGATTAGGAATAGGAGGTGGTCCTTCAGGAATCATTGCTTTATAAATCTCATTTCCTTTTCTCTTAACATATTCTGCTTTTACTTTTTGAACAAGTTTTGGGTCTTCAAACAAATCTAGCATGGTCATTGACATTGCTTTAGAAGAGTAAATCAACCCTTTATGGCCAATACTCATTCCGCCACAAGCAACTACTGCCCAAGAGTGCCAAGGGGTGTCTTTTGGAGCTGTTGTAACTCCTAAGTTTATGTTTGCTACATTCCAGCTAACATCTCCTACGTCTGTAGAGCCTCCACCTGGATGTTCACGTGTAGCTTCTAAAGGGTTGATGTTACTATCCATACCTACTTGTTCTTTTTTTGTTTCTTCTTGAATTTTTTTTCCAAAACTTATTTCTGCATCAGTATATTTAATCGGCCCAAGAAGTTCGATGTTTTTTTGCATTATCTGTCCACCTTCTCTATTGACTAAAAGCTCATAAATACCAGATATTAGTGAAATTTTATAATCAACATTTGCCATAATTGCAGCTCCTTCTGCCATTTTTCTAGCTTGCTCGTAAACAGGCATCATTCCCGAGCGTTTGGTATCTCTAACACGCATCCACAATCTAGCGTAATCTGGCACTACATTTACTACTTGTCCACCATCTTGTATGTGGTAATGCATTCTAACCGTAGGTCTTACATGCTCTCTGTAATAGTTAATTCCGGTTGTATATAATTCTAAAGCATCAGAAGCACTTCTACCATTCCATGGATCCATAGAAGCATGTGCTGCTTGTCCAAAAAATTCTATTTTAAAATCTATCAATGCAAGAGAACTTTGTACATCTGCTTTTGTATTTGCTGATGGATGCCAGCTAATATTTACATCCACATCATCCCATACACCAGCATTTACCATCCAGATTTTACCGAAAAATTTTTCTTCACTAGGTGTTCCAATAAATTTCACTGTTCCTTTTATTTTTCCGTCTTGAATTAATTCTTTAATTGCTATTGCAGCTCCTAAGCTTCCCGCACCAAAAAGATTATGTCCACAACCATGTCCAGCTGCGCCTTCTTTGAAAGGGGTTTTTATTGGTTGTGCTTTTTGAGAAATTCCAGGTAATGCATCAAACTCACCTAGTACGCTGATAACAGGTTTTCCGCTACCATATGTTGCTACAAATGCAGTTGGTATATTTGCCACGCCTCTTTCAACGTTAAAACCTTGTAATTCTGCATAATCAGCTAAAATTTTTGAAGATTTTGTTTCTTCAAAAGCAGTTTCTGCTAGAGCCCATATAGAATCGCTTATTTTAATTAATTGCGTTTTGTGCTTTTCTACAGACTGGATAAGTAGTTTCTTATTTTTAGATATATTTTTTTGAGAAAAAGTAAATCCAACTTGAAATAAGAAAACTAGAAAAAATAAATTTTTACAATTTTTCATGATACGTTAGTTTTATCAAATATAAATAAAAAAACGACAGTATTAAATTGTTTGTTTTTTGAGTTTTAATAGCTGCAAGGAAGATAGAATGATTTAATATTCAAAATAAAACTACTCAGCTACACTATCAATTAAAATAGTAAGCATATCAATAGCAGCTTGAGAAATTTTAGTTCCTGGTCCAAAAACTCCAACAGCACCAGCATCAAATAAAAATTGGTAATCTTGTGCGGGAATTACGCCACCCACAATAACCATAATATCTTCGCGTCCATATTCTTTTAGTGCTGAAATTACTTGAGGCACCAATGTTTTATGTCCGGCAGCTAATGAAGAGATTCCTAGAATATGTACATCATTTTCTATCGCTTGTTTCGTTGCTTCTTTAGGCGTTTGAAATAAAGGGCCAATATCAACATCGAAACCTAAATCGGCATAGCCTGTAGCAACAACTTTTGCTCCACGATCATGGCCGTCTTGACCTAATTTAGCAATCATTATTCTTGGGCGTCTTCCTTCTAGCTCAGCAAATTTATTTGCTAATTCTGCTGCTTTTTTAAATAATGGATCTTCTTTTATTTCTTTACTATACACGCCAGATATGGTTTTATGAACAGCTTTATGTCTGCTAAAGATAATTTCTAAAGCATCAGATATTTCACCTAAAGTAGCTCTTTCTTTTGCTGCTTTAATTGCTAAATCTAGTAAATTTTTATTTTGATGACTATCAGATTCTTTTAAATTTTGACTTTCTTTAGCGGCTATGGTTAAATCAGCAAGCGTTTTTTTAACTTTCTCTGTATCTCTTGAGGCTTTGACAGCTTCTAGACGTTCAATTTGAGACAAACGTACTGCTTCATTATCAACTTCTAAAATATGTAAAGGATCTTCCTCTTTTAATTGGTATTTATTTACGCCAACAATAGTGTCTTGTCCGCTATCAATCTTAGCTTGCTTTTTTGCAGCCGCTTCTTCAATACGCATCTTCGGAATTCCTTGTTCAATGGCTTTTGTCATTCCGCCTAATTCCTCAACTTCTTGAATTAACTCCCACGCTTTATTTGCAATATCTTCGGTTAATTGTTCTACATGATAACTTCCAGCCCAAGGATCAACAGTCTTGGTAATGCTTGTTTCTTCTTGTAAATATATTTGGGTATTTCTTGCAATTCTTGCTGAGAAATCTGTAGGCAAAGCAATTGCTTCATCTAATGCATTTGTGTGCAAGCTTTGTGTACCGCCAAAGGCAGCCGCCATCGCTTCAATTGTTGTTCTGGCAACATTGTTAAAAGGATCTTGTTCTGTTAGAGACCAACCGCTTGTTTGACAATGTGTTCTTAGAGCCAAAGATTTTTGGTTTTTCGGGTTGAATTCTTGCACAATTTTAGACCATAACATCCTGCCTGCTCGCATTTTTGCAATCTCTGTAAAATGATCCATTCCAATTGCCCAAAAGAAAGACAATCTTGGTGCAAAAGAGTCAATATCCATTCCGGCTTCAATCCCTTTTCTAATATATTCTAACCCGTCTGCTAAGGTATATGCTAATTCAATATCTGCAGTTGCTCCAGCTTCTTGCATATGATAGCCAGAAATAGAAATTGAATTAAATTTAGGCATATGATTGCTCGTGTATTGAAAAATATCTGCAATAATTTTCATTGATGGAGCAGGAGGGTAGATGTACGTATTACGAACCATAAACTCCTTTAAAATGTCATTCTGAATAGTCCCGGTTAACTGCTCTGGCTTAACACCTTGCTCTTCTGCAGCAACAATATAAAAAGCTAAAATGGGTAAAACAGCTCCATTCATTGTCATAGAAACTGACATTTTATCTAATGGAATTTCATCAAATAAAATTTTCATATCCTCAACAGAATCTATTGCAACACCAGCCTTACCAACATCACCCTGTACACGTTCATGGTCAGAATCATACCCTCTATGAGTGGCTAAATCAAAAGCAACAGACAATCCTTTTTGACCAGCAGCTAAGTTTCTTCGATAAAAAGCATTACTCTCTTCTGCAGTAGAAAAACCTGCGTATTGTCTAATTGTCCAAGGTCTACGAACATACATTGTAGCGTATGGGCCTCTTAAGTATGGTGGAACCCCTGCGATAAAATCCTCATGTGAAAAAGATTTTTCAGGGTTGTTTTTAGATGTATTTAAAGCTATGTTCTGTATGTTTTTTCTACTCATATTGTTTAGCTTATTATAGTATCATCAGTTTGTGAACTTTAGAGCCTATTGTTTTTTGTGTTAGTATGTATAGGTAAACTGTTTTTTTTCCTTCTTCCATGTTTTAACGATTATTCGTTTTTTAGGCGTTGCTTTTCGTAAGCTTCTGCTAACCGTTTTTTTATAATTGGAGAGATCAACGTTTTAATAGGTCTTATTTTAAGGAAGGGGTAAAACTCAATATCGCTTTTCATTTTATCATCAATATTAGGTTGCTTGTTTGTTCCTAATAATATTAGCTCATTGTTGTCAAATTTATGTTGCTCTTTATTGGCGCTCTCAGTAATTTTTCTTTGAATTATGCCTTCTTTTAACTGCTTTATAAATCCGCCACCTTTTTCTATGTCTTTGAAAACAAGTAAGGCTTTTTCGGCTAATTGATTCGTAATGCTTTCTATATAGTAAGAGCCGTTGGCAATTGTATTTGCGTTTTCAAGGTGGCTTTCTTGCTGAAGAATCAATAACTGGTTTCTAGAAATCCTTTCTCCAAATTCGTTTTTCTTGTGATATGTAGCGTCGTAAGAAAGGTTGTTGACGGTATTTGCGCCTCCTAAAACAGCACTCATACACTCAGATGTAGTTCTTAGTAGATTTACATTATAATCGTAAATAGTTTTATTACGTGTACTGGGTTGTGTAAATATATGAGTTTCTTTTTCTTCGGAACCGTACTCTTTTAATAGTGCGCTCCAGATGATTCTGAATGCTCTGATTTTAGCGATTTCGAAAAAATAATTACTTCCTATGGCAAAATTAAAATGAAACTTTGAAGCAGCTTCAATTCCAAAATGGTTTAAATATTCATTTGCATGTGCTAATGTATAGGCTAATTGTTGTGTGCTAGTTGCCCCAGAATTTTGATACAATGTTGCATCGACTCCGATTGAATTGCTACTGTGTTTAACAATATTTTCAAAGACTAAATGGTCTTCTTTTAAGTTTTTAAACCAGTTTCCGTTTTGAGCAAGGTTGTTGATAATATCAATTTGAATGTAACAATTATTTGAGTTGATGTACTCAGAGATTTCATTGATAAAAGAGGCGTCTAAAAACTGAAATCTAAAATAGAGATGTACACTTTTTAAATCAAAGTTTGCTAATAGCTGTTTGTAATCAAAAGGATTCACCGCGATAAACTCAATTGCGTTTGCGCCTTTTATTAGCGCATTTTTGGCAATGTAATTCGCAGTTTTTTCATCATTAATATAGATTGATTGAGAAATATTGAATTTAAAATCAGTCGTATTACTTGAGTTGTTTACTCTGTCGCTTTTGGTGTAAAAGGGCTTTACAGTAATTCCCTCGTCAGTTTTCCACAATAAAGCTTCATTATAGTCAGCTCCTTTTAAATCAACTTGAATTTTTTGCTTCCAAGCAGGTGGAGAGGTGCTGTTAAAATGATTAAATAAATTACTACTCATTACTTTAAGGTGTCAAATTCGATCAAATAAATATCTTCGTTTTCTTTTTTCATCAAGTATTTTTCTCGAGCAAAACGCTCTAGTTGTAAAGAATCTTGAAAAGTTTGTATTGTTGTTCTGTCTTCTTTGATTCTTTTTTCATAAAATTCAATAGCAGTTTCTAATTCTGTAATTTCAGAATTAAATTCTTTGTGAACAAGATAAGAATTTCCGTCAAAAAATAACATCCAAATACTAAATCCTATAAGAATTAATACATATCTGTTGGTTGTAAACTTGACTAGTTTATTTTGCCTAAACTGCTTAAATGTCATTTAATAGTTTGTTTGTTATTACAGTTCTAACTATATCAATGGCAACATTATTGTGTCTGTCATTAGGGATGATAAGATCTGCGAAATTTTTTGTAGGTTCTATGAACTGCTGATGCATTGGTTTTAAGGTGTCTTGATATCTGCTTAACACCTCATTTACATCTCTGCCTCTTTCATTAATATCTCTACGAACTCTTCTAATTAATCGTTCATCAGTATCTGCATGCACAAATATTTTAATATCAAAAAGATCTCTTAACTCTTCATTATTGAAAATCAAAATTCCTTCAACAATAATAACCTTTCTTGGATGTGTTTTTATGACATCACTTGTTCTATTATGAGAAACAAAAGAATACACAGGTTGATCTATCGTTTTACCAGCTTTTAACTCTTTTAAATGCTTAATAATTAAACCAAAGTCAATTGCTCTAGGGTGATCAAAATTAATTTTTGACCGTTCATCATAGGGTAGGTTGTCTGTGGCGTTGTAATAGGAGTCTTGAGAAATTACACAAACTTCATCTGTAGGAAGTTCTTGTACTATCTTATTTACAACTGTTGTTTTTCCACTTCCAGTTCCCCCTGCAATTCCGATTATTAGCATATTGTTTTTTGTTATATTTTAAGAATAACTGACAACAAATTTAATAAAAATTCAGTCAATTTTGAGCATAAAAAAAGCCCTTTCTTTTGAAAGGACTTTAAAGAGCCGATGAAGGGACTCGAACCCCCGACCTGCTGATTACAAATCAGCTGCTCTAGCCAGCTGAGCTACATCGGCTTTTGCTTATTTTTAAGCGTGGCAAATATATTATGATTTCTGATATTTACAAACTTTTTTTAAACTTTTTTTCCAAATTTATTTTATAGAAATAAGAGGTTGTTTTTCTTTGCTGTTTATTGTGAATTAAATCAGACAGTTAGTTTTTTTTTGATGAAAAACACCTTGTAAATTCTTGCAGAATTTTGCGGAATTCGAGCCTGCCATATTTAGAATAAAAATTTTTTACATAAAAAAAACCTTGCAAATACTTGCAAGGTTTTGTCGGGGTGGCAGGATTCGAACCTGCGACCTCCTCGTCCCAAACGAGGCGCGATGACCGGGCTACGCTACACCCCGAAAATAGTAAATTTGTCGTGTAGTTTATTTCGAACGAAGTCGAGAGGCTACACCCCAAATATTTCGGATTGCAAATATACTATTATATTTCTATATTGTAGAGCCAAATCATCTTAAATATATCAAATTATGAAAAATAGTATTCGATTAGTAGGTGTCTTTTTTCTTTGTTGTTTTTTCGCTAGTTTTTATAGTGCTCAACAAGAGCAAACTAAAGAATATGAAATCGTAGTTCCTGATCTAAATATTCCTTGGGGATTTACTTTTTTACCTGATAACTCGATGTTAATCACGGAAAAAGAAGGAACACTCATCCATTTTAAAAACGGAAAAAAGCAGATGATAACTGGACTGCCAAAAATTAAAGTCCAAGGTCAAGGGGGTTTAATGGATATTGAATTGCATCCAAATTATAAAAATAACGGTTGGATATACTTTACATATTCATCAGGAAACAGCAAAGGAGCGAATACAACGTTAATGAGAGCTAGAATTAATAGCAATAGATTAATCAACCAAGAAGTATTGTATAAGGCGACACCAAATACTACAAAAGGACAGCATTTTGGTTCTCGTATTGCATTTGATACAAAAGGGTACCTCTATTTTAGTATTGGAGATAGAGGGAATAGAGATGTCAATCCGCAAGATATAACTAAAGATGGAGGTAAGGTTTACCGATTACATGATACGGGTAGTATTCCTAAAGACAACCCTTTTGTTGCTGTTGATGGCGCTAAAAAAGCGATATATAGTTACGGACATCGAAACCCGCAAGGAATGGAAATCAATCCTTTTACTGGTGATATTTGGACACACGAGCATGGTCCACAAGGTGGGGATGAAATTAATAAGATTCAAAAAGGTAAAAACTATGGTTGGCCAAAAGCTAGTTTTGGAATCAATTATAGTGGGTCAAAATTCACTGATAAAACTTCAATTGTAGGCATGGAAAACCCTTTGCACCAATGGACACCATCAATAGCGCCTAGTGGAATGGCTTTTGTAAATTCAGATACGTATCCAAAGATGAAAGGAAACCTATTAGTTGGCTCATTAAAGTTTAGATATGTATCTAATTGTACTTTGAAAAACGGAAAAGTGGTGAAAGAGGAAAAGCTATTAGAAGGTTTAGGAAGAGTGAGATCTATTGAGCAAGGAAATGATGGTTTTATGTATGTTGGGATTGAGCAATTAGGGATTGTGAAAATCAATCCTTAACAGGTTTATGTACTTTACAAGCATTCAATTGATTTTAATTATATAACTATTATAATTTATCATGTAAAAAAAGTTGAGAAATACATTTAAAAAAATACATTTGCATTCATAAAATTAGAAACAATGGCAGAAAAAATTAAATGTTTGATTATCGGTTCTGGTCCTGCGGGATACACAGCAGCAATTTATGCAGCAAGAGCAGATATGAAACCAGTAATGTATACAGGAATGCAAATGGGAGGTCAGTTAACGACCACTACAGAGGTAGATAATTTTCCTGGTTATGCTGATGGAACTGATGGAACTGCAATGATGAATGATTTGCAAAAACAAGCTGAACGTTTTGGAACAGAAGTTCGTTTTGGAATGGTTACTAAAGTAAATTTCAGTAAAGAAGAAGGGGGTATTCATAAAGTGATTGTTGATGAGTCAATTGAAATTGAAGCTGAAACCGTAATTATTTCTACTGGAGCTACCGCTAAATATTTAGGAATAGAAAGTGAACAACGTTTAATTGGAGGTGGAGTTTCTGCTTGTGCTACTTGTGATGGATTTTTCTATAAAGGACAAGATGTTGTCGTTGTTGGAGCTGGAGATACTGCTGCAGAAGAGGCTACATATTTGTCTAATATTTGTAGAAAAGTAACCATATTGGTTCGAAAAGATTTTATGAGAGCATCAAAAGCAATGCAACATAGAGTTAACAAAACAGAAAACATTGAGGTATTATATAACTCAGAGATTGACATCGTTATTGGTGATACTGTTGTAGATGGAGTAAGAGCTGTAAATAATAAAACCGGAGAAAAAATTGATATTCCTGTAACTGGAGTTTTCATTGCTATTGGTCATACACCAAATACTACTATTTTTAAAGGTATTTTAGATATGGATGACACAGGGTATTTAATTACAGAAGGGAAATCTACAAAAACAAATTTACCAGGTGTTTTTGCAGCTGGTGATGTACAAGATAAAGAATACAGACAAGCAGTAACAGCAGCAGGTACAGGTTGTATGGCAGCTTTAGATGCAGAGCGTTATATTGGTGCTTTGGAATAACTGTATATAATAGTTAGTATATAAAAAAAGAGATTGCGAAAGCAATCTCTTTTTTTATGATGTTCATTTTGAGACCGTTAACTGTCTCTTTGATAGTACTAATTATAAAGACCGTTATCAAAAAAAGATAACGGTCTTTAACAAACAACTAAAATTAAAACTAATACTATTTAAGAAGCCTTATTAAAAGCTACTAAAGGTATATCTATTCCGTTTTTTTTTAGAAACAATATTTGTTTTCTGCTTTTACTTTTTCTGCAATTGTATTTCTTAATTCAATTACATTTGGGTAATTCGCATATTTTGTGAAACGTTTTAAGCCCATTAACATCATGCGTTGCTCATCTCCTTCAGTAAATGAAACGATTCCTTCTTTTGCATTTTTGTTGACGATTTCTACAGCATTGTATAAATACAATTGTGACATTGCAATTTCTTCTTTTTTAGAATCTTGACCAAAACGTTTTACGTTCTTTTCAGTTCTTAAAATTCCAGATTCTGCCATGTATATTTCAATCAAGATATTAGAAGCTGCATTTAATAATTGTTGATGTTGCTCTAATTCAGGTCCGAATTTCTGCAGTGCAGATCCAGCAACCATTAAGAAAACCTTTTTCAATTTGACTAACATTTCTTTTTCTTCAGCAAATAATTCTGAATAATCAGGAGTGTCAAAAGAAGGGATGCCTAATAGTTCTTCACCTACAGCCATTGCAGGTCCTAATAAATCGATGTGCCCTTTCATCGCTTTTTTCACTAGCATACCAACAGATAACATTCTGTTGATTTCGTTTGTTCCTTCGTAGATACGAGCAATTCTTGCATCTCTCCAAGCAGATTCCATTGGAGTTTCTTCTGAGAATCCCATTCCACCAAAAATTTGAATTCCTTCATCAGCACAAGCTTGTACATCTTCAGAAACGGCAACTTTTAAGATTGAACACTCAATTGCGTATTCTTCAACACCTTTTAATTCTGCATCTTGATGAGAGTTTCCAGCTGCTTCACGCAATGCAATTCTATCTTCAATGTTTTTTGCAGCTCTATAAGATGCAGATTCACCAATATATGTGTTGGTCGCCATTTCGGCAAGTTTAGATTTGATAGCACCAAACTCTGAAATTGGAGTTTTAAATTGTTTACGTTCGTTTGCATAGTTTACAGCAATACTTGTTACTCTACGTTGAGAATCTAAACAAGCAGCTGCTAATTTGATACGTCCTACATTTAAAGCATTCATGGCAATCTTAAATCCGTCACCACGACCTGCTAACATATTTTCTGCAGGAACAACCGTATCACTATAAAATACTTGACGTGTAGAAGAAGCTCTAATTCCTAATTTGTGCTCTTCTTCACCCATCGTAATTCCGTTTGGATTTTCAGCATCATATTCAACGATGAATCCTGTAATATTTTTATCCCCTTCAATACGAGCAAAAACAATCATCACGCTACAGAAACCTGCATTTGAGATCCACATTTTTTGTCCGTTGATTTTATAACTTTTTCCATCTTCTGAAAGTGTAGCAGTAGTTTTTCCTGAGTTAGCATCAGAACCTGCGCCTGGCTCAGTTAAACAATAAGATCCAAACCATTCTCCAGAAGCTAATTTCGGAACGTATTTTTGTTTTTGTTCTTCAGTTCCATACAACGTAATTGGCATGGTTCCAATTCCTGTATGTGCACCAAAAGCTGTACTAAAAGAACCTGTTCCGCTTGAGATATAATCACAAGTCAACATCGTAGAAACAAACCCCATTCCCATTCCTCCATAAGCTTCAGGAACAGAAACACCTAAAAAGCCTAATTCACCAGCTTTACGCATTACTTCTTCAGTTAACGCATACTCTTTTGCTTCGAATCTGTTTTTATGTGGAATGATCTCACGATCGTTAAATTCCATCACAGCTTCCTTCATCATTGTTTGCTCTTCAGTAAAATCTTCAGGAGTAAACACATCCTCGCACTTTGTTTCTTTGACAAGGAATTGTCCTCCTCTTAATAATTCAGCCATTTTATTTGTTATTTTAAAAATTCATAAACTCCTGCAGCACCTTGACCAGTTCCAACACACATGGTAACCATACCGTATTTCCCTGTCATATCTCTCTTGCGCATTTCATCAAATAATTGCACAGATAATTTTGCTCCTGTACATCCTAAAGGATGCCCTAAAGCAATTGCTCCACCATTAACGTTTACGATATCTTGATTTAAATCTAATTCTCTCATTACAGCTAATGACTGAGAAGCAAAAGCTTCATTCAGTTCAATTAACTCAATATCTTTCTGTTGTAATCCTGCTTGTTTTAATACTTTCGGTATTGCAGCAACTGGGCCAATCCCCATAATCCTTGGTTCTACACCTGCAGCAGCATAGTTTACCATACGAGCAATTGGTTCAAGGTTTAATTCTTTTACCATTTTTTCACTCATGATCAATACAAATGCAGCTCCGTCACTCATTTGAGATGAGTTACCCGCAGTTACGCTTCCGCCTTGAGCAAATACAGCTCTTAATTTACCTAATGCAGCTTGACTTGTTCCAGCTCTAGGACCTTCATCTTTTGTTACTGTATATGATTTTGTTGCTTTTTTACCGTTTGCATCAATATATGTTTGATCTACTTTTATAGGAACAATTTGATCTTGAAAACGATTTTCAGCTTGCGCTTTTAAGGCTTTCATATGCGATTTAAAAGCAAACTCATCTTGGTCTTCTCTAGAAACTTTGAATTGATTTGCTACAGCTTCAGCTGTATTTCCCATTCCCCAATAATAGTCTTCATGACCAGAGTTTACGACATCGTAGTTTAATTCTGGTTTAAAACCTGTCATTGGAACTGAACTCATGCTTTCTGCACCACCAGCAATAATACAATCTGCCATTCCGGCTTGGATTTTTGCTGTTGCCATTCCGATAGTTTCTATTCCTGATGAACAAAAACGATTTACGGTAACTCCAGGAACATCAACAATGTCTAATCCCATTAAAGAGATTAAACGACCCATGTTTAATCCTTGAGCTCCTTCTGGCATTGCATTACCAACAATCACATCATCAATACGAGTCTTGTCAAAGTTTGGTAATTCATCCATCATATATTTGATGGTTTCTGCAGCCAATTCATCTGTTCTTTTAAAACGGAACACCCCTTTTGGAGCTTTTCCAACTGCGGTTCTATATGCTTTTACTATATATGCTGTTTTCATAATTTTAGATTTTTAGATAACTTGATTTTTAGATTTCTACGACTCTAGAAACCTAACAGTCTAATTACGTAATGGTTTACCCGTTTTTAACATGTGTTGAATACGCTCCAATGTTTTTCTTTCTGTACAAAGACTTAAAAATGCTTCACGTTCAATATCTAATAAGTATTGTTCTGAAACTTTCGTTGGTTCAGATAAATCTCCACCAGCCATTACATAGGCTAATTTGTTGGCTATTTTCTGATCGTGTGCTGAAATGTAATTACTATCTTCCATAGAGTCTGTTCCAACTAAGAACATTCCTAATGCTTGTTTACCAAGAACTAATACATCTTTTCGTTTTGCAGGTTGTGTATAACCAGCTTCTGCTAATAGTATTGCATGTTTCTTCGCTTCTGCTAATTGCCTGTCTTTGTTAACAACAACAACATCTTTTCCTTTTTGTAAGATTCCTAAATCGAATGCTTCATACGCAGAGGTTGCTACTTTTGCCATTCCGATTGTTAAGAAATGTTCTTGCAATACATTTAATTGGACATCTCCTTTATGGAATAAATCAGATGCTCTTAAAGCCATCTCTTTAGATCCACCACCACCAGGAATTACACCAACTCCAAACTCTACCAATCCGATATACGTTTCTGCTGCGGCAACTACTTTGTCTGCATGCATTGACAATTCACATCCTCCACCAAGTGACATTCCGTGAGGAGCTGCAATTGTTGGAATTGATGAATAACGCATACGCATCATCGTGTCTTGAAAATATTTGATAGCCATGTTTAGCTCATCATATTCTTGCTCAACAGCCAACATAAAGATCATTCCGATGTTTGCTCCAACAGAGAAGTTTGGCGCTTGATTTCCGATAACCAATCCTTGGAAATCTTTTTCAGCCAAATCAACAGCTTTGTTGATTCCAGCCAATACATCACCACCGATGGTATTCATTTTAGATTGGAATTCACAATTGATAATTCCATTTCCTAAATCTTCGATAACAACTCCAGAGTTTTTCCAAACTTCGTTTGATTTTCTGATGTTATCCAATATGATAAACGAGTCTTGACCCGGTTTTTTTGTTTGTTTTTTCTCAGGAATACCGTAGTAAAAGGTAGCTCCTTCTTTTACAGAATAGAAAGAAGTAGAACCATTCGCTAACATTTCTGTTACCCAAGCAGCTGGCGTTTTACCTTCTGCTTTCATAATTTCAATTCCTTTTTCTACACCAATAGCATCCCAAATTTCGAAAGGACCATTTTCCCAACCAAACCCAGCTTTCATAGCGTCGTCAATTCGGTACACTTCATCAGAAATTTCTGGAATACGGTTTGAAACATATTCGAACATTGCTGCAAAATTCTTTCTGTAGAATTCACCAGCTTTATCTTTCCCACCAACCAATACTTTAAAACGATCAATTGGTTTATCGATTGTTTTTGTCAATTCTAACGTTGCAAACTTTGCTCTTTTACTTGTTCTATATTCTAAGGTGTCTAAATCTAATGTTAAGATTTCTTTTTTACCATTAGCATCCACAGATTTCTTGTAAAAACCTTGTCCGGTTTTACTTCCTAACCATTTATTTTCCATCATTGTATTGATGAAACCTGGTAGTTTAAATAAATGATGTGCTTCATCCTCAGGACAATTTTCATAAATTCCGTTAGCAACATGTACTAAGGTATCTAAGCCAACAACATCAACAGTTCTGAACGTTGCAGATTTAGGTCGACCAATTACGGGGCCGGTTAATTTATCAACTTCTTCTACCGTTAATCCTAATTCTTTTACTTGGTGAAATAATGATTGGATTCCGAAAATCCCAATTCTATTTCCAATAAATGCAGGAGTATCTTTCGCTAAAACGGAAGTTTTACCTAAAAATTTAGAGCCGTAATCCATCAAGAAATCTGTAACCTCTTGTTTACAATTTGGACCAGGAACTACTTCAAATAATTTTAAATACCTCGGTGGGTTAAAAAAGTGAGTTACAGCAAAATGTTGTTGAAAATCTTCACTTCTTCCTTCATTCATAAACTTGATAGGAATACCAGAAGTATTAGAAGAAATGATTGTTCCAGGAGTTCTGTATTTTTCAATCTTTTCAAAAACTTGTTGTTTAATATCTAAACGCTCTACAACAACTTCCATAATCCAATCTACATCTTTTACTAAATGTAAATCATCATCTGTATTACCTGTAGTAATTCTCTCTGCAAATTTTTGCGAATAAATAGGTGATGGTTTCGATTTTAATGAAGTTGTTAATGCATCATTTACCAAACGGTTTCTAACAACTTTATCTTCTAAAGTTAATCCTTTGGCCTTTTCTTTGGCGTTTAACTCTCTTGGAACGATATCCAATAAAAGTACTTCAACACCAATATTAGCAAAATGACAAGCAATTCCGCTTCCCATAATACCAGAACCAATGATAGCTACTTTTTTAATTCTTCTAGTCATTTGTGTAATGTATTAAGCTTTCAATTTTGATTTAGCATAAATCATTTTGTCTGCTATTAATTTATTTATTGTATTGGTAACTTTAAAAAAAGATTCTAACTCTTCTAATGTTATGTTTTCTCTAATTATAGCATTGAATTGAATCACTGATTTTTTAGAGATTTCTCTCATTTCTTTTCCGTAATCAGTTAATTTAATCAATACTCCACGGCCATCATTAGGATTCTTAGTTCTACTAATAGCTCCTTTATCTTCTATAGATTTTAATATTCTAGAGAGACTTGTTGGCTCCATTCCCATTAAAGGGCCTAGTGCTGTAGATGGAGTTCCGTTGTCGTAATCGATGTTTAGTAAAACAAATGCTGTTGCCATTGTGCTATTGTGTTTTGCAGCTTGCTCATTATACAATTTTGCAACTGCTTGCCATGTAGCTCTTAACTGATGATCTATCGATTTATCTTTATCCATTGTGTCAAAGATATAAAAATTTATTATGCACGCATAGTAAATTGAAAAAAATTATGCGTGCATAGTAAAAATAATAATTATCTCTGTAACATAAGCGATTTTAATTGTACTAATATTTTGTTAGATTGTCAATAATAATAGCTTATCAAAGAATATTTCTTAAGTTTGTTATCAATCAAAAAGGAAAGTTTTTTTACGAATAAATTTCAGCAATTAAATGAATAATTTACTAGAAATAAATAATATTGTGAAGAACTATGGGAGTTTCACTGCATTAAATAATGTGTCTTTAAGTGTACCAAAAGGAAGTGTCTTTGGTCTTTTAGGTCCAAATGGAGCAGGGAAAACATCATTAATTCGGATCATAAATCAAATTACGTTACCAGATAGTGGAACTATTTTGTTAGATGGTAAACCGTTAGCGCCAAAGGATGTTGAGCAGATAGGGTATTTACCTGAAGAACGTGGTTTGTATAAAAGCATGAAGGTTGGAGAGCAAGCTTTGTACTTGGCACAATTAAAAGGACTGAGTAAAAGTGAAGCAAAAAAGCGATTAAAGTATTGGTTTGATAAATTTGATATTGGAGCTTGGTGGGATAAAAAAATAGAAGAGTTGTCTAAAGGAATGGCTCAGAAAGTGCAATTTATTGTGACTGTTTTACATCAGCCTAAACTGTTGATTTTTGATGAACCTTTTTCTGGTTTTGACCCAATTAATGCGCAATTGATTGCAAAGGAGATATTACAATTAAGAGATGAAGGTGCAACGATTATTTTTTCTACACATAGAATGGAATCTGTTGAAGAAATGTGTGATTATATTGCCTTAATTGATAAGTCAAACAAGATTGTTGACGGAAAATTAGACGATATCAAACGTGAATATAGAAGTAATACCTTCCAAATTGGATTAAAAACGAATAACTCATCAGAAATAGAAAAGATTCTAAATCAGAATTTTGAAGTTACAACGACAGATTTTAGAATGCTTGATGAAGGATTAACCTTAAATGTAAAAATACCAAAAGGGGAATCTCCAAACAACTTGTTCTCAATGTTAACCAACCACGGAGATGTACAACACTTTTTAGAAATTGTGCCTAGTGCAAACGATATTTTTATTCAAGCCGTAAACAGAAATAGCTAAGCCATGAAGAAGTTGAAATTAATAATTAGAAGAGAGTTCTTAGCAAAAGTAAAAAACAAATCATTTATAGTAATGACTTTTTTAAGTCCATTATTAATGGTTGGAGTCGGGTTTTTAGTATTTTTTATAAGTAAAAAAAACGACGAAAGTGTTAAAGAAATAGTATATGTAGATGACTATAAGTTGTTCTCAAAAGAAGATTTTAAAGATTCTAAAACAGTTCAATACTTAGACTATACAGCTTTCGGTATTGAAGAAACCAAAAAGAAAGTTGAAGAAGGTAATTATTACGGCGTTTTATATATTCCTGAAAAAGAGGATTTAGAAACATTGGCAAACTCAATTGAATTTTACTCAAAAGATTCTCCGAGCATGTCCGTTATTGGGAATCTAGAAAACAAAGTAGAAGCGAAATTAAGAAACCTGAAATTAGATCAATTCGGAATCGATTTAGAGAAAATAAAAGCTTCACGAATAGCATCAGATATTAAAATGTATAACTTCTCTGGAGAAGAATCTTCAAAGTTGATTAATGGATTGAAAATTGGAGTAGGCGCTATTTCGGGCTATATGTTAATGATGTTTGTTATTATTTATGGAACGTCTGTAATGAGAAGTGTTATTGAGGAAAAAACAAGTAGAATTGTTGAAATTATTGTGTCATCAGTAAAACCATTCCAGTTAATGTTAGGTAAAATTATAGGGAATGCTTCTGCTGGATTGTTGCAATTCTTTATTTGGGGAATTATTCTATTGATAATTAGTGTTGTTTCATCATCCATTTTTGGAGTTGATATGACAGAGGTCCAAGCATCAAAATTATCACCAGAACAAATTGCAGCGATGAAAGATGCTGCAGGAGATGGCGCTATGGAAATAGTGATTCAAGAGTTTTTTAGATTGCCATTAGTGACCATTTTTATACTGTTTGTATTTTACTTCTTAGGCGGATTCTTTTTATACAGTTCTTTATTTGCGGCAGTTGGCGCAGCTGTAGATAATGAGACAGATACGCAACAATTTATGTTGCCTATTATGATGCCATTAATTTTAGGAGTCTATATTGGCTTTGCAACGGTAATTAGCGACCCTCATGGTCCCATGTCTATTATTTTTTCTATGATTCCTTTTACATCACCAATAGTGATGTTAATGAGGGTTCCGTTTGGAGTGCCTTGGTATGAAATTGCAATTTCTATGGCATTATTATTAGGTACCTTTGTATTTATGGTTTGGTTGGCAGCTAAAATTTACCGAGTAGGGATTTTAATGTATGGTAAAAAACCAACCTATAAGGATTTATGGAAGTGGTTAAAATATAAAGGATAAATAGAACTCTAAAAATATGAAGAAGATTCTGGAATTTTTAAATTATAAGATACCTTTAGGAGAGGATGCTAGTATTACTGTGCAAATAATTTTATTGCTAATATTTGTATTGATAATAACTGCTTACATCTTAAAAATAGTAAGAAACATCGTAACAAAAAAATTACCAGGTAATGACAAAGCGAAGTTTGTTTCGGTTTTTAATTATTTAAAATGGCTAGCCTATGTTGTTATTTTTCTAGTAACACTGCAAACCTCTGGAGTGAATGTAACAGCGGTTTTCGCAGCTTCTGCAGCGCTGTTAATTGGTGTTGGTTTAGCCTTACAGACATTGTTTCAAGACATTATTTCGGGAATATTTATTCTAGTAGATCAAACGGTACATGCAGGAGATATTATTGAGTTAGAAGGAAAAATAGGCCGTATAGAGGAAATTAATTTACGAACAACAAGAGCAGTAACAATAGATAACAAAGTAATGATTATCCCAAATCATTTATACTTAACCAATACCTTGTTTAATTGGACTGCAAATGGAGAAGAGACAAGAGCATCTGTAGAAATTGGAGTCGCGTATGGAAGTGATGTGCAATTGGTAAAGAAGTTATTGTTAGCCGCAGCAAATAGTCATTCATCAGTTTTAAAAAGCACAAAAGCAAAGGTATTTTTTTCTGACTTTGGAGAAAGTGCATTGAGCTTTAGAGTTGCTTTTTCATTGAATAATAGCTTTGAAGTAAAAGTAATACAAAGTGATATTCGTTTTGAAATAGATAAATTGTTTAGAGAAAACAACATCAAAATTCCTTTTCCACAAAGAGATATACATATCATTGATAAATAGAAAAAAAGATGTCAAAAATATTAATTATAGAAGACGAAGCAGCAATTAGAAGAGTTTTGAATAAGATTCTTTCTGAAGAGAATGATGTATATAATGTAGAAGAAGCTGAAGATGGATTGCAAGGATTAGAGATGATTATGAACAATGATTATGACTTGGTTTTCTGTGATATAAAAATGCCAAAAATGGATGGTGTTGAGGTGTTGGAAAAGGTGAAGAAAATAAAACCTGAAATTCCGATGGTAATGATTTCTGGCCATGGTGATCTGGAAACTGCAGTAAATACAATGCGGTTAGGAGCTTTCGATTATATTTCTAAGCCACCAGATTTAAATCGATTATTAAATACTGTACGCAATGCATTGGATAGAAAAGAATTGGTTGTTGAGAATAAAAGATTAAAGAAAAAAGTTAGTAAGAGTTATCAAATGATTGGTGAGAGTGCTGCAATTACTCACATTAAAGAAATTATAGAAAAAGTAGCTCCAACAGATGCAAGAGTTTTAATTACGGGGTCAAACGGAACAGGAAAAGAATTAGTTGCGCATTGGTTACATGAAAAATCTGATCGATGTAAAGCACCGATGATTGAAGTAAATTGTGCTGCGATTCCATCTGAATTGATAGAGAGTGAATTGTTTGGACATGTAAAAGGGTCTTTTACAGGAGCAAATAAAGATAGAGCAGGGAAGTTTGAGGCGGCAAATGGCGGAACGATTTTTTTAGATGAAATAGGAGATATGAGTTTATCTGCCCAAGCAAAGGTATTGCGTGCTTTGCAAGAAAGTAAAATTTCTAGAGTTGGTTCTGATAAGGATATTAAAGTGAATGTGCGTGTAGTTGCTGCAACAAACAAAGAGTTAAAAAAAGAAATTGCAGCGGGAAGGTTTAGAGAAGATTTATACCACCGATTGGCTGTGATTTTAATAAAAGTTCCTTCCTTAAATGATAGAAGAGAAGACATTGCTTTATTGGTAGATTTCTTTTCGCAAAAAATAGCAGAGGAACAAGGTGGTGCAAAAAAAACCTTTTCTAATGACGCAATACAGTTATTACAAGAATATGATTGGACAGGTAATATACGTGAATTACGTAATGTTGTAGAGCGCTTAATTATCCTTGGAGAAAAAGAAGTTTCTAAAAACGATGTACATCTATTTGCTAGTAAATAGATTAAATCTATTTTAAATAAAGAGAACTATAAGAAAATCTGATGCTAATATCGAAAATTAGCATCAGATTTTTTGCTTTTAAAAAGAGATGCTTGGTATCTTTGTAGTATCAAAAAATAAATAATAATCAATTAAAATATAGAGTATGGCTACAGCAGTTGGTAAAAAATTTCCAGATTTATTTGTAAACGCAATGAACGATATGGGAGATACGTTTCAAATTAACGTATTAGAAGAAGCAGTTAACAATAAGAAAAAAGTAGTATTATTCTGGTACCCAAAAGATTTTACTTTTGTTTGCCCAACTGAATTGCATGCTTTTCAAGCAGCCGTTTCTGAATTTGAGAAAAGAAATACATTGGTAATTGGAGCTTCTTGTGATACTGCAGAAGTACATTTTGCTTGGTTAAGTACAGCGAAAGATAATGGTGGAATTGAAGGTGTTACATACCCGATTTTAGCAGATAGTAACCGTAATTTATCATCAATCTTAGGGATTTTAGATATTACAAACGAAACGTTTGATGAAGAAACTCAAACAATTCAAGTTGAAGGAGATAATGTAACGTATAGAGCTACTTATTTACTTGATGAAGAAGGAATGGTTTTTCATGAAGGAATCAACCACATGCCAATTGGTAGAAATGTAAACGAATACTTACGTTTAATTGATGCATATGCACACTTACAATCTCACGGAGAAGTTTGTCCTGCAAACTGGGAAGAAGGAAAAGATGCAATGCAACCAAATGCAAAAGGAACGGCTGAATACTTAGCTTCTCACTAATCAATTACGGTTTTATAATTCATTATGGTACAAGAATTAAGTCAAGATAATTTAGGTCAGATAGTTTCAGAGAACAAGACTGTAATAGTGCAATATTCAGCAACATGGTGTGGTAACTGTAGAATTATGAAACCGAAGTTTAAGAAGTTGGCGTTAGAAAATGAAAACATGGTTTTTGTAATTGCTGATGCAGAAAAATTTCCTGAAAGCAGAAAGTTAGCAACGGTAGATAACCTACCAACATTTGCAACTTTTGTTGACGGTAAATTTGTGAATCAAACACAAACGAACAAGTTTGATGTATTCAAGGATTTAGTAAACGAAGTTGTTTAAATAATTGTCATTCCTGTGAAAGCAGGAATCTCATGAAAATAAAATAAATTTCTGTTAGAACAGGATTACAAATTAAAAGTATGAAATTACCAGTTATTAAACACCTAACCAATTTTATCGAAGAGAACGATCAGGATTATGTGATTGAAACGATAGAGACTTTAGAAGCTTTAACAGAAGTTCCCTCTTTAAAAGATGAAGAACTAGATGTTATTGGAGAAATCATTTCTAATTTATATGGAGCTATTGAAGTGGATAAAATGATCAAAGAAGGGATGCCTAAAAAAGAAGCATTAAATGCTTTTATGAAACGCGTACTGGGTTCTATAGATTCTTAATTTTAGTATCGTTAAAAATATAAAATCCCGAGTTTTTACTCGGGATTTTTGCTTTTTTCTTCATTTGCTTTTTTCATAATCGCTTTAAGTTTTTCTTTTTGCTGTATTTTTTCTTGCTTTACCTTATTAATTTTTCTGTTCATTAATTTGGTATGCTTTGCTTTGTTTAGCGTATTTTTTGCTTTTCCTTTTTTAGGCATTGTTGCTTTGATGTTTACGATTCGCTACCGATAATGATGTGTGATGTTTTGTATTGGTCATCATTCAAACAGGTTTAACGCATGTAGCGAAGTTACCAAAAAACAGTTTTAGAAACAAGTAAAACCATTCAATCAATTCCCGTTAAGTTGCCCTATGGTTTTTGAGAATATTTTAAGAGATTATTCAGGCATAAAGTAATCAGATTTATATATCTTTAACCTACTATATATTTTAAGAATAGAACGTTATAAAAATGAACTTAAATTTAACAAAACCAATTGTATTTTTCGACTTAGAAACTACAGGTGTAAACATAGCAACAGACAGAATTGTAGAAATTGCAATTTTAAAAGTGTTTCCAAACGGTAATAAAGAGAGTAAAACGTGGTTGGTAAATCCAGAAATGGAAATACCACAAGGATCAATTGATATTCACGGAATTACAAATGAAAAAGTGGTTACAGAGCCAACGTTTAAAGAATTAGCGTCAGAAGTAAGTGAACTAATTGCAGGCTGTGATTTAGCAGGATTTAATTCCAATCGTTTTGATATTCCGTTGTTAGCAGAAGAGTTAATGCGTGCAGGAATAGATTTTGATATGAATGATAGAAAGGCTGTAGACGTTCAAGTAATTTTTCATAAAAAAGAACAAAGAACGTTAAGTGCTGGGTATCAATTTTACTGCGGAAAAGAATTAGAAGGAGCACATGGTGCCGAAGCAGATACCAATGCAACGTATGAAATTTTATTAGCGCAGCTAGATAAATACGAAGATATTGGGAATACTATTGATGTGTTGAGTGAATTTTCTACTCATGGTAAAAGAGCTGATTTTGCAGGGTTTATTTTATGTAATGAAGAAGATAAAGAAATTTTCTCTTTCGGAAAGTATAAAAACAGAACGGTAGAAGAGGTGTTTAAAGAAAACCCTGGATATCACAATTGGATTCAAAATGCAGATTTTCCTTTGTATACAAAAAAGGTACTGCGTGAAATTAAAGAACGCATGTCTGCTCCGAAAAGTACAATGAGTGATGAAGAAAAGTTAAATGCTTTACAGCAAAAATTTAATTTTAGATAATTCTTTTGTTGACTGAGTACCGCCGAAGTGAATAAAGAGTGATTACGGAGACTAATTACAACTTAAAATAAACAGAAAATGTTTACAGAATATAAAAATTTACCAAATACGTCTAGAGTTTGGATTTATCAAGCAGACAGGGTTTTTACAGCACAAGAAATCGAGATTATTTCTACGAAAGCAGTCGATTTCATAGATCAATGGACCCGACACGGAGATAATTTAAAAGGATCATTTACGGTAAAGTACAATCAGTTTTTGGTATTAGCAGTTGATGAAAGTTTTAATAACGTTTCTGGGTGTTCTATAGATGCATCGGTTCGCTTTGTACAGCAATTAGAAAGTGAGTTGAAAATTGATTTAATGAATAAAATGAATGTCTCTTTTAAAGATGGAGAGCACATTAATATTGTGAAATTAACCGACTTTCAAAAATTTGCAAAAGAAGAGAAAATTACAAAAAAAACAATTGTTTTTAACAATATGGTGCAAACAAAAGCAGCAATGGAATCAGAGTGGGAAGTACCAGCAAGCCAAAGCTGGCATAATCGTTTTTTAGTATCGTAGTATGAAAAAAATTCTTGTTGTTATTGCAGTTTTAGGTATTGGTGTTATAAATGGGCAATCTAAAGATCCATTAGTAACTGTTGATGCGAAAGCACAAAATACATGGGTGAATAATATTCTTGAAAAGATGACAATCGAAGAGAAGATTGGTCAACTTTTTATGATACAAGCATATTCTAATTTAGAAGATGAACATGAAAAGGGTATTGTCGATATGATCCAAAAATATCATATTGGTAATTTAATTTTTATGCAAGGAACTCCAGAGAAACAAGCTGTTTTAAACAATAAATATCAAGAACTCTCTAAAGTTCCTTTGATGATTGGTTTTGATGGCGAATGGGGATTAGACATGCGTTTAAAAAACACATTCCGCTATCCTTGGAATATGACTTTAGGAGCTGTCAGGGACAATAGTTTGATAGCGAAATTTGGTGAGCAATTAGGGAAGCATTGTAAACGATTGGGAATTCATATCAATTTTGCACCTGTTGTAGATATCAATATCAATCCTAAAAACCCAATTATTGGAAATCGCTCTTTTGGAGAAAACAAAGACAATGTTACAGACAAAGCAATAGCGTTTACAAAAGGAATGCAGAGTATTGGTGTGTTGGCAAACGCAAAACATTTTCCAGGTCATGGAGATACTGCTTCAGATTCACACCATACGTTGCCAGTTATTGATTTTGACATGCAAAGATTGGATACATTAGAGTTGTACCCTTACAGAAAGCTATTTAAAGAGAATTTAGCAAGTGTAATGACTGCACACATGAGCATTCCTAAGTTAGAGCCTAATAAAAAATTACCATCCTCATTATCTAAAATAATTGTAACCGATTTGTTGATTGATAAAATGGGGTTTAAAGGATTAATTATAACCGATGGGTTGAATATGAAAGGAGCAGCTAACTATTCAAGCTCATCAGAAATTAATTTGGCGGCAATATTAGCAGGAAATGATATATTGTTGATTCCGAAAGATGTACCCGCAACCGTTCAATTATTTAAAAAAGCAATCAAAAATAAAAAATTATCTATAAAGAGATTAGATCATTCAGTTCGAAAAATATTGAAAGCAAAGTATTGGGCAGGTTTACACAATTATAAACCTGTTGTTTTAGAAAATTTACACGAAGATTTAAATTCGAAAACAGATGTTTTATTACATAGAGAATTGGTTAAGAAATCGATTACAGTTGTAAAAAACGAAAAAGAGATCATGCCAATTCGAAATTTAGAAAAGCAAAAAATAGCGTATGTAAAGTTTGGAGAAGCAACGAGTGCATCTTTTGTTACAATGCTTAAAAATTATGCTAAAATTGATGTCGTTTCTGGAGTGAATTCTTCAGATTTTCTATCTAAGTTGAAGAAATATAATTTAGTTATTCTTGGGTATCATACCTCTAATGCACATCCTTGGAAAGGCTTTAAGTTTACAAAGAATGATATTGCTACAATTCAGCAAATTGCCAAAGAGAAAAAAGTAATTTTAACTATTTTTTCAAGTCCATATAGTTTGTTAGACTTTAAATCATTCAAAAATATTGAAGGCCTTGTTGTTTCTTACCAGAATAGTGAAATTGCGCAAGAAATAGCTGCTCAGCAATTATTTGGAGCTATTAAAGCTAATGGAAAATTACCAGTTACTATAAGTACGGAGTTTAAAGAAGGTTTTGGTTTAACAACATCAACCTTAAGTAGATTACAATACGGAGTGCCTGAAGAAGTGAAAATGTCTTCTTTAAAGTTAAACGAGATTGATGTAATTGCTGAAGAGGTGATGAAAAAAAAAATGGCACCCGGAATGCAAATTTTGGTAGCCAGAGCAGGAAAAGTAGTGTATCAGAAAAGCTTTGGATATCATACAAATGATACGCTAAAAAAAGTAAAGAACACAGACTTATATGATGTCGCTTCTATGACAAAAATTTTGGCAACCTTGCCAATGGTTATGAAGGCTGAAGGCGAAGGGAAGTTTAGAATAGTAACAGAATTAAAAAACATATTACCTGAGTTAAGAAACTCAAATAAAGACACACTTACGGTAAAGGAAATTTTATCTCACAATGCGAGACTAAAATCTTGGATTCCGTTTTATAAATTGACTCAAGATAGTATTACAGGAGAAAACTTACCAACCTTTTACGCTACGACTAAAACTGAAAAATTCGGAATTAAAGTTGCTGAAAATTTATACCTCCAAACCTCGTATAAAGATTCGATTTTAAAATATATAAAGAAAGTAGATCAACGTGAAAAAGAAGAATATAAATACAGTGATTTAGGGTATTATATTTTAAAAAGAGCCTTAGAAAGAACGTATAAGAAACCATTAAATCAATTAACTCAAGATTATTTTTATCAATCTTTAGGAGCGAATAGAACGAGCTATTTACCTAGAGAGAAATATGCGATGAATGAAATTGTTCCTACAGAAAATGATCAATATTTTAGAAATCAGTTGTTACACGGTCATGTGCACGATATGGGAGCTGCAATGCTAGGTGGAGTTGGTGGTCATGCAGGTTTGTTTTCTAGTGCAAATGATATTGCGAAAATTATGCAAATGTATTTACAGAATGGTTTTTATGGAGGGAATCGATTTTTAAAGAGTGCTACGATCGCGAAGTTTAATAAGCGATACTACGCAGATAAAAAAATAAGACGAGGTTTAGGGTTTGATAAGCCTCAATTAAATCCAAATATTGAAGCGACTTGTGGGTGTGTTTCTGAAGAGAGTTTTGGACATAGTGGTTTTACAGGTACCTATACTTGGGCGGACCCTAAAAGTAGAATTGTATATGTTTTTTTATCTAATAGAGTATATCCAACTATGGAGAATAATGAATTGATTACAGAAAATATCAGAACAAAAATTCAACAAGTAATTCAAGATGCTATTCTGTTGGAGTAGTTGCAAGCTTGCTATAAAGTAATACAATGATGAATGATGCTACAAAATATCCAAATGCAGTTTGTGTATCATACAGTTTGTAAACGATGATTGACTGAATTAAATAAGATAAAGGAAATAGACTTATTCCGATTGTGAATCTAAAAGTATCAACAAATTCAATGTCAGTCACTTTTTTAGAAACCATTTTCCAGAGTAGCCATGGAAAAAGACTATTGATAACAAAAAGAAAATAAAACAATTTAGCAACGTTTATTTCTTGCTTTTGATCGACTATTTTATTGATTTTAATGCTTTTATTTACAGATTCAACATCAGTAAAATCAACATTACTGGCATTTAATTGCTGTAGAATTTTTTGATAATTTTCATCCGCAGGAATATGAACTGTAAGCTCTTTTAATTGACTTGTTACTTGTTTTTTGAGCGCATTTACAGAATTGTTAATTTCTGTAGCATTGTAAAAATCATTTGCTAAAATTGGCTTTCCGTAATGTATGGCAACTTTACTCGAAAATTGACTCGCATTTTGATAGGTAACCCCAACAGGAATAATGGTCACTTTTAAATTTGGATATTTCTCAAAAGCACCAAAAAGAATTCGTGTAAATCCCTTACTAATCGTTCTAATGGTTCTTCTTCTATCATGACTTCCTTCGGGGAAGATCATTAATGCTCTTTGCTTATTTAAAATTTCATAGCAGTCATTAAAAACCTCGTTGTTTTTAGAGAGTTCTTTAACGCCATCTCGAATTCTATAAATAGGCATTAGATTTAAAGAAGTTAATATTTTTTTAATTATTGGCTTTTTAAAAGATGCAGCTCTAACTAAATAGTGCGTTATTCTTGGTGTATTGGTGGTGACCATTAATGGGTCAATCAATCCGTTTGGGTGGTTTACAACAAATAATACAGCGCCTTTCTTTGGAATGTTTTCTTTGCCTACAGATTTTATTTTTTTAGTGTAGAAAAAGACTCCAATTTTAATGTAAAAGCGAAAAATAAGATACCAGATTTTTTTCAATTGTGTGTGAAATTAAAAGCCTTGCGCTATTTTTTTTAGTTCAGAAATACTCTTTAAAGATGTGTTTTTTCCTTTTAAGGTAATAACACCTTCTTTCTTGAATTCTGACAGCAACCTAATTGTAGACTCAGTTGCAGCTCCAATAATGTTTGCAATATTTTCTATCACGAACTCTTCTTTGTTTAAAGATGTTAACTGTCTAACAATAGATTGTTCGCATTTGTTCATTTATAAGTTTTAACTCAATTCAAATATACAGAAAACCTGATGATAACTCAATTACAGTGGGAGATAATTTTTATTATTGTAATGGATGTAGAACTGTTTTTTTTAAAAAGTTAATTGAGTTTGATAATAATGACAAACAAGTATGTTTCTCTAGTTTATATACACGGAATGGTTGATGGTGGACAGATGTATTATTAGAAGGAAGTTGCAGGGGTTCAAAGTTTCAAAGGCGCACTTTTTTAGAGTTTTGGAGTAAAAAAAAGAAAAATTAGTGAGTAATAGAATTGAGAAATTTTATAATTGATAATTATTGTTTTTTCCATCCCCAATACGTTGCCAATGCCATTCCAGAGAATATATCCCAGATACCCCAGAAAGCAGCAAGTAAAGCCATTCCTCCAAGCCCTTCAAAGAACCCAAAGGTTAATAGTAACCCTAAACCTCCATTTTGAATTCCGGTTTCCATAGAGATTGTTTTGGTATCTGCTTTATTTAGTCCGAATGCTTTTGCGGTATAAAAACCAATGATAAAAGCGAAAATATTATGAAAAACTACTAAGAACACGACTAAGTGAATGTAGTTTGTAAAGATGTCTAAGTTTTGAGAAAAGGCGATGAAAATCAATGCAATAAAAACCAACATAGATAAAGGTTTCAATACTTTTTCAATTTTTGAAGCCATTGTAGTGTGGTAATGCTTAATTAACATTCCTGCAATTAACGGAATCCCTAGTATTAATAAAACCAGCTTAAATAAGTCATAAGGATTCAGTTCTACGGTTTGTAAAATAACATTTGTTGGTTCATATAAACTTCCCCAGAAATGCAAATTAAATGGCGTCATAAAAATACAAATCAATGTGGCAAAAGCGGTTAAACTTACAGATAAGGCAGCGTTTCCTCCAGCCATTTTACTAAAGAAATTAGAAACGTTTCCTCCAGGGCAAGCTGCAATCATCATCATTCCTAATGCAAAACTTGGATGAGGTTTGAGTATTAAGATCGCTAAAAATGTAGCAGCAGGCAATAATAAAAACTGAGATAGAATACCTACAAAGACAATTTTAGGGTTTTTAAATAAGCGTTTAAAATCATCAATAGTAATACCCAATGCTACGCCAAACATAATAATAGCAATAGCAATATTTAAGCCCCATAATCCGTTAGAATCAAAGTTGATTTTAACAGCGTCTATATTGGTGATCTGATCAGTTTTTAAAAGCATATTCTATAATGTTTGATCCCATTTTTAATGCTTTTTTTCGCACTTGTTTTGGGTTATTGTGTACAACTGTATCTTCCCAGCCATCACTTAAATCAGATTCGTAATCATAGAAGCAAATCAGTCTTCCCTCATAAAACAAGCCAAAGCCTTGTGGCGGTTTTTTATCGTGTTCATGAATTTTTGGCAACCCATTTTTAAAGGTGAATGTTTGGCTATAGATAGTGTGATTTTTTGGAATCTCTTGGAATTGTAATTCTGGAAAAACTTTTTTAATTTCTCTCCGGATGTAGTTGTCGAGCCCGTAATTGTCTGAGATGTGTAAAAAGCCACCAGAGATTAAATAATCACGTAAGTTTTTGGCTTCATCTTCTGAGAAATAAACATTTCCATGACCAGTCATAAAAACAATTGGAAAATTAAATAATTCAGCATTTCCAACAGTAACACTAGTTGGGTTCTTGTTAATGTGTGTGTTAATATTTTTGTTTGTGAATTCAATTAAGTTGGGTAAAGCTGTAGGGTTTGCATACCAGTCTCCGCCACCATTATATTTTAAAACAGCTATTTCTTGTGCATTTATATTTATGATGACACAAAATAAGAAAAGTGTAAAAAGGAACTTCATCTAATAAATTATAATTGAATTTAAAGCAATATACTAAAATATTGATTAATTCAATTCGTTAATCAAAGCCACAGTTTGTGTTGCAACAATACCAGCCGTTTCTGTACGTAATCTGCTTTCCCCCAAAGTAACGGGAGTGAATTTATTTGCCAATGCTTTTTCAATCTCAGCTGGAGAGAAATCTCCTTCTGGCCCAATCATAACAAGAATATTTGTATTGGGTTTAATCGTTTTTGTCAACGATTTTTTATTTAGTTCTTCACAATGGGCAATGAATAATTCTGAATCAAAACCTTGATTGATAAAGTCAGAAAACTTTATAGGTTCATTTATTATTGGTAACACAAATTTTAATGATTGTTTCATTGCAGATTGTACAATCTTATCTAACCTTTCGGTTTTTAAAACTGTTCTTTCTGAGTTGGAACAAATAATAGGTGTAATTTCATCAATGCCAATTTCTGTTGCTTTTTCTAAAAACCACTCTAATCTGTCATTGTTTTTTGTAGGCGCAATAGCAATGTGTAAAGTGTAATTCCAAGGTTTCGGTTTTGTTTCGGTATTCACAATCTCTACCAAACATTTTTTGTCATTTGCTAAAATTACCTGCACCTTAAATAACTCATTTTTACCATTGGTAATGTGTAAAGTATCACCTTCCTTTTTACGCAACACTTTTACAATATGTCTGCTCTCAGTTTTATCGAATGTAAACTGAGAATTTGTTGAAGTAAGATCTTTATTATAGAATAACTGCATGTTTTATTAGTTTAAGAGTTGCAAAGTTACAAAGTCTCAGAGTAGCAAAGTTCAAAATTTTTAGTTTTGCTTACTGC
>Ga0308024_1000080_pt1 | contig 39237 bp, 37 predicted proteins | sample Neamet420_FD_201295 | JGI IMG/M metagenome (GOLD analysis project Ga0308024, IMG submission 201295) | Marine microbial communities from water near the shore, Antarctic Ocean - #420 | ecosystem: Environmental > Aquatic > Marine > Unclassified | place: Southern Ocean | collected 2014-10-03
TCTTTTTATTTGTGGTTGTAAAAAAAGTATACTTTTGCAATCCAATTTTTTCGGGGTATAGCGTAGCCCGGTTATCGCGCCTGCTTTGGGAGCAGGAGGTCGCAGGTTCGAATCCTGCTACCCCGACTTAATAATTAAAACCCACTCATTTGAGTGGGTTTTTTTGATTTACCTTACAGTCCTCATTTCGAATTTTTTAGAAAATATTGAGTAAGTTTGCTTTGTGAGAAAGTTACTTCAAATATTTATTGCAATAATTCCATTAATTGTATCCTTTTCAACATCTGACCCTACATTAGCTATTCGTTTCTTAGTATTATCGATAGTAGTAAGTGGAATATTGTTATATTATTTATTTACTAATAAATCAATATATAAAGAAGTTATAATGCATCCGGCAATGCTTGCTTTTGGAATTATGATCCTTGCTTATATATTTTCTGCTTTTTTTAATGGTTTTGGATCTGAATCAATATATGTTATTCTGAAATTGTTTCTTTCTTATGTTTTTGGAATAATACTTATTCAGTTTGTAGTTATGCAAGGGTATAAGCCTTTACTTAATTCTTTTGTATACTTTTCTTTGTTTTTATCGGCTATCTATTTTTATCAAGTTATTTCAAATTACTCTGATATTATGAGTATTGAATCTTCTTGGAAAAGAAATAAAGAGTTTGATTTGTTAGCAGCAACTATGGGACATAAGAACTTGTTATCTTCTATTCAGTTTTTGATGTTTCCTATATTAATATACGCACTAACAATTGGTAAGAGAGTTTTAAAAATATTAAGTGGATTAGCTATATTATTAATCTTAATCACTCTTTTTCAAACTCAAACAAGAGCAGTTTTATTTGCTTTAGGAATCTTTAGTCTTTCATTATTTTTATTGAATAAAGCCAAATTGAATAAAAAGTATATTGTTGGTGTTTTAGTAAGTTCTGTACTGTTCTTAGGTGTCGGGTATTCTACAATTAAGTATACTAATAGATATGATGCTTTTGTAGGTGAAATAAATAAAACGTTAGATTTCACTTCATCTGCTAGGTATAAATTATATGCTAGTTCTTTACAGTTAATTGTAGATCAACCATTTTTAGGTGTTGGTCCTGGTAATTGGAAGGTTGATGTTTGGGAGTATGGATTATATGAAGGAGCTTTAGGTAGATCTTTTGCTCAAAGACCTCATAATGATTTTTTATGGGTATTTGCTGAGGGTGGATTTATTGCAGGAATGGCTTATATTTTACTCTTTTTAATTCTTTTAAGGGATTCCTATTATTTGCATAGAAACAGAAAAGAAGAAGATGGAATTTTTTATTCATTATTATTTTCATGTTTTTTGGGTTATGGATTTATCAGTTTAGTCGATTTTCCAATGGAGAGATTTAGTCATAATATTATCTTTCTTGTATTGGCCTCATTTATTATTTCAGGCAGAATAAAAGGAGTTAAATCTAATATGCCAATTTGGTTTAAGTCAGCACTAATTGGTATTAGTTTTTTTGCTGTTTATGTGGGGTCTATAAGATATCAAGGGGAAATACATACAGCTAATGCAATTCATTACAAATCAAAGGGAAATTGGAATTATGTTATTAAAGCTATTGATAAAGCGTATAACCCAATTTATTATGAGACGGAAAATACTTCAACACCATTACTTTGGTACAGAGGAGTGGCTTATTTTAATCAGCAAAAATATGATTTAGCACTTAAGGATTTTAAATCGGCTTATAAGGTAAATCCTTATCATGTGCATGTGCTAAATAACTTAGCTACTTCATATCAGATGAAAGGAGAAAGCAAAAAGGCAAAGGAATTTTATCGTGATGTATTTAAAGTAAACCCAACTTTCAAAGAGAGTAGGGTAAATTTGGCTGCAGTGCTTTACAATGAAAAGGAGTATGTTGAAGCTTTGGATGTAATTTTACAAAGTAAGGATTGGGGTTACTGGACTAGAAAAAATGAAAACTTTCAGGATAATTACGATTTATATTTAAAAACCATTGTAAATAGTTGGATAAAATCTGTTTATAATAATGCTAATATTTTACAAAGAAAAGAATTAGATGCTTTGATGGTAAAATTTGATAAAAAGCCACATCTTGCTGCGCCGAAATCTAAATTAATTTTTAAAATAAGACAAAAAGAAGATGTTGATTATTTAACTGCATTGATGTTATTTAAGGAAAGAAAGAGACAGAAATAATACAACTTAAATCTAAATTTTGATATTTACATATAGTATGCGGCATACAAAATAAGAGATGTTTTTAAAATACGACAAAAAGAAGATGTTGATTAATTAAGCGCTTTATTGCCTAAGGAACATTAAGTTAATAAGATAAAGAACGAAAATAAGAAAGATTTAATTTAAAAATACCTTAGAGTTTTTATGCATATATTTTGATATATTAGCAAAGTATTACGACATGTACACAAACAATATATTTTAGATATTATTATGAGAAAGTTTCTACTATCAACTTTATTTATTGCTGTTTTTTTTGCTTATGGGTTTTCACAAACTATAGTTCAATATCATTCATCTTCATATTTTAGTTTTTTTGGTTCAGGAACCTCATCACTTAATTTTACTGGAAACTCTACAAATCATAATCATAATAGTACTGGACATATTAAATTTCAAGTAGTAAATGCCGGAACGATTTATATTAATTCTAGTGTTAGTTCAGAAAGCTCTTATGATTATGCAAATGTGTATGTCAATGGAAGTAATGTATGGCATCAATCAGGTACTACTTCTTGGGGATGGCATTCTTATTCAGTAAGTCCAGGACAGATAATTGAGTTTAGATATACAAAGGATGGTTCAGTATCTAATGGATATGATGAACAAACTTTTCAATTATATTCTAATAACAATTCATCTGCCCAATTAAACTCCATTAGTCCAAACAGTGGAGATCAGGGTCAAACTTTATCGGTATCCATTAGTGGAACCAATATGAATTATGGATCACAGTGGTCAGGTACTTTATCTAACTTTAGGTTTAGTCAGTGGAGTGGTAGTAATATGTTCTATGGAAATTCTACCTCTACTTCTGGGAATAATTTATATGGAAGTGTAAGTATATCATCTAATCAGAATACAGGCTGGTATGATTTAGAAGTTTACAATCAGAATACTGGCAACTGGGTACAAAAAAGTAGTGCCTTTTATGTTGATTATTCTGCACCTGTTGCTCAGATAAACTCCATTAGTCCTAATAGTGGAGATCAGGGTCAAACTTTATCAGTTAGTATTAGTGGAACCAATATGAATTATGGATCTCAGTGGTCAGGTACTTTATCAGACTTTAGATTTAGCCAATGGAGCGGAAGTAATATGTTCTATGGAAATCCGACCTCTACTTCTGGGAATAATTTATATGGAAGTGTAAGTATATCATCTAATCAGAATACAGGCTGGTATGATTTAGAAGTTTACAATCAGAATACAAATCAGTGGGTACAAAAAAGTAGTGCCTTTTTTGTAAATTATACAGCACCTGTTGCCCAAATAAACTCCATTAGTCCTAATAGTGGAGATCAGGGTCAAACTTTATCAGTATCCATTAGTGGAACAAATATGAATTATGGTAATCAGTGGTCAGGAACCTTGTCTAACTTTAGGTTCTCTCAGTGGAGTGGATCTAATATGTTCTATGGAAATCCTACCTCCACCTCTGGTAATAATTTATACGGTAGTGTAAATATCTCATCTGGACAGAATACAGGATGGTATGATTTAGAGGTTTACAATCAGAATACTGGCAACTGGGTACAAAAAAGTAGTGCTTTTGAAGTGATTAGTTCTTCAGGTGTTATTTTTGTAAGTGGTAATAATTTATTTGGCGTGCACGGTTCTTGTAGTGGATCTTGGTATGGATCTTCCCCTCAGGTTGTGGCTGAAGCAGTTTGCCAGTATTATGGCTATCCTTCGGTAGTAAGTTATGATGTTAACAGTACAGCCACTGGCTTTAACTTTTATGGTCAATGGAATCTATTTTACTCTGCATCTTTTAATGCTTCATATATGCTTGCAGGTGGAATTGATTGGGGATATGCAAACGGATATTATGCTTGTGGATCTTTGCCTGGTGTTTATAATGTTGGGTGTAGTAGTGCTGGGTCACCACCTGCAATCTACTCTATCTCACCAAATAGTGGAGATCAGGGTCAAACTTTATCAGTATCCATAAGTGGAAACAATATGAATTATGGATCTCAGTGGTCAGGTACTTTATCTGATTTTAGATTTAGTCAGTGGAGTGGAAGTAATATGTTCTATGGAACTTCAACTTCAGAGAGTGGTAATTATTTATATGGTGATGTTAGTATACCAAATGGTCAGAATACAGGATATTATGATTTAGAGGTGTATGATCAAACCAGTAGTAATTGGATTATGCTAAATAATGCTTTTGAAGTATTACCACCGCCACCGCCTTCAATCACCTCTATTTCTCCAAACTATGGAGATCAAGGACAAACTTTATCGGTATCCATTAGTGGAACAAATATAAATTATGGTAATCAGTGGTCAGGTACTTTATCTGACTTTAGGTTTAGTCAGTGGAGTGGTAGTAATATGTTCTATGGAAATCCTACCTCCACCTCTGGTAATTATTTATATGGTGATGTTAGTATACCATCTGGTCAAAATACAGGCTATTATGATTTAGAAGTATACGATCAGAATATAGGTCAGTGGATACAGAAGAACAGCGCATTCTACGTCTCACAAGAAAATAATATTATCACCCCAGATTCAGCAGAACAAGGACAAACATTACAAGTGTTTATTTCAGGTAATAATCAATATGAATTTGAGAACTGGTCAGGATGTGGTAGTTGGAATAACGGGTATTGGGGCTCTATGAGATTAGAATCTAATTCTGGGAATAATAATATTACTATTACAAATAATGCATATTATTGGCAATATAATTCATCACTTGGCTCTTATGGTTTTTATACAAATCTTAGTATTCCTTCAAGTGCCGATATAGGTACTTATGATTTGCAAGTTGATAATGATTGCTGGAGCTATACTACAATAGCTTATAATGCATTTACAGTTACTGACGTGCTAGGTTGCATGGATTCAACAGCGGATAATTATAATACATTAGCAGGTACAGATGATGGAAGTTGTTATTACTGTAATATTAGTAATATGTTATATTACACAAGTCCTTCAAGCATAACTGCTTGTGATGGTTTTGCAATGGCGAACACATCATCAAATTATCCAATAACCTCTTATAATTGGGTAAATAGTTCAGGAAGCCCTGTTAGTACTTCAAATATTGCTACAAATTTATGTAATGACGCGTATATTTATACTGCAATCGATAGTGCAGGTTGTATATTTATTGATACCATTATTATTGGCACTGCCTATGGTTGTACTGATAATTCAATGTGGAATTACAATCCTATGAGTAATGTTGATGATGGAAGTTGTATTCCTTTTATTTACGGATGTACTGATCCTTCAATGTTTAATTATAATGCTTCTGCAAATACTGAAGACAGTAGTTGTGTTCCTTATATTTACGGCTGTATTGATAGTACTGCATATAATTATGATGTTTTCGCAAATACTAATAATGGTTCTTGTCAATATTGTGATTTATCAGTTTCATTATTTGTAAGTCAGAATTCCTCATCTTCCGCCTGTGATGGTTGGGCTTTTGCTAATTATATGACTTCAAATAGCCCAGTTACCTACTTATGGAGTAATGGGAGTACATCTAATAGTGTTATCGGTTTATGTACGGGTGTTTATTCTATTACAGTTACTGATGCTGTTGGCTGTACAGCAACTGACTCTTTATATATTGGAATAGTTACAGGATGTACAGATTCTACTGCGAATAATTATGACTCTACAGCTAGTGTTGATGACGGTTCATGTACTTATACTTCAGCATGTGCTAATCCTTCACCTACAGGCGCTTATATTTCTGAATTAATTCATGATAGAGCAAGAGTTAACTGGGATAATATGAATGATGCTAATTGTATGGTTAATCAATATCGTATTCGTTATAGAGAAATTGGATCTAGTTCATGGTCATCTAAAACTATGTCAGGTTCTGGTTTGTGTATGTTTGGTTTGAATACTACGAGTAAGAAGATTTTAGGCTTAACGGCTTCAACTACTTATGAGTACTATATGAAAGCTTGGTATTGTGGTGGTGGCGTTTCAGGATGGTCAGCTATCCAAAACTTTACTACATTGGACTTATGTCCTAATGTAATTAACTTTGCTGTAAGCACACCTACTAACACTAAGGCCAGCTTTACTTGGGATACAATATCAGCTTATAGTTTTGCACGTATTAAGTTAAGGCCAGATGTTACTGGTGGTGTTTGGACTACTGCAGGTGGTTTTGGTGTATTCTACCCAGCACTTACTAAACCTAAGAATGGATTAACTCCAGGTCAAGCTTATCGTGCTTCTGCAAGAACTTGGTGTGACCCTTCAGGTGGCGCTTATCGTTCTGATGCTTGGACATCTCCAATCTTCTGGACGCAACCAAATGCAATTAGAGTTGAAGGAGGTACAGTAATCAATAATTTAGCTATTTACCCTAACCCATCAAGAGATATTTTTAATGTGAGTTTCACATCAGATACTAAACAAGATTTAAGAGTAAGAATAATGAATGTAATAGGAGAGGAGGTAATAAATGATAACTTAGAACAATTTATTGGTGAATACACTAAACAGATTAACTTAAGTGATAATGCTAAGGGAATTTATTTCTTAGAAATAAAAACCAATGATGGAATCATCAATAAGAAACTAATATTGCAATAAAAAAAACTATATATATGATGATGGAACAGTAGAAAAGAAAATAATTATGCTAGATTATTTTCTAGGTAAATATGAATAAATAAAATATGGACTACTAAGATAAAATAGTTCAGATAATAAAAATTAATTTTAAAATAAAACATTCCAATGCACGAAATAATTGACCCTTTATCTCCACTATGGTGGAAAGGGATAGTAAGTTGCTTTATTGTAATCAGTTTAGTTCTTCTGTTTTTTAATAGAGCATCATCAGAATGGAAATTAGGGTTTACTAAGCTTCTTTCATATTCCTTTATACTAGTATATCTGACTACTCATATTGTAGCAATCGTTGCAAAGGAGTGGAATATACAAGATTATATACCTCTTCATTTGTGTAGAATATCGTTCTTTATTTGTATAATAGTTTTATTAACTAAGAAACAATGGATGTATGAGTGGGTACTTTTGCTTGCAATGTCTTCAGGTTTTCACTCAATACTTACTCCAGAGCTTACTATGGGTATTAGTAATTGGTATCTGTTCGATTACTATTTTGTGCATGGTGGTTTGATGTTAGTTCCATTGTACTTAACACTAGTATTAGGTATGCGTCCAAGGGTAGGTAGTTGGTGGAAAACTTTTTTAAGAATTCAGATTGCTGTAGTAATTGTATTTTCATTTAATTTTATTTTTGATGCAAATTACATGTACTTGTCTGCTAAGCCATTAGTTGACAATCCTTTATTGATTGGAGATTGGCCTTTTTACATCTTTTTCTTAGAATTATTTGTATTGCTGCATATTGTAGTAATTTATAAACTAACACCAAAACATATATAATGATCAAACAGTAGAAATAAAAACAATCACACTAGTATATTTGCTATATAAATAAGAATAAATAAAATCGGGACTACTAAGATAAAATAGTTCAGATAATAAAAATTAATTTTAAAATAAATCATATCAATGCACGAAATAATTGAGCCTTTATCTCCACTATGGTGGAAGGGTATAGTAAGTTGCTTAGCTGTAATCAGTTTAATAATTCTTTTATTGAAAAATAAATCAATTGAATTTAAAGAAAAAACGAATAAGTATTTTGCCTATTTTGCTATACTAGTTTATGCGACTACTAATATATATACCATAATTATTGGTGATTGGACAGTTCAAGATTTTCTCCCACTCCATTTATGCAATATTTCTTACTTTATTTGCATTTTAGTTTTACTAAATAAAAAACAATGGATGTACGAATGGGCTTTACTCTTAGCTCTGCCTTCAGCTTTAAATGCTCTACTAACTCCTGAGTTAATTTGGGGTTCGAGCAAATGGCATATATTTGAATACTATTTTATGCATGGTAGCTTGATACTAGTTCCTTTGTATTTAATGTTTGTAATGAACTATAAACTAAGAGTATTAAGTTGGTGTAAAACTTTTTTAAGAGCACAAATTGTAGTTGTAATAGTTTTTTCGATTAACTTAATACTTGACACAAATTATATGTTTTTATTATCTAAGCCATCAGTAAATAACCCGTTAATAATAGGGGATTGGCCATTTTATATCTTATTTGTACAATTAATTGGATTACTTCATATTGCAGTAATTTATAAACTATCACCAAAACATATTTAAATGAAAAAATTATATTTTATTTTATTATTACTTCCTATACTATCCTCAGCACAAAGTAGTTTGAATATGAATTTATTAGGAACTTACGACTACCCAACAACTAAAGGAAATGATATTTGGGGATGGGCCGATAGTATTGGTAATGAGTTTGCTCTTGTAGGACTCAGAAATGGAGTTTCTTGTGTAAATGTTACAAACCCTTCAACTCCTTTTGAAGAGTTTTATATAGCTGATATCTATTCAGTTTGGAGAGATATTAAAACTTATGGTAACTATGCATACGTAACTACCGAATCGGATGCAGGACTTCTAATTATTGATTTGACCGACATGACAGGAGCTACCTTTTGGCATGTTACTGATTTTATCAATCCTACAACAGGGACTACATTGCATTGGGAAGCAGCACATGATTTGTTTATTGATGAGAATGGAATAGCTTATATTTTTGGTGCGTCTAATCCTGCAGGTATTCCTGCTCCTGCTAATGGAGCTATATTTTTAGATGTAGCAACTAACCCAACTTATCCTACTCACTTAGGGCAATGGAATGGACAATACATTCATGATGCAATGGTTAGAGGAGATACTATGTATGCTGGATGTATCTATGCAGGTAAGGTATATATTGTTGATGTTAGTGATAAAACCAATCCTATTGTACTTGGTTCAAAATCAACTCCCAATACCTTTACTCATAATTCTTGGGTTTCTGATGATGGAGATTTTGTATTTACTACTGACGAGCAGTCGGATGCTTATTTAACTGCTTATGATATTTCAGATCTAAATAATATTCAAGAAGTAGATAGAATTCAATCTAACCCAGGAAGTAATAGTATTCCGCATAATACTTTTGTAGATGGTAATTTTTTGATTACTTCTTATTATCGTGATGGAACGGTAGTGCATGATATTACGCATCCTAATTATATGATAGAAGTTGGGAATTATGATTCTTATTCTGGTAGTGGAAATGGTTTTGACGGATGTTGGGGTACTTATCCTTATTTACCTTCAGGTAATATAATTTCATCTGATATTAATAGTAGTAGCGGAAAAGGAAGGCTATTAATCTATGGTCGTAATTTTCAGCAAGCTTGTTATTTAAAAGGAAATATTATTAATAATATTACCGGTTCAGCTATAGCAAATGCTAATATGGAAATACTAACAACAGCAACTACTGAAACTGCTAACTTATTAGGTCATTATCAATCGGCAATCGTAAATTCAGGAACTTATCAATTAGTTTTTTCTGCATTAGGATACAATTCTGATACAATTACAGCATTGCTAAGTAATGGACAAATGCTAGTGCAAGACGCATACTTACATCCAACATGCTTGGGAGTTGGAATAACTGGCCTTTATAGTAGTAATGTAATACATGATAGAGCAACTATTAATTGGGATGATTTGAATACAATTAGTTGTTCAGTTGATCAATACAGAATTAAGTATAAGATAACTGGAGCAAGCTCTTGGAGCCAGAAAAATATGGGAGCACCATTAGGTACGTGTAATACTGCTACTAACAAAACAAATAAATTATTGCTAAACTTAACAGCATCTACTAATTATGAATATCAAATGAAAGTTTGGTTTTGTGATGGGGCTATTAGTGAATGGACTTCAATACAAAACTTTACAACTTTGGGAGAGTGTACAAATATTAACAACTTACAAGTAAGTACACCAACTAATACAAAAGCAACTTTTACTTGGAATACTTCTTCAGCTTATAGTTTTGTGCGTATTAAAACTAGAATTGATGTTGTAGGAAGTACTTGGTTCAATGTTGGTGGTTTTGGAATAACTTACCCTTTACTAACTAAAAACAAGAATGGTTTAATACCAGGAGCGAGTTATAGAGCTCAAGCTCGTACTTGGTGTTCCTCTAATGGAGGTGCTTATCGTTCAGCAACTTGGTCGCCAATTGTTTTTTGGACACAACCTGGTATTATTCGGTTTTCAAATCCTAATTTAACTGAGCGAACTCTTTTAAGAACTACTGATTTATTAGGTAGAGAAGTGAATTTAAAATCAATAATTAATAAAAACACTTTGTTTTATATTTATGATGATGGTTCTGTTGAGAAGAAAATAGTTATTGAGTAATCTAATCCTTAATCGTAAGCCTTAGTACTGAACATGCTGAATTTACAGCAAACTTATCTTTTCCTGTACCAAATAGCATAGTTGACCAAGTATCTTTTCTAGGTGTACCAATAACTAATAAATCGTTTTCAGCTGTTAAATCAGAAACAGTATCTATAGGATTTTCTGAGGGTACAAGCATTAATACTCCCTTAGTTCCTTTAAGTAAATCATTAGCTTTTTGCTTGATATCATTTACTTCAGCACTAGATATATTAGCAGGAACTACATGCAATAGAGTAAACTCAGCATTATAATAGTTACATAATTTATTAGTTGTTTCAATAAGTTTTGCTGAATCTCTACTATTCGGACGTATTGCTAATAGTACTTTATTAAATCGCATTACTCCATTACACTTAAATAAGGCGAAATTAGAATTGATATTACTTACAATCCAGCCTATAGGATTGTTGAAAAATATACCATTATATGCCCTTCCATTCCAGCCTAGAATTAACCAATCAATATTTGTAATTTCACTTAATGCCTGCATAGTATCGGATAACTTATGAGTAGCAATGGATTCAAAATTAATTGACAGCTTAAGTCTTGTGCTTAGTGTTCTTACCATGCGTTCCAAGGACTTAGTTCTTGGTTTCTTCTCTCTAAAAGCATCTAAAGAGGTCTGATCAGGTACTTCTGTAATATTTAATGCCTGTATTTTTGATTTATCATTTAATGCAGCACCTATCTCTATTAAAGTTTCTGGTGAAACTTCATTTCCCAATAATGGTATAATAACTCCTGCATCCTTATCAATGTTTACATGTACTAATTCCTCTCTTTCTATGTCTTCTAATTCTTTTAAATGAGCGTAATTTCTTTTTTTACCCAATAATAGATAAGAGGCAGGCATATGTCCATATTGTTTTAATACACCTGTTCGTGATGCATTAATTCCATAAGTGAAATATATAATACAACCAATAATTGAAATAACTATAATTGCAAGAATTGGCATTACCCCTAAATAGAACAATAATATTAAACCACTTACTACCCCAAATAATTGCATAAAAGGATAGAGTGGAGATTTGAACTTAGGAGCGTACCATTGCACTGCTGTTTCTCTTAATATAATTACGCTCAGGTTAACCAATACAAACATGAGCATCATAAAGGCACTGGCTAATTTTGCAATCTTTTCTACATCCAAAAATGAGATAACCAAAGCCATAATTAAACAAGTGATAATAATTGTTCTAACAGGAGTAAGGTGTTTACTATGTAATCTTGCAAGTTGTTTAGGTAGTAAACTGTCTAAGGCCATTGCAAAAGGAAATCTTGATGCAGCCAGCACTCCAGAATTTGCCATTGAAACTAAAGTAATTACTCCAACAACTGCAATAATTTTAGAGAAAATAGGTGATCCAAATATAGTAGCTAATGTGTAAATTGGTTTTATATCAGTTGATAAACTACTTACAGAAATATTTCCAACAAGAGTATAAGCTATAGAAACATAGACAACTGCCATTATTAAAAGAGATAATATCATACCTCTTGGAATATTCTTACTAGGGTTCTTAACTTCACCTGCGATAGCCGCAATTTTGGTAACTCCTGCGTAGGAAATGTAAACAAATGCAACTGTGGACATTAAACCATAACTTCCTTCGGTTAAAAAAGGGCTTAAATTTTCAGGATTTATTAATGGCAAACCTAAATATAGTAAAGACCCCAAACTAAGTAAACTTATAATTACAATTATGAGTTGAACTTTCCCCACTTTTTTAGCACCAAAAATGTTGAGTATCATAATTAAACCTAAAAAAGAGATTGCAATAAATTTGGTGTATATTAAAGGAACATCAGTAAAGACTAAAAGATAGGCTCCAAAACCTACTAAGGCAAATGAACTTTTTAAAAGTAATGAAATCCATAACCCTAAACCAGATATAGTACCTAATAATGGACCAAAAGCACGCTCAATATAAACATAAGATCCTCCAGATGCAGGCAAGGCAGAAGCAAGCTCGGACTTTGAAAGAGCTGCTGGTAAAATACAAACTGCAGCTATTAAATAAGCAAGCCAAATTGACTCCCCTGTTTTAGCTGCTGCAATTCCAGGGAGTACAAAAATACCACTTCCTAACATTCCACCAATACTTATCGCTACAACCGATAATAGGGTTAATTTTCTCTCTAGTTTTTTCAAATTATTTTGCTTTTATGCAAAGTAAGAAAAAAAAACTTAATATCAATGATAAATTAAATCTTAAGAAAAGAGATTTCATACATTTGTGAAAATTAAATTTTTATGAAGCAATTAGTATTATCAGATATACACGAAAGTTTAGGTGGGAAAATGGTTGAGTTTGCAGGCTATTATATGCCCGTACAATATGAAGGAGTAAAAGCTGAGCACCATACTGTTAGGAATGAAGTTGGTGTTTTTGATGTTTCTCACATGGGAGAAGTCTTTGTTAGTGGCGAAAAGGCTTTAGATTTCTTACAATACATTACTACTAATGATGTAAGTAAGCTTACACCTGGTAAAATTCAATACACTTGCTTACCAAATGCTGATGGCGGAATCGTAGATGATTTCTTATTGTATATGATTGCAGAAAACAATTATTTATTAGTAGTTAATGCATCTAATATGGAAAAGGATTTAGCATGGATAAATAAGCATAATACTTTTGGATGTACCATTAATAATCAATCAGATAATTATTCATTACTAGCAGTGCAAGGGCCTAAGGCAATTGAATTGTTACAAGAACTTACTGAAATTAACTTATCTGAAATAAAGTACTATAACTTTAAAATAGGAGCTATTGCAGGAATTGAGGATGTTATCCTATCAAGAACTGGATATACAGGAGAAATTGGTTTTGAATTGTATGTCAAAAATGAATCAACAAAGCAACTTTGGGATGCTATTTTTACTACTTCAATAGAATTAAAACCTATTGGATTGGCTGCCAGAGATACTTTGCGTTTAGAGAAAGGTTTCTGTTTGTATGGTAATGATATCAATGATACAACTTCACCTATTGAAGCAGGTTTAGGTTGGATTACTAAGTTTACAAAAGAATTTATAAATCATGAAGAATTAAAAGCTCAAAAAGAAGGTGGAGCTACTAGAAAATTAGTTGGTCTAGAAATTATTGATAAAGGTATTGCGCGTAAAGATTACCCTATTGTCGATACTGATGGAAATGAGATTGGTATTGTAACTTCTGGTACTATGTCGCCTAGTTTAAATAAAGCAATTGCTATGGCTTATGTATCTAAGGAACTTTCAAAAATAGGGAGTGAGGTTTATATTCAAGTGCGTAAAAAACAAATTAAAGCAGTTGTTGTTGCTTTACCATTCTTAAAATAATGTCTGAACCCAAAAAAATTTCAGTTTGTTTTACTGCTGATCAGTTTGATAAATATGCTGATGGAAAATCCACAGTTGTAGTAGTTGATTTATTAAGAGCAACATCCGTAATTTCTACTGCTTTTATGGAAGGAGTAGAGGCAATTATTCCTGTACAAACACTTGAAGAAGCACTTTCCTACAAAGGTAAAGAAGGATATATTGTTGCTGCTGAGCGTAATGCTAAGCCAATTGAGGGGTTTGATTATGGAAATTCTCCCTTTCATTATATCAATGCTGATGTTAAAGGGAAAACTTTAGTACTCACAACAACAAATGGAACCAAAGCAATATATAATGCTAGAGAGCATAAAGTAATTACAGCTTCATACATCAATATTGAGGCAGTTGCTAAACATCTAATTGAAGAACATAATGATGTGATTATTTTGTGTTCAGGTTGGAAAGGGGTATTTAACTTGGAAGATCCAATTTTTGCAGGAAGTTTAGCTGATTTATTAATGGATTCTGATAAATATGAATCTTCATGCGATTCCTTATTTGCTTCCAGACAATTGTTAAAGAATTCAAATGGAGATTTATTTAATTATTTAAGTGACTCTTCTCATAGAAAAAGATTAAAGTCCTTAAACATGGAAGATGATACTCGTTTTTGTTTATCTCCTCCTATTAAGTCAGATATTATCCCAATCCTAAAAGGAGATAAATTAGTTATATTATAAGATGAATAAGAACTTTAAAATAATTGTATTGTTTTTGTTTTTAAGTTCAATTTTATATGCTACAATCCCTTGGGGATTTTACGCCCATAAGAGAGTAAATAGATATGCTGTATTTACACTGCCAGAAGAGTTAGTTGGCTTTTATAAAAAACATATTGACCACTTAACTGATCATGCTGTTGATGCTGATAAAAGAAGGTATGCGATAAAAGAAGAAGCGCCTAGGCACTATATTGACATAGATCATTATGGTGAAAATCCTTTTCAAGTAATGCCTAGAAAATGGACAGATGCAGTAGAAAAATTTTCAGAAGATACTCTACTTACTTATGGTATTGTCCCTTGGCATATTCAAACTGTATATAACCGTTTAGTTAAAGCCTTTGAGGAAAAGGATATTGATTATATTCTGAAAAATTCTGCTGACTTAGGACATTATGTTTCTGATGCGCATGTGCCATTACATACTACTGAAAATTACAACGGTCAGCTAACTAATCAAAAAGGAATTCATGCCTTTTGGGAAAGCAGATTGCCTGAGCTTTTTGCTGATGATTATGATTATTTAGTAGGTACTGCTGAATATCAATATTCTGTATTAGATGTAGCTTGGCAGGCAGTTGAAAGTAGTTTTAATGCTTTAGATTCAGTTCTGTTATTTGACAAGGAATTATCCCGAGAATTTGAACAAGACAAGCAGTATTCCTATGAAAAAAGAGGTACAAAAACTATAAAAGTAAAATCTGCAGATTTTTCATTAGCTTATCATACCAAATTAGATGGTATGGTAGAAAGACGATTAAGGCTCTCAATTTCAACTATCGGTAATCTGTGGTATTCCGCTTGGGTGGATGCTGGGCAACCAATACTAGAAGGAATGCAAAAAAGCAACAATCCTTTTACTGATGAAATTATTATTGACCGTAAAATAACGCCAGATGATGCTAGAGGGCATCAGCACTAATTAGAAGTAGGAGATAAGGGCTATGTTAAACCTTAATCCAGTTGATGTTTCTTTTCTTTTTTTAATCCCCCCATCAAGAGGGTCAGTTGCCATATCTTTCCTTGTTATCCAATCGTATTGTACACTTGGTTCAAGAGCAATTAAAAACCCAGTAAACCAGTTGTGAGAAATGAAATCAGAAAGATACATGCTAAAGCCAAGCTTTGCTGTAGCTTTGGTTGTCAAGTAAGAATACTTCTCTTCTCCTGAAAAAATAATTGATAAAGAATCTTGTACTCCTTCAAAACGATATGTATCTGTAGAAGTACCTGTTCCGAATTTATAAGCACCTTCAAGAAATATTGCGCCAATTTCATAAGGCTGTCTTCCAACTTCAAACATGTACCATCTAACAAATGGCCCAATTGTAAATTCAGAAGATTTGTTTTGCATATAAGTACTCATCAAAAAAGTAGTATCTTCACTATTATAACTATTTGAAGCAATGTCAAAATCACCACCTATAGCAAGCATATCAATTGGGAACCATCCATAACGCATATCAAAACGAATTCTGCTATTAGTTTTTGAAACTTTAGGTTGATTTTTAATAAAAGGTGTATTATTAAAATAATCATTCCCATCAGCATCTGTTGTACTCTCACCTAAAGATACATCCTTTAAAGATTCATTATTTATATAAAAAGATCCACCAAAGAATTTTCTGTTTTTGTAAATATGTTGTGCTGATAATGTATTGATAAACAATATAGCACAGAGTAAAATTAATTTATTCATGATGTAAATATATAAAAAAAACCTGCATTAAGCAGGTTTCTAATTTTCTGCAAATAAGTTTTACTTTAAAATAAGTAAGCAATAGAAAATGAAATAACACTATTTTTTACTTCATAAATACTCCCCTCCGGGCTATTTGTAAGTATTCCGTTTACAACACCAATATTTGTTAATTTTGAAATAGTTCCTGCTTTCATAAGGCTAGTATTTACTTTAGAGTCAATTAAGAAATTTTCAGTTAAATAATATGAAATTCCTAAATTAATACCAACATCAATAGTCTCTTCAGTATAAGCTCCTTTTGGTAATTCAGGATGTGAGATTAAATTATCATTTTGACCTTTATCAGTTAGGATAGCATAATCAGGTGAAAGAATAAAAGAAACTGAAGGTCCAAAATTTAGAGCCAATTTATCAGTAGCTTTATAGCTTATTGTAGGGTTTATTTCAAGATATGCTAATTTTAATTCATGTGATGTATTATGTATATCTTTTTCGTTTATTGTATATTCATGCATGTATTCATATGTGAATGATGCTCCTTTTTGCGAATAAATAAGCTCAGGATTGATATACCATTTGTCATTCAAAGCAATTTCCATATAAAAACCACCTGCAATTCCAATTAATGCAGAATTTTCAATATTCTTCACTCCTTCATTAGAAGTTGAAATGATGTTTGAGATATTTGCTCCAACTTTAACTCCATATTTCACCGGAATTAAACTTTGAGCACTACTTGCAATAGTTATAAATACAAGTGCTAGAATTGATGCTATTTTTTTCATAATATATTATTTACAGTTACAACCAAATGCTTCAACTAACTCTATAGCAGTTTTATAATCTGCATTAGAATCAAAATCATCTTCACAAATTTCAGTTTTATCTAAGGTTATTTCATCAGGACAGTCAACACAGTCAACACATTTTTTACAAGAAGAAAAAAGTGATCCGGATACAAATAAAATTAATAGTATTTTTTTCATTGTTTTTTTATTAAGAATTCAACATTACTGGCATTACTAACATAAGAGTATTTTCACCCTCTTCTAATCCATCAAGTGGTAAAATAATACCGGCTCTGTTTGGTGCACTCATTTCAATTGAAATTTGCTCTGCACCAATATTGTTTAACATATCAATTACAAATTTAGAATTGAAACCAATTTCCATATCTTCTCCTTCATACTGGCATGATAACCTTTCTTCAGCTTTATTTGCGAAATCTAAATCTTCTGATGTAATCTGTAATTCGCTACCCGCAACCTTAAAACGAATTTGGTGAGTCGTTTTATTTGCATAAATAGAAACTCTTTTGATAGAACTTAAAAGTGATGCCGTATCAATTGTTAATTTATTCGGATTTTCTTTTGGAATTACTGCTTCATAATTTGGGTATTTCCCATCAATAAGGCGACAAATAATAGTGATATTACCAAAAGAAAACAAAGCATTTGTTTCATTATATTCTAAAGTAATATCAACATCTTCACCAATATTGTTTTTAAGAATAGTTAATGGTTTTTTTGGAAGAATAAAAGATGCAGTCTTATCAGATTTTACATCCGTACGCGTGTGCCTAACTAATTTATGAGCATCAGTAGCTACAAATGTTGTTTGCTCGCTTGAAAGCTCACAAAACACTCCTGACATAACAGGGCGTAATTCATCATTTCCACTGGCAAATAAAGTTTTGTTAATTGCATTAGCAAGTACATCTCCTTTAATAATAGTTGATGATGAGGCTTGAAGAGTTGGCATTTTAGGGAATTCATCAGCATTTTGACCAGCTAATTTATAATTTCCAAGTTCCGAGCTCATCTCAATTCCATAAGTAATGGTATCAACAATAAAAGTTAAAGGCTGATTAGAAAAGGTTTTTAAGGTATCAATTAAAATTCGAGCAGGAATAGTAATTTTTCCGTCTTCATCTGCCTCAACACTTATAGAAGACATCATAGTTGTTTCTAAATCAGAAGCAATAATTGACATTTTACTATTACTGATACTAAATAAGAAATTGTCCAAAATTGGCAAAGTATTATTAGAACTAATTACTCCATTTAGCTTTTGTAGTTCCCTTAACAATGCTGTGCTATTAACTATAAATTTCATTCTATGAGTTGTATTTTTTAGTGGTTTATTTTAAGTGTCAAATATAATTTTTCTATTGATATAGCTGAGCATTTTATCACTGTAATTGATCAATAGTAATTAACACTTTGTTGAAAACATAATCCTGAATAATCATAAGCTCTCCATTATTCAATGTCGCATACATTCGTTTAACTGTAAAGTTATCTTTCTTGTCTTTTATCACCTTACCATTACCATTACCAATAGCATAAGTTCTTAAAGTATCAGTATTTAGAATTAACTCATGAAGGGGGATAGCAAATTCTATTTTCTCTTTATCATCCTTATAGCTTTCACAATTTAACAGTTGAAAAGCATTCAAGAATTGCAAAGCATTTTCTTGATTAAAGCTAACTTCATTGCCTAAATTATTAAGCAAAATCATTGAGGCAGTAGTTAAGGTGAAAGATTTTTTAGGGTCTTGAATATGATTCACTATAACTTTTGAAATTTTTTCAGCTTTTAGGCTAAATATATTAGTTGTTCGCCAATCTTTTTCACTTATTTTATCTAATTTAATTCCGTATCTTGGAGAAAGAAATCCATTAAAGGATGGGATATGAACAACATAAGGAGTTTCACTGCCAGCAAGAAACATATAAGTTCCTAAATAATTAGCAGTTGAGTTTCCAATAGTATATGTTTTATTAGGAGTTTCTTGGTTCGTATAAATTTCAATTTTAACTCCTCCTGTTGCTAAATTCTTAATCACATTATCAAAAGCATTTTTCGATACCGGTCTTTGAATTCTAATTTGATTGATTGTAGTAAGGATAGTGTTAATTGCATCTTTTCTAACTCCATATTTATTGTTGATTACCCAACTTTTTTCACTTCTATTTAAGGTAATAGTCGTGCCATTTCTGTCAGCAATAAATATTTTACTTACTGATGCTGTGTCGCTTATTGAAAAGTTATTCTCAACACTAACAGTTGATTTTTTATCAGTAGATAAAAACCAAATAAAAGCGGCCATTAGTATAATAATAGCAATGTAAAACAATTGTTTTTTAGGCATATTTTCTTTTTTTATACCTTACAAAAAACAAGGCAAATAGTAATAATAATAATATTGGAAGAGCTATATTTATTAGCTGAATGATAAATCTATTTTCTTGAACCTTTTTCTTATCTAACATTCTTAAACTATGCTCCTTTACTTTCAAATGTGACAAACCATTATCACCACAAAGGTACTGGACAGCATTAATTAGAAAATGTTTATTTCCTGGATAAGTGAATTTTATATTTTTGTCATAACCAAGTGGGTAAATACCTCCAGAATTACTTAAATCATTAGCAATCATATCTCCATCACTTATAACAATCATTTTAGTGTTTACACTTTTTTCAATAAATTGTATCTGTTGATTTTTCTGAACTAATTTATCCTTGAATACGGATTCGAATTCTCCTTCAAGCAAGATAGCTATTGGTAAAAACTCCTTGTTATAACTATTGGGAGTTGGAGGATTTTCCAAAATTCCTAAACTAATTTTACTTGGAGCAAGATTTAATCTGCTTTCCTTAGAACTATGCAAAAGAATAGTTTTTCGAATATTATTTTTAATGGTATCTATTGAACTGACAAACTCACACTTTATCCCATCCAATCCTTTTGAAACAGCATGCTTACTATCTGAAACTAACAAAGCAGAGTAGGGCCAACTAAAATAAGATTGTTGCGGTTTATTATTGCTATATCCTGTTATAATAGGAATTTTAGTAGAACGCAGATCTTGTATTAAATTTGAATTAACTCGCACTCCATATTTCAATAATTGATCATCAATATTTAGAGCATTTTTAGTTGCAATAAAAGTTCCTGATTTATTCTGTAAACTATCCATACTTGCCTTAACTCCATCAACCAACCATAGCACTTTACCACCTTGCATAACATACTGATCAATAAGGAGTTTATCTAAGTTATTGAAAGTAATAGTTGGCTTAGCAATTACAATAGCTTTGTAGGTATTTAAAAGGGCTGATTGCCTTGCTAAATCTGGAAGCATAGTAGTACTATCAACTGCAAATTCCTTAATGTTAAATCGGTCAACTTTATAGTAATAGGAAAGATTAAAATTATCATCTAGAACTGATTCTGTAATATCATAAACCTGTTGCTCGTTTAACTCTCCATTTCCCTCTAGAAAAGCAATTTTTGTTAACCTGTTTTTGGTTAAATGCTCAATAGCTGATACAAATTCATATTCAAGTGCTTCAATAGAAGTATTGATATTACTTCCTGGCGATTCTCCCGGAGTCTGCTTTAAAAAATTGACAGCTGTTTGTTTATCTTTATAATAAATAATTGCTCCAGGGAAAATAATCTGATTTACTTGTTTTCCATCTTTTTTAATTTCTAAATCAGTAGGGGATAGCTTGAGTTTTACTAACTGTTTAAATAAAGCTAACTTTTCGTTTTCATTTGCAACATTGTTAGGGTCAATAAACTCAAAATCAATATTGCTATTTCCTATTGCTTTAAATCGTTTAAGCAAATCTTCAATTGATTTTTGTAGTTTTTTAAATTCTGCAGGGAAATCACCTTCAAGATATACTTTAACAAATAGCTTATCCTCTAAACTATTTATTATCGCAGTTGATTCCTTAGCAAAAGAATATTTTTTATCAGCTGTCAAATCAACATTCCAATTTATAAAGCTACTGAGTATATTTAGAAATAATACGAGTACAATAAGTAAAACTGCTGATATGTATTTATTAGCCTTCATTATGCTTTCTTTTCAGTAATAACAAGTTCAGTAAGCTTGATAAATAAAGTAGTAACGGATACAAAATAGATAATATCAGAAAGTTTAACTAGACCTTTACTCATCATTTCATAATGGAAAGAAATTCCTATTTGCTGAATAAACAAATCAAAATTTTGAAAAAATGAAAGTTCACTTAATATATCAAACCCAAAATAAAATAAAGTGCACAGTAAAATAGCAAATGCAAAGGAGATAATCTGATTGATTGCTAGAGATGAGGCATAGATACTAATAGCAGAAAAGAGTGCACATAAAAAGATTAATCCTAAATACGAACCCATAATACCTGCTAAATCAAGGTTGCCAACATTCTCTCCCAAATAGTAAATACTAGCTACATAAATTAATGTTGGGAGAATGGCAAATATCACCAAAACAAAAACAGCTAAAAACTTAGCTATGACAATTTGCAATGAGGTAATTGGTTTAGTAATTAAAGTTTCGATAGTCCCGGAAGAGTATTCTTCAGTAAAAACGCGCATACTTATAGCAGGGATAAACAATAAAAAGAATAATGGAGCGGTAATGAAAAAAATATCCATATCAGCGTAGCCGTAGCTCAGAATATTCATATCGCTTAAATCCGACCATAATAAAATGCTATTTATCAATAGAAAAATACCAATAATTAAATAACCAATTAGAGTACTAAAAAAGACACTTATTTCTTTTCTAAAGAGAGCAATCATTTAAATTCTATTCTAATAATTTCATGTAATTTTAAACCTAACAAGGTGTTTGCCGTTCCTTTATTCATGGCAATTTGAAGTTGTTGGTTTTCTCCAAAAATAGCTAACTTATCTCCTGGATGAACATCATTATATTTTTCAGAAATAATAGTGATTTTTTCATCCTCTCTACCATAATAAATAATAAAATCTCTACCTTTTTGAATATCAAGAAACATAGCTTTATCAATGTTAGTGATAGCATTTCCATAATTATCATTATAAACGATAACTCCTTTAATTAAATCTTTTTCTTTTACAGCTTTTAAATCTGTTCTATGTACAAGGTAATCATTAACTACTGTACCTATCATCTCCATTGTTCCTCCTCTCGCTAAGTGGCAAGCTGCAGCAGCAAAAATATTTTTTGTAGCAAATGTCAGACAGTTTGATTCCTGAGCAATATTTAACTGAATTATCTTTTCTGCTTTCATTTCAGTTAGTAACAAAGAAAAAAGTCCATTGTCCGTTCCAATAAAATAATGGCCATTTGCTTTTACTGCTAAATGTTCGTTTTCAATACTTAACTCATCATCAACACTGACAATATGAATACTCCCAACAGGGAAATCTTTATAACAATTGCGCAATACAAAAGCAGCTTGTGGTATATTAAAAGCAGTAATATTATTCGTAATATCAACAATTCTAGCATCATCAAGTTGACTATAAATGCTTCCTTTTACTGATGCAAGATAGCTATCCTTTGTCCCCAAATCAGTAGTAAGTGTAATTATTGCCATTTATTATGAAAAGCTATTGATGAAGTAGTTAAAATATTGTTATTTTGTAACTCCAAAATTAAAATAAATCTATGAACAGTATAATTAATGAGTGAAAAATTAATAACACTTAGTAACATTGAGTTAGTAAAACTATTTGGAACTAATAACAGGAAGTTAGATAAGATAAAAACTTTGTTCCCTCAAATTAAAATTGTATCTAGAGGAGAGCGATTAAAAATAATAGGAAGTACTGACCAAATTAAATATTTTGAACAGAAATTAACGGCTTTTATAAAACACATTAATCAATATAACTCACTAACCTTAAGTCAAATTGAACGTTTAGTTGAAGGGGATGAGTCAGAAATTCTAAAAACAAAAGATGATATTATTTTACATGGGCAAAATGGTAAAGTAATAAAAGCACGAACTGCTAACCAACGCAAAATGATTAGTGAGATTGAAATAAACGATATGCTGTTTGCTATTGGCCCAGCAGGAACAGGAAAAACATACACAGCTGTAGCTATTGCTGTTAAATCACTTAAAGACAGAGAAGTAAAAAGAATAATATTTACTAGACCAGCTGTTGAAGCGGGAGAAAATTTAGGATTCTTGCCTGGCGATTTAAAGGAAAAGCTAGACCCTTACATGCAACCTATATATGATGCACTTTTTGATATGATTCCTATCGAAAGATTAAATGAATATATAGAAAATGGAACAATACAGATTGCCCCTTTAGCATTCATGAGAGGGCGTACTTTGGATAAAGCATTTGTGATACTTGATGAAGGTCAAAACACTACTGAGCAGCAAATGAAGATGTTTTTAACAAGAATGGGGAAGTCAGCTAAGTTCATTATCACAGGAGATGAAACTCAAATTGATTTACCAAGAAATCAAAAATCAGGATTAATAAACGCGATTAACACATTGAAAGACATCAAGGACATTAGTTTTGTTACCCTTGATGGAAAGGATGTAATTAGACACAAATTAGTAAAAGATATAATTAAAGCATATAAAAACCAAAACAATGATTAACACAATTAAAGGAACAAATTTCAAATTACCTGGACAAACAAAATTCTATAAAGGAAAAGTTAGAGATGTCTATACTGTAAATAACGAAACACTAGTAATGGTTGCATCCGACAGGATATCAGCTTTTGACCATGTTCTACCAGAAGGGATTCCTTACAAAGGACAAGTACTAAGCCAAATTGCAGCAAAATTCTTAACAGCTACTGCTGATATTGTACCTAACTGGATGGAAGCAACTCCTGATCCTAGCGTAACAATTGGTAAAATGTGTGATCCATTCATGATTGAAATGGTAATTAGAGGATACTTAACAGGACATGCTTGGAGAGAATATAAAGCAGGAAGAAGAATGTTATGTGGTGTTGAGATGCCTGATGGAATGGTAGAAAATCAAAAATTTGACTCACCTTTAATTACTCCAACTACTAAAGCTGATGTAGGGCATGATGAAGATATTAGCCGTGAAGAAATTTTATCACAAGGAATTATTGCTGAAGCAGATTATATTCAGCTTGAAAAGTACACTAGAGCTATTTTCCAAAGAGGAACAGAAATTGCAGCTGAAAAAGGTTTAATTCTAGTTGACACTAAATATGAATTTGGAAAAGATAAAGATGGTGTAATTACTTTAATTGATGAAATCCATACACCTGATTCATCTCGTTATTTTTATATTAAAGGGTATGAAGAAAATATTGCAAACGGAGAACAACAAAAACAACTTTCAAAGGAGTTTGTTCGACAATGGTTAATCCAAAATGATTTCCAAGGAAAAGAAGGGCAATCTATTCCTGAAATGAGTGAAGAATATTGCATTTCAGTATCAGAAAGATACATAGAATTATTTGAATACATTACTGGAGATAAATTTGTAAAAGAAGATGTAAGTGATGTGATTAACAGAGTTGAAAAAAATATTCTTAATTATTTAGCTAAATAATTAAATGTTTATTAACCCTTTATTAGCAGCAACAATAGTAAGCTTAGGTTTACTATTGTTTTATTACGGTTATTTTTTCTTAAAATTAAATACTTATAAAGCAAGTGTTTCAACTTTTAGCGAACCAATATCAATTATTGTTTGTGCTAAAAATGAGTTTCAGAACCTAAAGGATAAGTTACCAGCAATTCTTAATCAGGATTATCCTAATTATGAAGTAATAGTCGTAAACGACCAGTCAGTTGATGATACGGCTGTTTTATTAAAGGAGTTTGAAAAACAATACCCTAATTTAGTTGTGGTTACAATTGAGAAACACATCAATAAACGACCAGGAAAGAAGCTTGCTCTAACATTAGGAATTAAAACAGCTAAGCATGAACACTTACTATTAACTGATGCGGACTGCCTTCCTAACTCTAAAAACTGGGCAATGCAAATGTGTAGCAATTTTAATTCAGCTGATATTGTATTGGGATATGGAGGTTATGAGAAAAAGAAAGGCTTATTAAATAAACTCATCAGATTTGATACTTTTAATGTTGCTCAGCAATACCTTTCCTATGCGCTTGCAGGTCAAACTTACATGGGGGTAGGTCGAAACATGGCATATAAGAAATCCTTATTTTTTGAAAACAAAGGTTTTGCCAATCACTTGCATATTGCTTCAGGGGATGATGATTTGTTTATACAAGAAATTGCAACTAAAAATAATGTAAGTATTGAAATTAATGAACAAGCACATACCACATCAGCAGTAATAGAAAAATGGGGGGAATGGGCGTATCAGAAAAGAAGACATATTACAACAGCACCACTTTATAAAACAAAATTTAAAGTTCTTTTAGCACTATATCCTTATGCTCAGTTTTTGTTTTGGACTACTCTTTTACTACTATTTATACTTAAAGCACCTATAGAATTGTGCACTATATTATTAGGGATAAAAATCATTCTTTCATATCTAGTAAACTATAAAGCAATGAAAGCTTTAAAAATTATGGATTTATATTGGATTCATCCTGTGTACGAAATAGTATATTTATGTATACAAGGAATTTTTGTATTATTGAATATTATAAGTAAACCAAAAAAATGGAGTAGATGACAGATAATTTGACTGAAAAAGGAAAACGAGATTTAAAGCTAATTAATAGAGCATTGGAAGATGGAGATTCAAAAGCCTATAATGAGTTAATGAAGCTATACCGTGACCCGCTTTACTTTATGTTATACGAAAAAGTAGGGGATCAAGAATTAGCAAAAGACTTGACTATTGAATCCTTAGGAAAAGCATTTAAGAAACTGCATTTATACACTCCTAGCTATGCCTTTAGTACTTGGCTGTACACGGTTGCCAGAAATCATTGTATTGACTATTTGCGAAAGAATAAATTACCTACTATTTCTATAGACAGGATGATGTTGGATGAAGATGGGAAAAGAAATACTTTTGATTTGATTTCAAAGGATTTAAACCCTGAACAGGAAATGGAAAAAAAACAAAGGATAGCTATATTACGCCAAATTGTTGACCAGCTAAAGCCAAAGTATCGTGACTTAGTAAAACTAAGGTATTTTAAAGAATTAAGTTATGATGAAATTGCAGAGACACTAGATGTTCCTTTAGGAACAGTAAAAGCACAGTTACACAGAAGTAGAGAGCAATTATTTAAAATTATGTCGGGTGTAAAGGATGCTTATTAAATGGAAATAATTCACAAGTATTTTCCTGATTTAACGGAAAAACAAATTAAACAGTTTGCTGATTTACAGCCCGTTTACGAACATTGGAATGCACAAATAAATGTGATTTCCAGAAAGAATATGGATACCATATATACCAACCATATTTTACATTCCTTAGCTATTGCTAAGGTTATTCAGTTTGAAAAAGGAACAAAAATATTAGACATTGGTACCGGTGGTGGTTTTCCGGGTATTCCTTTAGCTATATTATTTCCTGAAGCTGATTTCTTACTAGTGGACAGCATTGGTAAAAAAATAAAAGTAGTAAATGAAGTAAGTAATGCAATTGGCTTAACTAATGTTAGGACACTCCACGAAAGAGCTGAAAATATAAAAGAAAATTTTGATTTTGTTGTGAGCCGAGCCGTTACCAATATGACAGATTTTAAAAAGTGGGTAAAAGGGAAATTTAATAGCACTCACAACAATACTTTGAACAATGGTATTCTTTACCTAAAAGGTGGGGATTTATCAGAAGAACTAAGAGGAATGTCTCATACTAAACACGAAATAGCTGATTTATTTGAAGAGGAGTTTTTTGAAACCAAAAAGGTAATTTATATTTCTTATTAGGATCTTTATTCTACAACCATCTTCTTTTCTACACTACCATTTTCATACATATAAAATAGGGGAGTATTGTTTTTAGGTTTTGTTTCCTTTCCTAAAACATCAACTACTTTAATAAGGCTTTTACCTTTAGGTTCAATTTCAAGTGTATTGTTAATTACAGCATCTACTTCTAATTTTAAACCTACAGGCCTGTGATCCGAAATATTACTATCGTAAGCACTCCAACTGCTCATGTAATCATCAATCCTTATACACGATAGCTCAGAATTAGGTTTTGAAAAATCAGCAAACAACTCATCAGAAATTAGAATATGATCAAGATGTGACGGCCAAGAGGGATAAGAAAAATTAGCTGAATTACCAAGGGCAATTGGAAAATCAATAAACAAATAATCAGTATCGTTTAAAAAGGAATTAAAAATATTATTAGGTGTAGGATCGGTTAATATATCATTCCAATCTCCAACCACAATTACTTTGTCATTAGGGAAAATACTATCTATGTAAGTTTTTAGTAAATTAACAGCAGTTAGCCTTCTGTTTTCTTCATCAGAAGTATCATTAAGGTCTAATATTCCATCACCACAACATTTTAGGTGGTTATCAATAATCACATAGTCTTCATTGTTAAAGGTAAGCTCTAATACTTGTGGAGACCTAGGAAAGGTATTCCAAAAAGGTTGAGAAGTATAAATTTCATATTTTTTATTTACTTGCACAGTATTAGTGTTGTACACATAAGCTAATCCTCCATAATAAGTACTTTTAAAATGACAGGCATAACCAGGAATGGTACTTACCACTTGTTTTAAAAGAGTAGTATCATCAATCTCCTGTAGTGCATATACATCAGCAGCTAAGGTTTGGATTATTGTTTTTACTGAGTCGGCAGTTACTTGTCCGTTTTTTGGGAACCATTCAATATTCCAGCTTACTACTTCAAAAGTAGAATCAGTTCCAAAATGCAAATCCTCTAAACTTTGTGCATTTAATAGTTGTGAACTTATCAGTAGTAAAATTATAATTTTCTTCATTTATTTAGTTTTGTTAGTTCTCTTTCAAATATACGTTTGATTCCAGGCGAGAGGGTTTTGGTATAGTATGGTGATGTAAGATATTCCAATTCATTTTTTATATCAGGATATTTTTTAGCCATCTCAATAATAGACAAGCCGGCATAATGTCTTGTAGCGGGCTTCTTTTTTATGTCCTCCCATACTTGCATGCAAGTATCAAAAAACAAACCTTCATTTTTTTCTGAAAGGGTCATTTTACGAACTACTTTTAGCAATTCTCTTTGATGACCGTCATGCTTACCAATTATAGATTTTATGATTTTACTCAATGGTTTTCTAATGCGCACATCATTCTTTTTCATAGCATTATTAATAATCCATGCAGAGCGCCAAGAAGAAGTTTTTACTTCTTTTTGCATGTGAGTAACCAAAAAATTAAAACTAACACTATCATCCTCATTATCAAGGATAGAAATAATTTTTTCTTTATCTACTCTACCTTCAATTAATGTTAAAAGTTGAGCTGACATTATGTTTAAGCTTTTTCACAGAAATAAACGATTTCTCCTTTAGGTAAGGCGTAGCGCTCTACTAATTCAGGACTTAACTCATTAATAAAGTCACTCTCAGTTACTTTAAAGCCTGCTGCAGCTAATTTTTTACCATAATCAAGGCCAAACAACCTCAAGTGGTCATCTTGCCAATAGAGGCGCTCTCTTTCCTTTGGGTCCGTTACGCTTTTATCTTCCTCAGTATTAGGATTGCTTGTATCGATAGGTACTTGAAAAATCCCCCAACCTCCAGGCTTCATTACTCTATAGAATTCTGTCATTACTTTATGTGAATCATCAACATGTTCCAAAACATGATTGCAAATAACTACATCAAAAGTATTATCATCCATTGGTATTTCATGTACATCCATCTTTATATCCGCCCAAGGTGATATTAAATCGCCAGTAGTATAGTCCAAGTTTTTCATCCCTTTGAATAGTTTGATAAAACAGTATTCGGGAGCAATATGTAAGAATTTTATATTGTCTTTAAAAAAGTTCGTTTTCTCTTTCATAAACAACCACATCAATCTATGACGTTCCAAACTCATACTATCAGGAGCAATCGCATTTTCACGAGACTTTATTCTTCCATAAGGTAATAGTTTACGATAGGTTTTTCCGTTTATTGGATCTTCAAATTTATTTCCTCTCATGAACAAAGAAAAAATCTGTAAAAAGAAGTGACTTACATGTTGTAAATAGTGCCTAGGGATAAGGCGTGTTGCTAAAGATATAATTAGTTTCATTAAATAATGTTTAAGGAAGCCAAAAATAAGAAAAGGATTTTATTCTCTATCCTCAAAGCGTTTAAATCCTAAACGAACTAACATTTTTTTTTCAAAAGCCCAAAAGAATTTAAATTGTCCAAACAAAGTACCAATAAGTACGATTAATACTTGGTAAATAGGGAAAATGATAAAGATACGAATAGGCCAAAATACCCAAGGCGAAACAACTTCCTTGTCCAAACCAACTAGATTTAATACTGGTTTAGCAATAGTTACAGCAACAGAACCTGTAATTGAAAATACTAGTAAAATTATTATAATCTGAAAGTTAGAAGTAATTCCCCATTTTTCTTTGAGTCTATTCATATTGCAAAATTATACTTTTATCTTATCCTATTCAGCTTTATTGCCGATAAGATTGAAAAGAAACCTACCACAATAGCTAAACCATAAAAGGAAATAGCTAAAGAATAATTATCCGCAATATACCCTAGTATTGGTGCACTTATAGCAAAGGATATTCTAATGATTAAACTCCTAACAGAAAGCACAGTAGCCCGTTTGTTGGAAGTGGTATTTTCATTAATTGCATTACGCAAAATAGGGGTTACTATTCCCCTTAACAAATATATTAAAAGAATGAAAATAAGCCCAAAAACTGAAGCATTATAACCTAAAAATAAAAATGAGATAGGCATAGCTAACGCTAAGTAAAACAACATTTTATAATTATTATCTTTCTTATCAAATTGATGCGCATTAAAAGAAGTAATACCTGCTGAAAAATTAAGGACTGCCCATAGAATTCCAAAGTAAGCAAGTGGAATATTAATGGATTTGAAAAACGGTTGAGCAAACCATGCCATAGACAAAGTAGCTACTCCCATAGCAGAAGAATATATAATAAGCCATTTTAGTTTTTGGTTATCAACCATTGCAAACTTTACAACCTCCAAAACAGCTTTAAAGGATCGATCTAATTTATTTTCCTTGTGCATTGTAGGTTCAATCAATGTAAAGGCGATAGGAATACTGAAAAATAAGATAGAGGTTTGCACATAAATTGGCATGTAAATAGAACCTACAGCTAAGAAACCACCTAAAATTCCAGCAAAGGCTTCTGAAAAATTACCAATAGCATAAGACCTACCTTCAATTTTGGTATACGTAGTTTTACTATTGGTTTCTAGTAAGGTATCATATATTATTGCACTATCGCTACCCGACATTAAGCTACCACCAATCCCTACTAAAACTTGAGCAATGGCAAAAGCATAAAAACCACCAAAGAATGAAAATACCAAAAACCCAATAAAGGTAAAGATTGTACTGAGTACGATAGTCTTTTTCCTACCAAAAATATCAGCAATATAACCTGATGGGATTTCGAATAAGGCAACAGAAAAAGAATAAATAGACTGAAGTATCATCACCTCAGTTAAAGTTAAGCCATGTTCCTGAAAAAACAAGACAATAATTGGCATAGCAACCATAAACCAAAGTACTGCCTTTAGCAGGTACATTTTTAATATATTGTGTCTTAATTGCATTAGCTTCTAGGGTGAAATTGAATGATGTTACTCCTTAAATATTCATTATCCAAATGGGTATAGATTTCAGTTGTGGTAATACTTTCGTGTCCTAACATTTCCTGTACAGCACGCAAATCAGCTCCTCCTTCAATTAGGTGAGTAGCAAAACTATGCCTAAAAGTATGGGGGCTAATCTTCTTTTTCAATCCTATATTTTCTGTCAACTTTTGGATTATAAGGAATATCATTACTCTAGTAAGCTTGGTGCCTCTATTATTAAGGAATACGAAATCCTCATTTCCTTTTTTAATTTCTTGATGATTACGAACCTCATTAATGTAAATGGTAAGATACTTAATTGCTCTACCGCCAATAGGGGCAAGACGCTCCTTATCACCTTTACCAGTAACTTTTAAGTAACCTTCCTTAAAATGAATATTTGATAATTGCAGATTAACTAATTCACTAACCCTAAGTCCGCAACTATAAAGGGTTTCTAATATAGCTCGGTTACGCTCACCTTGCTTATTACTTAAATCAACTGCCGCAATAAGCTTATCAATCTCAATTAAGGAAAGAGTATCGGGCAGCTTTAGTCCAATTTTCGGGCTTTCAATCAGTTCAGTAGGGTTAATTTTTAAATAATCCTCCATAATTAAGTATTTATAAAAAGCTTTTATGCCTGAAATAATACGCGCTTGGGAACGAGAAGAAATATCTTCCTGATTTATTTGGGCTAAAAAGTTACTTATATCTACTCTAGTAACTTTAAGTTCCGAAAGTTCTAAAGGAATAGCATAGTTGGCAAACTTCTTGACATCACGAATGTAGGCCTGTACGGAATTATCAGAAAGTGATCGTTCTATCTGTAAGTAAGATTTAAAGCCTTTTATGGATGTTTCCCAACTCATTTATATAAATTTGCTTGCTATGAAGGTAATGATTATTAACGGACCAAATTTAAACTTATTAGGCAAAAGAGAAGAAGCTATTTATGGCAATATTTCTTTTGATGAGTATTTAAAAACTTTAAAGGATGAATTTCCGAAACTAGTAATTGATTATTACCAAAGTAATGTAGAAGGGGAACTGATTAATAAATTGCAAGAAGTGGGTTTTTCTTATGATTATATTCTGCTGAATGCTGGTGGCTATACGCATACCTCAGTTGCCTTAACTGATTGTGTAAAGGCGATTGAAACTCCTGTTATTGAAGTTCATATTTCTAATATTTATGCTAGGGAGGATTTTAGAAAAAAGTCGCTTTTATCACCTAACTGTAAAGCTGTTATCTGTGGTTTAGGCTTGGATTCTTATAAGGCGGGATTATTAACTTTAAAATAATGAATATGGGCTCAGGACATGCATTAAATATGATTAGAGTTTTGAAGTCCAATAGAAGTTGGATTCAAAAACGAAAGCCTTATAAAGAAATAAGGGAAATGTATCAGGACAACTTAGCTATACATCATATTGATTTTAAAAAAGCAACTCCTGAACAATTAGCAAGAATAAAAGAAAACTTAATTCTCTACAATAAAAGAAGAACTAGAAAATCAATTATTCTTATTTCAACTATTTTGATTATCGTTCTTATTTTTGCTTATCTAGTTTTAGCGAAAAATATTTTTAATTTCTAATAAAATTGTCATTGCGAACAGAGTGAAGCAATCTATTCTTTAAGATAGCCGCATTTTGTACCAAAACTCGCTAGGACAAATCTACAACTCAGAAAACTGCTTAATTCCTTTAATCTTGTTCTTTGAAAGAATACTATAATCTACTTTTCCTACTAAATTATTTTTCTGTTTTATCTTTTGGCGTTTAGCCATCAGTTTTGGTATTTCAAAATAAAAGATAAAATGTGCTTTTGCAATCGCCAATACATGTTGTAAGCCCTTTTCTTTATTTAAGAAAGTAAGTGCCGCTACACCATCCAAAACTAAGCGAGTAGGAATTGTTGTAAATAGGGAAGAAGTAGGTAAATTCTTAAACAACATAAACAAGTTATTCCTAAAGTTCAAATGCGTTTTAAAAGGAGAGCCTGTATTCAATGTTCCGCCACCTACATGATAGACAACCGATTTTGGTTGAACCATAATTTTGTATCCTTTGTTTTTTAATCGCCAACACAAATCAATTTCCTCTTGGTGAGCAAAAAAATCTTCATCCAAACCGCCAATCTCATTAAAGTGTGATGCTCTTACAAAAAGGCACGCACCAGTTGCCCAAAACACTTCAATAGCATCATTATATTGTCCTTTATCTTGTTCTAGGTCATCAAATATTCTTCCTCTGCAAAACGGGTATCCTAGGTTATCAATAAAACCACCACTAGCACCAGCATATTCAAAAGTATTCCTTTTTTTATAATCTAATAATTTAGGCTGGCAAGCAGCAATTTTTTTATCACTATCCATTAAATCAATAATAGGAGAGAGCCATCCTTCTGTTACTTCAATATCAGAATTGATTAGCACAAAGTATTCTGCATCAATCTGCTTCAAAGCATCATTATAGCCTTTGGCATAACCGCCATTAGTAGCGTTTACAATAATTTTAACAGTAGGGAAGTTATTCTTTACAAAGACAACAGAATCATCCGTTGAGGCATTGTCTGCCACAAAAACAGTTGCCTCTTGGCTATGTTTTACCAAGGTAGGTAAGAATTTCTCTAACCATGCTTTTCCATTCCAGTTAAGGACTACAACTGCTGTTTTTATCTTTTGTGTTTCCATCTTTTATGCGACCATAACCAGTATTGTGGTTGGTTTATTATATCTTGTTCTAATCTTTTAGTGAAATCTTCCGTTATTTTTCCGTGCGGTTGCTCAGTTGGCTTATCCGTAATTAAGGAATATTCTACCTGATAATGCCCTCTTTTTACTTTACTGATGCTTACAAACACCACAGGCCAGTTGTATTCTTTGGCATACCTTTCAACACCAAAAAGTACTGCAGTATCTTGGTTTAGGAAATTTACCCAATGCGCTCTTTTAGGGTTTGATGGATTTTGGTCCGAACCAAAAACAATAGCTTTTGGTTTATCGCCTTGTTCAAATGATTTTTTAGTTTGCTTCATTGACACTAAATTCATGCCGTACTTGGAGCGAGAGGTATAAATTTTATCATTGATAAATTGATTGCTAAGCGGCTTATAAATTCCTATACACTCATGATTAGAGTACATAGCAAAAGCTTGTGCACATATTTCCCAATTATTATAATGACCACCAACAAAAATAATGCTCTGTCCTTTATCAGCAAAATAATTACTGAACTCAGGATTTTTAATAACTAGGCGTTTTCTAAGTTGTTTTTCTGAAATAGTAAAGCCCTTCATGCTTTCCATAATGATATCGCATAAATGACGATAAAAGTCAGCCATAATAGCATTTAATTCTTCATCACTTTTTTTAGGAAAAGAGTTTTTAAGATTAGTGAAAACAACTTTCTTCCTGTAACCAATTAAACGATACATCATTAAAAACAAAAAGTCCGAAATAAGGTATAGTATTGGGTAGGGCAGTAAGGAAATTGGTAAAATTAAAAGGTAATAGAAAATCTTTGTAATCATGTTTGCAAATATAGAGTTTCTGAAAGGATAATGGTCTAAGCTGATAAATTTATGACAAAAAACAAGAGGCTTACACGCTTTAATTCATTGTATACTAAGATAGTTAATACGAAAAGAAAACAAATGATTTTTTATTCTTAAAATAAGAAGCCAAAAAGATGTACGATTTGAAAATATTTCTATTTTTGCAGTCCGCAATCGGAGAGATGGCAGAGTGGTCGAATGCACTGGTCTTGAAAACCAGCGTACAGCAATGTACCGGGGGTTCGAATCCCTCTCTCTCCGCAAAAAAGTCCTAGCATTTATGTTAGGACTTTTTATTTATAATTCTAAATTTACATCATGAAAAAAATAGATATTGATATTACAAAAGCAGCAACTCTTCAGGGAGAGTTTTATGCAAGTAAAGATAATTTCAATTCTACTTTAGAAAAAATATTTTCTCGAAACTGGCAATTCATTACTGATGATGAGCAGTTAAAAGAAAACAGAAGTTCCTTTCCTTTTCAGTATTTAGGCGATCTACTACCTGAACCACTAGTGCTTATTAATAATGAGGGTAGTATTAATTGCTTTTCTAATGTTTGTACACATAGAGGAAACATATTGATTAAGGAGCCTTGTACTATTAAGAAGCACATCACTTGCGGTTATCATGGTAAGCAGTTTGACATATGCGGAAAGTTTAAATTTATGCCCAAAACGGAAGGAATGCAAAACTTCCCTTCTCAGCAAGATGATTTGCCTGAAATTGCAGTTGCCAAATGGAGACAGTTTATTTTTTCATCCTTAGCCCCTGATTTTGAGTTTGAGGAATTAATAAAGGATGTAGAGGAGCGAATAGGATGGATGCCTATTGAAGATTTTAAATACAGAGAGGATTTATCAAAGGAATACTATGTAAAGGCAAACTGGGCTTTGTACTGCGATAATTACCTAGAAGGATTTCATATCCCCTTTATACATGCTGATTTGAATGCTGTACTGGACTTTAACAGTTATGATGTAGAGACATTTAAATATTCCAATCTACAACTAGGAATCGCTTCAGATGATGACATTTGTTTTGACCTACCTAAGGAATCAAAAGATTATGGAAGAAAAATAGCCGCCTATTACTTTTGGTTATTCCCTAACTTAATGCTTAACTTTTACCCATGGGGATTGTCAGTAAATATTATAACTCCAATTTCAGTAAATGAAACTAAGGTGCAGTTTAAATCCTATGTTTGGGATGAAAGTAAATTAGATAGTGGAGCAGGTGCTGATTTAGACAAAGTAGAACTAGAGGATGAAGAAATAGTTCAACAAGTGCAAAAAGGAGTTGCTTCTCGCTTTTATAAGCATGGTCGCTTTTCACCAACTATGGAAAAAGGTGTACATCACTTTCATACTCTGATAAGTGATTTTATGAACAAGTAGGAATTCAAAAGCTTATAGGTTTTCAGCCTGCCATTCCCGACTTTTTCTATTTACTATGCTAAGCATAACACTTGCTTTTTATTTACTTTTCTTTGTGATATGAAAAAAATAATTCTACTTGTAATTACACTAACAACACTTGCAAATGTCAGTTTTGCTTCTTTTCCTATAATGGAAGACACTTTAGAAACAAAAACAGACACATTAAAAGAAAAGAAAGATCTTGAACAGTATCATTTACGATTACAGAAACAAGGATTTGATATTAGTAATTGTATGTGTGTTGATTGTAGGCGATACAAAGGTATTAATGAAAATAAAAATAGTGACTCTGCAGAAAATACTTTAAGCCCTTTGGAATCAGCAAAAATTAGTATGCTGTTTTTAGGATCAGCAATGTTAATTGGATTGGTAACCATTAGTATTTATGTTGATTGGGGTAGTGTTCATCCTATAATCTTTCCAATTATCCTAACTATATTTTTAGTATTCTACTTACGAATTATCTTAAAAAAAATGAAGAAGGAATCTAAACTTAAAAAATAAAATGAAAGTAATTATTTAAGTTTATTATAGAAAAATAATTAGCGGTACAAAAAGTGCAATAGGTTGTAATTCTGCACTCTTGAGTTCCTTTATTTTTTTTTGTATTATTGTAGTATGAAAAAAATTACATTTATTCTTGGATCAATTATTGCGATAGCAATTTTGTTCTATCCACAATCAACAATTGGTAAGCTTACAGGTTCTCCTGGAGGTAAAACAGGATCAACAATGGATAATTCAGATTGTACATCTTGCCATAATGTTCAAGGTACAACTGTATCCACTACAAATATAACATCAAACATTCCTAGTGATGGATATATCCCAGGTAACACATATACTATTACAGCTAATTTAGTTAATGCTGGGACTCCAAATGGATTTGAAATAACTTGTGAGGAAAACACTAGTAATACAAAAACGGGTACTTTATTTAATACAAATCCTAGTGCAACTCAGTTGGTAAACAATGGAAGTGCAATTACACATACAACTGCTGGAAACTCATTAAATACATGGAGTTTTGATTGGGAGGCTCCATCAATTGGCACTGGAGATATTACTTTTTACGGAGCTTTTATTGTAGCAGGATATCCTATGGGTTCAAATATTGGTGATTATTTAACTTTATCTACTTTAAGTATAAATGAATACACTATGCCCTCTGCAATAGGAGAGCATGCTAAAGACAAAGAACTTCTTAAAGTATTGAACTTACTAGGAAAAGAAAGCAAACAGACTAACCAACCTCTATTTTACATATATGATGATGGAACGGTAGAGAAAAAAATAATTATCGAATAGAATTAATTTTTAAAATTTGATTTAACAGATTGGTTTTGGTACAAAAAGGAGTTGCTTCTTAATTATATAGGCATGGTCTATTTCCGCCAACTTTTAAAAAGGTGTGCATCATTTTCATAACATGATAAGTGATTTTATGAATCGATAAAATAATTGAATACGAATTCCGTTAATGTTACAATTATTAAATTTAAAATAAATATGAAAAAGATAGCATTATTATTAGTATTAACAATACTAGCAGTAAGTTTTATTAGCGCACAAACTTTATCCGTAAATACAACTAGTAGTACCTTAAATTGGAAAGGAACAAAAAAAGTAGGGGAGCATTTTGGTGTTATTGCAATTCAAGAAGGTGTGATTACTATTAATGATGGGAAAATAATAAGCGGAGAGGTTATTATTAACATGAATGATATTAAGGTTCAGGATACTGATGACTTAGGTGATCAAAAGAAAATTATTAATGATATAAGCAGCAGAAAGTTCTTTAACACTAAAAATTACCCTACATCAAAAATTGTAATTAAGTCAATTGCTAATGGTAAGTTGATTGCAGATTTAACAATTAAAGGTATTACTAAAGAAATCAGCTTTAAGACTAAGTATAGTATAACTGAGAATAAGTTAATTGCAGACTCTGAACAGTTCTCCATTGATAGACAGAACTGGAAATTAAAATTTAGTAATTGGTTAAAAGAAAATATGCTTGATGATCCAATCTGGTTTACTGTGCATATTGAAGCTAACTTATAATAGAACTTAAGTTTAAAACAAAAAAACTCAGTAATTGCTTACTGAGTTTCTTGTTTTGTGATCGAGACAGGATTCGAACCTGTGACCGTCTGCTTAGAAGGCAGATGCTCTATCCAGCTGAGCTACTCGACCAATGTAAATTGGGCTGCAAACTTAAAAATTTTCTGCTTTTAAAAAACAAATTAAGCAAAAATTTATTTTCTATTTAAAACTGCCATTTTTATAGCAGTAATAGCGGCTTCAATTCCTTTGTTTCCATACTTCCCACCTGACCTGTTTTCGGCCTGTTCCATAGTATTATCAGTCAATACTCCAAAAATAACAGGTATATCCAAACTAATATTTAAATCTTTAATTCCCATAGATACAGCATTACAAACAAAGTCAAAATGTTTTGTTTCTCCCTGAATAACAGAGCCTAAACAGATTATTGCATCAGGTTTATTTTTAGCTGCAACTTTAGCTCCAAAGACTAATTCATAACTTCCTGGGACATCAAATCTAACAATATCATTAGCATTAGCACCACATTCAATTAATGCATCAGAAGCTCCATTATAAAGTCCTTCAGTAATGTTTCCATTCCATTCAGAAACAACAATACCAAAGGTTAGACCTTTGGCATTGGGAACTTCTTCCTTATTAAAATGGGAGAGGTTAGTATTTTTCTTAGTCATTACAATGCGTTTTCAGCTCGGGCAATGTATTTTTCAATTCCATTACCTTCACGAGAAGCTTTATAATCAGCTTCAATTCCTTTGTATAAAGCTAAAGCATCAGCAACATCACCATTTGCTTCATGAATCATAGCTTGCTTTAACATATATCTTGGTGTTGTAAACTCATTGATATTTTTTTCTGCAGCATCTTCATAATATGAAAGTGCATTATCAGTATCCGCTAATTCCATATAAGCATCACCAATACAACCTAAGGCTAAAGCCGAAAGAACTATATCATCAGATGAAAAATCACCTAAATATTCAATAGCATTTTCAAAATCACCAGTATTTAAGTAAGCTAATCCTGCATAATAGTTTGCTAAAGCACCTGCTTTGGTTGAACTGTATTCGTCAGCAATATCAAGAAACCCTAAGTATTGTCCATCACCATCTAAGGCTAAATTGAATGAATCTTTCTGGAAATAAAGCTCAGCCATAAACATATCAGCTTGTGCTTCCTTTTCCATTGGAG
>Ga0308024_1000082_pt1 | contig 39077 bp, 30 predicted proteins | sample Neamet420_FD_201295 | JGI IMG/M metagenome (GOLD analysis project Ga0308024, IMG submission 201295) | Marine microbial communities from water near the shore, Antarctic Ocean - #420 | ecosystem: Environmental > Aquatic > Marine > Unclassified | place: Southern Ocean | collected 2014-10-03
AAGGTATTTAAGCCGAGTTGGTGGGCAGGGAAGATTTGTATCTCAAAAAGCAATAAAGAATGTCTTAGGTTCTCTTCACAGTAAAAATACTATGAAGGACTTCAAGGAGACATTAAAGAAAAGAATTAAATCTGGGGGAGTTAATGAGGACGTTTATGTGTCACTGTACGCACACTTCTTTGCATCCCCTACAGACACTGTTTTAAAAGGTATATTCTCTGGAGGAAAGATCAGGTACTCAAGTAGAGACGTTGTTATGGGTGAATTCAAATTCACTAACTCAATCCAGATGGTTGCAGACCAATTCGAGGCAGATAGAGTTGCAGAGTCTATGGAAGGTAACTATACAAGAGGGGAGATCAACTCAGCAGCAGATTTAATTAATGAAGGATTAAAATTATTTACGTCGTCTGAGGCACCATCTTACGTATCAGCTGTTAATGGGCAGGCATCGGAGAAGCGAGGTAAAGGTGTTTATGATCAAAGTACAGACGGTTTTGTTGATGACTTCGATAAGTCTGATCTAACCGTAGCAAAGAAAAGAGACGTTAGAGTGCACTATGATGAGCGTTTAAATGAGGACGGTGAGTCTGTTCCAGGATTCCTGACTATCAGCTACAACGGTGTAGAGAGAGCATTTGATTTAAACGGCTTTGATTTCAATAGCACAACTACTCCAGTTAAAACTGCAGGTAAATCTTACGTGAGTCCTCTGGTATTTCAAAAACTAGGTATGGGTAACGTTATGGATACAGAATTCCTTAGCGTATACACTCGTATAGCACAAAGTGCAGGCCCGGATTACTCACTAGATAACATGGTAGGTAATATACTTTATTTAAAGGCTCTTAATGACCCGAAAACTAGAGCTATATTAGAATCACACAACTTAGTAAGAAAAGCAGAAAAGAAATTTAAGTTAGCATCTGGATCTAAAAACCAGCTGTCTATATATAAGAATCTTCCTACAATGAGTAAGTTCATGGTAGGCGCGTTTAACCAAAGATTAAATGTGGATTCACCTAATACTATAACAAACGAAAGTGGTGATAGTGTTGCGACTCACACAGCTGGGTCTACATTCTCTAGCATTGCTAGAGTGGCTAAAGATATCAACGCGCAGATCGTATCCGGTGAGTATACTGGAGTTATGGCCAATGATCCTGTTATACTTGATAACAGAATAGGGAGAATAACATATAAGGATGCTGTATCTGTTGGAGGGAGATCTAAAAAAGCTACCCAAGCAGATAAGTTGGATTCTATGAGACTTCTTAGTGACGTGTTATTCTTTGGGACAGCAGCGAGCTCTTCTTATAGTTCAGCTGTTTTACAAACACACTCGGTAGCAGAGAGAACTAAAGTTCCTTGTGTAGTATATACATCAGGGGACTTAGTTACAGGAAGTACAGCTAAAGTTAGAAACGATTACAAAACACAGATAACTAGTAAAGCGGCCTTCCATAGTGATAATATTAAAGACGGTTGGCGTAAATTCACGTTAGACCTTGTAGACTCTGGAACCATTACATCAAAACAGGCTGAGGGTATAGAAAATGCATACGACGGATCATTAAATCAGTTTAACGATGTAATAAATGATCTAGCTAAGGTTATTAATAAAGACAACCCCACGGCTGCCAGAACATTAGTAGAGGGATCGGATTTTTTAATTGCAGGTATACACTATAAACTTAAGAATAAAGAAGACGTTTCTATAAGCCAGTCACTACTAGACATGGATACTATCCTGGGAATTAAGGGAGGTTTAGACAAACTAATCGATAGTAGACTAGAAAAATTCAAAGGGGATTTATTAGATATAGGTTACTCACCTAGTGCTGCAGCAATGGGAACTGTTAAGGCTAGATTAGCAGCTAAGAAACGTTTAAAGGATGTACCAGATATTAGCAACTACATGATAGAAGAATTCTTCTACCACAACAATGTAGCTACATCTACAGTGACCGATTTACTGGGGTTAAATATAAACTTATTCCCAGAGGGGGTAAACACAATATCAGATGTAGATGCGGAAACAATAAGAATGTTTTCTACGGAGAAGGTTGAGGGAGATCCAGCAATGCAGGAGACATCTACAGACCCAAAGGTCCTTGCTGATCATGCGTTTTTTGTCCACGAAGCTATTAAAGCTGATATAAAAGTAAGAGAGGCTATACTTAGACTTTCACTGGCAGAATCACCAATGTTCAAAGCACAGAGTAAGAGGGTAGCGATTGTAACTTCAGGTATACAACAACCTAGAATGTACCAAGCAGGAGAAAAGGGCAGAGGTATAGGAGAACATACAAATACAGTACTTATTGCGGATGATGTACACTACGTTAAGTTATTAGGAACAAACAAAGCAACTAAACAAGATACACGTGATGCAGTCCAGTGGACACATACCTTGTATGATTTAAAGATGGCCCACTCAATGGGTGGAAGTAAGTCTGCGGTCAACTCAAAAGGAGGGGCAACTAAAGATGTTTCTGTCGAAGTAGACCTTAGAACAGGATACGGAAGAGGGCAAAAGAAGTCATCTCAACCCGTGTGGAGATCAGGACAAAGAGAATTTTTAACTCCCGCTACGGCTAAGTTAGAAGAGCATATGTCCAAAATTATGCCTTACAATGATGGAGATGGAGTATTTTTTAACCCAGTAACACTAGAGATGTCTACTGTAAAAACTCCTGGGGCTATAAAAGTATATAACCTGTGGGACTTATTTCAATTCTACGGTGGTTACGAAGGTGATCATGAGGACGGAAGAGGTTCTTGGGAACATGTTCTTGATGTTTTAGGGGATAACCCTGAGTATAGAGAGCATTATGCAGAGAAGTTAGGATTTCCTTCGGGAGAGAAGTATGGAAATAGAGCGTTAAATAGCTTTAAAGATGTACTAGAGGGTAACATGGTTCCAACTAAGTTTAGCAATGTAGGTCACGGGCAGATCTTACAACCAGATCACGATCCAGATGTATTTCATGGAGATCCTAGTAAGGCGATGATGACTCAAATTGTTACAGCAGCTGCAGCAGAAGGCGATACACATAGCATGACGATCAATATAAATAAGACGTTAGCTAGCCTATCTAGAGAAAGTATTAAAAAATTAAAGAGAGATAAGGATGCACATCAAATGCAAATCCTAAAAAGTTTGGCTGTAGAGGGTAGATTATCTGCTGATGATTATAGAAGTGTTATGATCGGATTAGGCGATTATTACGCTACATCAGAGATACCGTCGAGACTAAACCAAATTATAGACAAGCATAAGGTAAATGATTTAGCTTCTAGGAGTTATATGCAGAGTATTACAGGAGATGCTCTTAGAAGCAGGGATTCAGGTAGTATGTCCAATATACTTAACGAGTTAAGTTCTGACGCGTACGCTTCACCAACATTAGAAAGTGTAGCTTATTCGTCTTTGATGTCTAAGGTAGAGGCTATCACATCATCAATAAAGTTTAGAGGGCAGGAATTCGTTGTAGCAGCGACACATAACTCCTTAATGGTTTATGAATCTACTCACGGTGATAGAATGTCTAGAGTAGCAGCTATGAAGTCTGATGCGTTCAAGTTCAGTAAAGTTATTAATAGTGAGTCGGATCTAATTGATGTGGCTCCTGATGACATGCTGAGAATAACAACAGTAGAGGACGACCAAGAATACCACGAAATAGTGCCTGCGAGCAAACTTCTTTACACGTATGATGAAGAAACGGGGGGTTATAAAAAATTAAATCCTGCAGAAGTAGACGTATTGTTTGAGCAAGCGACTATAGAGGCCAAAGATTTAGGAGAACCATCAAATCTTAATTGGGTACAATACAACTATAAGGGGGACGATGGTAAAACAGTATACTTAGAAAAAACCGCTGAATACCTTGCGGTAGAGGCAGCTAACTTAGAGTTAGTAGTATACTCTGAACTGGATGATGTAGACCCTTCTGATGAACAAGGGTTAAAAGAGAGAGAAAACCACTTCCAAGACCTGGAGAAAATTAAAGCAACAGCAGATTACAAACTTAGAAAGCTTCTTAATGATGAATCTAAAGGATGGGCTACAGTAGACGCTGAGTTTTATATGCCTATAACGCATGCTAGTAGATACGGCCTATTAGGAACAGATGGGGAAGTGGATGCTTCCGTTGCTATCGAGGATATTATACCTTCTAATGAAGGGGATGAATCAAGGGTAGTATATATCAAGAATGGTATAGAGGTGTCTAAGGACGACAACCCTGATACAGAGCTGACAGCAGATCAGATACGTCATATGACACAGTTCTTTACAGGACGTGTACTTGCAAATAAAGGGCTATTTCCTAGTAAATTCTTTCCACCTAAGTCTAGTACAAGAGGCGGAGTGAGAAACAGAATAAAGGATTTAGAGTCATTAATAGCTTCACAACCTGAGGGATCGTCTACAGCTAACATAGCAGAAGGGTTAAAACTTAAGTTAGAGGCGTTAGATGTATTTACAGAGGATTCAATCGGGGATGCATACGACGCTATATATAAAGACGAAGCGGTTAATATAGGGTTAAATATGGCGATGTCATTCCCTAAAACATTAACACTATTCGCAGCCCGTGTACCGGCGCAAGCCAAACAATCTGGTGTTGTAGGAAAGGTTAAAGGGTTTATTACTGGAGCCAGAAATACTGTATTCGGACCTCTAGAGATGTTAACAGTTACAGGGGCCGATTTAGATATTGATAAAGCACACATACTTGTTTATGGTGTAGATAAATACGGTAAGATCTATAACCCAGATATGTACCTTACAGACGGGGAGATTGATTTCCGTAAAGCGGATAAAATAAGACTAGACGAAACGGCTAGAGTTCTTGCTATAGAGAATACGAGAAGAACAAAAAATCTTTCGTACGCTGTAGCGAAGATAAACGCAGATACAGAATTAAGTGCAGAAGAGGCCGCTACTAAAGTGAATGTGGCAGAGTCTAATTTCGCGAATTCAATGGCAAGCCTTAACCTAGAGTTAGTAAGTCAGGTAGCTACTACACACCACACACAGTTTATTGAAGCTATTAAAAATCACGTGCTAGATGGTCTAGTTAGTGTATGGAGAGATCCTAAGAATGCTATAGAGATATCATCTCCTATTACTATGGGAGTCCTAGATGTTGTGAAAGATGAGACAATAAGAGAGGAAAGTAGAGGAGCTAAAGTAGAGATTGTTCTTGGAACAAATGGAAGAGTACTACGTATAGTAGGTTTAGAGGTTATGAGCCCAGGAACACCTACAAGTATAACAGTCCTAGAAAAGGTTAATGCAGGTGGGGCCGAGCTAATCGGTGTCGCTGCGGTAGGTATTAAAGGTAGTGGAGCTATAACAGTTGCCGCGATGCAAGACCCTAATTCACCTAGTATTCTATTCGGGGCTCCTGCGGTAGGGGCTGGTAGAATGATCAATATTAAAAAAGGATTAAAACTACCTGCGGGCGAGAATATTTCTTATGTAGGGTATACAGATAAAGACGGTAACGTTATTAGTAGTATGAGCTCTAAGATAGCTAATACGGATCATATACCAAACAGGAATGTGGAGGACGCAGACGCAGAGACTATAGAGGCTTTTGAACGACTTGACTTTGATTTACTTAACGCAAACACACAGTCTTGGAATTCATTATCTCAAATATTATCAGCTGCAACGGATAATGCAAAGGAGCTTATATTGGATAAGATTGGATTATCGAAAGATTTAACTCCTCCTGTAATTGCAGGAATTATTATGGGGCACGATGTTCGTGTTTTACTAGGGCTTCTTAAACATGAAAGTGTTACTAAATTGGTGGATGCGCATAACGCGACGTCTAGAATTACTGGAGAGAACTCGTTCTCAGACCTATCAAAGGTGTTCGCTACGAGTGCACTAAGTGAGTCACCTAGCGTTAAAACAGCTTTAGGGTCGCCTATATCGTCACTGGCCCACCTATTTGTTGCGGCCAACGAGCTAGGTATGATAAGTTCTCCGGCGGGGATTAATACGAATATGGCTAATAGCCAGGTAGACACTATCCTTTACTACAACAGGTTTAATAAAAAGATACCTGCAGAGTTTAAAGCTAGAATGAAAGAGTTGAAAATACCTTCAGATCTAGCTTCATACATAGATATGCTGTCAGCAGCTAGATATGAGGGAGATAACGAGGTAATGGCAGCGGCGGCGGTTGAAGCTAACAAAAAGATAGGTACTCTAGTAACAGAGTTCGATGCTATAAAAACAGCGTTTAACCCTTACTATGTACTTAAGCACAATGATCACTTCGTGTCTTACATGGAAGGATTAAATTTTGGGGCGTCTGAAACAGCAGGTGCATTACCTAAAGCTGCGGTACTAAACACGTTAGTGAGTAAGATAGATAAGGTGGAGACTATAAATGAGTCATCACTAAGAGAGCTATCTTCATTTGCCAACCAAATCATCGTTGATAACTACTTTGATGTATCTAATACTAAAACATCTATAGGTAGTAAGGAGTTCGATTTATCTCGTCCAGCGGATAGAGAATCGTTCATTGAGGGATTTATGTCGGAGCGACACGCAATATCCGGATTAGATGGGGCTGCAGATAACTTCTTCTTAAAGCACTACATTACAGGTAAACATAGAAACCAGAACACGGATATATTAATACCTAGAACACCATTCTCACACTTAAATGATGTGGATAAAGCTGCATATAGAGCAGGACTTAGAAAATTAGGGTCTCCCCAAGTAGGAAAAGACTCAAAAGAATCAGCTAGAATAAATAACTTTTATAAAAATATATTCTTCTATGATCTTATCCTTAACAAAGGTAAAGTAGGTGAGTCTTCTTTAACAGAGTTCTTTAGTGATAGTCACAAGGAGTATAAGGAGTTTCATTTAAGCTCGTTTAGACCAGATATTATCGAAGGACTTAAGAGATCGGAAAAGGTGGATATAGTAACTATAGCTGCCCATGTACCTTCACTACAAACTGCTAAATCAACTAAACCATCGAGTAGACGATTAGAGGATCATGATACAGAGAACACAGTAAAAATTAGAATATCTAAACGTTCTGTGAACGATAGACTTCAGAGGTACTCAGTTGCACCACCAAAATCTATTTTAAGGTCAATAGAGTCTGGGGTTACCTGGATTACAGAGAGCGTTAGAACTCCGGCCCTAGGTAAAGATGGTAAGCCTTCTCTAGATGCCAAAGGGAATAAAGTTTATGATAAGGTACCAACTACCTTTGTAGTTGTACCAAAACATGCTAGACACACAACTCCGTTCTCTTTAGCAGATGCTATGGATACGACAGGGGATTGGCTACAAAGAGCAGGATTCGTGAGAGGGATCGCCGCTGTAGATCTAAATAATAAACCTATTAGGGTTATCAGACCTACAGTTTTAGGCGTACTTATTAAAGATATTACAAAAGGTGAAAAAGCTGCAATAGAGGCGGGTACATTATTAAGTGATGGTCATTACCAAGTAGCAACACATGGGAATGATTTAATCGCTATGAGTACAGCGGATTTATTGAAGGCTAACCCAGGGATGACGTTTAGGGGTAATAACTTTGGTGTAACAGCTCAAGCAGATTTAACTAACCCATCATTCAGAAGATCTATAAATGGTAGTGCTCCGGGAACATTAAAGGATACAAAATTAGAGGAATCGTTGAACCTAAAGTATGACCCAGAAATAGTTCATGATAGATTGGTTACATCATATACAAACCACGTTTATACTAAAGCGTTAGGTAGTACAGCATTAGTAGACTTGATATCTCGTCACGGATCATCAGATGGAGAGATGAGAAAGACCACCACGGATGATGATGGTAATGTGGTAGAGACCACAGTATTAGTTTCTGGGGGTGTTAAAGGTAAACACGCTAGAGAGTTTCATAATATACAAGGTAAATTAGATAACGCTATTAGAGTCGGGATTGACATAGCTATTCACCCAGAGAGTTCTACGGAATTCAAAGAGGAAGTAGCATCTTATATTGTTAACCAGTCATCAGATTATACACTAATCGATACGGAAGCCTACCCAGTGCCTACGTATAGCAGAACTAAAGTAGGTGTACAGGCGAAAGGTGTTGTTGTTTTACCTGATTTAAGGTACTTCGGGTCAAGCGATCCTATTAACAGATTTAACTCTAACTCAGAAGGAACCAACGGTATTATACCGCTAGTTATGGGTAAAAGTGATCCTAGTAAAGGCCCTAGTAGTTTATATACATACACAGGGAAACTTTTAGACGCTTCTCTACCCATGAGTGATGTTAGTATGATTCGACTATCAAGTGACCTTTCGGGGTCTATGCCAGTGGATATTCCAGATGCCGCTATGATGGTATACAAAAAAGTATTAAAGGCTGTAGAAGGTCGTCATAAAGGTATTAGTGGTAATAGAACATATAAAGTTAAGGAGATCACGAATGCTTTAATCGCGCCAAAGAACAAAAAAGATAGTTATGTACTTAATGCTACATCTCATTCATCGTTAGCTTTATCTATATTTGCTCGTAGTGCGGAGGCGGTACTTGCTGACATCAATCAAAGATACAACCTTAATGAGGGTACAGACGTTTTAAAAGGAATCACACCTAAATACGCTGGTGCGCCAGTAAGTAAGGCAGAGGTTATGGAAGCTAGAAAGCCTTCAGGTGATTACGCATACGTTAAGAACCAAGATAGAATATCATTCGATATCTATAAAGGTATTGGACTTTTGGGATCACACAAAGCATCGTATGAGAACACAATGAATAAGCTTCGTAACGCTGGATTTGGGATTATTAAAACATCTGGTGTAGCGTTCTCGTTAATTAACCCGGACGCACTTAGACCGAACACAACTAAATTAGGTTTTATACATGATGGGAGATCTGAGATATCAGGGGATCTTAAATCTAAGAGAGCTAATCTGGATAAGATGGCGAAGGAGAAGAGACCTGAAGCTAAACATCAGTTGGCCCCAGCAGAGTTTATTGATGTTAATGGAGCAAGAGAGGCGTCTAGAGCTGTATCACCCGAGGTGATCGCACTTATGGCAGACAAGATGAGAGAAGTTACAGGTGTTAATATAGAGGTACTGAGTCCAACAACTATCAAGGCGGAGTTTGGAGAAGCAATGGCTAATTCAAGCGGTTTTACCATAGGGAATAGAGTTATAATTAACGAAGCTAAAGTTACACTAGATACAATGGTCCATGAACTTGGTCACGTGTATATGGCTAAACTTAAAGAGGTAAACCCAGGATTGCATAAGATAATCATGGATAAAGCATTGGCACACCCGATGGCAGATACGATTAGAAAAAAGTACAAAGAGATGAATCTTTCAGAAGAGGGAGTAGCCGATGAGGTATTTAGTACGTTACTAGGATTAGGGAACCAAGACGCTGTGTTAGCTAGTATAGAATCAGATGCTGACAAGGGTGGGTTTTCTATTAGAAAGTTCTTTAATGACATATTTAATACTATCTTTGGTTCAAAGAAAAAGTTGAATATAGAAGGTACTACTACATTAGGAGACATCATCAAGGAGATAGGTAATGACATCATTACAAATAAGTCATCTATCTTGGCTGGTATGTCGTCGGAGGGTAAGTCTAATATCAAAGCTATGATCTCTGGAACTATAACTACAAAAGAGATGCTAAAGAGATTAAAAGAAAAAGGATTTATAACTAAATATTGTAATTAATTATGAGTGATTGTGTAACAAAATACCTGGATGGCAACAACGAAATGAGTGTTGCCTATTACAGTAATTTTCATAAAGGCCACGATGTGGCGTTGGCTGCTTACCTTCAAGATATGGTATTCTATGCAGCTAAGCACCAAGTGTCAGACCCAGCCTCAAGAAAGGCTGCGTTTGATCTTATGCTCAAGAATGGGAAACCTACCATAATGCCGGACGAGAGTAACGGTACGTATAGATTAAATGGTATCGAGCATAACAGAACCACTGAGGTATCACAAGAGGCAGGTAATGTGACGTTCGATGAGATGACTATTGCAGCGGAGGATTATTGGAAAATTAAAGCAAGAGCGGAGTTACTAAACAGCCCTATAGGAGCTGATGGACTTAATGCATACGGCCTTACTGCTGCGGAGGTACTCAAGATAAGCACCAAACCAGGGTTATATCTTACAAGTGATAAAAGGTATTATAACATACCGGCACTTAAGACATGGCGTGCAGAGAACATGGAGCGAAGTAACAAAGGTAAGGAACCTAAGGACTGGCTTCACACAGGAAAGATTAGAGAGCAGTTTAAGTATAAAAGATTATATGGTAACGTTATTCACCATTCTTCAGATGTATACATTACAGAGAGAAATAAAATAACAGATGATGGCGCCAAACCCTTTACGGTTGAGATGCAGAACAATCTTATGACACTAGTTATGAATGAAACTAGACAGTTTATTTCAGACGGATCTAACCCTCCAAACCCTGGTGACCCAAGTATCGAAGCCGCGGATGACATGGATGGTATGAAGATATCAGATGATGCGTACAAGACTCACCTTAGAGGTGTGGAGAACTGGATACAAAGTTTAGGGGAGGTTTATAAGATTGTTCCTGAGATGGTTGTATATAATTCTGACGCAAAGATAGCGGGTAGAGCCGATGTTGTAGTTGTGGGTATGGACGGACGTGTTCATATATATGATTATAAAACCAAAGCCAAAGATTCTATTGTTGATTTTGTTAGGGCCTTCGATAATATGGAAGGTGTATTTTCAGGGGTAAGCAAGAGTAAGGCGGGGATGGCCAATATACAAACAAGTATATATAGAGCTATGTTTGAGTCTCACGGTGTTGAGGTATCAGGAGCTACAATCCTAAGGGTTATAGGTAACTTTAATAACAGTGATCCTATCTTAGGGTATACAACGTTACAGGACAAAGCAGAGGCGAATCCTACTACGTATCTAAAGAGTGAGGTGGTCACACTATTACAAAGTAGGGGTTATGCACATGTGGAAGAAAGAATAGCAGATGTACCGCCGGGCACTATAAACAGTCCAGGAGAATTAGTGGATGTGTTATTTGAAGGTAAGCTAACTAGAAAAATAGATGTAGATAAAACTGTTACAGCCGAAATGGCATTACATAATAGATCTTACTACTATGATGCTATAGCAGAGAAGAAGGTTTACTACAGAACAGACAACAAGTCTGAAAGAGAGTCAATGTTCCGCGCATACATGAAAGAGTACGCATCTACAGATAGAGAAAGAGCGGTAGCGTTAAGCGTTATTGATTTCTTTAATACTGGATTTGAAGTTATGGGGAACGGGAAAAAAGCGTCTCTTAAAACTAGAGCACTATCAGCTATGAGGGGTATTCATAAGGATACACATTCAGTAGAATTAGTTGCGTCTATACCTGGTATGAGTCACGCACCAACGTCATTAATCTTGGCTAGGAACCTAATTACAGGGGTTGCGAGTATCATAGACGTACAAACAAAGGACAATATACATTTAACAGCGAGTAAGGGTTCTATAGTTAATCCGCAAACATCTATATTTAAAAATCACCTAACAGATTACCAAACACAAACTAGATTTGGTATGAAAGGATTTTCTGCTGAGTCGGATAATTTGAGGTTGATTAGAGCAGGTATAGTGATGGCGGAGCTAGCTCATGCAGGGCATATTACCAAAGCAAGTACGGTATCAGTTAGTACGGTTAATGGTTCTAGAGATGGAATCCAGTCTAGTACTACAGCTTCAATGAAACAGCTGGAGAGTCATATAATGGCTACATATAGTATTGCGGAGGATAACCTTGATAATAAGCCGATTTCAAAAAGGTACCAAGAAGTTAAGAAGAGTGCAGCAACTTTAGCTGCAACAACAGCAGAGGATGTGACAGAGAGTCTTATCCAGACATTGGCCGCAGGTAGTAGCGGGTTATCAGAGAGACAACAAACACACTTAGCAGATACATTGGTTAATAGGAGAGATCTCCCGCAAGCTGAGTATATTCAGGAGCTTATCAAGTTACAAAGAATAATAGCCGAAGGGTTTCCTATTTCAGGAGATAATAGAGAGTCCAACTTATTAGAACTAAAAAACAACCCGGATTATGTTGCGGTATGTAAAGTAATATTGTCCACACTAGGTTACGCAATTGAGTCGAGTTCATTCTCACTAGACAGTTCGTGGGAGAATACAATTAGATCACTATCTAAGTACGACAATGAAAACTTAGTTAAAGTTGTTGGTGAGGTGGATTCTGCGAATAGGGATGTTTCTTACGCAGGTAAGAGAAGAATGAAAATACACAATAATGCAGCTCAGAAAGTTAAGAAAGATAACTTCAGCGAATCCAAAAGTAATCCGTTCGCAAATTGCTACGTAAACCAAGCGTCAATAAATCGTACAGCGGAAGGAGACGCTATGCATACAGAGAGTCTGATGATTCTTAAGGATCCTAAGGACAGTTCGCTTACAGAGTCAGAATCAGCTTTCATCACTATGTTTAACCAAGAGGTTAGAGAGATGCATACGAAGAACATGAGTGATCGAGAACTAGAAGAGTATGATCTAGATGAGGGCGCATCATGGGATAAAGGTCAGGTACCTATTATGAACCTAACGTCAGGAAGTAGAACTAGAGAGTCTGAGGGTGTATTTAACAAGATCAAGAGTGCATACAAAACATTAGTTGACAGGTCGACGAAGATGATGTTGGATACACTGGATGATGTCAACCTACTTATTGAATCGAGGTTCAAAGGGCAGGTGACTACAAGTCCTGGTGTTAAAGCCGGATTATTAGGGCTTGAAGTAAACGGGTCTCCTAAGGAGGGCGGTGCTAGGGTTGTAGAAACTAACTTGGAAATCATTTTAGGTAATATGACTATTGATGATATCCGTGTAGAAAGGTTGGCACAAACTGCAGGTATTATGGATGCTCTTAGTGTTATGGCTACAATAGCTGGTTTCGAAGATGGTAAGGATACTAAGGCATTCAGTGCTGCTATAAACAGTATTACCAACTTAGGCGTAAAAAAGAAGTATAAAGAAGAAAAATATGCTGGGATAGTAGATAGAGGGAAAGGGGCCTCGTCTAAAGCTACCTTCGCTTTATCTATCACTCACTGGTTTATGGAGCTCGCTACAAGTATCTCGGCAACTACAGGGTCTGTGGTAAATGAGACCATGGCAGGTAAAAACAAAAGGTACAGCGGTACCAATCTATTATGGGCTGAAGGGTTTATAGATGCTAACGCCGTAAAGACTAGATTTGCTGGAGGGAATACCACTAATATGGTTAATGCTATCGCAGACGCATTCCACACTAATGAAGGTGAGTACGGAGCGTTAACAGCCGATAAGCAATTTGCTACAGGGTCTCAAGATGCGACGGATGTCGGATATATAGCTATGAGACATAACATGCACCACTTCAGAAATACTCACTTTATTGCTGGGTTGAAACATAGAGGTGTTATGGGTGCTATGTCCTTAGATAAGGATGGTAATTTAGCATACGATTGGAAGTTGGACCCTAGGTACTCAGATATAGTAAGAGCTGACGGTCAAGTTATATCTAACCCCACAACGGATAAAGAGAAATCACAATACTCTCTATTCATCTACCAAAGAGCGGAGCAAACCATTGATGGTACGATAGATAAAGACGGTAATCCATTAATGCCTATAAACAATAAAGAGGTTTTATCTGATCTAGATAATATCAAAGAGATTTTAGGTGGAAATGGTTTAACAGCTACGGCCACAGCGTCTGAGAGTTACTTAGGTAGGCTAGCGTTAGGTTATAGAGGTTGGGTTGTACCTAAAAAAGATATGTACTGGACTCCATCAGGGGTTAAATCCGCTTTAAAAGGTAGGACAGTAATGGGTGAGGACGGTGTAACCAGATTCGTGGATATGTCTAGTGAGGGTATTATTCAGACAGTGTGGAATATGGGTAGAGACTTTATCCACTTCGATCAAGCCGTTAATCTTAATAGTAGAAAAGAGATATACACTAAGTTAGATATGTCCCAAAAAGAAAACCTAAGAAAGCTTTTAGCTCACGCTATGGTAGCGCTTACATTAGGTGAGGCTATTAAATATATTCTAGAGATGGATGAGGTTAAAGATAGCGGAGTAGCTACCGCTTTTGGAGAACGATTCCAGATGGGTATACGAGATCTTAATATTATGCAGGTTATGTATGGTGCTAGTAGTGGTGGATGGTCTCCAGTATTCTCATCTACGGTAGGAAAGGTTACTAATCTTATTGGGGCTGTTCATGGGTACGCAATGGAAGACGCTGTGTATACTAACTCGAACAACAGTAGGTTAGCTAAGACTGTAGGTGCGGTTAATTTATTATCTGTTTACTACGGAGGCAAGTTCACAGAAGATAAAACCAACGCTGTGGCAGCAAGTAGGAAGGTAGCTAAGGATCAAAAAACTACTTACGTATCACCTCTTACACGTGAATAACAGACCGTAAACAAAGACAAAAAAAAACCCCTAAAGCCGAAGCTCTAGGGGTTTTATATTTATATGGTCTAATTAATCTAAGGTAAACGCTTCATTATTGTACAACCCTTTCTGGTATGGATTAGCTTCTATATCTTTTAAAGCTTTTTGAAGTTCTTCCTTTAGAGTTGTTTTCTGCTCCTCTTCCGGCGTTGCTATCATCTTCATAAATACCTCAGCAAAGTTTCCATTAACCACAATAGCTTTCGCTACTTGTGGCATAGCTTCCTCCATCATAATGGCTGCAGTATAATGACTTAGTAGCATCCCTGTATTGGACGATATCACAACTTTCCCAGTACTGTTATCCTTCGTGAATAAAGGTAAAGATAGCATTGTTCCGTCATCACCTGATAAATCCGCCTTATGATGTTTACAATACCTCCTCAACTTTTTATACATGAAATCAGATTTAATAAACCTCTCTAAAGCCGCCTTAGACTCTGGTAGGTTAGTTATATTATCTAAAAACACTTTACCCGAAGGTAACACGAGCTCCTTAATATACGACTTTATATCAGCGTATAAGAATGAAGCCTCAGTAGTTTTACCCTCTCCCTCATCTATAACACCCATATCAGGTAAGTTATCTACCACGAAGCTAAGTATCTTATCGGCTGACCCTTCATTGAATACACCTATAAACGTAACTACACAATATAATTCCCCTGTAGGGGTATTGTAGAACGCCTTAATAGGGGCCACGGGAATTCCTGGGGGTGTAGTAACTTTCATACTATACCCGGATAAAGCCTTTCTAGCTTCTTCTCCATCCACATCTAGGGGAATAAGTACAACGAACTCCTGTAGGTTGCTTGGATTTTTAACACTAATATCTATATGCATCTTTCTATAATTAAATTCATTACACTCTCTTTACATGTACTTACAACTTCTACAGTCATAGTGTCATAGAAGAAACCACCCTTTACTGGTGATGCCTCAAAATCCACGTCTTCTTCTTCCTCTGGTTCATACATCTCATCTAGATCCATACCTTCTTCTGTACCGTCATCCTCAAAGAAATCTTCTTCGTATCTTATTGAATCCGGGTCTACTGATAAAGGTAATTCCGGGTAGATTTCTCTCATCACTGTATCGTGGAGTTTAAATATCACTGTTTTGATATCTAACTTGTCCTCCGCTATACGAATAGATTCTTCTACATCTACCACATCAATATTCTCACCATAATGAATACCTCTATCTGTAATCACAGCAATAAGAACTTCTTCATCTTCTTCATCAGCGTGCTTACATGCTTCTTGTACAGCTAATCGGATACCACCTAGAACACTATAAAGCTCTATAGTACCACCAATACCTCCACGTATTTTATCCACGGTTCCGTCCTCATTGAACGACCCATGCCTAGCTTCATCACCATATACAATAAGGTCTAGGTCTATAGACCCCTCATTACATACGTCGATTAAACCTTTAAAGCTAGTGTTATACATACTATCGTTAACACCAACCACTACAATAATTTTACTCATGGTTATATATTTTATGCCCTCCCTCGAAAGCGGTTACTGCGTTAATATTTATTTTTGCTATTCTCTGAATCATAAAGGTAAGTGCCTCTTCTAGGTCCTTTGTGAATCTAGGCACATCTATACCGTAGCATTGCACGGACACACCAATTGATGACAGTGTGGGGTTGGTATGCGTCTCTTTAACAACACCTAAAGATGCTCGAGGCAATCTCTCTGGGCCATACTTTTTAGCTACGTACACCATTCCTTCTGTCTCCTTTGATATCTCCCATGATTCCTCTCTTATCGTGTATGATCCAGAAACCTCATTGGCTGATAGACTTAATACTATCTTGTGTATCTTATCTTTCATTTCTTATATTGTTTATTAAGTCAAGAAATGTATCTATGTCTCGATCAATCCCTTTAGGGGCCAAAACACATATACCTATATCCTCTTTATTTTTTACTTCATCTATTGCACTTTGTGGGACTAGTGCTTCCCCTACGATGAAGTATAATCCCAGATGTATATCTGATGTATAGTCCTTCAACTCTTGTGAATGAACTAACTTTACATCACCCTCTGTTTTTGCTACTTCCTGCGCTATGTTATAATAATCAACTACCACGTTACCAGACATCTTTACTTTTATACCTGGCACACGTAGTTTTTTATACTTACCCGCCTTACTAAAATCTATGTCTAGGTTCAATACTGTGGTACCTTCAGGAATCTCATCTACTAACTCTTTCTCATCTAGCCCCATATTTAGGATTATAAAACCCTCTTGTAGTAGGGTTAATAATTTCTCTAGTTGTTTAGTAGCGCTATCCCCCTTTATAAGGCACTTGTATACCTTGCTCGCGCGTGCAATTAGTCCAGTAACTATCTCATCCCTATCACAGACCTCATTCCTCACACTACGCTCTACCTGGATCATATCCACAGGGATTAACCCTTGAGCCTTCTTTGATACACTAACTGCGTTTTTAAACACAGCCATTATAACTTCGGTGGTCAGATAGTCGTTGTCGTGTATTAGGAGTGACAGATTAGATGACACATTCACTAGTTGAATTGCACACGAGCGCAACTCTTTTGATATTTTACTCATCTTTATCTTTCTGCTTTATAACATCGTACGAAGTGCCGGAGCCTAAGTGATGTTCATTTATAATACTAATAATACCTGCTAAATCTCTAATACTGGTTTTTTGTTTAAGTACAACTAGTATCTCATCTGAGGCTAGTGTATGCCTAAACATTTTAACTCTTAACTGATCTACAGGACGCATGAACCCCTTACTCTCTATGAATAATTTCGTCCCATCATTACAGTGGATTAAAAAATCCATCGTGTACGTCGCGGATGCTATACTCTTGGTAAATAATTTAGGTTTAGCTCTCCCTGAGTTTAGTCCAATTGATTTGATCGCAGGTAGAAGCTCTCTCGCCTCTACCTGAAAATCAAACTTAAATCCTGACTCTTTAAATACTCTATAACAAGATAGTTCAAACTTACTATCAAAGATAAGCGCGCCTGGGTTAGCAAGCTTCCATTCCTTTACGTGTCTAATAACTTTACCACGGATATCGTATTTACGTATTACCATTAATATATCTGCTTTAACTTTATAGGGCCTAACGTAGGCTCTTTAAATAGTAGTGTACCTCCAACTACCTGGATAGCTTCATTGACAGACCCAGATAAATTCATTCTATACTGTTCTATGTATGATGATATAGCTGTTACCTCATTGATAAGCTCCCATACTGTTAGAGGAGACTTAAGATACTTCAGGTTCTGAATGTTGTTAGACATTGCGACAACACCCACGTGATCTATAATTTTACTTGTAGATAGGTTCTTAGCCACAACAGGCTTAAAATCTCCAAGTATTTTTTCAATCTGACCATCTACCCACATAACCTCCGCAAGGGACGCTGGCGTACCAGATACTCTAGCTAATCTATGTTTAAACGCTTTTATATTAGTTACACTAAACTCAGCGGATGTTATACTGTGAAGGAATTCAGGTAAGTCTGCACCTTTCTCTACTTTTGAGGTAGACATTGTGTTTTTACTTATCATTCCATTAGAACATACTAACCGCTCTGTGAAGAACGAGTTAGTGATAATTCCCAAAGTGTAGTTAAACGTAAATCCAGAAATAAACAACTCGTCTGGGTTATCAGATAACTCGAATCCTAGAGCTGGGTTAGCCACAACTGCGTTAACCCCTCCAGAATCCGTGTGAGAGATACTTCGGATATAAGCTCCTGCAGTCTTTGAAACCGCTAATTCTAACGCATCAAAGAACTGAGACATTGGAATACCTTCCGTTTCCTTTTGGGCACCTACAATAACATCTGTAAGACGGTTATATATAAGAACAACCGTACCTGTGTTCTTAGCCATTTTATTTACCAGAGTCATAAGGACCTTATTGTCCCCCAGTACAGATAACTTCGAAATCATCTTATTACTCATACCAAAGATCTTGGCTAATTCTTTAACTCCCGTACTCGAGAGATCAAATAGAACCCCGCCTATAGTTACGGTACCCGTGGCACCTAATACCAATTCGGTCATCTTTACTTTTATTCTTCTAAACACCTTCTGCTCTAGCATGTCGGATCTAAACAACGCATAATCTGCGCTTGCTACTTCTACTGATCTAATTTTACTCATAATATATTATTTAATGGTTAACTGTTTCTGGTGTGTCGATTCTAGCTCCTGCACTTGATTCTGGTACATATACGTATCCATCTACAGATGCTCCGGCAGCGTTTAAAGCAGCTACTTGACTGATAACATCTTCCGTGTCGTCCATATCCTTAGATAAATCCAAATCGGGTCTCTCCTCTTCTAAAGAGAAGTCACTTGTTAATCCTAGTAACTCTTCGATAGATTCCGTTCTATCCTGTCTTGGAGCGTAAGTTAAGTCATAAGCATCCACATCAAATTCGATACAGTTGTTAACGTCTCTGTTAAAGAATAACTTTCTGTTTACTTTCCCGTTGTTTCTGTTCTTAACATAAGTCCAGTGTCTTTGCTCTCCTTCGATCTTAACAAAAGCTAATGACGTCATCATATGGGGAAGATCTGTTCCTCCTTTGTAGTTTCCGTCTTTAGTTGCTTGATTAATAAGTTGTACACTATTATTGTTTTCTTTTACAGATTTATTGATACCTGCAATTAAATCGTTAATAAGTACTTTCTCTGATCTCTTTTCTCTAGGGTTCATTCTAATGTGAGTTAAAACTGCTGGGAATGAGTCTACAACAACAATATCCGCATCTGCGATAGCATCGTAGAATATTCTCTCGTATCCTTCATTTCCTGCGTAGTCTAACATAAATGTTACCTCTAAGTTCTTAAGCATAGGTAGTGTAGCTAATTCTTTTGCCCACTCCGAATCTCTCATCTCAGCTGAAACAAAACCAACTTTTAGTATCTTACCTTCCTCTCTTAGAGCGTACTCTTTAGCAAGAGAAACAAGATTACATAGGTTAGTAGTCTTTCCACTACCAGCGCCTCCTGCGGTAATATCACAACACTTTCGGGTAAATCCTCCTACAAATATAAGTTCATCAGGCATATCTTCACCTGTTAACTCTTTGTATTTAATTCTATCTTCCTCTGTTGTAATTCTATCCGAAGCCTCTGCATCGAACTTTGTTCCTGTTGGCATCATACCCGGGAGTTCCGGCATAATATCTCCCTCAGTGTACTTATATACAACTCGTCTAGCACTACCATCTTCATTTGTTAATGACTTGTTACGGAAATCACTGTCATCCACTGTAGTCTCAACATCAGTAACAGACTCAATAGCCTCTGTAGGGCCTGTGATAGGCTGCACGTCTATAGTATAGTGCTCTCTATCATCGTCCTCATCAGTATCTACTACAACTAGTATAGGATTAGATATATCATTAGGTATAACAATTTCAGGTACTACAGGTGTCTCCGCTACGTAATCTTCTACAGGCGCAACTTCTTCTACTACCTCTTCGATAACTTCTTCTACTACCTCTTCGATAACTTCTTTAGCCTGCACTGCTACAACCTCCTCTATAATAGGTTCAGGTATAACCACTTCAACAACTTCCTGTACAGGTGTTGCCTCTGGCATAATAACTCTCTGAATCTCCGGGGGATTTTGTTTAATCAAGTCCATGATAGACATTGGTTTTGGTATAGTGATAACTTCTTCTACAACCTCCTCAATACTCTCTTCAATAACTTCTTCAACAACTATAGGTGCGATCTCTTCTTCTATAGCCTCTATAGGATCATCTTCTTTCACAACCACTTCTTTCACTATAACCACTTCTTTTGGTTCCTCTACAACAACCTGTGTTGCGGCAACTGGAAAAGGTATTAACCCTGACCCATATATCATATAAGCAGATCGTAACTCAGACATCCCTTGAGATCTTTCGTCTGACGCCATATATACTTCATTTATCCTGTGGTATGATAAACTTTTTAATAATCCTTGATCACTTAATTCTTTTAAAAACTGTATAGCTTCCATATTGTACTTCTTTTATTTTAAACAGTGCGCAGGAGTATCCCACGCACTAAACTAATTTATTACTCGTAATCTCTAAACGCCTTGATCTTTGCAAATCGTAACTTGCCTTTATTGGTGACACCGAAATGCTCTATCGTAGCTACCGTGTTAACACGTATATCTTGGTCCCTTAATAGTTCACGACACTTATCATCGTCCCATCCTCGGGCCATACCTGCATTTTGTATCGCAGTTGTATTTAACCCAGCGAGTTCATCGCCACCACCGGATGCAGTACCTAAATCGATATTAACACTTCCGGCCATGTTGCCTTCCATCTCTACAATCCCAGTAACTATAAACTCACAATCATATATATCTTTTCTTTTTAAAAGTTTTTTTGATCGCTTGTCTACGTCGTAAGGTGCTACAGCCTCTCTAAATATCGTCCCTTCGTACCCTTCGTCCATAGCGGTTGTATGAAAAACATCGTACTCTTCGTTACTAAAAACTAGTGTCGATAGCTCACAAACACACGCTGTGGAGTCTTTTAAAAGGGTTGCAAATAAAGCCAGGAGTAGTCTCTGTCTATCTACGGCGGATGCCTTTTTTGAGTCACCAATGTAGATATCGTAGATATGGTACTTACTGTTTAAAGCGCTAAACTCTCTCTCCTCCTCTGTAGGCGTCTCCTTCTTGAATATAGATATAAGGCCCTCAAAGTTGTCCTTGTACTCGTGATTATACGCCTCACCATCTAATATAATATCAGGGTATAGTGCAAATAAAGCCACGATGTGCTCATCCTCTACTAGGTGTTTAAAATTATGCCATTGTTTACCCGTTCTGGTAAAAGCCGTAATAACTCCATCAACTAACATAATGTTACATCTAGCGCCATCTAATTTATTAGATACTAAGCCAGGGAATAGAACTTTTCCTTTGTAGTCTGTCCACTTCATTCCTGCAGGACATAACATAGGGAGCCACTTTTTTAGCCTCACCGCATCCTCAATACTGCTGAAATAATTTGCTCTTTCCTTCTTTCCCACTTCCATCTCAACCATCTTAAATGCTTGGTCTTGTGCCGTGATGTAGTTGGCTTTCCCTATATTCTTTTCAGTAGCCTTCTTAAATGTGGGGGTTCTCATCTTGAAATCATCCTCAGGACCCACGTTAACACGCCCGTCTGATGTCCAAATACCTGGAAGCCCTTCTTTCTCTCCAGCCCACACTTTCCACTGTCTTGGTCTGTCTGATGAGTCCAATGTGAACCTTACAGTTGGGGCTGTTGTAATATATGTAACACCTGTTGAGGTGTCATTACTAATCTCTTCCATAATCTTATTTTATTTTATTATACACCCGGTAGACAACATGAGTGTTGCTACTGTAACAGCGCTTGAAACGGCTGCTATCGTAACCTCAATAGGGTCTATTATTCCGGCATCAATCAAATTGACCTCTCCTAACGTTGCTACGTTTATACCTAGCCCGTCTTTGAATGAAGTTGTTTTTGAAATCTCTTTAATATCTAAATTTGCATTCAGGTATATTTGTGTCGCAGGTGCTTTAATAGCCTCGTACAGCGTTCTGTATCCTAGCGTATTCTCCACATCTCCTGGCGTATCACAAAGTAGTCGGTCAGTTGATATTTTATATAAAGCCATCCCTGACCCAGGTAGTACACCCGACCTATAAGCGGCCATAACAGCACCCACAGCATCTTCGTACCTATCAAATAACTCACCTGTCTCCACTTCAATACTTCCTCCGACAGATATCACGGCTGTCTTAGCTGCTAAGTTTATAGCTCTATTTGCTAAAATTCCCTGGTTATACTTAGTTTTAGCTCTACCCATCAGTTTTGTTATATGACCAACTCTAGCTGAAACAGCATCTGTAGTTGCTCTTGAGTACAGTACTGAACTATCACCAGAAATTGATACACTCTCTACACGTCCTAATAATATATTACTAGGATCTTCTAACTCAATAGGATCCATAACTTTCGTACCACAGTATATAGCGATATCTTCTAAGGTTTCCCTCATTACATCATTAAATCCTGGGGCAGTTAATGGAACCACTGAAGTCCCACTCATACAATTCTTAAGTGAATTCCTCATCACATCATCACTAAATTCTTTAGCTATGATAATTAGGGGTTTTCTTTCTTTGTGTGCCATAACAAGCGCAGGCGTTATATGTTTCCATACCTCGGCCTTACCATTTATAATCATCACATAGGCCGCTTTACATTCAAACGATCCTGTATCAGGGTTGTTAATATATCCAGAAGATAAAAGTCCTCTCTCTATACTACAACCGGACTCTACAGTTGTTGTTGTACTACCTAAATCGGATTTCATAACACGGATAATTCCGTGAGTACCTACCTCAAAAGCTACCTTAGATACAACGCCAGCTACGTCCTCATCACCATTAGATGATGTACGAGCAATGCTATACAAAGTCTTTTCACTCGTTACCTTTACTACCGAGTCACGTAATTTTTTTACAATCTCCTCTTCAGCTTGTTTAATTCCTGCTTTAAAGTGGGTCATGTTTTGTACTTGAGCCCCAGAACTAACTAAAGCCTGAGCTATAACAATACTTGTGGTAGTTCCATCCCCTACAGTAGACACAGTCTTTAATGCCACCTCTTTAATAAGACTGGCAGCCATATTCTCGTAAGGATCTTCGAGGTTAATCTCTTTGGCTACGGATACACCATCTTTAGTTACTCTAGGTTTACCGTCTGCATCTTTAATAATTACATTTCGACCCCTTGGGCCCATTGTAACTTTTACTGCATTGGCTATTTTATCTGTACCTATAACTAGTTTAGCTATAACCGCATCACCGATAATCATCTCATTCATATTAATTTATATTTACTACTATTTGTTAGCATTAAAATAATCACTATAACTTAAACTAAGTTTTTTACTAATGTCTAGACATCTCTTATACATAGGAGAGCTGGTTTTAACCCCAGATCCTACAAGTCTCAGATCACCTATTTTATCCCACATTATAACCGGGATTTTATCGAAGATCGCACCGAACTCATCGATGTCTGCGTCTAGTAGTTCATTAAGTAAACATAGTAATGCGTGGAATTCCACAAGATCAAAAGGGTTTCTTAGTGTGAACGGAAGATTTTCATCATTGAAGTCTCTAGTTTTGTTGTAGTGCATAAGGTACATGTAATACGTTTCTCGTATATACTCTGTTGTTTCCTTACACCCAACGCAAAACCCTTCATTAAATACATCCCTAAAAACGTTACGGGTTTCTTCTGGAAGCCGGTTATACTTTAGTATAAACGCCTGTTCACTCGTGTTGTACAAAGCACCTAGACTGTCTAGTGTTTTATTGTACTCCTTTATAATTTCCATCCCTCTAGTAGTTTTATAGTTTTGTCCTTTCCGTGGATTGTTAGGTAATCTGCCGAATCTTTTTCTAGTACCTTTAACTTTCCATCTATCTCCACTTCCTTCTTTGATACAAATATAACGTTTAATCCCAACTTTTTAGATTTATCAGCGAAAATAAGTCCAGCAGGATCGTAATCCGGTACTACAGTCACGGATTTAAAATTACCTAAAGCCCAAGTAATGAACCCTTCATGGAGATTGATACTCTCCGCATGAGGTGCTACAACTGCAACAGACATACCCATGTACACATTAAAAAACTTATGTAATACCATAACATCTTTATATGATTTGGTTATTATTAAATAGTCTGCGTTGGTGTCCATTTGGTCGTATCCCTGGTAATACTTGTAATCATCACCAGGACAATTGTTCCTAAACTTATTTCTTCTTGTTCCATATGGTTGGTACAACTTACATTTGTCGTAAAAGTTATACCCGAAAACAAGTTGTTTTTTATGGAATGTCTTGACAATTACATTGTTTATATTTAACAAGTGTCGTATTGAATTAACATTCCAGAAGTTGAGGTCTTCTTTAGTCTGGTGTAATACATCCCAGTACTTCATGTCTTCGAAGGTGAAAGGTCTTTTGGCGTAGTTAATAGTTTTTAACACCTTAACATAGTTCCGTACCTTTGCAACTCTCTTTACATCTGCTTCCTCGAATATACCTATTTCTAATTGTGAGTCGATGAACTCTACCACGTCGTACATGGTGATTAACTCCTTACCGTATAAGGTAGCAGCAACTAGCTTGGTAAACGTGAATACATTCCCACAGGTGCCTGTGGCCATATCTTTAAACCACACCTCATCGGGCCTAGCCCCTTTTATCCTCGTAGGCACAAAAAGTGCGAAGGATGGGTGCGCATCATCATTCCTTATGGGTGAATGGTATAAAGTGTTTAGCTCCATATCATATCCTACCAAAGTCTCATATACCTCCATGTCGTCCACGTGCTTCAATAGTCGGGATACAATAGATCCCTGACTTAATAGTTTTCGTAAGAACATACACATTTTATTTTAGACTAAAAGAGGGGGCTATAAACCCCCTCATCTTATTTACACTTAAGGTTTAAAGTAACCCAGCAATACTCTTAGACGGCCCTGTTTTCCCTAGTGCGCTTGTTTCAGTCGCAGGAGTAAGTCCGTTACGTTTGTTTTTGATCTCATACGTAGAGATAGAAAGCTTAGTACTTTCTTTGCCTACTTCCATAGACTCAACAAAAGCTAAATCATAAGGAAGAACATTCTTATTACCCTTTTTGTTGGTAATGACTTTCATTCTCATAAGAGGTGCCGACTCACCTACAGTCCCTGATACAGCATCTGAAAACTGTGCCCATAACCTGTCAGATAATCCTTTACACCCTCTAGAAGACTTAATGTCTGCCATAAAAGCTGTTGCATCCCCTTCGTAAAAGGCTGTAGGATCCATAACTGCATCGATATTCATAACATCACAGATATTTTGCATGTGGCCTGTAATCGTAGCTAGTGAGTCCATCACTTTCTCATTCGTGTGATCCAACATGTAGTAAGAAAACTCCTCCTCTGCAATACCTTCAGTAAGGTCTTCTGGATTATATTTTCTAACAGTTAAGTAAAACATCTTTTCAATGATCTCTCCTTTGTACTTTCTAACTTCGTTACTTATTCTAAGTAATCTAACGTTCTCTTCTAATCCAAAATCCAACTTTACTCTAATTGGACCGGTCTTTAATAATTCTCTTAAAAACATAATTTTATCTTTTATAGGTTAGGGCTAGGTGCACCACCTGCTGTTGCTGTTTGTGTATTTTCTCCAATATTCTTCGCTAAGTTCTCTGCGTCTGTGATAAACAACGTTGTTGCATCTTCAGTAGTACTAACAAAAACACCATCTCTAGGGTTTTGTAGGTATTTTCCTGATTTATCATAAACTAACTTAAGCTTAAATACGGGTGACTTCCCTTCGTTAAGAGTTGCTGTTAATACCTCACATACAGCATCCCATAAAGATGTATTAAATTCAACACATACTTTAGCATTAACCATAGCTTCTCTTAAAGCTTTCTCTGTTTGATCAATTCCCATAGCATCTAGCACATGATTGAATACTAATCCCCATGTATCTTTCTCTGGTGTGGGAGGTAATATTAAATCTACAATAGCAGATACTTGCTCTAATTGGTTAAAGAAACTAGAGTACGCCCACTCTGTAGACGGATCTACACGAAACCAGTTGATTTCTTTATGTTTAAATACTTCTCCTTTAGAGTTATTTTGACCAAATTTTAGGTAACATGATCTCCCTAATACAGAACCATCTTTCGTAGTTCTCTCTGCATTGGATGCCTCAATAAGGACACAATCCTCGTTTATACCAAATCCGATATCCGGCTTCTTAGCCTTCGACATTAACTGTTGTAATAAATTACTCATACTGTAAGTGTTATTTTTGTTTAACTTTATTAATTTGATTCTGTGTACTCTACTTCTACTGTGCCGTCATCTGTTATATTCATCTGGGCACCTTCATTTGTTGTAGAATCTACGATCTCTGCGTCCGTGTACAATCCACCTCCCTTAAATACTAAGATGTGGGGGAATAGTGCTCTAACTGCGTAGGACATACATCTCGCTCTCATCATCTCTTTAGGGTACTTGGTCCAGTTCTGCTTCTCTGTGTAGCCTGCGACCTCCATTTGTTTCCAAGTTATAGAGAATACTTTTTTCTTAGTCTTTTTTAGACGATCATTATAGTACTCGAATTCTAACTCAGTGATAATTTTGTCTCCTTCTGTTACAAAGTCTTTTGTGTAGTCGAAGTCTACTCCGCTTCTAGACAACAGTGCACCCATCATAGCAGAAGATATAACAGGCCTTCCACCGATAACATGAATATTGTTAAATGCTTGCATAGGGGACATCCCTAGCTCTCTTCCTGTCTGGAGAACAGTAAGTACCCTCTCTGGGGTGCCTAATGAACTTGGTAGTAATCCTGACTCAATTAAGGTCTGGATTTCCTCCATCGAGTCGAGGTTCTTTACCATTACTGGCTTATAAGATTCACTCATATTCTATTTAATTTTAATTTTAACATGTACAAATATACATATTATAATGGTTACTTTTACTTATCCTACTGTCTGTAGTATAGCTATTTTTTTCTCAAACCAACTTATGTCGGCTGGGCCTGATGCCTCCCCAAATGTTCCACACTCACCTAAGAATATACAACCCACAGTAACATTACTCCTCCCAACAGAATTAGATACAATAGACACAGATCTGAATCGATCCTTACCTCTTATAACCAAATCCTCTACTGGGTAGTCACCGTAAGAAAAGTTCTTTTCGTTGTACGGATTATATAGGATAATACCTAAATCCACCACCTTTTTAAATGCGCCTAAATCCTTGTAGTTAGGTTCTGTATCCATCACGGTTCTAGTATAACCTGATTTAACTGGAATACCTAAAACACATGTTATACTGTACGTCTTCTTGAGGCTTCTCATAACAGATGACAGGTTGGCTTTTATGCCCCCACTATCTAGGGAGGTAAAACCCGCCTTCTCTGTTGCGATACTATCTGCGTCTTCAATAACAACTATGTTAGTCCCGGATTTTTTATACTTAAACCTTCCTGTAGACGTACTCATAGCTCCTAGTAGATTGGACCCCGCAACAACGAATTCCTTGATCTCTGTACCAGAGACTTCATTATCAATTATGGTTAATACTTCCTTCTCAACCAGCTCAAAAAACTCATGTGCTTGGGATATCTTCGATACAGTATCGTGATCCAAACCAAACATCTGCCCTCTCTTACTGTTAAGAGTTGCTATGTCCATAATGATCTGGTGCTCTACAGCGATGTAAGCACACAGTAGTTTTTGGATTTTAATCCTTACAGGTGTCTTATTAGAGAAGTACGTTATTTTTAGTTGTTTTCGTGTTGCCCCATGAATCTCCATAGGATATCCTGAATCATCTTTAATAACCTTCCCATCACTATCCTTCTCATATATACTATCTCTCCACTCGATTAACGGGTGAAGGACATACACAAAATCCACGTAACTTTTTTTACCTGATCCGGGCCTCCCGCCTACACCAATAATACTACCACTTTCCTCTAGGTTCCCTGTGAAGGAGCCAAATTTTCTAAGAGGTGATTGGTACCCTTTTTCAGATTCTTTTAAACCTGCCGTCATAGGGTACATTACGTGTTGCTCGAATAATCCCATATCTATATTATAAACATATTACTTTTTGACTTGGTTTTACCAGATAATAAATTATCTAGTTTTCCGTCCTTTAACTGTTCACACACTAATTCATACCAATGTGCTGACTCTTTCAGGTAGTTAGTGGTATTCTTAACAAAGTATCTTTCGCCTGATGTACTATATGACTCTTTTACTGCCGTGTACGTAGCGTACAGGAACATTCCTGCATCCTTTGACTTAAAAGCACTTTCTAGTTTACGCATGGTTCCTTTGGTTACAACTCTTAAAGTGTTTCCTGTCCACGGTGTTCCAAAATGTGCTACCCAATCTCCATTCCTTTTGGGGTTGTTACTGGGGAACAAAGAAAAGAATAGGTGAACAAAGGGTATTATCACATCATTATCTGTAAACTTCTTGTACTTAAGGAAATCCTCCTCTGGTACACCATTAGGACAAACAGCCTCCATCATCCTAACCATAATATCAGCAGAGGCCTCGCAAAGAGTAGGGATATGTATAACATTGCTTCTTTTAGGTCTCTTAGATGTATCAAGCGCTTTCACGATATCACGATCTACCTTACTTCCTACAATTATCCCGCGATCTACCAAAGAGATTAAAGATTCCTTAGTAATTGGAACGGATACAGTTCCGTATATAAGTCCTGCTATGAATACACCATCAGATATACTCACATCAAGCATCTCAGATATTCTAATTATCTCCTTTACCGATTCTTTCATGACACATCTTTTCTATCTCCTTAACCTTATTAAATGCTGCTTCTTCACCCATGAAGCACCATGCCCATATACCAAAAGCGTTAGCCTTGGGGTAGGACTCTTTAAACTCTGTTGTTGAGTACTCTTGTGTTTTAAAGTCAACCAATTTGGGTGTCTCTCTTTTCATAAACACTTCGTACTTTACAGCTTTTATACCTGTGCAGCTGTACACATAACAAAATTCAGTTTCAACCTCCTGTTTGAATGTGTCACCCTTACTTTCCTGCCCTCGGCCTTCGAATATTTTCGGTATTTTCTCTAGTGTTATACTCATAGTTTTTATTTTAAACGGTTATTTTACCCAACAATCCGAGATACCACCCTCGGCTTTTAACACAGTATTCTCTAGAATAACTTCTGCTGCCTCCTCCATAAATCTTATTAAGAGTTTAAGCGTATCTTCAGATACACTCTCTCTACATATGATAACTAACTCATCGTGCAGATATCTAGAAAACCTTATCTTATCAGTCAGGTCATTTGCTAGTAAATATTTCCATATTTTAGCTATGGCTAGCTTGGTCATATCAGCTGCAGCGCCTTGTATAGGGGAGTTTTGCGCCTTACGACGTATAGAATTCTCCTCTGTATTTGACTCTGGAAACTTGAACCTTCTTATCCTCCCAACGGGCCCAGATGTTCTAACATACTTATTAGCAACAGCGAACTCTGCTCTTCCTAAAAGGTATGAATGAATATTTGGGAAAGTCGCATAGAATAGATCTATCAAATCGTCCGCAGTTTTAACACTTCCCATGTATCTTCCTTCCTTATGTTCTATTTTCAGGAAGTTCTTATACGCTGAAACACTTACTCTTCCTTTATGCCTCTCATCTAAGAATCTTTTATAAACCTCATTATTGTTAAGCATAAAGATCTCAGTCTCTTCCGGGTACCACGTTATCAAATCCTCTGTAACGGCAGGTATACTTAATGTATCACCCAAACCAATTGCGGTCTTACCATAGAATAAACCGAATGATACCGACTTACTTTGTCCACGTAGGATAAGTAACTCTTTAACTTTTGGTTTACCTTTTGGATTCGGGTCTCCACCTAATTCCAACCACTTCTCCTTAAACATCATCGCAGCACAGGTAGAGTGAAAATCTTGTCCGTTTTTTACCGCGTTTAGCAGATCCTCTTCTTCACCGAATGTTGCAGCTATAATAGCTTCTTGTGATGCATAATCCGCTGCAACCGTGACCCATCTATGCCCATCGGGCCCTAAACCTGTTTCAGGATTATTAGGTGTGAACGGCGTTCTGTACTTGTTCAACCCGGGTAACAATTGCAGGTGAGACATAGAACTACGACCTGTTGATAGGATCTGTTTTATACCTTTTACTCTGAACATACCGTCAGGAGATACAGCATCTAAGAAGTTTTGTCCGTACGCTGTGTAGAGTTTTGATGCCCTATTAAACTTTCTAAGCGAACTTGCCAGTGGGTGTGATATGTCTTTAATACTTTCCTTACCTACACCTTCTAAGTTACTATCAATTAAATGAAAGATCTCTAGAAGTTGTTTAGGTGAGTTTAGATTTATATCCATGTCACCCTCTTGCTTGTACCACCCTTTAGAGATAATAAAATCTCTATGATTCTTAAGTAAATACTCTTCAGCTAAAGTAAACTCCTTCAAAGAGAGGTGTTGTAGTAGTGTGGTGTCTTCACCTTCACGTATCTTAACTTCCTTCTTTAAGTCTCCTAATCGCATCTTACAAGATATATCAGGGTGGACTAACTTCAATATACCTAACTTTTCTGCACCGGATCCCCAGGGGACGGTCATGTAGTTAGATGTATGAATATACCCCATATCCTTAGCTTCCTGCTCAAAGTACTTTACTATATCCGCCTTAAACGCCGCAGTTATTTCTATAACATCTCTTTTGTTTTCAGCCATAAGTGTTCTCCACTCACTCGTATTCAAGTACATGTTAACAAGCATTGTCTCGCCGTAAGGAGCTAAAATGGCATTCTCTAAAGCAAACGTATTTTCTAGTTCCCAATGAGCGATCTCAGGCAGCATAGCATTATAAACCTCGATTAAGAATATGACATCCGTGATCCCATAGATTATCTGCGCTAATGTATTAGGCTCTCCATTAAATCCAGTCTGCTCTTCCTTACTTAATTCTATACCTACGTACCTATTAACACACCCAGCGTAACTATGATACCCTTTAGGAATATCTTCTCCCACTTCAAAGCCTGCGGTGATAAGAGATGACATTACATACGTACATCTCATATTAGTTAGCGTTACACCGTACACCCACTTGATGACTGTGTAGTCAAATAAAGCGTTGTGGATTAGTTTAACGTTATCACAGCTAAGTATCTCTACTATATCAAGCTCATCCTGGAATGTGAATCCCACAGTATCTACAAACCACTGCACTCGTTTATCCTCACTCCCAATCTGTATAGAGTAACACTGTCGCTCCATAGGTATTTTCTTACCATCCTCGTTGTAGTAGGGTTGGAATGATTTATTTTTACCTTTGAGGTAACCTTCCCAACCAAATACTCCCTCGATTATATTTGTCTCCGTATCCAGTTGGATTATACCGTCATAAGTACGAAGCCACTCTTTCAGTTTAGTTAATTCACTATACTGTATCCCTGCTTCCTGTAGTTCTGCTTTTGGTATGTGGGGCCTTCTTGTTATCAAGTTTATCATCTAAATATTTTTTATAATTAGCAACGCTATCCTTATAGTATAAGGACGTCTTTTTGATTAAAGGGAATACATTAACAATTCTATCTGTAACACTATAGCCCTGTAGTAGATACATTGCGGCTTTGAATTTACTTAGAATATTGGCCTTCTTAGGCAACACCACAGTATTTTCTTGGACCACAACAACTCCTATGTAGGCAGAGATTAACTTTCTTTTGTCTGTATTGTATACTCTAGATGGCCCTATAAATGGCGCACCCTTTTTACTATAAACACCCTTCTCTATAATTGTAATCTTCTTTGGGTGAATAAAGGGGTATACTCCTTTTATCTTATTATACTCTGGTTCATTCATATTTTAATAATTTTTCTAGTATGCTAAACTCAGACGATTTTGTCATCGCGATGTTAAACTTACCTAATTTATCCCTTGGTATAGGCACTACGTTAGTGCATCTCAATATACCCTGATCACAGTAGTCAAAGACTGCTATGACTGACTCCCCTTTTATAGGAAGTTTTGTTGTGTCTTCGTAATCGGAATCCCATAGGGCTCCGGTGAAAAACTTTCCTTGTAACTCGCTGTATGGGATATCCTCGTTGGATCCCATAGCGTCTAATACCTCAGATAAGTCATCTATAGTACTGGCCCACAAATTAACTAAATACCTAGCGTTATCACCAGGTATGAAGCTATTAAGAACATTGTGCCTTACTTTAATTGTGTACGTCCCAGGACTCTCTACGATTAAAAAGTTATTTAAACTTTTCTTTTTAAACCTAAGGTCTGTATTCATAATCCGTATTTTAATCTTATATCCGCGGGTAATTCTGTTTGTATAGCCTTAAACGATTTATTGTATATGAATACAATCTTCCTCGCTCTTGTACATGCTACGTATAATGCCTGTAATTTAGCAGTCATTTTTACAAGACTCTGATCTAAATCCATAATATCGGACTCAAATACAAGCGCGTTGTTATACGTTTTACCTTGAGATTTGTGTATGGTAATACCATAACTGTAACTGAATTGGGCCCAAGACCCGGTGTAATCATGAACATGTTCCCATGCTCCTCGAGTATTGGACTCCTCTGCTGTTGTGGTCATCCTACCTAACATTCCATCGTACACTGTAGAGTCTGATTTATCTATAGTCTCGATGTAGTGCCCTTCTGGTATATCTAACGCAGGTAATAAATCTAATTTAATAGTTTTAACTCCTGACTTATGTGTGGATTTTATGAACTCCTTTACCGTATACGTTTTGTTATTCGTAAGAACGGTATGGGTACTGCCGTTTATATCAATACTATACGACGCGTTAGATATCACCCTTTCGTTAGGCATAAATTGATCCAACTCTTCGTATGGTTTATCATATACAACCTCTCGGATAACATGGTTCAAAGTATTAATGGTTTTATTCGTATACGCTAACAACTGATAATCTGACGCATCATTAGAAGCGAGTAACATCTTAGATATTCGAATTACGTCCTCAGGGTCACGTAAAAATATGTACCCCGTTCCATCTACTACCTTTGATGTTCTACCTCTATTACCCAGGTCATTGACCTGCCAATCATTAAGAACGTACTTAGCCGGAGTATCTGTTAGTATATTAGCTCTCAACATAGCACCTAAGTCTACCAAAGGCCCTGTGTACCTAACAGGCACTGTTAATTCACCTTTCGTGTAGTCAAATGTTACTGAAAAGTCTGACTTAGTTTTACTTACAGGAGGCAGCTGCGCTGGGTCCCCTAAAAATATAACCTTTGCATCATCAGCTTTGTACATACAAATATACTCGAATAACTCTTCACTTATCATAGAACATTCATCCACTATGATCACTTTATACAATGCGATCTTTGGCCTACCTCTGAAATCTGGCACAAAGGATACTTCCCCTGTACGACTTACACGTCTTTTAAGATTTAGCGCTTTAGCTAGAGTCATACAAGGAATACCACCTAAACTAGATGCTAGCTCGTCTTTAGCTGTGTGAGCTAGAGCTAACCCTACTACGTCTCTTCTACCTTTTACGGCATAATAAACGCAAAACGTCTTTCCTGTCCCTCCGTAACCTTTGAGCGTAAAAAATTCTGACTTGTCTTCCGGTAGTAAGAAACTCTCCATTGCGTCAACAGCTTCTTGTTGGTGTTCTGTAGGAGATAACTCCTCCTTCACTTCATTTTCTGTCATACTACTAATGTTTTACCTCCTGTACATCTAACGAAGATATCATTCTTTTCGTTATAGGTTGAGGTTATTAATGTTATAGGGGCTGGAGAAATCCCTTTAATCTCGTCATCATTATCTGTTATAATAATAATACTCCCAGATTTTACATCCTCTGTAAATAATCTAAATAGCACATCGTACCTTATAGTACCCTGCTTTTTATCCACCTTCTTAGAGAAGAAATCTGTAATCTGTTGTGGTGTTGTTAGCACCTCCTTACGTATACTGATATAGTCCACGTAGTAATATACTATAGGTAATCCCAGGTTATGTAGGTTGGCTTTAAGTATCTCCGTTGTTGTCTTCATAGACTTCATAGAATTACTGGTATCCTCGAATACAACCAGACACCTATCTTTAGCTACCTCTTTAACCATGAGCTCTCTAGACACCAGCTTTCTTTTAAACTCTGGGGACACTAGGTTGTGAACCTTTGTTTTTATAATGGAATTATACCCTTTTATAGATACATACCTCTTATCTCCCTTGTGTTTTATATCTGACAGTAAAGGCCTTAACTTCTCAAGCACATACTCTATCTCCTCCGTAGATATGCGATCTAGAACATTAGCTACTTTCTCGCTTGTTCCAATGACATCCTCCGGTATCGTAGGTGTGAGCTCTTCTCTATAGACCGCCATCATGTTTATCCTTTTAGATAAAGACAGGAATATATCTACACCATCACTTAAGGGGCTTATCCCCGGGATAGGTAGCGACACCGTAGCCAAGAGATCATCTACATAGTTGTAGTAATCATCATTGCATAAACACGGTCTATCTACAGTATAAGCTCCGTGGGACCCTGCGAAGAGTACCAAAGTTTTTATAAAGTTGTACGGCACAATACCTTTGTACCCGTGGATACCTAATTCTGATTTAATCTCCTGTTCCATATTATTTGATTAAACTTATTATATCTAATTTTAACTGTCTTAGTGTTGAGCCATTTTCAGGTGTTGTTACGTAGTCGTTCACCCTATCTAGTAGTCCGAGTCCGCCATCAACAGCTTTCCCCATTTTTAGTGTGCTCATCTTATACCTTATCTCGTCCACGAACAAATTGAGCGCTTCCAGGTTATTAGTATTCACCACCTTATCTATCACGTAATCCAGTTTACCTGTATTTAGGGATGAGATTAGAGGCAAGAAAGATAGGCCAGCTTGATTTGCTATACGTATCGTGTCCAACGCTCCTCTAGGTGATATAGATGATGCACTACATACTGAGGCAACTATCTTTTGGGTGTCATCTAATTCTAATCCCTTCGACATAAATAATCTTAAGTAGTCACTGTCGTAGTGAGTATCCCACTTAACTAAACACCTTACAGGGAATCTCTCTATATACAAAGCCTTCAAGCTGTCTGATGTAGCTAGTTGCTCTGGATCTTTATTTCCTGTAATTACTATAGTGCCAATCAAGGAGGGTGTAAAACTTTCCCCATCTTTGAATCCTCCTGATGTTATAATGTCTTTTAGTGTTATCGCTGTCTTTGGATTACAATCTAAGAATTCCTCCAAGATTAATATCCCTGGGTTCGCAAATACACTCTTATCAAAAGAAACAACATACTCACTATCCTCTATTAGACGAGCCATATTAGGTATACCTATCAACTCCTCAGGCATCATATCCTCGTACCCTACTTTAGTGTATACAGGTATATCAAATAAACCACAAACAGCAACCACTATATCTGTCTTACCGTAACCGCCTGGACCATATAACACTACATTGGTGTTGGTTAGTAATCCCAGGTACACGGATCTAATAGCCTCATCCATCTTAATGAATTGAGGCAACTTTTTTATGACCTCCTCAGCAGTCATGGTCTTAACTTTAGAGGACACAAATTCCCGGACCTCTTCTTGGTTCCGGCACTTATGTATCGTACCCATACTATTTTAAGTACCAAAAGTTTCCTTTAGGCGTGGGGTTTTTTAGTTCTATAGACATACGGATATCTTCTTCTGTTTCGTCCCTACCTCTACATGCACTGGACATGAACTTATATTCCATCTTACCTCCATCAGGAAATATTACAAACATAGGTAAAGGAATCTCTTCTCTCATATCTTGTACTTCTTCTTCTACTTTATTCAGATTCTCCATAAGTGGGTTTTTAGTGATTGTTTTATCCTCTATCCCTGCTAGAATCCCTCTAATTACTGTCTTTACATCTTCTAAAGATAGTCGAGTAACTGTTTTTTCTTTCTCGCTCATTATATGTTTAATTTAGCTGCGTTTATCTTTGCTTTACGAACAAACTTTTTTGGTTGTAAATCTTTGGGGTAATCAAAACAGGGGGTCTCCATCATGTATAAAAGAATATAATTCTCAATTAGATACGGTAAGTAGTCCTCCCCATACTTTACGATATATGCTTCTCTTACGATCTCAAAGATCTTTTCCTCTGTCGGATCAGTCATGGATATTATATCCTTTACTTCTTGACACTTAGCACCCTTACCAAAAATTCCTTGAATGTTATCACCACTATCCCCATGTATTGTCTGACACCAGAAAAACTTTCGACCTTCCCAATGTTCATTTCTGAGTACGGCTCGTTTCTTAGGGTTATACCTAACAAACTGGCCCACCTGTTTAAAGTCCTTATCCTCACCTACGTGCGTGATAATATGAGTATCTTTAAATTGGTTGTGCGCGATAACTACGGCATCATCGGCTTCTATATCAGTCATAGGGATAAACCCCCACACCTCCTTAAAATGCTTTCGAAATGCTTTCTTAAAAAACGCATGCCAATCATCACTCTTTCTTGTTCCTTTATAAGGTTTAATTGTAGCGAAGGGGTGCCTGAACACATGACCTTCACCAGAACCAAAGAATCCAAGGTACTCATCGGTATTCAGTTTAACAAGTATTTCATTCATTGTGTCATCAAAAAACTTAAGCGCAGCGGATGCTCCGACTAAAGTAAGTTGTGTCTTGTACTTGTAACCACAGTAAAATATAAATCCATCAACGTCTATTATAGTTAGTCTCTTTTTCATAATCCAATCTAAAGTAAGTGTACTACTGTTACATAGTACTCCTTGGTTTTTATCCTAATAACGAAGCAATCAAACCTACCTTTTGCTTGATAGTTTTTGTAGCTAATTCTTCTGCTTCTACTGTTTCTTTAGTAAATAAAGCAATAGCTGCTTTAAAAGAATCCACTGATTTAGAAGCTAAAGTAATAGTTTCAATGTACTGTGTAGCTTCAACTGTTCTACTTGAAGAAGTTTTGATCCTCTTTGGATTCACTTCTCTGTAAGAGTTATCTAAAACTTTTTCAGCATTAGAAACCTCTCTCTTCATCTTTCTTAACGTTTCCGTTGTATTGGCTTTAGTGATTACTTGTTCACTTTCTAATACAGCGATCTCATCTTCTAAGATACTTGTAACCTCCCCAAAGAAAGACATTTTATTCTCCACATCACCTGATTCTGTGTTGATAGATGATACAAATCTGTAATTTACTCCTCCATTTTCTTCTGACATAATATAATTATTTGTTCTAAACGACTATTAAGAGACGCGTTTATTGCCTCATTTTCTTTTAATTTTACTTGTAGTTGTATACGCTCTTGATTAAACTTATCGGTAGTTGCTCTAGATGTAACTTCCGCAGATCTTACCCTTCTAGTAAGTTTATTAACATGTTGTATTAGCCTCTTGATTTCGTCATTCTTAGCTGATAATAATGCTTTAACCCCTGATAATTTAGGAGATTTATAAATCTGCTCATCAGTAGGTGTTAGTATACTACTGTCAGCAGCTTCTATAGCATTAGAACAATTTTTAAGGAATACGAGATAATCATCGGTATAATTAAATTTATTTTCCATGGAGTTAACCACGTATAATACACTACTGTGGTTCCTGTTGATCACAGCACCTATTTCAGCGTAAGTTATTTTAAAAATACGTTTAGCTAAAACACAGTAAATCCTCCTACTCATCATGAACGTTAATTCCTCCCTACTCTTCTCTTTAGGGTCATACCCTGTGGTATCAGTAACTACTTTCCGTATAAGCTCTAGTTTCTCTTTATTGGTCATACTTATATAATTTATTCATTAATTTCCACTTGACATCTCTTTAATTGAGTAATTAGTTCTGATAGGTTTAGAAGTATACCGCTGAATATATGGGTATACGTTTCATCAAGAATGATTACTTTATTACTATCGTCCCCCAGCATTATAGTTATAAGTTCAGATCCCCTTCTATGTGTTGTACAGATCTTACCAAAAACATTAGTTGTTTTGGATTCTCTAAATCCTAAGGTGTCTACTATATCTACAGCATCTAGGTGCTTTACTCGTATTGTCCTTTTAGAAACACACTTCTCAAGGTGGGAAAGGTTATCATTACCTGTGACGATCTTATCCTTCCATACCTTCTTGTCTATTCTGCTCATCTTCTGATAAGCAAACCCTACTCGAAACTCATTAATCTTAGGCCTATAATATTTACCTTCTTCCATCCATCTATTTCTTTATGAACCCAAACAACTCTGATAACCATTCGTTGAGCTCTGGTGAACTTTCTTTTACTTCACTCATAACATCTCTCACGTCATTACTGGGGTACCAAACTACGTAACCTTTGTGAGTTCTAAGGTCAATACTATATTTACTCGCCTTATTTGCTAGTATGTCAGTACCTGTATACCTCAACCAATAATGTTTACCATCATTTTTAGTAGGATAATTTAGCGTATTCTCCAATTCATTTAGTAAGTGATTAGGGATATTATTAAATCCATTCTTGTCACCATGCTTGTCAATATCTACAATAATGAACCCCTTCGAGGGAGATATAGCTAAGTCATACCCCTCCGGTACAGCGCCTTCATAAAATATATTATCAGGCAACATCCCCCATTTTATAAGGGGACGTTTATTCTTCACGAGGAAACTTTTCATAGTACTTCGTATTTATACATATTCTGGTAATATTGGGACCTCCAGTTGTGCCCATAATCGTTACTGTAAGCAAAATCAAACACACGAGTAAACTCATTAGCCTGGTCTCTATCCAGAGGAACATCATTGTTATTCATTACATCTATCACTATTTGCGAGTCTTCTATACCTAGGTACAAGGCAAACCCACTAATAATAACACA
>Ga0308024_1000083_pt1 | contig 39060 bp, 33 predicted proteins | sample Neamet420_FD_201295 | JGI IMG/M metagenome (GOLD analysis project Ga0308024, IMG submission 201295) | Marine microbial communities from water near the shore, Antarctic Ocean - #420 | ecosystem: Environmental > Aquatic > Marine > Unclassified | place: Southern Ocean | collected 2014-10-03
CGTTTGGCATTGTTGTCGGAACTTCAGATTGAACTGGGCCGTGTTGCTGACATTAGCCTACTAGCTCATTAAAACTCGTCTGACTGAGACTTCATTTTGTTTAAGTGTTTCACGTGAAACACTTAAACAGGCATCCTCGTAAAGCTTCTTCTTTTTCTACAACCCATAAAAAAGCCTCCATATGGAGGCTTTTTTTGATCTAACAGATTCTAATGAACCCCATTAGAAGTCTAAGTTTGCAACTCGTAGCGCATTTTCTTCGATGAACAGCCGGCGAGGTTCAACTTCATCTCCCATAAGAGTGGTGAACATTTGATCCGCGGCGATGGCATCATCTATCGTGACGCACAACATACGACGCTGCTCTGGGTCCATGGTAGTCTCCCACAATTGACCCGGGTTCATCTCACCCAAACCCTTGTAACGCTGAACAGCAAGGCCACGGCGCGCTTCCTTCATCAACCAAGCCAAGCCAAGAGCAAAGCTCTCTGTTGGGAATATTTTTTCACCGCGTTGGAAGTAGCCATCCTGTTCCAGCAAGCCAGATAGCGATCCATTAAGAGCCACGATAGAGCGGTATTCACCAGAACTAAAGAAGTCGAAGCTGATCATATAGTCTTCGTCAATGCCGTGAGTTGTGATGGTAATCATTGGTAAATACCCATCTCGCTCGGGATTACCACGCACCTGACCATCGTACATCGCACCACCTACTTCTTGCTCTTCCAAGCACTCCAAAATCGCATCCAGCCAAGCCGCAACCTTATCTTGATCGTGCAACTCTTCAAGAGTTAATACGGGAGCATAAATCATTTGATTCAAAATGACGGCAGGAATAATACGCTCTACCCGTTTTACAGTGGCCATAACCTGGCGATACTGAACTGCTAAACTTTCCAAACCCGGGCCTGAAATGGCTGGTGCATTTGCGCTGGTATGTAAAGATGCACCGTCCATTGCACCTTGCAATAGAAATCCGTCAAGTGCTGGGTCATCTTTTAGATACTGCTCCTGTTTGCCTTTCTTAACCTTATAAAGCGGTGGCTGGGCGATAAACAGATGTCCGTTTTCAATCACCTTAGGTAGATGCCGGAAGAAAAACGTTAGTAACAAAGTCCGAATGTGTGCTCCATCGACATCGGCATCCGTCATAATAATTACACTATGGTAGCGTAGTTTTTCAATATTAAATTCGTCTCGGCCAATACCACATCCTAAAGCTGTGATTAAGGTGCCTACCTCTACGGATGAAAGCATCTTATCAAAACGAGCCTTCTCTACGTTAAGGATCTTACCTTTTAATGGAAGAATAGCTTGTGTTCGACGATTCCGGCCTTGCTTAGCAGAGCCTCCTGCAGAGTCTCCCTCCACTAGGTAGATCTCAGAAAGACCCGGGTCTTTCTCCTGACAATCGGCTAACTTACCAGGCAGGCCTGCAATATCTAAAACGCCTTTTCTGCGAGTCATGTCGCGCGCCCTTCGGGCCGCCTCTCTGGCTCTGGCAGCATCGATCATTTTACCAACGATCACGCGAGCCTCTTGTGGATGCTCTTGCAAAAACTCAGACAAACATCGACCTAGCTCCTGCTCTACAGCAGACTTAACTTCAGATGAAACTAGTTTGTCTTTGGTTTGAGATGAAAACTTTGGATCTGGCACTTTAACAGAAATGATCGCCGTCAAGCCTTCTCGTGCGTCATCTCCAGAAGTGGCCACCTTAGATTTTTTCTGGGCAGACTCAGCTTCAATATAGTTATTTAGTGTACGAGTAAGGGCAGAACGAAAACCACTTAGGTGAGTACCGCCGTCCCGCTGGGGAATATTATTTGTAAAGCAGTGAATACTTTCTTGGAAAGAATCATTCCACTGCAGTGCAACCTCTACACCAACGCCGTCAGCATGCATGGTATTGAAATGCATACACTTGTTGATTGGCGTCTTGTTGGCATTTAAATATTCAACAAAAGCAGCAACACCACCTTCGTAGCAGAAAAGCTCTTCACGCCCAGAGCGCTCGTCTTTAAGGCGAATGGCTACACCTGAGTTTAAGAATGACAGCTCTCGCAAACGCTTTGCCAGAATATCAAAGTGGTACATGATGTTTGTAAAGGTGTCTGGCGAAGCCGTAAAAGTACATGTTGTGCCAGTGCCTTCGGTTGTACCCACAACCGCCAAAGGAGCCTGAGGCACACCATGGTGGTATATTTGCTCATGAACTTGTCCGTTACGACGGATAGTGAGCTTAAGCTCTGTAGATAGAGCGTTTACTACACTTACACCAACGCCGTGTAATCCACCTGAAACCTTATAGCTATTGTCGTCAAATTTACCGCCAGCGTGTAACACTGTCATAATTACTTCAGCTGCGGAGACGCCCTCTTCCTTGTGAATGTCCACAGGAATGCCACGCCCGTCATCCACTACGGTAACCGTATCGTCAGACTGAATGGTTACACTAACTTCACTACAATGACCAGCTAGAGCCTCATCGATACAGTTATCGACAATTTCAAACACCATGTGGTGCAGACCTGTACCATCGTCCGTATCACCAATATACATGCCTGGGCGCTTACGCACAGCGTCCAATCCCTTAAGGACTTTGATACTGGACGAATCGTACACTCTCTCTTCGCTCATTAATTACTCCGAAGTCAATTTCTTAAATAGTGGCAGCCAATCCTAAATTGAAGATTATTCCTGGCTTACTTGTCCGTGTTTCACGTGAAACATTTTTATTTTCGCTTCTTCTGGCCAACAGTCTGTTAGCTCATTTGGTCCAACACTAGTGACAAATACTTGGGTATCTAGATTCACTAGCTGCTGGCATATCTCTCGCCTGTGGGACCAGTCCAATTCAGCTGCAAGGTCGTCCACCAAAAATACACACTTACGTCCCTCAGCTTCACTTAACAACTTTCCTTGGGCCAGCTTAAGCGCAACAACAACCAACTTTTGCTGGCCCCGCGACAGACGCTCTACAGCATTGACCCCATGCAAAGTTAACTTGAGGTCTGCCCGCTGAGGCCCTCGCTGGGTATAACCTAACTGCAAGTCTCGTTCCAAGGCTTCCTCAAGGATGTCGGCATAATTACGATTTGCAGACCACCCAGAATAAAAACCAAGCCTTAAATCGGGCAAATCCACCAAGCCAGACAAAAGCTCGAAGAATACTGGCTCAAGGAGCTTCAAATAGCCCTCTCTGAGGTCATTTAACTGTTCAGCAACCTCAACCAATGCGGGATCAAAACTAGCCCTTACATCAGCTCTCATTGTACCACATTTCAAGGCACTGTTACGTTGTTTTAGCAGCCTCTGAGCTTGTTTCCACAGGCCAAAAAAACTCGGATTGTGATGATACACCCCCCAGTCGAGATACTGCCTGCGAACACTAGGGCCGGCCTCGATTAAACGAGCGCTGTTAGGGTCAATTAGCTGAATGGGCAATAAACTGGCGAGCTCTGCAACAGAAGAGAGGTTTTCGCCATTGAGGCGTACGCTATGATCACCATCAAGGCGACGATTCATACCCAATGAATCCGTTACCCCTTGTGGGTTTTTTACTTTGGCAAACAGCAGGCAGTCTGTATGACCCTGCGCGATGACAGAAGCTAACTTTAGACTACGAAATGAGCGCCCTAGGCCAAGCATGTGGATAGACTCTAAGACACTTGTTTTACCGCTCGCGTTAAGCCCATACAGAAGGTTTATACCTTCATCAAAGTGAATATCAACATGAAGCAAATTACGCAACCGCTGGATGCTTAGCTGCTGAACAGACATACGCTATCTAGCCTGTGGATAAAACCTATAACAAGGTGTGCATAACTTGTAGTCATCAGACTGTCCAGCCACTAAGCAATAGGTTGGGTTTCAAGCTCAGTTACAGACGCATGGGCATGATGACATACTGCGCAGCGCCGTTGCCGCCATCAGCCAATAGCGCACTAGAATTTGAATCACTCAAGGTAATTTTAACCTGATCGCTATGTAGTACGTTAAGCACATCAAGCACATAACCAACGTTAAACCCAATTTCAATCTGAGCGCCCTGATAATCCACCATAAGACTTTCTTCAGCCTCTTCTTGCTCTGGGTTATTCGCCACAACCTGCAAGTTTGTATCACTTACCGTCATGCGTACACCGCGGTACTTTTCGTTCGATAGTATGGCCGCACGGCTCAAGACACCACGCATAGCCAAACGATCAACTAGCACGATCTTGTCGCCATTACGCGGCAATACGCGCTCATAATCTGGAAACTTGCCGTCAACAAGCTTAGACGTGAATATAAATTCATTGGTGAAAGCGCGAATATGACTCGCTCCAATAACCAACCGAACTGTCGCATCTTCTTCCGTCATTAAGCGAGCCAACTCCAACACACCCTTACGCGGAACGATCAATTGCTGTGCGGCTTGATCTGGCAAGCCAACAGGCATAAAGCTCGTTGCCAAGCGGTGGCCATCGGTGGCAACAGTCCGCAACTGACTATCTTTAATTTCAAACAACATGCCGTTTAGGTAATAACGCACATCTTGCTGAGCCATGGCAAAACCAGTTTGATCCACAAGCTGTTTAAGGGCCATTTGAGGCACCTCAAATTCGAATGATTCAGGACTATCTTCTACGTTAGGGAAGTCTGTGGCCGGCAATGTGGATAACTTAAATTTACTCCGGGCAGAACGTACTAAAACATGCTCTTCATTTTGCATCACTTCGATCATGGCGTGATCGGGTAGCGACTTACAAATGTCCATCAGCTTACGTGCCGGTATAGTCACGCCACCGTCTTCGCCAGCTTGATCTAAACTCACCCGCCCCACCAACTCTACCTCTAAATCGGTACCTGTAAGCGTAAGTTGATCACCCTCCACCACGACCAATATATTGGCTAGCACAGGTAAGGTTTGACGCCTCTCAACAACACCCGCAACTAACACTAGGGGTTTCAAAAAGGCTTCTCGGCTGATGGTAAATTTCATACTACAATCCTGTTAACGGTTCTGACTCGGCGGACTATCGACTTAGACAGTTAATGAGCGATATAAGTTATCATAATCATCGTGAATGTCACGATCTGCTTCTCGTAATTCTTTTATTTTCCGGCACGCATGTAAAACGGTTGTATGGTCTCGTCCACCAAATGCATCACCAATTTCAGGCAAGCTATGGTTGGTCAACTCTTTCGCCAAAGCCATGGCCATTTGACGGGGCCGAGCCACGGATCGTGAGCGACGCTTTGACAAGATATCAGCAATTTTAATCTTATAGTAGCTTGCCACAGTTTTCTGGATATTATCAATACTGACCTTACGATCTTGTAAGGCCAATAAATCACGCAGCGACTCTTGTATAAAGGGAGTAGAAATAGCCTCACCAGTGAAATGAGAGTTTGCGACTACTCGCTTGAGGGCGCCCTCTAACTCTCTCACGTTTGAGCGGATTTTCTTTGCAAGAAAAAAGGCCGCATCTTCGGGCAAATCAATATTCCCTTCAGCCGCTTTTTTCATCAAGATCGCCACTCGAGTTTCTAGCTCCGGAGGCTCAACCGCCACAGTTAACCCCCAACCAAAACGCGACTTCAAACGATCTTCTAAGCCCGCTATCTCTTTGGGATAGCGGTCACAGGTCAAAATCATCTGCTGACCACTCTCCAACAGCGCATTAAAGGTGTGAAAAAATTCTTCTTGCGAGCGCTCTTTCCCTGCAAAGAATTGTATATCATCTATCAATAAGGCATCAACCGAACGATAAAACCGCTTAAATTCGTTAATCGCGTTTAATTGTAAGGCCTTCACCATATCAGCTACAAAACGCTCCGAATGCAAATAGACTACTTTTGCGTTCGGATTTCGTTCGATTAAAGCTGCACCAACAGCATGCATTAAGTGAGTTTTACCTAAACCCACACCACCATATAGAAATAGAGGGTTGTATGAACTACCGGGGTTTTCTGCAACTTGTTTAGCTGCAGCCAAGGCCAACTGATTAGATTTACCTTGAACAAAGCTTGAAAAAGTAAACGCGCGGTTCAAGTAGCTCTGATGCCGCACTGAGCCCTCCACTTGAACTACACGCTCTGGGCCAGGCTCTACGTTAAACTGCGGCTGTATGATCGTCGTAGGCCGCCTTGGTATAGGTGATACGGTTGGTGGTGCACTTGGCACAAAAGAGGCCGGCGTGATGATAGAAGGTCGCTCAATAGCTTGGCCAACAACCCCTTGCGGAGAAACCCCCGACGAAGCCACAAGCAACTCTACATCTTGTGTAGCGCCTGTCGCGTAATCTGCCACCAATTCTCGTATTCTAGAAAAATATTTATCTCTAACCCAGTCTTGCACAAAACGATTAGGCGCCAACAGTTGAATAACTCGACCGTCTTCATGAACCTTTAGGGGTCGAATCCAAGTATTAAACTGCTGACTAGGCAGTTCATCTTGAAGACACGCCAAACATTGTTGCCAAATCGCTTGAGACATTTTTAACTAGAGCCAAATTAAACTAAATTTCTAAAGCCGTGTGAGTGGCCTTAAATTGATGTAATAAAGACGATCATTTTATCACCAAGTGCCTAAAGTTATCCACAGGCAGTGCTCGATAAGGCAATATAAGGCATAACTTTTGGTTCCGGTGAAAAAATTTAGCCTTTTTACGTAATTTAATAGCTTAAACGAGGAATCGGGCTTGCTATTCGATTTGCCCTCTCATATAATTTCGCCCCTAGATTTTCAAAGCCAAGATTTTGGCCATTAACTAATTTTGCGAGACCGATCATGAAAAGAACGTTTCAACCTAGCGTCCTAAAGCGCAAGCGCAATCACGGTTTCCGTGCACGCATGTCAACTCCAGGCGGCCGTGCCGTAATCAACGCTCGTCGTGCTAAAGGCCGTAAGAGCCTAAGCGCGTAAGCGACTGTTGCACGCTTAGCGTATGACTGAATTCGACTTTTCCCGGCAACGACGCCTGTTGAATGCTGGGGACTATCGAAGGGTCTTTGATCAAGCTGAATTCAAAGTTTCGGATCAGCACCTACTGATCTTGGCCCGTCCAAGTTTGCACGATCATTCCCGTATTGGGTTGGTAATCGCCAAAAAGGGCATAAAACTAGCTGTTCATCGTAACCGCGTTAAGCGTGTTGTGCGTGATAGTTTTAGAACCCTTTGCACGCAAACTAACGAATTCCCCTTACCCTTGGACATTGTCATTCTGTCCAGAAAAGGCTTAGGAGAACTCGACAATGACACGGTTCATCGCTTGATTAGCAAGCAATGGACAAGATTACGTAAAAAAACTGCCCAAACTAGCTAGATTTAGCACACTTCTATGACCTGCCCATTGCCAACAGGCGTACAGGCTCTATAATCTAACTCCTCTACAATACAACTAACGACGATTTGTTTCTATGGATTTTCAACGCATTATTCTAATTGCGGGTGTCGCCATCATCTCTTACTTGATGGTACTGCAGTGGAATCAAGATTACGGTACCGAAGCCTTTGCCCCACAGCAAGTCACCAGCACTTCTGCATACGATACGGAAGCAGTAAGCACCGACTTTGCCGTGGTGGCTGCACAGCCAAGCAATAACTCTGACATTACGGTAACCCAAACCGAAAACGCTAGTGCCGGATCGCTTATTGAGGTTAAAACTGACACCTTACAAGTGATCATTGACACTCAGGGTGGCGACATTATCCAAGCCTCGCTGGCTGACTATCTGGCAGAAATGGACCATCCCGATGTGCCATTCACACTGTTAGAACAAAACCAGCAGCGCACCTATGTTGCTCAGAGTGGACTTATAGGCGTTAATGGCACCGACATTAAGTCGCGTCCAATATTTAAAGCTGCACAGTCAGCATACGAACTGTTAGACGGCCAACAAGCTTTAGAGGTTGTGCTCAGCATCACCGACGAAAGTGGTGCAGTAATCAACAAGATCTACACCTTTACCCGCGGCAGTCACCTGGTAAACCTAACTTACGCTGTTGACAACCGCGGCAACCAACCTTGGTCTGCTAACTTATTTGGTCAAATTAAACGTGACCGTTCTGCCGATCCTAGTGCTTCTGGCGGCATGGGTATGTCTGCTTACCTAGGCCCCGCTTTTTCCTTCCCAGACGACAAGTATTATCGTTATGATTTTGACGACATGGATGACGCTAACCTAAAGCGCAGCGCTCCAGGTGGTTGGGTCGGCATGTTACAGCACTACTTTGTAACTGCTTGGGTACCTAATCCAGAGCAACAACATAACTACAGCACACGAGTTAGCAAAAACAACTATATTGCTGGTTTTGTTAGCCCTGCTTTAGAATTACAAGCGGGTCAGTCTGGTTCTACATCGGCTGATTTTTACGCCGGTCCTAAGGTCCAAGCAGACCTCAAGGCAATTTCCGAGAACCTAGATTTAGTAGTAGATTACGGTTGGTTATGGTGGGTTTCACAACCATTATTCTGGTTGTTGAACACCATGTTTGGGTTTGTAGGTAACTGGGGTGTGGCGATTTTATTAGTAACCCTATGCGTTAAAGCATTCTTCTTCTACCCATCGGCTATTTCATACCGCTCAATGGCTAAGATGCGTGCATTAGCACCTGAAATTGCCAAATTGAAAGAAAAGTTCGGCGACGATCGTGCCAAAATGTCCCAAGGGATGATGGAACTCTACAAGCGTGAAAAGGCCAACCCTTTAAGCGGCTGTTTCCCTATTATCATTCAAATGCCGGTATTCATCGGTTTGTACTGGATGCTGATGGAGACTGTTGAGCTACGTCATGCGCCATTCTTCCTCTGGATCCAAGATCTCTCCGTACAAGACCCTTATTTTGTGTTGCCGTTGCTCATGGGTGCCACCATGTTCATCCAGCAGATGCTTAACCCTACGCCTCCAGACCCAATGCAGGCGAAGATAATGAAGATGTTACCCATAGTTTTCACTATCTTCTTCCTTTGGTTCCCTGCTGGTCTTGTTTTGTACTGGGTATGCAACAACGTCCTGTCGATCACACAGCAATATGTCATTACCAAACGTATTGAAAAATCCATGGCTGAGCGTAAACATTAACCTAACGCTCTAAACGTGATACAAAGGCCTCCCAGTGAGGCCTTTTTTGTAGTCATTAAGCCCCATTTTTGTGCCACAGGAGCTCTAACTACCTTGCAATCAGATCTAGATACCATTTGCGCACAAACCACGCCCCCAGGCCGCGGTGGAGTGGGCATTATTCGTTTATCTGGACCTAAGGCGCTTGCCTATGGTCAAACACTGAGCCGTAACCAAGGCATAGTTCGCCATGCCCATTACGGCGCCTTTTTAGATACTCATGGCGAACAGATTGATGCTGGCATAAGCCTTTATTTCAAAGGACCAGATTCATTCACCGGTGAAGACGTGTTTGAATTCCAAGGCCATGGTGGGCAAGTGGTAATGGACGTATTACAGCGGGAGCTCACTCAATTAGGCGCCCGTATGGCCAGACCTGGCGAGTTTTCTGAGCGTGCTTTTCTAAATGACAAAATGGACCTTGCCCAAGCAGAATCAATTGCAGATTTAATAGATGCTAGCTCAGAACAAGCCGCCAGAAACGCATTACGCTCATTGCAGGGCGTGTTTTCTACCCATATCAATACCTTGGTTGAAAGCCTCATATATCTGCGCCTATATGTTGAAGCAGCAATCGACTTCCCAGAAGAAGAAATCGATTTTTTGGCCGATGGCAAGGTAGCAGCCCTATTAGATAACGCTCGGTCAGACCTAGATCACCTACTGCTACAGGCCCACCAGGGCAGCCTATTACAAGAAGGCATGCAGGTGGTAATCGCTGGCGCTCCTAATGCTGGCAAATCAAGCTTACTCAATGCGTTAGCAGGGCAAGACCGCGCCATCGTCACAGATATTGCGGGCACAACACGCGATATTTTAAAAGAATCCATCAATATCGACGGCCTACCTCTACATATTCTAGATACTGCTGGCTTACGTGAGAGCCCAGACAAGGTAGAACAAATTGGTATTGAGCGCGCTATTAGCGCTATTGGCCAAGCTGACCAAATTTTGTTACTGCAAGATGCCCAAGATAAAACCTCACCCCAAGATCATTGGCAGGGATTAATGGGCCCAGAGCCAATGCCCACCCAGCTCACGTTAGTTCGCAATAAAATAGACCTCTCCAACAGCATGCCTAACCTAACGCAAGTCGATGGTGTAGACTGTATTTATTTAAGCGCTAAGCACGGTCAGGGCTTAGACCTGCTAAGAAGTCAGTTAAAACAAGCCGTCGGTTACCAAGCCACATTAGAGGGTGGCTTTAGTGCCCGTAGACGGCATCTAGACGCCCTTCAGCGGTGCAGATCTCTACTACGAGACGGTGCCACACAACTGGCTTATAGCCAGGCTGGGGAGCTATTAGCCGAGGACTTACGTTTAGCTCAAGAGTGTTTGAACGAGATTACAGGCAGCTTCACTAGTGATGACTTACTAGGCCGTATTTTTGGATCATTTTGTATTGGGAAATAACCATTTATGTCCAACGTTCACCACATTTTATGTATTGAAGATGAAGTTGATATCCAAGAGATTATTGCTTATAACCTTGAAAAGGCTGGCTATACGGTCACCCTAGCCGGCGATGGTGTTACAGGCTTAGAGCTTGCGCAAACACAGCACCCTGATTTAATACTACTTGATATCATGCTGCCAAACCTAAATGGCATGCAGGTGTGTGAACGCCTCAAAGCAGACTCTAAAACCCAATCAATACCGATCATTATGCTGTCAGCAAGAAGTGAAGAAGCTGACGTTATTGGAGGCCTTAGTCGTGGTGCAGATGACTATATGACTAAGCCTTTTAGTCAGGCTGAACTATTGGCTAGAATTAAAGTGGCTTTACGCAGAAAACCAACCACACATATACTAACCATGGGGTCTTTATCACTAGACCTTGATGCCTATAACTGCAGCCTAAATGGCCAAGCATTAAAATTGACCACCACCGAATTTAAACTATTGCATACCTTAATGGCGCAACCTGGCCGTGCCTTTTCAAGGGAGCAGCTCATACTGTCTGCCTTAGGTGAGGAGTCTGAGGTGGTAGATCGTAACGTTGATGTACACATCCGCGGTGTACGAAAACAGTTAGGTATAGCTGCATCAGCAATAGAAACCATACGTGGCGTTGGTTATCGTTGTGATCCCAACTATGCTGAAATATTAGCAAGCGACGTACAGTAGCATGCGCCACTCGCCAATATTTTTACGACTTTACGCAGGTTTTGCTGTAGTTATATTATTTAGTATCTTGATTGTTGGGCTAATGGTTCAGCGTCAGATAGAGCAGGCCAGCTTGCGGGATATCAGCAACAACCTTTCTAGTCAGGCCTTTATATTACAGCAGTCCTTCGCTAATACTGACCAGCAAACTCAAAGCCAAATACAACAAACTGTAGAACAAATTGGCCAACGTATTGATACTCGAGTTACCCTGCTAACAAAAGAGGGTGTGGTTATTGCGGATTCTGAGTTTAGTGCTGAAGGAATGGACAATCACCGCTATCGGCCAGAAATCATTGCCGCCAATACGTCCAAGATAGGGCAATCGCGCCGCTATAGTAAAACCTTACAGAAGCCCATGTTGTATGTGGCTGTTTCGGCCATGGCAAGCAACTCCAATCTGGGTTACATCCGTACAGCATTATCCACACAACGCATTGATGAAGAAATCAACTATTTGCGCAGGGTGATCATCATCGCTGCTAGTCTTACGGCGCTTATTGCTTTATTTATAGGCTATTGGTTAGCCATGAGTTTTGCTCGACCCCTTAAGCAGATGACACTAATTGCTAAAAACTATGCTCATGGCCGCTATGAATTGCGCATTCCTAGCCAAAGGCGCGATGAGATAGGAGACTTAGCCCGCTCACTCAATCAAATGGCTGATATTTCAGCCCAGCGCTTCGATATTATAAAAACTGAACGGGACCAGCTTTCTACCATCCTTAAAAGTATGAATGAAGGCGTAATCACTGTGACCAGTGAAGGCCTTATTACCCATGTTAATGCTGCCGCTTGTCGTATGCTGCGCACCAGTGGTGAACGCTGTTTAGGCCAAGCGTTAAAAGACATAGATGGGTCTAATAACCTTGACCAAGCCTTTAGACAATGCCAGCAACAACAAGCCAGCGTAGAGCGAACCATCCAGCTTGATGGCTATACCTTTTCGCGCCATTACCGCTTGCATGTCACCCTGCTAAAACAATCCCACCAGGCAGACGCTATTTTGGTGTTACAAGACATTACTGATGTTCAGCGTATCGACAAAATGCGTGCAGACTTTGTTGCCAACGCATCCCATGAGTTAAAAACACCTATCACCGCTATTCGTGGTTTTGCAGAAACCCTAATAGAAGACGATACAATAGAGCACACTACACAGCAGCGGTTTATGCGCAAAATTCATGGCCAATCTATTCGTTTGTCAGACTTAGTTTCAGACTTATTGGCCTTGTCTCGATTAGAAAGTAACGACGAAGCCTTTAACACCCAGGTAGATTTACAACAAGTGGTGCAAAGGGTGTGCGCTAACTTACAGGCAGTAGCTCAGACCCAGAAAGTCGTTTTGGAGTTACAAGCAAAAGATGGCCCAATGCTGTTATTAGGTGACGACAATGCTTTGGGGCAAATGGCTACCAACCTTATTGATAACGCCATCAAATATACAGCCGCAAATGGCACCGTTACTGTAGCACTTGAAGTTGAGCACGGTATGGCCGTACTGACGGTTAAAGACGATGGCTTAGGTATCGATGAGTCTGACCAAGAGCGCATCTTTGAGCGTTTCTATCGTGTCGACAAAGCCCGCTCACAATCCCTTGGCGGAACCGGCCTTGGCCTTGCCATTGTTAAACATATTGTGCAAAGTCATAAGGGTCGCTTGCAACTAAAAAGTAAGCTAAATCAAGGGTCTACCTTCACAATAAAAATTCCTCTTCCCTCCAATACCAATTAATTATAAATAAACTCATAATCTTTATATTACCTTAACAAAGGGTGCTTATAATGGGCACTAATTATAGGCACCCTTATCATCCGTAGAGGCAGTTCACATGGCAAATCCCATACTTAGTTTGTTTGGCCATTCACCTATTAAGCCATTACAAAACCACATGCACACCGTGCTGCAATGCGTGGAACTATTAGTCCCTTTCTTTCAAGCAGTAATCAAAGAAGACTGGGAAGCAGTAGAAGCAACTTATAACTCCATTGCACAGTTTGAAGGCCAAGCCGATGATCAAAAACAAGACATCCGCCTTCACTTACCAAAAAGCTTATTCATGCCGATCAACCGCTCCGACCTTATCCAACTATTAAGCAAGCAAGATAAAATTTGCAACACGGCTAAAGACATTGCCGGCATCATGTTAGGTCGTAAGCAAGTTGTGCCTAAGAAAATTGCTACAGACATGACTGCGTATGTAAAGTCTGCAGTGGCTGTGGCTGTGGAAGCAAAGGTAGTTATTGACGAGCTTGATGAACTCATTGGATCTGGATTTGGTGGCCGTGAAATTGATCGTATCAACCGCTGCATTACCAAATTAGAAAAAGCAGAAGATAAGAATGATAAGCGTCAAATTACCCTGCGTGCAAAATTACATGAAATCGAAGCCGACTTACCACCAGTCGATGCCATGTTTATGTATAAAACTATCGAAGCCATTGGTAATTTAGCAGACCGAGCACAAAGTGCTGGCGAACAGATTCAAGTCATCATAGCTCGTTAAATACTGATATAAGTGCTGACATAAATACCGATAACTTACACATTACATAGCTTCGAGAAAATACTATGGAAGTTTTAAACGAATACGGTCAAATTTTACTAATCCTAGCAATTATTTTTGGTCTTTTTATGGCTTGGGGTGTAGGTGCTAATGACGTGGCTAACGCCATGGGCACTTCAGTTGGTTCTGGCGCTATTACATTAAAGCAAGCCATCGTTATAGCGATGATCTTTGAATTCGCAGGCGCCTATTTAGCGGGTGGCGAAGTAACAGCCACTATTCGTAAAGGCATTATTGACCCTCTTTCCTTACAAGGCACACCCGAATACTTAGTGTATGGAATGCTCTCAGCATTACTTGCAGCAGGTACCTGGTTACTAATTGCCACTATTCTAGGTTGGCCGGTATCAACCACCCATACGATTGTAGGCGCTATCGTTGGTTTCGCAGCCGTTGCTATCTCTGTAGATGCTGTTAATTGGGGTAAGGTTAGCACCATCGCTGCCAGCTGGATCGTTTCACCCGTGTTAGCAGGTACAATCTCTTACATGCTATTTAAAAGTGTCCAGAGGCTGATATTAGATACTGAAACCCCATTTGAAAACGCCAAACGCTATGTACCTATGTACATGTTTATGGTGGGTTTTATGATCACCATGGTCACTTTAATCAAAGGTTTAAAGCATGTATTTAAAGACATTGGTTTTAGCTTAAATTACTTCGAAATGTCTTTGGTAGCTGCAGCAGTTGGCCTTGTGGTTACTATTATTGGCAGCATGATGTTAACCCGGGTAAAGCGCAACAAAGACATTGAATCAGAAGACCGGTTTGCTAACGTAGAAAAAGTTTTCGCCGTGTTGATGATATTCACAGCTTGCGCCATGGCTTTCGCCCACGGTTCAAACGATGTAGCCAACGCTGTTGGTCCTATGGCTGCGGCCATCGGTACCATTAAATCCGGCGCTGTAACGGCCAAATCTAGTATGCCGGCATGGATACTGTTAGTAGGTGGTGTGGGTATTGTTGTTGGCCTTATTACATACGGCTACAAGGTTATGGCTACCATTGGCACCAAGATCACCGAACTAACCCCTAGTCGAGGCTTTGCAGCCACCCTAGGCGCCTCTTCAACAGTTGTACTTGCGTCAGGTATTGGCTTGCCTATATCCACTACACACACCTTGGTGGGGGCTGTGTTAGGGGTAGGTTTAGCGCGTGGTTTAGCTGCCATCAACTTACGCATTGTTGCGACTATCTTTACCTCTTGGATTATTACCCTGCCTGCTGGCGCAATTTTGTCTATTATCTTTTTCTACATCTTTAAGGCCGTTTTCTCATAACCCCCATTAGATAAAAATAACAATAAAAAGCCCAAGGTCGCCTCTACGCCTTGGGCTTTTTTGTGTCTATATTATCTCTATTTTACTACACCTTATAATATGAATCAGGATAAATAGGCCCTCTAGGTAGGTCAAATTACCTGATTTTAATGATTTTTCTAAAAATCGATGAATTTTATCAAAAATACTTATACACAAGTTATCCAAAGTATATGTCATAGCTCAGTGCTATTTATCCATATAAACAACGTTATAGAAAGCTAAGTAAATAAGTAATCTAACAAAGTTATCCACACTATCCACAAACATATTCACAATTACCGAATCTGCAATCTAAAATAATAAAAATATAGTAATTTATAGACTTAAAGGCTGTGAATAAGTTGCGATCCTAACAACAACTAATCTGTGTATAACTTTACCCTGTGGATAAACACCCTAGTTATACACAACTCATCAGCAGCATTTATAACCCATACTAACGTCAAAATAACAGCTTTATCCTTTGTCTATTTATTTGTTTTTATTACTTTTTTTTAACTTATACATAAAAAACGGGTTGCTTAATAATAACAACAATAACAATATAAAAAATATATATTTTTAAACACTATATAACTAACTAATAATCAAACCAAAACAAAATTCTGGTGATTTATTAACCACTCTAAAAACGCTATACTAGCTGGCTAAGAACGCTTATAAATTTAGTAAGGAATAGCTCGTGGATTTCCCCTCACGTTTTGATGTGATTGTTATTGGTGGTGGCCATGCTGGCACAGAAGCAGCATTGGCTAGTGCTCGCCTAGGTGCGCAAACCCTACTTTTAACCCATAACATGGACACCTTAGGTCAAATGTCATGTAATCCGGCGATTGGTGGTATTGGCAAAAGTCACCTAGTGCGAGAGATCGACGCATTCGATGGCGCAATGGCTAGAGCGACAGACCTAGCAGGAATTCAATTTCGTGTATTAAATTCACGCAAAGGCCCTGCAGTAAGAGCTACAAGAGCTCAAGCAGACCGAGGTCTATACCGTAATGCCATCAGGCAAACGCTAGAACAACAAGAAAATCTCTATATTTTTCAACAATCTGTCGATGATTTAATCATTGAACAGGACCAAGTGATTGGTGCTAAAACCAATATGGGTTTAAATTTTTATGCCCAGCAAGTTGTAATGACTACGGGCACTTTTCTTGGTGGCATTATTCACATAGGTATGCAGCAAAGCCAAGGTGGCCGCGCAGGTGATCCCCCAGCTAATGCGTTAGCCCAAAGACTTAGAGAAAGACCATTTCGTATTGAGCGCCTGAAAACTGGAACGCCACCGCGTATCGACCGCCGCACTGTAGATTTTAGCGTGATGCAAGAACAACCTGGTGACACACCTACTCCGGTAATGTCTATGCTTGGAAAGTTAAGTGATCACCCACAACAAGTGCCATGTCATATTACCCATACCAACATCAATACCCATAATATGATCCGCGATAGTTTGGATCGATCACCTTTGTATGCAGGCGTTATCGAAGGGGTAGGACCACGCTACTGCCCATCGATTGAAGATAAAATAATGCGTTTTGCAGACAAAGACAGCCATCAAATATTTGTTGAGCCTGAAGGTCTAAATAGTATTGAACTATATCCAAACGGTATTTCTACTAGCTTACCTTTTGATGTACAACTGGGTTTTGTTAGATCTATCGTTGGCTTTGAAAATGCTCACATCGTAAGACCTGGTTACGCCATTGAATACGATTATTTTAATCCACAAGATCTAAAGCCCACCCTAGAAACAAAGTTGATCAGTGGCTTATACTTTGCTGGCCAAATTAACGGTACTACAGGGTATGAGGAAGCGGGCGCTCAAGGGTTATTAGCAGGAGCCAATGCTGGCCTAAAAGCCTTAGGTAAAGAGTCTTGGACAGCACGCCGTGACCAAGCTTACTTGGGTGTTATGGTAGATGATTTAGTCACCAACGGTACTCAAGAACCTTATCGGATGTTCACTAGCCGTGCAGAATATCGTTTATTACTCAGAGAAGATAATGCCGACCAACGTTTAACAGAGATTGGTTATAAACTTGGATTGGTGGGTGAAGAACGCTGGCGCGCGTTTAACGAAAAGTGCGAAGCCATTGAACAACGTAAAAACTTAATGAAAGAAACAAAAATAACACTTCACAATGAGTTGGGTAAAAAAATAGAATCGCTGTTAGATCAACCTTTAAGTAAAGACACCAATTTACTAGATATACTTAAGCGTCCTGAATTAGATTATAAAAAGCTACACATAGCAGCTGAATTGCCTGATATAGACCCTACCATAGGCGAACAAATAGAAATTGGCATTAAGTACGCGGGGTATATAGATCGCCAAAAAGAAGACGTTGAGCGTCTAAAACGAAATGACTCAACGGTGATACCAGTAGACTTTAATTACCAAGGTATTCACGGGCTATCTAACGAAGCTACAGCTAAGCTAGAGGACATTCGCCCAGGAAATTTGGGTATGGCAAGCCGAATTCAAGGTGTAACGCCAGCTGCCCTTTCTTTGTTATTAATTTATATAAAGAAACATAAGATGAAATCAAAAATAGATTTGGCCGTATAAATATGCTTACACCAAGTCCAATATTGGATCAGAACCACACACAGTGGCGCAATTTGATTGATAAAGGTAGTAACTCACTTTCAATAAACTTAACTGAAATCCAGCTCGATATACTCGTAAGTTATGTTGAACAGCTAGTTAAGTGGAATAAAGCCTATAATCTAACGGCCATTCGTGATCCGTTAGATATGATAAAGCTACATGTATTAGATAGCCTAGCTATCATTGAAAGCTTATCCAGCCTAGATGGACAACGTTTTATAGATATAGGCACTGGGGCTGGATTACCGGGTATGATTTTAGCCATAATTTGGCCCAATAAAACCATCCACCTTCTAGACACTAACGGCAAGAAAACCCGCTTTCTAACGCAATTTAAACACCTTCATCAGCTCCATAACATTGAAGTATTTAACCAGCGTTGTGAAACTTATATACCTGATAAAGCCTACGATGTTGTGCTATCACGGGCCTTCGCTTCAATCACCGATATGCTGGAAGGTTGCCAACACTTAGTTACCAATGAAGGAGTATTTGTGGCTATGAAGGGCACTTATCCCCAACAAGAACTGGATGCTATGCCCGCAAACTATAGCCTGCTAAACTGTGAAGCCTTGCAGGTACCAGGCGTCAAGGCAGAGCGTCACCTGTTAACCATTAAAAAGCAATTAGCGTAGGTCATTTGTGAGCAGAGTCATTGCTATAACTAATCAAAAAGGTGGCGTAGGTAAGACCACCACATGTGTTAACTTAGCAGCATCGTTGGTCGCTATTAAGCGCCGTGTACTTGTTGTTGATTTGGACCCCCAAGGCAATACGACCATGGGCAGCGGTATTGAAAAAAACAGCTTACGTTATTCAGTGCTCGATGTGCTAACGCAGAGTGTAGATGTTAATAAAGTATTGCAGATCAACACTCCAGCCGGCTATGACCTACTGCCCGCAAACGGGGATTTAACAGCAGCCGAAGTTGAATTAATTCAAGTGCAGCAAAAAGAGGCTCGTTTACGAATTGCGTTAAGTCAGTTACAACAGCCCTATGACTTTGTATTGATCGATTGTCCTCCCTCTTTAAGCATGCTTACCGTCAATGCTTTGGCCTGTGCTAACAGTGTATTAGTGCCTATGCAATGCGAGTATTATGCATTAGAGGGTATTAGTGCTTTACTAAATACGGTAAAGCTTATTAAGAACAGCTTAAATCCAAATTTGGTGATTGAAGGCATATTACGGACTATGTATGACCCACGTAATAGCCTCACTAACGATGTGTCACATCAGTTGATTAATCACTTTGGTGACCTAGTCTACCGCACTGTTATTCCTCGCAATGTGCGTTTAGCCGAAGCTCCAAGCCATGGATTGCCAGCATTGATGTATGATAAGCACTCCCGTGGTGCAGTTGCTTATTTAGCATTAGCTAGCGAATTTATTCGTCAACAAGAAAAAAAATAGAGCAGTATTATGGTTAAAAAACGTGGCCTCAATCGTGGTTTAGAAGCATTACTCCAAGGTGCTGGTAGCCTTGATGTTGATTTAACACAAAACCAACCTAAAGCAAAAGATGGGTTACAGGACTTACCCATTGAATGGGTACAGCGTGGTGTCTATCAGCCACGAAGAGATATGGATCCAGAAGCACTAGAAGAGCTGGCAGCCTCTATTCGTGTACATGGCATCATGCAGCCCATTGTTGTTCGCACAGTAGGCATTGATCGATATGAAATTATTGCTGGCGAACGCCGCTGGCGTGCAGCTCAGTTAGCAGAACTAGACAGCATACCTGCCCTTATTAAAGAAGTGCCTGACGAATCTGCCATTGCCATGGCTTTAATTGAAAATATTCAGCGTGAAGACCTTAACGCCATAGAAGAAGCATTTGCATTACAACGTTTACAGAACGAATTTGAACTCACTCAACAGCAAGTGGCTGACGCAGTAGGTAAATCTCGCAGTGCCATTGCGAATTTATTACGGCTATTACAACTAAGTGAGCCAGTGCGTTTAATGCTAGAACGAGGCGACTTAGAAATGGGCCATGCTCGTTGTTTGCTGGCACTGGATGGAGACCGGCAACTACAGTCAGCCCGTGAAGTTGTAGCCAAAGGCCTGTCTGTGCGTCAAACTGAAGAGTTGGTACGCAGAGCCCAGAAAGCACCAAAACTTGTTATAAAACAAGCACCTGATGCAGATACAAACAGGCTTCAAAACCGTCTATCTGACGCCATTGGTGCAGCAGTCAGTATTAAGCATTCTACTAAAGGTAAAGGAAAGTTAACCATATCGTATGCTACTTTAGACCAACTAGATGGCATCATCGCAAGGCTTGAGCCTAGATAACACGGGCCCTCCTCTTGGTTGGGTATAATAGGTATACAATTTTAAAAAGTGAAAATTGTTGAGATTTCAAAACAAAATCCCTATAATACGGGCGCTCTGGCTTTAGTTGCCAAAGTGAGCATAATTTAGACCAACAACCAGCGGATTTTGTAAGCACATATGGCGCTCAATAAAGCCCCCCTTTGGTTGCAAAAAACATTAACCTATCAGGCCCTTATAGTGGCACTGACGGGAGTGGGTTTATCTATAACAGACTGGGTTACGGGAATGTCCGTGATTCTTGGTGGTACCATATATAGCCTACCTACTTATTGGGCCTTTAGACGAGAGTTTGCGCGTGGTAACAAGCGCAACTCAACTCCAAAAGCTACAGCAGACGCAAAGCTAACCTTGGTGCAAATGTACGGCAACGAAATGCTTAAACTAACCTTGACGGTTGTTTTATTCGGTTTAGCATTCGGTTTAGTCAGTCCACTAAATCCTTTAGCCCTACTACTAGCCTTTATTGGCTCCCATTTACTTGCAGCAATGTTGCCAGTGGTTATAGATAAACAAACTTCTACGAAATCAAAGTGAGATAAAGCATGGCTAGTGGCATGACGTCCTCTGAGTATATCGCTCATCACCTGACTAACTTAACCTATGGCAATCATCCCGTTAATGGATGGAGTTTTGCTGAATCCGGCGAGCAAGCCGCAGAGATGGGCTTTATGGCCATCAATGTGGACTCAATGGCATGGTCAATTGGTCTTGGCGCATTTTTCATCTGGTTCTTTAGCCGTGTTGCTAAAACAGCCACCACAGGTGTACCTTCTGGTGCCCAAAACTTCGTTGAGATGATCATCGAATTTGTGGATGAAAACGTAAAAAATGTATTCCATCACAAAAACGCCATGATCGCGCCTATGGCTTTGACCATATTTGTATGGGTGTTCTTGATGAACTTGATGGACTTGATCCCGGTTGATTGGATTCCTGGCATCGCTAGTATGATGGGCATTAACTTCATGAAGATTGTGCCTTCTACAGACTTAAACGTGACCTTGGGTATGTCCTTGGCGGTGTTTATTCTGATCATCTTCTATTCTATTCAGCAAAAAGGCATTGGCGGATTTTTAGCCGAGCTAAGCTTACAGCCATTAGGCAAGTGGGCCCTACCTTTCAACTTGTTCCTAGAGTTGGTCGGTTTGATTGCTAAACCTATTTCATTAGCTTTGCGTCTGTTTGGTAACATGTATGCTGGCGAAATGATCTTTATTCTGATTGCACTACTACCCTTCTGGGCGCAGTGGATGTTATCGGTGCCGTGGGCCTTGTTCCACATCCTAATTATCACTTTGCAGGCATTCATCTTTATGGTGCTTACCATTGTGTATTTGGCGATGGCTCACGACCATCATTAATCAGTATCTTTTTACTTTTAACTACTAATCTCACTTAAACTGGAGAAACAAAATGGAAATGGCATTATTGTATATTGCTGGTGCATTGATCTTAGGCATGTCTGCCGTTGGCGCAGCTGTTGGTATCGGCGTTTTAGGTGGTAAGTTCTTGGAAGGCGCAGCGCGTCAGCCAGAATTGATCCCTTTACTACGTACACAGTTCTTCATCATGATGGGTCTAACCGATGCGGTACCTATGATCGGTGTTGGTATCAGCCTTTACATCATGTTTGCGGTTGCCTAAAGGTCGTCTTTAACCAACCCATACGGATGGAGGTCTTGCCATGAATATGAACATGACAATTTTGGGCCAGATCATTTCTTTTATTATCTTCGTGTACTTGTGCATGAAGTACGTTTGGCCACCGCTTACTGCGGCTTTGGCAGAACGTCAAAAGAAGATCGCTGAAGGTTTAGATGCTGCTGATAAAGCCGCACGTGAACTTGAAGATGCTCAGCAGTCTGTGGAAGCAGCACTGCAAGAAAGTAAAGCGCAAGCAGCTACTCTTATTGAGCAAGCTAACAAACGCGCTAGTCAGATCGTTGATGAAGCTAAAGAAACAGCTCAAGCCGAAGCCGACCGCATTAAAGCGGCAGCTGCAGCAGACGTTGAACAGGAAGTAAACCGTGCCAAAGAAGCGCTTCGCGCTCAAGTTGCAACACTTGTTGTTGCTGGTGCAGAAAAAATCCTGGGCGCATCAATTGATGTAAATAACCACAAAGAGCTTGTCGATAAGTTGGCAGCCGAACTGTAAGATAAAGAGAGGTTAACGATGGCTGAATCCATTACTGTTGCCCGTCCTTACACCAAGGCCGCTTTCGAAACGGCATTGGCCCAAGGCGACTTGGGTAGCTGGTCGGAATTTTTGAACATGGCCGCAGCAGTTGTTGCGGACCCAGGCTTAGCCCAAGTTTTGGATAATCCAGAACTGACGGCAGCACAAAAAGCCCAGCTAGTGACAGACGTAGTAAACGGAAGTCACCCTGTATCTCAACAAGCACAGAATTTTCTGAACTTGTTGGCCGAAAACAAGCGCTTGTCATTGCTACCTGAGGTTTCTAGTTTATATGAAACCTTAAAGGCGAATCAGGAACAGTCGGTAGATGTATCTATCGTCAGTGCCTTTGATTTGGGTAATGAGCAACAAGATAAATTGGCTCAAGCATTGAGCGCCATGTTGTCTCGCGAAATTAACATAACTAGTACTACCGACGCGTCATTGCTCGGTGGTGTCATAGTCCACGCGGGCGACCTAGTGATTGATGGTTCCGTTAAAGGCAAACTAGGCAAATTGGCTGAGGCCATGAATGCCTGAGTGTGAGGAATAAAGCATGCAACAACTGAATCCTTCAGAGATCAGTGAAATCATCAAGAAGCGTATTGAGCAACTTGATGTATCATCTGAAGCCCAAAATGAGGGCACAATAGTTAGCGTAGCCGATGGTATCGTATTGATCCACGGTTTAGCTGACGCAATGTACGGGGAAATGATTGAATTCCCTGGTGGTGTTTACGGCATGGCCATGAACTTGGAGCGCGACTCTGTTGGCGCTGTAGTTCTAGGCGACTACGAAGATTTGGTCGAAGGCCAAACTGCTCGTTGTACTGGTCGTATCCTAGAAGTCCCTGTAGGCCCTGCATTATTGGGCCGTGTAGTAGATGCTCTAGGTAACGCTATCGACGGAAAAGGTCCGATCAACACTGATCTAACCGACGCCGTTGAGAAAGTAGCCCCAGGTGTAATCGAACGTAAATCCGTAGACCAGCCAGTACAGACAGGCCTTAAGGCGATTGACGCCATGGTTCCTGTAGGTCGTGGCCAGCGCGAATTAATCATCGGTGACCGTCAGACTGGTAAGTCTGCCATCGCTATCGATGCCATCATCAACCAAAAAGACACTGGCGTTAAGTGTGTCTACGTGGCCATTGGCCAGAAGCAATCTACTATTGCTAACGTAGTACGTAAGCTAGAAGAACACGGCGCAATGGCTCACACCATCGTTGTAAACGCAGGTGCAGCTGACTCAGCCGCCTTGCAGTTCTTATCGCCTTATGCTGGTTGTACTATGGGTGAATACTTCCGTGACCGTGGTGAAGACGCACTGATCGTATTTGATGACCTGACCAAGCAAGCTTGGGCTTACCGTCAAATCTCTTTGCTACTTCGTCGTCCTCCAGGCCGTGAAGCATATCCTGGTGACGTATTCTATTTGCACTCTCGCTTACTTGAGCGTGCATCGCGTGTAAACGCAGAATATGTAGAAGCATTCACTAACGGTGAAGTTAAAGGTAAGACCGGTTCTTTAACCGCATTACCTATTATCGAAACCCAAGGTGGTGACGTATCGGCTTTCGTACCGACTAACGTAATCTCTATCACCGACGGCCAGATTTTCTTGGAAACTGACTTGTTTAACGCCGGTATCCGCCCAGCCATTAACGCTGGTTTGTCTGTATCCCGTGTAGGTGGTGCAGCACAGACTAAAATCATCAAGAAGTTAGGTGGTGGTATTCGTTTGGCATTGGCTCAGTACCGTGAATTGGCAGCCTTCTCTCAGTTTGCTTCTGACTTGGATGACGCAACACGCGCCCAGTTAGAGCATGGTCAAAGTGTGACCGAACTGATGAAGCAGCACCAGTACTCGCCTATGAGCGTTGCCGAAATGGCAGTCAGCCTATTTGCAGCTAACGAAGGTTTCCTTTCAGACGTAGCCCTTAACAAGGTTGGCGACTTCGAAGCCGCTCTAATTTCTTACATGAACAGCGAACATACCGCCGTGATGAGCCAGGTAAATGAATCTGGTAACTTCAACGACGACATCGCTGCGAACTTTAAGTCTGCATTAGAGCAGTTTAAGGCAACTCAAACCTGGTAGTGGCATACGGCCTCAAGTGTTCTTGGGGCCGAGCTATTGACCAAGTTAGTTACTTAATAGATAGGTAAGCATATGGCAGTCGGAAAAGAAATAAAGACCCAGATTGCGAGTATCAAGGGTACGCAAAAAATCACTAGCGCCATGGAAATGGTTGCGGCGAGTAAAATGCGTAAAGCACAAGACCGCATGAATGAGAGTCGTCCTTACGCAGATAAAATGCGTGAAGTGATTTCTCACCTTGCACGGTCTAACCCTGAGTACAAGCATTTGTATCTGCAACAGCGTGAGTTGAAGCGGGTGGGTTACATTGTAGTTTCTTCCGATCGTGGTCTGTGTGGTGGTTTAAACATTAACGTGTTTAAGAAAACTGTACAGAGCATGGCTGAACATGATCAAAATGGCATCGAGATAGACATCTGTGCCATTGGATCTAAATCAGCAACCTTTTTTAATAACTACGGTGGCAACGTCGTATCAAGTAAATCCCAGCTGGGTGAAAAGGCAGAAGCTGCCGAACTCATCGGCGCGGTTAAGATTATGCTTGATAGTTATGATGAAGGACGGTTGGACGCGGTGTACGTGGTATACAATAACTTTGTAAATACCATGACCCAACAACCCAACGTAGTACAACTTTTGCCGTTGCAGGCAGACCCGAATGATGAAGGCATGAGCCACCATTGGGACTACCTATACGAGCCAGATGCCCGTGAATTACTCACAGGCCTTTTGACCCGTTATGTAGAATCTTTAGTGTATCAAGCCGTGGTAGAGAATAACGCTTGTGAGCAGGCCGCGCGGATGATCGCTATGAAAAGCGCCACCGATAACGCGGGTGATCTGATTGATGACCTTCAGATGATTTACAACAAGGCCCGTCAATCTGCGATTACTCAGGAAATTTCTGAGATCGTGAGTGGCGCGGCAGCCGTTTAACCTGAGCTATAAGCAATAGTTTTCGATAGAGGATAAAATTATGAGTAGCGGACGTATCGTACAGATAATCGGCGCTGTAATCGACGTGGAATTCCCACGTGATTCTGTGCCAAAAGTATATGACGCACTAACTGTAGACGCTAAGGGTACAACCCTAGAAGTTCAACAGCAGTTGGGTGACGGCGTAGTACGCACTATCGCCATGGGCCAGACCGAAGGTCTAAGCCGTGGTCTAGACGTATCTAACACCGGCGGCGCCATCAAAGTGCCAGTTGGTACAGCCACCCTTGGCCGTATCATGGACGTATTGGGTAATCCAATCGACCAGTGTGGTCCTATTGGTGAAGAAATTCGTATGCCAATTCACCGTAAGGCTCCGTCTTACGCTGAGCAGTCAGCTAGTAATGAATTGCTAGAGACTGGCATCAAAGTAATCGACTTGGTTTGTCCTTTCGCTAAAGGCGGTAAGGTTGGACTATTCGGCGGCGCCGGCGTAGGCAAAACCGTAAACATGATGGAGCTTATCCGTAACATCGCCATCGAGCACAGTGGTTACTCTGTGTTTGCAGGTGTTGGTGAGCGTACTCGTGAAGGTAACGATTTCTACTACGAGATGAAAGAGTCCAATGTATTGGACAAAGTATCTCTAGTATACGGCCAGATGAATGAGCCCCCAGGAAACCGCCTACGTGTGGCGCTAACTGGCCTTACTATGGCTGAGCAGTTCCGTGACGAAGGTCGTGACGTATTGTTGTTCGTTGACAACATCTACCGTTACACATTGGCGGGAACCGAAGTATCTGCATTGTTGGGCCGTATGCCTTCTGCAGTAGGTTACCAGCCAACACTAGCCTCAGAAATGGGTGTGTTGCAGGAGCGTATTACCTCCACTAAGACTGGCTCGATCACTTCAATCCAAGCGGTATACGTACCTGCGGATGACTTGACTGACCCGTCTCCAGCAACTACTTTCTCTCACTTGGATGCTACCGTGGTATTGTCTCGTCAGATCGCAGAATTGGGTATCTACCCAGCTATCGATCCACTAGATTCAAGCTCACGTCAGCTAGATCCACTAGTGATTGGCCAAGAGCACTACGACATTGCTCGTGGCGTTCAGGGTATCCTTCAGCGCTACAAAGAACTGAAAGACATCATTGCGATCTTAGGTATGGACGAATTGTCTGATGAAGACAAGCAAGCGGTAACGCGTGCTCGTAAGATTCAGCGTTTCTTGTCTCAGCCTTTCTTCGTAGCTGAAGTATTTACCGGCGCTTCTGGTAAGTACGTATCACTTAAAGACACGATTGCTGCCTTTAAGGGTATTTTGGCTGGCGAATACGACGATCTTCCAGAGCAAGCCTTCTACATGGTTGGCGGCATTGAAGAAGTAGTCGAGAAAGCTAAGAGCATGTAATTGCACGGGCTTAATGCTATTGGCTACGGCTGATAGCTTAAGCCTTGCTTAAGAGGATAATCATATGGCTACCAGTGTAGATTGCGACATCGTTAGTGCAGAAGAATCCGTCTTTTCAGGTAAAGTACAGTTTATTTCGCTTACAGGTACGTTGGGTGAGCTCGGTATTACTCCGGGTCACACACCACTACTTAGTGAAGTGAAGCCAGGCCCTGTGCACATGCGCATGGAATCCGGTGAAGAAGACGTATTTTACGTGTCGGGTGGGTTCTTAGAAGTTCAACCACACAAGGTGACCTTGTTGGCTGATACCGCACTTCGCGCAGCAGACTTGAATGAAGCTGCTGCAGAAGAAGCTAGTCGTCAAGCCGAACAGGCAATGGCAGACAAAACTTCTGAGTTTGAATACTCACGTGCAGCCGGTCAATTGGCCGAAGCAGCCGCTCAACTACGTACTTTGCGTCAGATTCGTCAGAAGCTAGGCAAATAAGTAGTTCATAGTGAACCACCTAAAAAGGCAGCCTCGGCTGCCTTTTTTGTACCCGAAAATGGGCTACTGTATTTGGCGTTACCACAATCCGCTATTACCAAATACCTGCTCACTATAATAAAACAAACTTTGATGAACTTTAGTCACATAAAACGTCTAAACTAGAGACTAGAATTTAATACAGCTCCACAAGGATCGTTAATGTCGTTAGAAGTCATTATTCTCGCAGCAGGTAAAGGCACACGCATGCGCTCTGACCTGCCTAAAGTGCTTCATCACTTGGCAGGTAAGCCGATGTTGGTGCATGCCGTTGAGCAGGCCCAAACACTCCAGCCTACACATACACATATTATAGTAGGCCACGGTGCAGACGAAGTAGAGAAAGTGGTTAAGCCACTGGGTGCTGAATGTGTAGCGCAAGAGCAGCAGTTGGGTACTGGCCATGCGGTGGCTCAAGCCATGCCTAAGGTCGATGACGATGCGGTAGTTTTGGTATTGTATGGTGATGTACCTTTAGTTCCTGCGGCACTAATGCAACAGTTAGCACAGCAAGCGCAGCAGGGTGAGTTAGCTATCCTAACTGTGACACTAGACGACTCAACTGGATACGGACGTATTGTGCGTAATGATAAAGGGCATATCCAAGCCATCGTGGAGCACAAAGACGCTAATGCCGACCAGTTACAAATCAAAGAGATTAATACTGGCATTTTGGCAGCTAAGGCAAGCTTGCTAAATGCGTGGTTACCACGCATCAAAAATAACAATGCTCAAGGTGAGATCTACCTAACAGATATCGTTGCTATGGCCGTCGCCGATGGCGTAGGTATCAGCCACCTTCAGCCAGATTTCCCGCAACAAACTCAAGGGGTAAACGACCGGGTTCAACTGGCCGAGCTAGAACGCTGGTACCAGCAACAGCAAGCCAATCAACTATTGCGAGAGGGCGTGCAATTGGCAGACCCCACTCGGTTTGATTTGCGTGGCGAACTGACTGCAGGTAAAGATATATACATCGACATTAATGTCATCATTGAAGGGCAGGTTCAATTAGGTGATGGCGTACACATTGGCCCCAACTGTCACATCAAAGATGCTCACATTGGAGCTGGCACACAGATTTTAGCAAATAGTGTAATTGATCAGGCTGAAATTGCGGAACACTGTAACATTGGGCCTTTCGCACGGCTAAGGCCCGGCACCATACTGCATGACAATGCCAAAGTAGGTAATTTTGTCGAAACCAAAAAGACCACCTTAGGCAAAGGCTCTAAGGCTAATCACTTTACCTACTTAGGTGATACGGTTGTTGGTGAAAAAGTAAATATTGGTGCAGGCACCATTACCTGCAATTATGATGGTGTGAACAAGTTCCAAACTACTATTTCTGATGGGGCCTTTATTGGTTCAAATAGCTCCATAGTTGCACCAGTGACTATCGGAGCGGGTGCAACGATTGGCGCAGGGTCTACCATTACTAAAGATGTACCTGACGATAACCTAGCCATTGCTCGTGGCAAACAACGCAATTTAGCCACCTGGGCTAAACCAGTAAAAATTTAACCAAGGAAGACAAACCATGTGCGGAATAGTTGGCGCAATTGCTCAGCGGAATATCAGCAGCATATTACTTGAAGGCCTAAAACGCCTAGAATACCGTGGTTACGATTCCTCTGGTGTGGCGATTTTAAGTGATCAAGGCTTGCAGCGCACCCGCCGTGCAGGCAAGGTGGCGAGTTTAGATTCTGCCTTAACGGCGCAGCCGCTAATAGGCAACTTAGGGATTGCCCATACCCGTTGGGCTACACATGGCATCCCTAATGAAACTAACGCACACCCACACTGGTCTCACAGCAGTTTAGCCGTAGTTCACAACGGCATTATCGATAATTTTGAATTGATTAAAGCAGATCTAATTGCTACAGGATACGGCTTTGAAAGTGACACAGACACCGAAGTAATCGCCCACTTAATTCACCGTAATCGTAAGCAAGGCATGTCTTTAACGGAAGCGGTGCGTGATGCTGCAGGCCGCTGTGAAGGGGCCTATGCGTTAGGTGTAGTGGATGAAACCCAGCCAGATCTGTTGTTAGCCGCACGCAAAGGCAGTCCACTAGTGATTGGCCTTGGAAGTGACGAAAATTACATAGCTTCGGACCAGCTGGCCCTGTTACAAGTTACCGACCGGTTTATGTTTTTAGAAGACGGTGATATTGCGGAAATCAGCCGGACGCAAGTTACGGTTACCGACACTAGCGGCGCAATCGTAGAGCGCCCGAGCCACCGCTATGAACACGGCGAAGAAAGTAGCGACAAAGGGGCCTATAAGCACTACATGTTAAAAGAGATTAACGAGCAACCTAAGGTTGTGGCTAATCTTATTGCTCAGCAAATTGTTGATGGTCAATTACAAAATATTCTCGATGACAACGCTATTGATGCGCTATCAAAGGCTAAAAACGTACAGATCATTGCTTGCGGCACTAGCTACCTTGCCGGCATGGTGGCGAAATACTGGATTGAAAGTTTGGCAGGACTTGCTTGTCAAATAGAAGTGGCCAGCGAATACCGCTACCGTCAGGCTGTAGTGCCTGAAGACACACTGCTGATTACCTTATCTCAGTCTGGCGAAACGGCAGATAGCTTGGCTGCTTTGCGCCACATCGACAAAACCAAATTGGCCGCCAGCCTCGCTATTTGTAACGTTGCATCAAGTAGCCTGGTCCGTGAATCAGACATGGTGCTATTAACACAAGCAGGGCCAGAGATCAGTGTGGCGTCTACTAAGGCGTTTACCACCCAATTGATCACCTTACTGCATCTTACCTTGTTATTGGCTAAACAGCGTTCAGACGTAGACATACAGCCCATTATCCATGCTATGGAAACACTGCCAGGGGTGCTGCAGCAATGTTTACAAATGGAACCCAAGATCGAAGCACTGGCGCAACGGTTTGCTGATAAACACCATACGTTATTCCTGGGTCGAGGCAGCATGTACCCAATCGCCGCAGAAGGCGCTCTGAAGCTAAAAGAAATCTCCTATATTCATGCCGAGGCATACCCTGCTGGAGAGCTTAAGCACGGCCCCTTGGCCCTGGTAGATGCAAGCATGCCTGTCGTTGTGGTTGCACCTAAGGACGACATGCTTGATAAACTCAAGGCCAACATGCAAGAAGTACGTGCCCGAGGTGGTGAACTGTTTGTTTTTGCTGACGCTCACGCCAAAATGGCAGCAGATGAAGCCACCCATGTCATTGTTGTGCCAGAAGTGCATGAACTCTTAGCACCAATTGTCTATGCCATTCCTATGCAATTATTGTCTTACCATGTAGCCATAATCAAAGGTACAGACGTGGACCAGCCGCGTAACTTAGCTAAATCGGTTACTGTAGAGTAATGTAGAACAGGGCATTAAACTGGTGAGAGGGTTAGCCGTATGCATGTGCACGACAATATGTATTTACTTGATTGCTATCGCTAACTGGCAAAACCATAATACTACCCAATGGTAGGCACAAGGATTTTCATCGTGGAAAAAGGTAGTCAATTAGATTATTTATTGCTTCGCTCAACGCTATTGCGGTTGTTGTGGTGGCTATTTAGCATTGTATTACTGCTAGCTTTGATGAGCATTCTGATGACCAATAATCAACGAGCAACCTTTGATAATAACGCTAACAAAGCGAGCTACCTTATACACGAGCAGCTACTCGTTAATGATGCCGCTTTATCTGGTTTTGGTAGTTTACTTAGTAGTGTAGGCCCCAAAAACCTGAACCAAACACGCGACTTCACCACAACTATGCGCACTGCTTACCCACATATTTATATGTTCGAAGCGCTGGTTAGTGTTGACCCAGCCAACAAAGCCCAACACGAAACACAGATGCAGGATTCGGGTTACGAAGATTATAAGCTCACGCGCTATGTGTCTAAGACAAAGCCCAACGGCAACATCATCAATATGATTGATGGCGTACCCATGCACTTCCCCATTTCTTTTATAGATCCCTATCTTGAATCAGTCAAAGGCCTTATGGGGTTTGACATGATGTCTGCACGCACTATGCGAGAGCCGTTATTGGCGTCTTTGGCGTCGGGCGAACCCACAGCCTCCAAACCTTATAAGCTCCGAGAAGGGGGGCGCGGGTATGTATTAATCAAAGCCCTCGATACTCTCGAAAGTTTTTCAACTAAAGGATCGGCTTATTCGGAAGGTGGCTTGGCAGTTTTGTTAATGATAAAAACAGACGCCATGATAGCGCCTGCGGCCGAGATTGTACCTGCGGCGCGTGTGCGCTTGCTTTATGGTAAAGATCGTATGTTGGCTGCAGAAGATATTGCTCCTCAAATTGCTTTGTTGCCGATAATTACAACAGATACTTTTATTGCAGAGCGTGATTTCGACGACTTAGGGCAGCCTTTTACCCTGTCAATACAGCAGTCTGCAGGACTGTATGCCCGGAACCTTCAGATCATGGGGATTGTTTTTATACTAATGTGCCTCGCTTATGGCGCTTACTACGCCAGTTTAATCGCCAAATATAGACTGAAGATACAACGAGATACAGCCTGGATAGAGCTAGGTAAGCAGCACTCACATTTAGAAGTAATGGTTGCGGACCGAACCAAAGAACTGCAGCGAAAGAGTGACGAGAATACGAGTCTCGCACAACAGCTCATCCGTGTGCAGGAGGACCAATATCTTCACATTGCTAGGGAGCTGCATGATGAGTTTGGCCAAATCCTTACGGCCATTAAGATTAATGCCCATATACTGGAAAGTGCCGAAAACGCACACGAGGTCGCAACCTACGCTCAAGATATCACTTCTCAAGCAGATGGGCTGTATGAGACGATGCGTAACATGATACAACGCCTAAGGCCAGAGGCACTGGACATGTTTGGTTTAAAGGTGGCTGTTGAACAGTGTATTCTGGCGTTCCATTTAGACGAACAAGATATTCACTTAGACCTTAATATTGATGACTCGGTGAATGATTTAGAAGAAATATATACCATTGCAAGCTATCGCATAGTGCAGGAATTGGTAAATAATTCAGTGAAACACTCTAAGCTAACTAGATTGGAAGTGAAGCTATACGTGTCTGACGAACAGATGCATATTATTGTTAAAGATAACGGTATTGGTTTTGATCCACTAACGCATCAGTTGGGTTTTGGTTTGTCTGGAGTGGATGAGCGTGCGCGATCTTTAGGTGGCATTGTTGATATTCGCACCGTGATTGATGAAGGCGTAAAGGTTTACGTCCGAATCCCCTTACAGGCAAGCTAAACCACAAAAGTATATGGAGGAAGTGCCTTGGACTTAGGTGTCAGACTAAAAACCATTCGTAAGCGCCTAGGACTTTCTCAACGGGAGTTGGCCAAGCGTGCGGGGGTGACTAATAGCACCATTTCCATGATTGAAAAAAACACCGTGAGCCCTTCCTTTAGCTCTTTGCTTAAGGTGCTCAAAGGGTTTCCCATGAGTGTGGAGGAATTTTTCACCACCGACCTAGTCATGAGCAATCAGGTTGTTTTTAAGGCGGATGAGCAAGCGGATATGAGCGCTCAAGGGGTGGCCATCAAGCTCATTGGTCACAGTGTGGCAGAGCGTAATATTTCCATGCTCAGCGAAACCTATCCTCCCGGTGCCGACACAGGTGAAGATATGATCAAGTACGATGGTGAAGAAGCTGGTATTGTGGTGCAAGGTGAAATTGAACTCACTGTAGACCAACAGGTTTATCACTTAGTTACAGGAGATGGCTATTTTTTCCATACCCATCTACCCCATCGTTTTCGTAACTTAGGTGATGTTACTGCCAAAGTGGTGAGTGCCAATAATGGCAATGTGTCTCACTAACTCAACCCTGCTCTTACTACAACATATCCCGTAAACGATACCAAGCCATGGCCAACATAAGTGCTGGGGTTTTAAATAGGGTGCCACCAGGAAAAGGTAAGTGGCTAATTTCATTGAATAGATCAAATCGCTCACTTTGTCCTGCCACGGCTTCAGCGAGTAGCTTTCCAGCCAAACCTGTTGCAGCAATACCGTGGCCAGAAAAACCTTGAGCAAAATATAAGTCTTTGCCAACGCGACCAAAGTGAGGCCCACGGTTCATGGTGATAGCAACATTGCCACCCCAAGAATAGTCCATATTAACGTCTGCCAATTGTGGGAAAACGCCTAACATGCGCTGACGCATAGAATGTGTCAGGTTTGGGGGTGCTAAGGTAGAGTAGCTAACTCGGCCACCAAATAACATACGATAATCTGCAGACATGCGGAAATAATCCAATACAAAATTAATGTCAGCAACGGCCATGTTATTGTTGATCAAGGCTTCAGCTCGGGCTTTTCCAAGGGGCTCTGTAGCACCAATGTATGTGCCTACTGGCATTATTTTGTTACTAATTTCAGGCACCAATTTGCCCATGTAGGCATTTCCGCAAAAAAGCACCTGTCCAGCGGTCACTTGCCCCTGTGCAGTATGGCAAACATTGGCTTTAGATTGTCTGGTCACCTTTGTTACTGCAGAACCTGTGTAAATGGTGACGCCTGCATCTAATGCTGCTTTAGCTAAACCTAAGGTGTAGTTGAGAGGGTGAATATGCCCGGAGTTAGCATCATAAAGCCCGCCTATATAGCGCTCACTAGCCATTTTTGATTGCACATGCTGCTTGTCCCACAGGCTTAGGCTGGCATAGCCATACTGCTTTTCTAAAGAGCCCTGCCATTCTTCGAGTTCCTGCATCTGCCGGGGTTTTATTGCGGCGTGCAGGTGGCCTTGCTGTAGGTCACATTGAATGTGATGTTGGTCCACGCGTTGTCGCAAGATATCAATGGCCTCCACAGACATATCCCACATTGCTTTGGCTGCTACATTACCAGCAGACTTTTCGATCACGGACATATCGCAGCCAAACCCAAAAATCATTTGCCCACCGCTTCGTCCAGAAGCACCCCAACCTACTAGGTTAGCTTCAACAACTGTAACTTTATAACCTCGTTCTGCCAAATTTAGGGCTGCGCTAAGTCCAGTAATGCCGGCACCTACAACGCATATATCGGCAGTGTGGCTACCCTGCAATGTGGGGCACTGAATCTGTTGATTAGCGCTGGCAGCGTAGTAAGAGTGAGTGTGTTCTTGGCTCATAAAAATCCTGCAATTTAAAGTGTGCGTTGGTACCAGTCTATTTCTAAGCTGCTTACATGGCGGTTAAATTCGTCATACTCCTGTTGCTGAACCTGGGTGTATACCCGCAGGAAATCGGCTCCAAAGGCGTTTTTAGCAAATTCACTATTACCTAAAATACCGTAGGCATCCACCCAATTCAATGGCAGGCTAGGGGCAACTTTTTCTGCGCCATTTCCTGTGGTTTGCGGGCCTAATATTAACTCATTATTAATGCCATGAAGAGCACCTGAAAGCAGTGCGGCCATTGCCAAATAAGGGTTGGCATCAGCTCCAGCTACGCGGTGTTCTATCCGTGTTGCAGAACCTGAGCCGTTAGGAATACGCAAAGCAACGGTACGGTTGTCCACCCCCCATGTTGGGGCCATGGCCACAAAGAAGTCGGGTTGAAAGCGGCGGTAGGAATTAACCTTGGGGCAGAGCAGGGCCATAGTCTCAGCCATGGTGGCCTGTAAGCCCGCTAAGGCTTGGCTCAACACTGCATTAGGTTGCTGCTGATCACAAGCAAATACATTAGTTGCGGAATCGTCTAGCAGGCTCATATGGATGTGCATGCCACTGCCAGCTTGGTCGGCATAGGGCTTGGCCATAAAGGTGGCGCCAAAACCATGGTTGCGGCTCACACTTTTAATAATGCGTTTTAGTAGTATGGCTTGGTCGCATGCCAGTACTGGGTCTGCAACGTGCTGTAGGTTTATTTCAAACTGCCCAGGTGCATATTCTGCTACAGCTGTAGATGCAGGTATGTTTTGTGCTTGGGCAGCAAGCATGATGTCATCTATAAGCGCGCTGTAGTCGTCTAAATTATCTACCGCATATACTTGGGTGTCGGACTCACGAAGGCCTGTCATTGGCGCTATAGGGGGCTGTAACAGGCCTGACTCAAGACGTTTGGCATCAGTGAGATAAAATTCTAGCTCAACCGCAACCATCGGGGTTAAACCTTGGGTTTGATATTGATCACAGATTTGATCCAAAACGTGGCGTGGGTTGGCAAAGTAGGCTTCACCAGGGCTCTGTTCCATAGTGATTAAGCATTGGGCCATAGGTTTGGTTTGCCACGGCACCATCGTTAAGGTGTGGGGTATCACTCTACAGGGTTGGTCACAATCACCTGTATCAAATCCAATGCCGGTACTTTCTACTGTGTTGCCATTGATATCAAGGGCGAACACCGAGCCAGGTAAATAAATGCCTTGCTCATAAACCTTAAGTAATTCATGGGCAGGAATACGCTTGCCGCGCAAAACACCATGCTGATCAGGCAGTAATAAATCTACGCTCACAAGGTCTGGGTGAGCTGCAAGAAATGCTTCAGCTTCGCTGGTTGAGGCGACGGCATGGGACATGGGATAAAATCTCTTTAAGGGGTCTAGCTGAGATGGTAGCAGAAAGGTAGCGATAGACAAGCTTCGAAAACGATATGTTTGGAATAATACAATTATTTTTTACAAAATAATCATAAAGCCGTTTCAATTGAATGCGTAATATTTGCTATAATACAACGGGTTAGGCCAATCTTTTAGAGCTGACAGGTGTTTAATCAGGGTGTTCATTATAATATACGCTTCACTTGAAGGTTAAAACCGCTTTATGCTATTGTCGAACACTTCAATCAATCGTTATTTAACGCTAGTTACGTATGCCTAATTATGTCTAAACCTCTTATCGGTCTTGTGTGTGAAGTCAATCAGGATGGCTTGCATCCGTATCACCGTGTGAGCGAAAAATATGCGCGTGCTGTGGTTGATGCAATGGGAGCTGTGCCGGTGTTAATTCCAGCCCTAACCAATGCTGAGAATCAACTCGATATGGACCTAGACGCCTTGTTAGACCATCTTCATGGCGTGCTGCTACCTGGTGGTTACAGCAATGTAGAGCCATATCACTATGGGGAAACAAGTCGTGCAGGAACCCAGCACGACAAGGCTAGGGATAGCTTAGCATTAGCGATCATTCCAGCAGCCATAAAGCGGGGCGTACCCTTACTTGCCATTTGCCGAGGTTTTCAAGAAATGAACGTGGCGTATGGTGGGAGCTTGCACCAACATGTGGAAGAGCTAGGTGACTATAACGATCATCGGGAAAATAAAGCAGACGCAATAGGTATACAGTATGGCCATAGTCACAGCATCACCTTAACTAGTGACGGTGTACTACAGCAGTTGTACGGTAAATCAGAAGCAAGAGTAAACTCACTGCACGGCCAAGGGGTCCATCAGGTTGGCAAAGGCCTAAGGGTTGAAGCGACGTCTGAGGATGGCTTAGTTGAAGCCTTCACCGACCCCAAAGGCCAAAGCTTTAATTTAGCAGTACAATGGCATCCAGAGTACCAAGTGACTAAGGATGACCTCTATCAATCTATTTTTTCTGCCTTTGCTAACGCCTGTAGTGGACGTTTACAAAGCCAAGGCGGCAGGTGATATATGACCAATTTTAATGGCCTAAAAACATGGCTAAAAGAACATAAAATAACCGAAGTTGAATGTATTGTTAGCGACCTTACAGGCATTGCACGAGGCAAAATTATGCCTGCGTCTAAGTTCTGTGATGACGCCGGTATTCGTTTGCCAGAAGGCGTATTGGTAGCCACTGTTACGGGGGATTATCTAGACGACTACAGTATGATCGATCCTGCGGAAATTGATGTCTACCTAAAGCCAGACCCTAATGCAGCGCACCTATTGCCCTGGGCATCTGAGCCCACAGCGCAAATCATTCATGATTGTTATGATATTCACGGTGAGCTGGTCGATCTGGCACCACGCACGATATTGCGCAAAGTTCTTAAATTATATGCAGACATGGGACTTACTCCCATTGTTGCGCCAGAAGCTGAGTTTTACCTTACCCAAAAGAGTTTGAATCCAGACTCTCCCCTACAGCCACCCGTAGGTCGAACTGGCCGCGCCGAAACCGGCCGCCAGTCGTATAGTATTGATGCTGTAAATGAATTTGACCCACTGTTTGAAGATGTTTACGATTATTGTGAAGCGCAGAATCTTGATGTAGAGACCCTAATTCATGAAGAAGGGTTAGGACAGATGGAAATTAACTTCAGACATGGCGAAGCCTTATCTCTTGCTGACCAGGTGTTCCTGTTTAAGCGTACCTTACGCGAAGCCGCCTTTAAGCATAATTTGTCGGCTACCTTTATGGCTAAACCATTACAAAATCAGCCAGGTAGCTCCATGCACATTCACCAAAGCATGTTGGATGCACAGGGTAATAATATTTTTGTAGGTGAAGACGGCGGTATTAGCGAAGCCCTCAAGCATTATATTGGCGGCTTACAAAAATACACCAAAGCTGTCACCGCTTTATTTGCTCCTAATGTGAATTCATACCGACGTTTTTTAAAAGATGAATCAGCACCGGTGAATATGCACTGGGGGTTTGATAACCGCACTGTAGGCCTACGAGTGCCAGAAACAAGCGGCCCTAACATTCGTGTAGAGAACCGCGTAGGGGGTGCCGACGCAAACCCTTACTTAGCCATGGCAGCAACTCTAGCCTGTGGTTATTTAGGCATGAAAGAGCAGCTGGAGCCAAGCGCCCCGGTAGAAGGTAGTGCTTATGATAAAGGCACAAGAGAATTACCTCGTAGCCTAACCGAAGCCCTCATTCAGTTAGATCGATGTGAGCCTTTACGAGAAATATTTGGCGACCGGTTCGTGAAAGCGTATTTGGCCGTGAAAGAAAAAGAAAACGATAATTTTATGCAGGTCATCAGTTCTTGGGAACGTGAATACCTGCTATTAAGTGTGTAATAGGAAATTAATAAAATGAACGCAAAACAGCACGACACTCACGATACTAAAGCTCTACAAGAACTAGACAAGCAGCATTACATGCACCCGTTCACCGACTCGAAAGCCATGCACGAAAAAGGCACACGTATCATCACTGGAGCAGACGGTTGTTATATATACGACTCTGAAGGCGGTAAAGTGCTAGATGGTATGGCAGGTCTTTGGTGTGTAAACATTGGCTATGGACGTGATGAGTTGGCTGATGTAGCTGCCCAGCAAATGCGCGAGCTGCCGTACTACAATAGTTTTTTTGGTACAGCCCACCCACCTGTAATAAAGTTGGCTGCGCAGCTTAAAAAACTAGCGCCTGATCATATCAGCCACGTATTTTTCACAGGTTCTGGGTCTGAAGCAAACGACACCAACGTGCGTATGGTTCGTCACTATTGGCAAGCCAAAGGCCAGCCAAGCAAGCGCACTATCATTTCTCGTGACAATGCATACCACGGCAGCACCATGGCTTCTATGAGCTTAGGTGGCATGAAAGGCATGCACGCCCAAGGTGGCATTATCGATGGCATTGAGCACATTATGCAGCCCCATTGGTATCACGAAGCTTTGGCTGGTGAAACTGAAGACGAGTTGGGTTTACGTGCCGCACAAGCCCTAGAAACAAAAATTCTTGAAATAGGTGCAGAAAATGTTGGCGCCTTTATTGGCGAACCAGTGCAGGGTGCAGGTGCAGTTATTGTGCCGCCAGTGACCTACTGGCCAGAAATCCAACGTATATGTAAAAAGTACGATCTATTGGTTATTGCAGATGAAGTGATTACTGGGTTTGGCCGTACAGGTAACTG
>Ga0308024_1000094_pt1 | contig 36778 bp, 36 predicted proteins | sample Neamet420_FD_201295 | JGI IMG/M metagenome (GOLD analysis project Ga0308024, IMG submission 201295) | Marine microbial communities from water near the shore, Antarctic Ocean - #420 | ecosystem: Environmental > Aquatic > Marine > Unclassified | place: Southern Ocean | collected 2014-10-03
CCTATCTATGACGCTGATTCAGGTATAGATACGGACTGGTAGTCTCGACCGACAGTGCTGAAAAACTGCACTCTTGTATATAGGTATCTTCGGATATCTATATACTCGTATATTTTTTCACACAAAGGACACACACTCACACAACTAGTTATAAGATAGTATATTACGCTCCGCGTGGGGGGCTGCTTGACAATCTTGTCATCAGTTAACTTATCGAAGGAGATATTATGCAAATCTTAAAAGTTATAGGTAATACTATTGCCTCAGTAGGTCAGACAGTTCAGGATACAGCAGAATTAGCCAGTATGGTAGTTAGTGACCATGGACTTAAATCTACAACACGCTCTACATTTCTAATAGTTAATACAGCGTTAGATGAATCAGCTCAGATGGCTATTGCAGAATCTGAATACAATCTAGCACAGTTCAAAAGAGACCATGCTAAGAAACTTGGCAGGCCATCTAAGAAATGAGATTAAATATATTCCTTACTAGTTTACTAGAGGGTGCTGTATTTATTGCTTTCATAGCCTCATTTACTATACTATTTATTATGTTGACAGTTTGATGAGTGACATGATTATGGTGCATGTAAACTACCATACCAAATTTGAGTGTAGTATCTAATAGATATAACGATTGGTGACCCAAGGTGCCCAGGGGGTTAAATGTAAATCCTATAGGTTATAAATAACGCCAACACTATACTCATACCTTATTTATGCGATGGCTTGCGTAAATACCATCTAAGTATCTGCAGAGGACTGCAATATTGTTCAGCAATGTACCACGCTCTTCTATGGGAACAATGCATATCCAAACAGTTAATCTTAGCACCTGAGTATGTGAAACTGCTCATTTAACTACCATACAACCTAAGTAGGTCTCAAATCTCTCTGTTCGAGAAGATACGGTAGTTATCCATTCATCTAATCATTTGGAGAATCATATGTATTACGAATCAATACTGTTAGCCGAAGAAATTCTGTTGATGTTATTTATGTTGTTATCCTGTATAGGCATGGCAACATTGTTAATATTATTACGCAGATATCGTTAGGCTAATGTAAGTTGTATAGCTTGTCATTTGACAGGTTATATAGCTTATTTGTTTAGATAGTACATCTAGAAAGACCTTTATTATTTCCAGTCAGTTGCATACGCTAGCAATGTAATTGACTTTTATCTATGCTAGTAATTCCTTAAAGGAGAATATCCATGAGTATCGTTACAACCACTAGTCGTATGACTAAGAACAACCCTACAACTAAGTTCAGCATTCGTTTGAATGAAGACGAGTCAGTAGAGTTCAGACCTACAGGTACATTTGCCCATGTAACAACTGAGCAAGTACTGAAGATTGTTACTAAAGCAGATGTAGATGTCACTGCTGAGAATAACAAGAACAAAGTTAACTTCAAGTTAACTGGTAAAGATAAGTTATTCGGATTTCTGAATTACTTTGACAATGACCTCACTGATGAGTCTGCAAGTACTGAAGTAAAAGCAGTACTAAAAGATGTTAAATCTGCATTATCAACAGTTGAGCTAGGTGATATTACATTGCCTATGACTGCTGGTCAAGCAGATGATTTGATTAATGGTCTATAAGATTATATAATCAAGCTGGGTATCCTATTATTGAGTTAGTGGGATACCTTTTACATGATAGATCATAACTTGATATCTGTAGATAATACCTTTTCATACTGAGATAGTATTCTAATAGATAATACAAATTATAGTCACGCACCTAAATCCATTTACACTCAAAAGGATTGGTTCCTTGGAGAAGCTATAATTTACTGATTGATCTACCGCTAAACCACAACCAGAATACCATTGCGAAGCACTTGCTACTAGTACTGTAAGCATATAGTGCGGTATTCGACCTATAACTGACGGAAAACCAAATCCATGAGCATGCCAATACTAGTTGGAGTTATGCTTGTGGATTTTTATTTTATTACGGAGAATCTATTATGAACCATCAACTACATAATGAGTTGGAATACTCAAAGAGAATGCGTAACAACCTAATACTTACTGATGTATTAGACGATATACCAACAAAAATAACTCAATCACTTAATTTAGCAATTGATAGTTACCGATCCGGTTCATACTATCAATCTAAGCAAAATAGAGTTGCTAAGCTACCTGAAACAATAGACATAGTAAGCAATATCATTGCTATCATACTATCGTCTAAACGCAAGCAACCTATCCAAGGACTGGCTACTGAGCTAGGACGCAGTTTAGGTTATCACAATCAAATCAGTGCTGTTAAAACAGGTGCTGAAATACTAGCTTTATGTCATGGCAAACTCTATGACATTGAGTTAAATGACGATGGTACTGAGATAGTACCTAAGTATAAGTTAACTTCAGATAGTATTGATAAACTCAATGTTCTACAATACCTACCACCAATGGTTCAGAAACCTAATGATTGGATATCCAATACAGACGGTGGATGGCTATGGGAGCGTAAATCTGTAGTATTAGGCAAAGGTACTCATCATAATGAGACTCAAGCCTACGATGCACTAAACTTATTACAATCAGTTGCATGGACTATAGATATACCAACCTATGTTGAGCATGAGAATACCAATAAAGCTATGGACAATGACCAATTTGAGCGTGTTATACGCGATTACTTTGGTAAACCATTCTACTTTGTATGGCGTTATGACAAACGAGGTAGATCATACTCATCAGGTTACGACTTGAATGTTCAATCTAACGAGTATGGTAAAGCTTTGTTATCACTGTTCAATAAGAAAGTAGTAACTAACCTAAATAACTTAAAGATTGCTATTGCTGGTCATGCCGGTCAAGATAAATTGACATGGAATGGTCGTATCAACTGGTTTAATCAACAACTTAACCTTGATGCCAGTACATTCGATGAACCTATCTTAGGTTCTAAAGCAATACAAGCTTATCTAGACAGTAAGAAAGGTATACCTACTGGTTATACAATGAGTATTGACGCAACTGCATCCGGTTTACAAGTAATGTCAGCTTTATCAGGCTGTAAAGTTACTGCTAGAGCATGCAATATGGTTAATACCGGTAACAGAGAAGACATTTATCAGTTCGTAGCAGATAAGATGAACATCATCCTAGAAGCTACTGAACAAGTAATACGTAAGGATGTCAAGAAACCTGTTATGACCACGTTCTATAACTCAGAAGCTAATCCTAAAGAAACATTCAATAAAAAGCAATTAAAGGCATTCTATGCTGCACTAGACGATACATTGCCAGGTGCACTAGATGTTATGGAAGCTATCAATGAATACTGGGACAGTACCGCAGATGTACATATGTGGACACTACCAGATGGTCATGTAGCTAAAGTACCTGTTACTGAAATGTCTGATATACGTATAGAAGTAGATGAGTTAGATCATCGTACATTTACTTACAGATACAACAAGCAACAACCTTCTGAAAACTATAGAAGTCTAGTTGCAAACATAGTACATAGCGTTGATGGCTATGTAGCTAGAGAGATGGTAAGACGATGCCATTCCATGAAAATCGACCTAGTCCATATCCATGATTGCTTTGTATTTAGTCCTGACTACCTACAAGTTGTACAACAGACTTACAGAGAAATATTAGCTGAAATTGCTAATAGTGACCTGTTATCTGACATCCTTAGCGAAATTAGTGGTACTTATGTGCCTGTCACTAAGTTATCTACTGACTTAGCTAAAGATATTTTGAATAGCGAATATATGCTTTCATAATGAATTACAATTTGTTATCGATGAACTGACCTCTTAACAGGGGTTAGTTCATTATTTTTTTCTGTACTTTGTATCCGTTCTCCGAACGGTTCTCTAAATGTATTAAACTTAACCCTGTACTATAGATTTAATATACTTTTAACTAAAATTGGCTTAAAGCTAGGAGACATATGAAACATTTCACTGTTGACGAGTGCAAACTTAGAGGTTGCTTAAACAATCTCAAAGGTAAATGTACTCTAGACAAGCTTCCTATAGCTACATTTGCAGAACCTTTAGCTTACTTTCAAGATGCTACAATTTGTATAGTAAGACAGCAAATAAATGTATATCGTACAGAAAATCTAATCGAGAATAACTCATGAAAAGATTCACTCTAGCAGGAAATCAACAACAAAATCTTACTGCTCAACAACAAGCTGTTGTAGATAGTAACGAGCCTACTGTATTGGTTAATGCTGTAGCTGGTAGTGGTAAAACCGCTACGCTTATGCACTTAGCTACTAAATATAACAAAGGCATTTATCTTGCTTTCAACAAAGCTATTGTAAAAGACGTAGTTCCAAAATTGCCTTTAGGCTGGACTTGTAAAACATTTAATGCTTTTGGATTAGGAATGATTAAAAAACATCATCCTTATGCTAAAGTAGATTTTACTAAATATACTAATAAAGGCTATATACACCCTAATTCTGCTTCATTAATAAGTAAACATATGGCTATGAATGGCAACATTTCAGATGCATCTTGGAAAACTACTTGTGACAGATTTAAAATTGGTCACAACTTTATTGCTGATGCTAAAAAACTATTTGCTGAAGAACAAAAAAACACTGATGTAATTAGTGGTGACGACATGTTGCAATATCCTATTGACAACGGTTGGAAATCTGAAGAATATGACATTGTTCTTATAGATGAATGCCAAGATTTAAATCCACAACAAATAGCGTTTTTAACATGCATTCCTACAAAACGGATCGTATTTGTAGGTGACATGAATCAAGCCATTTATGGTTTTAGGGGCAGTGACCCATATGCTATTGAAAAAATTAAAGATCACTATAATCCTGTTGATTACAAATTAACAGAAAGTTTTAGATGTCCTCAAGAAATAATATCTACTATTAAACACATAGTACCTGATATGACAAGTAACAAAACAAATGGTGAAGTTGAAATAGTTGATGGTAATCGAGACATAGATTTCCCAGATGAATGTTTTATTATTAGTAGAACTAATAATAATTTAGTTAAGCTTGCTTACAAATTCATCCAAGAAAACAAACATTTTTCAATAGGGGGGACATTCATTGCCCAACTAAAAAGAGACTTAAATAAAGTATTTAAAGACGCTACTGACCTTGATTCAATGCGAGAGAATATAGCAGTTCAATACGAAAAAGATATCAATAAAGCCACAGGCAATAAATGGAGCATTAGTAGTATTGAAAATAAATATGACAGTCTCTTAGCAATTATTAATTTAGCTAAAGACACCGATGACATTTCAATTTTTGTTACAAACTTAGCAATGCATTCAGATAGTGCTAGCTGTAGAAAGTTAATGACTATTCATGCGGCCAAAGGCTTAGAAACGCCCACAGTTTATTTTGTTAAACCTGATTCATGTGCTTATTTTAAAGAAAGAACTGAATCACAGTGGGAAAAACAACAAGAAGACAATTTGTATTATGTTGCTTGCACACGTGCATTAAATAAGCTTGTATTTGTAAACTAATGCAAGTATTAGAATTTGAAAACATTACTCGTCATATGCGAGTACTCTACAAAAGAACTAATGATATTTTTGCTACAAAAGTAGTCTCAACATCTCTAGGACATCCTGGAATACAGACTGTCCGTTTAGAAGGTGGATTCACTTTGAATTATTTTACAATGTTTGAGCTTACTTACGACAAACCACCTATAGAGCTATACGCTGACAGTCCTGTCAATCGTACAGAATTATTATTAGAGAATCAAATGATTCTAACAAACCTACTTGAGGACTAATTATGGGCAGACATTATGACGGTGACATCGAAGGTAAATTCTGGTTTGGAGTTCAAGACTCATCAGATCCAGAATACTTTGGTGCAGAAGATATTACAGAATTACAAGTAACAGAGGACGGAGACGATGACTACCACACTGGTTATATTGATTATGTTATTCCTTTTACTAATCTTGAGATAGTTAAAGAAGCTATAGAGCTTTGTAAACGAGAATTAGTAAATAACTACATTATTCTTGATGAGTTTTTTACTGACCATGCTTCTAATGGTTATAACGATAAAATGATTATTAAATATTACAAGGACAGTCGTGGCCTTGTTATTAATGAAGCTTTTTTAAGAAGTCAAATGCAAATATATGCACGCCTAAGATTAGGAATGCAGATATTAGTTTACTTTAATGAAAATCCTGGAAAAGATTGTAACTTCACAGCGGAGATGTAATGAAAAAAAAATTAACAATAGACAAAGATTTATCACACATAAGTGTAGAAAATTTATTAGAAATGATTTATTACCTAAATAAGAAATTCGGTAACGAAATTCTTAATAAATTAGAAAAAGAAAAATCTGAAAGAATATTTGATACACATAAAGAATCTTCTAAAATCTATCCCCCTAAAAATTACTATAAACCTTGGACAAAAGAAGAAGAAATAATAGTAATGGAATCATTAAACGCCAAAATGCCTATAGAAAATATTGCAGATACATTAGGCAGAAGTGTTAATGCAATAGAAATTAGAATAAAAAGACTTAGCATTTTTAAAAATGTCCGTGTCACTAATGAAAACTGAATATATTTTTATAAAAAGCAAGCATGAATTCATCGATCAAAAAGGTGAAATCTTTAAAGCTAGTGAAAATGGCAATGTTGACGATTCTCAAAGAATTGGCAATGTTATAAGTATCTCTCCACTATGGTGGAAAGGTTTATCAGAATCTGAAAATGAAACAGTTTCAGAAATTTGGAGAAGTATATGGGACAAATGAAAGCTTACGCTGAGTGGGCTAAAGATGAAGGTTATTTAGATTCTGACTACATGCCTGTAGATCCAGAAGCAGATAGCATGGATTACACAGATAAATTTATAAAAGCTCGTGCTGAAACACGTAGTTTAAATACGTCTTCCAGACGTTTAACAAAAATTTATAACAAACTTGACTTATTAAAGGAGAAGAAATGAGACTGTCTTACCAAAAACAAACTGATATTCGAGAATCAATATTAAACGATTTATACAATCCACCTAGAAAAAAACTTGATGATAAAAAAAATGCATTAGTTATGCGCAATCATGCTGAGTGGGTTAAACCTTTAATGTCTATTATTAACCAATTGCCTGACAATATGACTGTAATGTCTGAAAATGTAAGAATGGAAGTTCCTGCTTTAAATATTGAAGGTGAAAACCCAAGTGAGACATGTGATAAAGTTACTTGGTCAGAATATGCTTCTACACCTGTTCCTATTATGCAAACAGGAAGTAGTTATTATAATTCTAAGGAAATTCCTATTCCTTTACAAGAAAGCTTAAAAGAAGAAGTTCTTGCTTTACGTTTAGAAGATTGGAATCTTCAAATAGAAAAAAGAGATATGAAAAAATATTTACGCACTACTTTAGAAGTTAACAATACAACTACTAAATTGCGTAAAGCTTTTCCTAGTACTTTACAAAAGTATATTCCACCAGAACCAACAAGAGCACCAAGGCAAGCCAAATTACCAATAAATGAGCCTGATGCAGTTGAATTACCAGGCAATCTTAAATTAAGAATGACTGAAAACTTATTAGATAATTAAGGAACTATAATGATTGAAATTTCATCTACAGCAATGGTAGAAGCACTTGACAGTGTATTACTATCAAAGCTAACGCCTATGTTAGTAGGCTCACCAGGTATTGGTAAGTCTGACATTGTTAAACTTGTTGCTAAAAAACATAACCTTAAATTAATAGATGTTAGGCTAGCACAGTCTGACCCTACTGATTTAAATGGCTTTCCTACACTTCAAAGTGATGGAAAACGTATGGACTATGCTCCACCAACTACATTTCCTCTAGAACATCTAGATCAAATTCCAGAAGGACATGATGGCTGGTTATTATTCTTAGATGAGATTAATGCAGCACCACCTTCTATACAAGCCGCAGCTTACAAGTTAGTATTGGATAGACAAATAGGTGCCCATAACTTACATAAGCGTGTAGCTATTGTATGTGCAGGAAATAAATCTACAGATAAAGCTATTGTAAATAGACTATCTACAGCTATGCAATCAAGAATGATTCACTTAAACCTTATGGTTGACCCTGAAAGCTGGTTAGACTGGGCTAATGCATCTGACATTGACCACAGAGTCATATCATTTATTAAGTTTAGACCTGAGCTTCTTCATAAATTTAACCCTAGTCATGCAGACGATACGTTTGCTTCACCACGTACGTGGGAATTCTTATCTAAAATTATCATAGATAAAGTCAAATTTAACGCAACTGACCATGCAGTACTTACAGGTACTGTAGGAGAAGGTCCAGCTACAGAATTTAAAGCATTTTGTGAAGTCTACAAGGATTTACCTACTATCGAAGCTATGATTGAAAATCCTACAACTGTTACTATCCCTAATGAGCCAGGTCATCAGTATGCAATGACTACTCTAATAAGTCATCATGCTAATGATGTTACAATTGAACCTCTAATGATAGTTATTAAAAAATTACCAATTGAATTTCAAGTTGTTGTCTTAAAAGATATATATTCTATAGCACCTGAGTTAAAGAAAAATCCAATTATTCAAGATTGGATTAGTAAAAACGCAGACAAACTATTCGGATAACCTAATGGAAAATACTCAATCAGATACTCAACTTAGACATTCTAAGATAGATTTGATGACTAAATCAGTCTTCTTATCTACTATATGCCTAAGTCTTAAACATGAGTTTAGCGAAGTAATACCTACTGCTGCTACTAATGGATTATCTATTCTATACAACCCAGACTTTCTTAATGGCTTAAGTCCAGCAGAACGTACTGGGCTACTGGCACACGAAGTGTGGCATGTAGCCTTTAGTCATTTAACCCGAGTTGGTACCAGAGACAAAATGATTTGGAACAAAGCAGGTGACTATGTTATTAACTATATGTTAACTGCAGCAGGATTTACTATTCCTAAAGGCGGGCTCTATGACGAAAGATTTAGAGAAATGAGTACTGAAGAAGTCTATGAAATTATTAAAGAAGAACCTGATGATTCACATGGAGGTTCTGATTTTGAAGTTGACTTACTAGATCCACCACCAGGACTAACTTCTAAAGATGTAGAGAGCAAAATTACAGATATGATTATTAAAGCTCAAATACAATCAAAAATAGCTAATAAAGACAAAGGCGAGATTCCTGGTGAAATCTCAAGAGCTATTGATAAGTTAATTAATCCTAGACTACCTTGGTATGAAATACTACAAAGATATATGTCAGACTTAGTCAAAGATGATTATTCTTGGGCTAAGCCTAATAAACGCTTCTACCCTACTTATTATTTACCAAGTCAACAATCTTATACTATTGGACAAATTGTAGTAGCTATAGATACAAGTGGTAGTGTTAATCAAGATGAATTAACTGAGATGCTTACTGAAATTGAAAACATAAGAGACACTTTTAAACCTAACAAGCTAACAATTATAGATTGTGATGCTGAAATACATAATGTTTTTGAAATTGAAAAATATGATAACATTTTAGACTTAAAGTTTCATGGTTACGGAGGAACAGATTTTCAGCCAGTAATTGATTACTGTAATGAAATCAGTCCTGAAGTATTAATCTATTTCACAGATTTATATGCAGATGAGGTGAGAGATGTTGGAGAGTATCCTATACTATGGATATGCACCTCCGACAATAAGCACACTCAACCTGTAGGTGAAACAATCTATTTAAAATAAAATGTCTGAAGATAAAATACCCCTAGAATATTTAGTCGAAACACTTGCTAAAGCACTTTGTTTTGAGAAATACGTAGCTGTTAATAACATAGACGATTATGACCAAGTTAATTCAAAAGAAGCAATTGCTTATTATCACGAACGCTCAGAGTTATATTTACATAAATCTTTTGAGCTATTAAGTATGTTTCACGACTTTGAAGAAGACGAAATTCCTAATACTTTTCACTAAATAAGGACACTTATGAAAAATATCCATTTTGGTGAAGGTGAAATTACTACGCTTGTCTTAATTAAAGAAGACGCAATAATAGAACAAGAACTACTAAAATATTATGTCAATCCTTTACATGACAACGGAATAGACAAAGATAGTATTGCTGTTTACGGATTATTATACGAAGATAGCAAAGTAAAAGCAGAGTTAGGCAAAGCCTATTTACGAATGCTATTATCTAAAATTCTAAAATTAAAAACAGTACAAAACATTATTGTTGCTGATAACAGCTACTTTAAATGGTTAACTAAAAAAACAAAAGTAATTGACTGCTACGGTGAAACTTTTTCAGCTAAACTAGACGGTTACGAAGATTTTAAAGTTGTATTAGTTCCTAATTATAAGTCTTTATTCTACAACCCTAACAACCAAGAACTTATTACAGAAGGTATTACAGCTATTACTGGTTTCAAAAAACCAAGTATTATCCATAGTGCCGATTACATTACTACCCCAGATAAAGTAGAAGACTTCTTAGCTAAACTTTGTACTAAAGAAGCTCTTACTATAGACATAGAAACTACAGGATTACGTTTAGGCAGCCAAATTCTAAGTATTGCCTTTGCTTGGGACAAGCACAATGGCGGTGTTATATACCTAAAGCACATAAACAAAAACTTAATAAAAGAATTCTTTATTAGATATTCAGGAACAATGATATTTCATAATGCATTGTTTGACTGTAAACATCTGATTCATAATTTATTTGAATCTATGCAAGAAGGCTTAAATGTTTTTGAATATGTAGAAGACAGTATGCTGTATACCTACTTAGCTAAAAATAGTACAACAGAAGTAAAGCTAGATCTTAAGTCTAATTCTTTAGAATTTGCGGGTAACTATGGTGTTAATGTAAAAGACGCTAGTAATTTACCTTTAGATGTGCTCTTAGAATACAATATTAAAGATTGTTTAGCTACATGGCATGTCTATACTAAGTATAAGACTATCGTTGAAAATAACAATCTTCTAGAGCCTTACACAACTATATTCCAACCTTCAATCAAAGTATTACTTAAGATGATGCTTATTGGATTGCCTATAGACAATACAAAAGTATTAGAAGTTGAAAAAGAATTACAAGATAAGCATGACAAACATCTGTCAGCTATTGCTAAATATCCTGAAATTATTAAATTTAACTGGGCATTACGTTACCAAACAATGATAGATGTTAATAACCAGTTAAAACGTAAGTGTAGACCCTATAGTGACTTTATAGATTTAACGTTTAACTCTAAGTCTACTAATAATATTAGAGAATTATTCTATACACAGCTAGGTTATGAAGCTACAGATTTTACTGAAACTAAACAAGCAGCAACTGGATCTAAAACTCTTAAAAAGCTAGTATTAATAGCTAAAGAAGAATCTCACAAAGAAATTCTAGAGCATCTACTAGGCATAAAACAGACTAGTAAAATACTAAATACATTTATTAAAGCATTTAAAAAATATACAACAGACGGATTCTTACATGGAAGTCTTAAGTTAGGAGGCACTCAATCAGGACGGCTAAGTTCTAGTGACCCTAATTTACAGAATCTACCAAGTAATAGTACCTATGGTAAAGCTATTAAGTCTTGCTTCCGAGCTCCAAAAGGTTACCTATGGGCTGGTGCAGACTTCAGTAGTTTAGAAGATAGAGTAAATGCTCTCTTAACTAAAGACCCTAATAAAATCAAAGTTTATACTGATGGCTATGATGGTCATAGTTTAAGAGCTTACACATACTTCAAAGACCAGATGCCTGATATAGAAGATACTGTTGACAGTATTAATTCTATTGAAGACAAATATCCAGAGCTTAGACAAAAGTCTAAAGGACCTACCTTTGCTCTTACTTATAGTGGCACTTGGCATACTCTAGTATCAAATATTGGAATAGAGAAAAACGAAGCTAAATTAATTGAACGACAGTATCATGATTTATATTCTGTTTCTGACATATTTACACAGAAGAATATTGATTTTGCAGAGAAACACGGTTATATGAAATGTGCGTTCGGTATGCAAATAAAGTGTCCATTATTAGCTATGACTATATCCAATAATACATTGACTCCCTATGCTGCTCTAGCAGAGGCTAGAAGTGCGAATAACGCTGTAACACAGTCCTGGGGCATGCTTATTAATAGGGCTCTAATTGCTACAAATAAATTAATAGAACAGTCTAATATGATGTATGATATATATCCAATCAACACAATTCATGATGCAGCCTATTTTTTAGTTAAGGATGATCCGATGTCTGTGAAATTTTTAAATGACACATTGATAAACGAAATGCAATGGAATGCTCATCCGAGCATTTCTTCAAATGAAGTAATGATGGAGGCTAACCTAGAAATAGGTAAGTCTTGGGATAAACAAACCGTAGTGCCTAACAATGCAAGCATTAACAGCATTACCAAATTATTAACAACCCTGGGAGGGTAAAAATATGCACGATTCAAATAAAATACCTACTGTAATGGCTGATGTCATGGATTACTCAAAAAATACTGCATTTGTAACATGTCCTTTTTGTAATGGTAGACATGGTCATGGTATTAAAGGTAAAGAGGGTCATCGAGTATCTGATTGTCCTGAAGGTTTTGGTATTGGATACTACCTAACTTTTCCTAAAATCATTGAAAGAAAACATACAAGAAGGAGATTATAGATGGCATTTAAATATACCAATAAGGACAACGTGTCTCTACCGTTAGCTGTATGGCTAATGCATGACGATTACGACTATGACAGTCGTAGTAATGTTATTAGTGCAACTTCACTACTTAAACCCACAAGAGCACTCGTTTTAATAAATGAGTACAAAGGTTTAGACAAGACAGTAGACATTATGAGTTTAGTTAGTGCTAGGATGGGCTCAGCTATACATGCTGTAGCAGAACAAGCTTGGACTAACAGAGCAAACATTACTAAAGCACTACAGGCATTACAAGTATCTAACTTAGATGAAAAACTTGTCATTAATCCTGAGACAGTTAAAGAAGGTGACATTCCTATTTATGTAGAACAACGACATGAAAAAGAAGTTGGAGACTACATAATCTCTGGCAAATATGACTTAGTCGTAGATGGCACTGTATCAGATTATAAAAGTACATCCGTATGGTCTTATATCTTCGATTCTAACGCTTTAAAGTATACACAGCAAGCTAGTATCTACAAATGGTTAGCACCAAACAGAATCACAGATAACGCTGTACATATTCAATATATATTTACAGATTGGTCAGCAGCTCAAGCAATGAGAGATCCAAGTTATCCTCAAACAAGAGTGTTAACTAAAGAATATCCAATATGGTCTGTAGAACAGACTGACCACTTTATTAAAGAAAAGCTAGAACGACTAGAGCAATTCAAAGGTCGCCCTCAAGAAGAACTTCCAGAATGTACTAAGGAAGAACTGTGGGAATCTGAAACTAAATATAAATATTATAAGAATCCTACCAAAATGGCTAGAGCTACTAAGAACTACGATAGTTTGGATGAAGCAAATATACGCTTAGCCAGTGACGGTGGAGTAGGGACAGTAGTTACTGTACCCGGAGAAGTAAAAGCTTGCAGATACTGTGAAGTGTCTGACATATGTAAACAAGCTCAAAATTTAATACAACAAGGGAGATTAGTGTTATGAAAATCTGGCAATCCGTGAAAGACTGGTTTAGTGATAAACAAGACGTTAAACCTATAGAAGAAAAACGTTTATCTAATATAAGACCAATAATATTAACAAAAGTTAAACGTAAAACTCGTGATAATGTAAGTTTAACTAAAAAACAAATTAGTATTATTCGTAAACTGTATAAATATAGAGAAGATTACAATGTTTCTACTTATGCAGAATTTACAAAGTTTTGTAATAACGAGTTAAATATTGATAAAAGCAGAAGCGTTTATCATAGAATTATTCATAAAGATGGTGGTTATGCCCCAGTAAATAAGGGGTAATATGTCAGAACCTAAATACTTCAAATTCTCTGAAGAGATTGTAGATATTTTAGTTGCTAAAACGCAATCTCAAAATAGACACTTCTTTAGATTGTTAGTCGCTTATTACTTTTCTAAAGTATCTTCAATGATGCGATGTAATATTGAGACAAGAGATAGGGGGGTAATACCCGTTAACTCTTATGTTCTTAATCTTATGCCATCAGGTACAGGCAAAGGCTTCTCAACTAATATCATGGAAGAAGATATTATTGATGGCTTTAGAACAAAGTTCTTAAGTAATGTCTTACCTGGAGAAAGTAATGCTGAATTGTTGCAGATTGCAGCAAGACGCCAAAGTATCAATCCTAATATGTCTTCGGATGAAGCAATGGCTGATGTACAAAAAGAATATGATTCTTTAGGTACTTTAGCTTTTAGTTTTGATAGTGGTACAGCACCAGCAGTCAAACAAATGAGACTCAAATTGCTAATGTCTAACGCAGGTTCTATGAATCTAGAGTTAGATGAGGTAGGTTCAAACCTAACTAGCAATGTAGAGATGCTTAATACTTTCCTAGAGTTATACGATGTAGGAAAAGTAAAACAAAAGCTAACAAAAAATACTTCAGAAAACAAACGTGGCGAAGAGCTCATTGGCAAAACGCCCACTAACCTTATGTTGTTTGGTACACCAACTAAATTATTAGATGGTAGTAAGACAGAAGAAGAGTTTAAACAAATGCTTGAGACGGGCTATGCTCGTAGAATGCTATTTGGTTATACAAACACTTTGAATGATTACAAAAAACAAACTGCAGAAGAACTATACGATGCATTAACTGCTACTAATGTTGTTAAAGATACATTACGTATTAGCCAGATTATTACTAATCTAGCTGATAGGAATAAATTTAACACCGTGCTAACTCTTAGCAAAGAAGATACTATTCACTTACTTAATTACAAAATTCAGTGTGAAACAAGGTCTTCTAAGCTAAAGATGCATGAAGACATTAAAAAAGCTGAGCTATCACATCGTTATTACAAAGCTTTAAAGCTAGCAGGTGCTTATGCATTTGTAGAAGGCAGTAAAGATGTTAATAAAAGTCATCTTGATGCTGCTATACAACTTGTAGAAGATTCAGGTGGTCACTTTAATAGAATTATTACTAAGGAAGGCTCATATGCCCGTTTAGCAAGATATATTGCTGACGTAGGCAAAGAGATTACCCAAGTAGATTTAATTGAAGAGTTGCCCTTTTATAGAGGCCCAGAGTCACAAAAGAAAGATATGTTATCTTTAGCTGTTGCATGGGGCTACAAGAATAATATTATTATTCGTAAAAGCTACATTGATGAAATTGAGTTTTTATCTGGCGAAGCTTTAAAAGAAACTAACTTAGATAAAATACAAGTAGCTTATAGTACTGATATAACCGAAAACTTTGATGGCGCAATAACTAAGTTTAATCGCTTACACGAGTTAGTAAGTGCTCCAGGCTATCATTACACTGCACATAACTTCTTACAGAAGTATCGTACTAGTGAAAAAGCTATACCTGGTTTTAACTTGTTAATACTAGATATAGATGGTGAGTGCAGCCTAGACTCAGCTAGAGAACTTCTTAGTGACTATAAAACTTTATTTGCCACTACTAAGCGACATACAGCTGAACAAAACAGATTTAGAATTATATTTCCAATGTCTCATTACTTAAAACTTAAGCCAAGAGACTATTCTAAATTTATGGAGAATGTCTTTAATTGGTTACCTTTTGAGTGTGACACAGCTACAAAAGACATTGCCAGAAAATGGATGTCACATGAAGGACCTTACTACTACAATGATGGTGAACTTATAGATGCCACTTTATTTATTCCTCAAACTAAAAAAGCTATAGAACAAGAACAAAAGATTCTTGATGCTAAAGGCATGAGCAATATGGAAAGATGGTTTTCTAGTCGCATTGAAGTAGGTAATAGAGCAACTATGCTTATTAGATACGGCTTTATGCTGATGGATAACGGCTACCCAGTAGACGCTATTAGTAACAAACTTATAACTTTTAATGAACAAATGACTGACCCAATAAGTCAAGAAGAAATTCATACAAAGATTATGAGATCAATTGATAAAAAAATACTTCAAAAGGAGAGTAAATAATGAACAATAATTTAGTACTGTTATGTGGCAAGTCTGCTACAGGTAAATCCGCAAGTTTACAAATGTTAAAAAACCCAGAAGGGGTTATGTATTTAAATTGTGAAAACAATAAAAAGTTACCATTTAAATCTAAGTTTAAAGAATTTACTATTACTGACCCAACTGATGTCCCAGATGCAATCGACTCAGTTAAAGGTGATAAAAAAATTCATACTATTGTTATTGATAGTTTAACTTACCTTATGGACATGTATGAAAGCACTAAAGTGCTTACTTCAACTAATACAATGAAAGCTTGGGGTTCATACGCACAGTTTATGAAAAATATGATGTCTCAAAATGTAGGTAACTCAGATAAGAATATTATTTTTATTGCCCACACTTCAGATATTTTTAATGAATCTGAAATGGTTAACGAAACAATGGTTAAAGTTAAAGGTTCTCTTATGAATACTGGCATAGAAAGCTATTTTAGTACTGTTATTGCTTCTAAAAAAGTAGGAAATAAACGCTTAGAAGATTATAAATCACCTTTATTAACTTATAATGAAGAAGAAACAGAATTAGAGTTTAAATATGTTTTCCAAACTAGATTAACTAAAGATACTGTTAATGAACGTATTAGAAGCCCTATGCGTATGTGGACTACACAAGAAACTTATATTGACAATAATTTACAAAGCATTTTAGACAGACTACACGAGTACTACGATGACTAAGAAATTTTCAGACATGGATCTAATGCGATTTGTTGATGGTGAATTAGAAAACAAAGAACTATCAATGGATATCATGAGAGATTTACTTTTAGGTGATGAAGATTTAAAAGCACGTTTACGTGTATTTGCTGAAACGAAAGAAGTATTGACTAAAAAAGGAAATACTATGTTGTTAAATTTACTTAATTAGGAGATATTATGAATGCTTTTAAATTACTAATTAATACGCTAAACTTTTTAATGTTTGGTGTAATAACTGTCAGTGTTGTTTATATAGCCCTATGGTTTGAACAATACGAACAATATATTTTATAGGAGAAAAAAATGACTTTAAAAGTCTTAAAACTTAGAGATCTGATAGAACACCCTAGTGGTGTGCCAGATAATTCTAAAAAACCTGATACTAATAAAATATATAAATTAGTTAACGTTATAGATGCAGCTGGAAGAACAATAGGATTTCCAGATGAACTTGAAGTAGTTGTTGAAGTAACAGAGATAAGTTCATGACAAATATTTCTATAATCCCTAAACAAGGTCAATATCAACTTAGAAAAGAAACATTTTTTAATTGGTACTTTAAAAACAAAACAACGGAACAAATTGCAGGCTTTATATCACCATACTTTATGAGCATAGTTCACAAAGATGTTAGATTTGGTCTTAAAGATTTATTAAAAGACTCTAAAACTGTTCCTTCATATTTACTTGAAGACTATCCAACTGATACTAAAGCTAATGTTGAAATAGATGTTCAGTTTATTAAATTAATTTAGGAGAATCTATATGAGATTATTAAAAAATTATCAAATAATGTGGCGTAAAAAAGAGTTGGTACAAAGAAAAATTAACGACTCATTACAAGGTTATAATTTATCAGATACTGCTAAAGATATTTATATTTTTGCAGCAGCAATGCATAGTACATGTATTACTAATATAAGACATCACAACTATTTTCAAGATAAGTCAATATCAACAATTAAGCGTGCTGTTGGAGAGTTAAAAGAACATAAATTGCTTATAGAACGGCATGAAAGCTTTATATCAGAAGATCAACGTGTTACTTGGTTAAGTATTAATGAAAGGAGTTAATATGTACATTGCAAAAGATGAAGGTCAAACTAGTAAACATTATAAAGATTCAAAAAAAGACCGTCAGAATCGTATGACCAATACTATTAAAAAAGCTTTAAACATTAATGAAACTTTTTGGAAGCCTTTTAACAAAGCTTTAAAACAGGAGAAATAATATGGAACTGTCTTTAACACTTGATTTAAATGTAGTTAGAACAGAAATGAAACCCGTATTTACAGATAAATACAAAAGTGATTGGGTAGATCAAAATAATCCTACTGACACAGAATTGAATAATTCTATTAAAGCTGAAGTCAATATTGGTTTAGATTATTTAAAATTATCTTTTGAAATAACTACAGATTAGTATGGAAGTTGAATTTAACATAATACCTACTCCTGCTAGTAGACCTAGAGTTACTCGTTGGTCAACATATTACGGTAAGAAGTATTCAAAGTTTAAGCAAGACATGCTTGACTTAACAGAAGACATTAAAGTTACGCCTATTACAGGCAACATATATGCCCAATTAGTCTTTAATATTCCAATACCTAAGTCTTGGACTAAGAAAGACAAAGAACTTAAAAATGGAGCATATTGTGACAATAATGCAGACATTGATAATTACTGTAAAGCTATATTAGATTCTTTAAACGGTATCTACTATGAGGACGACAGACAAATAGTAATGCTTAAAGCAACAATGTTTTGGTCCAATACTGCAAGCATAACTTGTAATTTTAGTAAATTAGATAAACGTAGGTTAGGTGCTACACCTCCTATGAGCCCCTTTGGAGAATAGTAATGCCATTAACAAAAGAACAATTGTGTGAAGCTTTAGCTTTAGATTACGCAGATAGAGCAAGTAAAAGAGGAGCTAATTATGAAGATTCGTATGACCAGTATATCTTTAGATGTAACAAAAGAACTTTAGAAGACTTACGCCATCAACATAAAGTCCAAAATTTAAAATAAAACTCTGTACAATAAATGTAGATTATTGTTAAGGAGACTATTATGGCAAGAGCAGCAAGAAAAAATACAATTATGGGTAATTCCCAAAAAAATATGAATAGCGAATTTCCTGAAACTAAAATAGGACCAGGTCCAGGATTCGATAAATCAGATATAAAAAGAAAAAATCAAAAAACAGCAGCTGAAAGAGGTTCTCGTCCTGTTCAAGAAAGAGACACTGGGCCTGGAGGTATGACAGCAACTGGTTCAAAGAAAAGACTTGGTAGAGCTGTAGCAAAAAACCAAAAGAAATTTGGTACACGAGTAGGTACTGGTAGTGTTTCTGCAAGAAAACCTTCTGGAAGAAAATAATACACTAGTCTCCCTGAAAGTGTATTTTGGTTTTGGTTAATCTTTTCTGAGTTTACACGGATTGGCTTGGACTTCAGTTAACCAAATTTATGAAACGGTACGGCTACTATCGTATACACAAGTAGCTTTCTAATCTAGTTTTTAAACGCTGGAACACTCATAATATTATTAGCACCGTAGTGCTGGTACTATATTTAGTCGCTTACAACTTAATTGAGTGTTCCAACTTTTACAAATGGAGAACGCTAATCCGTGAGGTTAGCAAGGCTACAGCCTGAGTACGCTAAATAGTCTATATAAAAAGTGCTTCTATATTCTAACAGTGCTCCGCACTGTGTTTAAACAACTAACAATTTATTGAGGGTGTTACTGCCTTTATAAATTTCTATTCTCAGTAACAAAATTTAAAGGAGATTTTTATTATGGGCAAATTTAGTATGCACGATGATATAAAATTAAAAGAAACTTCCCTAGGTGGAGGCTCATATCTATGGGACTCTGGAGTATATGCTACAATAGTAGATATGGCATACTTTGATCAATCTAAAGGCGGAGCACATTCTTTGAATGTAACTTTGCTAAATGAAGATGGTAAAAAGTTAAAGCAAACTTTTTGGTTTACTAACCGCAAGGAAGAAGTTCATTATGTTAACCAAAAAGGTAAGAAAGATTACTTACCAGGCTACAACTTAGCTAACAACCTATCTTTAATTATTACAAGTGATGATATCAATGAAGCATTTGATAAAAGTGAAAAGAAGATGGTTAACGTTTATGACTTTAATGTAAGAAAAGAAGTTCCTACAGAGAAGAGCGTTGCTACTTCTTTATTAGGTAAACAAGTTAAAGTTGCAGTTCTTAAGCAAGTAGTTAACAAGCGTGTTAACGATGGCAGTGGTACTTATGTAGACTCTGCTGAAACTAGAGATGAAAATGAAATCAAGGAATTCTATTTCCATGATACTGATTTGACTGTAGTTGAAAAAGCTAAAGAGGCTAAGGAAGCATTAATGATGCCTAAATGGTCTGACCGCAATACAGGTATAACTCTTAACAAAGTTAAAGCTGTTACAGGCGCAGCAGCTTCAGGTGATAAGCCTGCAGGCAAGAAACTGTTTAACTAGGAGATACTATGATTATTAAATTAAACGACAACGATATTCATGGTGCTATTAGAAGTCTTCTAAGAGAACGTAGCATAATCGACAATAACACTGAGATTGAAACTACTATCACTGTTGGTAGAGGTAAAAATTCAGGTGTTACTGCCGAAGTTGTTATCTTAGAAACAAATCTTGAAAGTAATTTGCTTAAGCTAAAAACTAGCGATGCAGTAGTTAAACCTACTAGTGCATTATTTACTGATGATGAAGTTTCCAAAGAATCTTAAACTTATAGCCGGTACAACAGGATTTACTGTGTTAATTATAGCCATTCTAGCTTTGTCTGTAGTGGCTATACCTATACTAGCAATCATATTTATTATGTTTGTAGTATATTTTATTGTCCGGCTTATGTTGTACGATGTAGACGAAGATAAGAAAGATAATGGTAATCCTTTTACTTAAGTAAGTCCTAAACTTTCACCACTTAGTATTTCCAATCCAGGAAGAATAAGTACTTCTTCTAATACTTTAAGTGGTCCACCTGAAGTAGGGAAGAAATTACCTGCTAATATACTTGATTCCATAATTGATTCAAAATCAAATCCTAACATAGTATTACCTACATATAACATTCCAATATTTAAAGGCTTTTCTTTTGCTATATTAAACGTAGCTCTTTGAATTCTTAACCAATATTTAATAAAGAATAACAATCCTATATCATTTCCATATTGTAAATATCTATTAAGCGGTTGATCATAATTTACAAACGTTTCAACCATTTGTTTATATGCTTTATTTTCATCCATGTTTTTAACTTCTATAGCATGGCTGTACATTGCGTATCTAGCAATAAAATCACTTGATTGTGTAAGATGCATCATGGTCTTAAATAACGCAGTTTCTTCGCCAATGTAAGCTTGATTGGCTACTTTAACAACATTCCCTTTAAACATATTATCAAACTTTTTACCTACTTTAGTATTCCTAAGAGTACTCATACTCTGATGTCTATAAGTAAAGTCGTTTTTATTAATATCTTCTGTAATAGAAGTAAATAAACCCATGTCCATAAGTTTAGCAACTTTATTATTATTTAAGCTTTCTTTTAAAACTTCTTGTTGGTTTTGTATAGCAACATCATTTCTTAATGCTGGGTTACCTACTTGTTTTAATTCTAGCAATTGAAGTTTTTTATGTTCTTTTTGATAACGTTCAAGTTCTTTAAAACCTTCTCTCCACTTTTTAACTAAATAAGTAGGAGGAATGCCATATAGTACTGAAGTAGTAAAATTACTTAATATGTTAAATGCTAATACTGCAGGAATCTTTATTACAATGTTTACTTTAGATAACGCTACTAATTCAAACATTAATTTTTCTGTTATTTTTGCGTATTTCTGCACTTTTTTATTATTTCTAATTAATGGTGCATTACCAATACTTGGCATTTTATAACCAAAAACTGTATCTAACAATTTTCTTTCTACATAAAAAGCTGGGCTTCCTTTTTTCTTTTTGTTTTCTGTAGCTAAATCTAATATGTAATTACGAGTATCTAAAGGCAATACATTAAAGTATTCATCTCTGTTTTCACCTTCTAAAATGTTTACATATTTTTGAGGTTCTTTACTGTAGTTAAGTGTAGTGTGTGCATCTAACAAATCAATTGCTTCTCTATTAATTTTTTCTGATGATGCTTTATCTAATGAATGGCTATACATAGTTGGCAAAACTTGGTCAAAAGCAAGCTCTTGTTCTAGTAATCTTTCTACTAATCCGTGATTCATATGTATTGTGTAATCAACAATTTTTCCTTTTTCATTAACAATAGGCATCATTGTGTGATTTTTATCTAACGTGTTTTGTTTTTCTGTTTGGGTCTGTGTAAATCTTTTAATTAATAAATTAATTTGACCCTCTGTTTCAGGATTTCTACTTAAAATTTCTTTTAATGAGCTTCCTGCGTGATGTAAAGACGTTACAGAAGCTATACCTTTAGTTCGCATAGCATCAGGTAAATTGTAATTAACATATATTCCGTAATTACTATCACCTACACCTGTTACTGACTCAAAACCTGACACTAATTTGTAATCAGCGTCTTCCATACGTTTTTTTGTAACTGCGTCCATTGATTCAAATTCTATTTGAATAGTTGGGTTTGTAATTTTTGCTATATAACCTTTAGTCATCAATACTGGATTATCATTAAAGTTTTCTTTACGACTGTTTTCTTTAAATGATATGTGATGATAAATTAAATTAGTAATTCCATTAGCATCTTTATTACCTTTAAACTCTCTGTTTATTACAGTTCTAACTTCTTTTTTACTATAAGGTTCTACATGTTTTTGTAAAGATAATAACGTTACATATACGTCTATTTCTTCAACAGTTGCTTTACTATTAGTAGTGTTTTTTTGATGAATTAAGTGTGCATTTTTAAACTGATTATTATTAAATTGATTACCTAACATCATAAATTCAGCTAAACTTTCTGTTTGTGCAGCGTAATGTTTATTATTAGTAATATCTAATATTCCAGCGTATTTATCTACTTGCTCTTGTAAAAATGCATCATCATTTAATAATTTAATAGCATCTTCCATGTTGTAAGCACCTGTTGCTTCTAATATTGAAAAATCTGCTTTTAACAACACTCTAGTTAATGCTTGCTTTTCATTAGCAGTTACTGAATCTAAATCTATAAATTCATTTAACAAAGATTCTCCAGTTAACTGTTTATATTGCCTACGAGCTACATCTACTTCTTTTTGTGATTTGTATAGTAACCTAATAAAATCTTCGTTAATTCCACCAAATGCATCTGCTTTTAAAGAAGCCATATTTTGTTTTAATCCTGGCTTAAAGTTTTTAAAAGCCGCATCTAAGTATCTTTGTACTTTAGGATTATTATTAATAAATGTGCCGTAACTTGATGTCATCAATACTGCTAACTTACTGTCATAAAGTACATTAGCAAAAAAGTTATTAATTTTTCCGTCTTTTGTTAGCTTATCAACACCTTTAATATATTGATCTGATGTAAATTTAACACCATCTGTTACTGTTTTTTTAAGGAAATTAGATGCTACTTCATTTGCTTTGTCATAATCTCTAGCTAGGTTTTGACGTTGTAATATGTTTCTAACTGTCCCTGCTTGAGAATGACTAACATTGACTAACTCTTTAGTTAGTTGAAAGATTTTCATGTCTAATGTTCCAGAAACAGGTTTTTTCTGAATTAGGTTTGTTAATCTATTTACTAGTTCAGTAAACAAATCAATTATTTTTTCTATTACATTTGCATCACTTTCTTTATTCCATAAAGGAACAACCTTTGCTGGCATAGTACTTAGTTGTCTTACTAAATGCTTGTTCGTTAATGCATAAGCTAAAAACTCATCTAATACATACTTAGGAGGCTTTGTTGGCCCAAACAAGTAGTTGTATTGTTCTTTAGCCGCTTGTATTTCTGTAGCAGCATCTGTTAATGTAATTATCTTGCCATCAACATCTTTATGTAAGAATATCTCATAAGGACGATCCATCTTACGTAATTCTTTTTTCACAGAATTTCTAATGTCTGCAATATTATTTCTAAAAGTAGAATCTTTAGCTAACGCACTATTTGTTAATATGTGAATTATTTCGTGTAAATATGCTTCTTGTGCTGTTTGTTCAGAAAAACTATTAGGTTTTTTATTGTTTAATACAATGCTTACATTTTTGTCTGTTAGATTTACAGCACCAAATGCTTTAACATCTGCACTAAACAGCTCAACTGACACATTATCTAAGGCATTGCCTGTCGGAAGAATAATCTCGTTTAAAACACGCTGTAAGTGGCTTTGTTGAGCAGCTTGTTCTTGGCTATTAGGATAAAAAGTTTTAAAGTGATTACCAAGCTTATTAAATATATTTTGAGCAGTGTTTGTAAGAGAGTCTGTATCCCACAAAGACTTCATTTCAATATCTAAATCATTATCTAATGAATACAACTCTTCACTATCACGTGGAGAGCTTTCTTCATTATTTTCTAAATTCTTTAATATTTCAATATTTTCTGATAAATCTTTACCTTCAGTACCAAATGCTAAATCACCTGTGCCTACTAACACAAGACGTTCACTAGGTCTTGAAGTAGCTACATACAATGATTGTAATTTAGTTAACCAATCTGGTGAACTTTGATTACCCATAATGTTTTCATAATCAACATATACAGTTTTATAAGTACTACCTTGCGATTTATGAGTATTAAGTAAATAACCTGCAGAAACTTCGGATGTAGTTACTTCGTCTATTACTTTCTTTTCCATGTTATAACGATTTTGATTTTCTGATTGTTGTTTACGTATAGCATCTTTAGTACGTTGTCCATCATCAAAAACTAAATTGTATTCTAAATCTTCATCAGTTTTAACTCTTAGTATTCTTACAGGTATATTAGAAAAAGCTTTACCAAAATTTCCTGTTGTTTCTACAGTAACTTCTGTATTTCTTAACTCTTGCGTTACTGTAACTTCATCACCATTATTTAAATCTACTGAACGCATTGCTTTGTTATCTTTCATAGCAGCAACGCTCTCACCCATAACAATCCGTTCACCTTCTATAAAAGGTAACGCATTTAAATCACCTGAATTTTCAATGTTAGGAAATAGTTTTTCACGTATCCGTGAACGTATTGAAATTGTTCTTGCTTTAGATTCTTTATTAAAATGAATATATTTAACATTAGCAGGGTCTTTACTATATTCTTCAACAAATTTATCAAGTGTTGCGTCTGTTAAACCACCTTTAAGAGTACCCTCCATATAATGTACACCATCTTGTTTACTATTTTCTGGAACTTTAGGTAATATAAAACCTGTGTCTTTTTTTGAACCGTTGTAAAGTCTTGGGTTTTTAAAAAGCCATTCAATTGTATTTGCAATAATATCTGTAACACCAAGAATAGGTGATTCTTTGCCTTGACGCATACGTTCTGTCAATTTAACATAATTGTCTACATTAATACCTAAATCAGTTTTATTATTAAAACCCATTACATTATCAAATACTGCAGATAACCCAATATTTCCTTTATTATCTTCAATAGGAGGTAATTGCACATTATCTCCCATAAAAATAACTCTAATGTTCATATCATTAGATATTTTAGATATTTCAACAAGGAATTCTTCAGTAACCATAGATACTTCATCTATTACTATTAGATTAATTCCTTGTTTTTCTAAAGCTTTCATAGAAGCTTCAAATTTATCTAAATCTTTTTCAAAAGACCATTCTTGTGTTTTTGCATTGTATTGTTTTGTTTGTCCTAATAAACTAGCAAGTGTTGTGTACTGGTCTTCTCTATAACTAGTAGCTTTTGCTATTACATTTTTAGATTTATGAGTAGGTAAAGCAAACAAGACTTTATCTTTATTAACTTTTAACTCATTTAATGCTTTTTCAACAATTGTAGTTTTACCTGTACCACCTCTACCAGCTAATACAAACATTTTGTCAGCGGACTTCCACCATTCTTTCATTTTATTAATTACAGTAGTTTGACCTGCATTAGTAAATACATCATTACCTGTGCTATCTTGAAATAGTACATATGGATCACCCACAGTAGCTACTTCTTTTTCAATAGGTCCTACTTCTCTTAACTGGCTTCTTGGTATATGTCTAAAAGTCATACTAATACGTTCACCAGTTGCTTTTCCAACTGAATGTTTATTCTCACGTTGAAATACACCGTCAGGCATTACATATAAATCACCATCTTCTACAGTAAACACCTCATCTTCTTGTGTATTGTCATTACGAGATATTGTAATTTCTGCTGATGACCCTAAACTAATTGTAGCTACAGAGCCTATAGTATCATTATCTCTTATATAAATAAACTCATCATCTGCATGTTTACCAATTCCTTTACCTTTAGGAAATACATTCATTAAAGCGCTATTGTAATAACCGTCTGGATGTCCTAATCGTTTTTCTAATTTTCTAGCAATATTAGCAAAACCTGGAGACATTTCTTGAGCTTCATGTTTGATACCTGAATACTCATAATCTATTGGGCCATACCAAGTAGCTATCCAACCAAAACGTTTAGATGATTTTTCATCACGTTTTATAGCTTTTTTAACATCTTCAAAATTTAATTTTGTAAATAAGCTTTTTGTTTGAGTAACTCCAGATGCAGTAGTAGTCGTTTCCTGTACTTGCTCAACTTCGTTAGTAGTAGCATTTTTCGGATCTACCTGGCTCTCTGCTAATACATCTGCATGACTTGTATAACCACCTTTAAAATATATTAATTGTTTATTATCAAAAAATCCTTTTTCAATTTGTTTAAGAATAAAATTTCTGCGATTAGGTGCTATATCTTGATGTGCAGTGCCTTCTAACCAATCTCTGTAATTATTAACTGCTGTTTCGATATCTTTAACTTTTATAGTTCCAGCTAAATCTCTGGCTGACCATGGGTTGCCAAAATTTTGATTAACTTTTATATGTGGAAGATTATCTCCGTCATTAGGACGCATTACATATACTGAGCTATCAGGGTTATTTCTAGCATATTGTTTAGCTGCTGCAGTTCCCTCTACTATTATGACTTTAGTATTAGCATTTTCCGGATCTACCTGGCTCTCTGCTACTTCTTCTTGTGGTTCAATAACTGCATCAGTTTGTACATCTATATTTGCACCACCTTTAATACTTTCTATAGTTTCTAAGCCATTTTTAATTAGTTCTAATGACTCAGCCATATACATTTGACTAATAGTTGCATTTTTTAACCAACTATCTTCTATAAGTTTTCCGTCTTTATCTTTTGTTCCATAAACTTTGTTAAGCAATGTTTTCATTAACTTAATTCTTTTAAGCTCTTTTTCAAACTTTTTTTCAAGTTGTTTAAAACTTAAAGCATCATATTCTGCTTGTAGAATAGCTATTGCTGATTTATCTGACATTTTAGCCATTGCATCAAGTAATGCTTGTGCTTGGAAAGAAGGTTTGTAAATTACATTACCTTCTTTATCTTTTTTACCTTCTCTATAAATTTTCTCAATTTCTATAATATCACCAGGTTTAATTGCATTTTTAACGTCAGTTAAACGTTTAAGCGCATTTCCTAAAACGCTATGATTAAGTCCAGTATTTCTAAATCCTTCGTTATAAGTAGTTTTATCGCTGTATGCATTTTCAATGTCAGACATTGCTGCATCAAAAATATTTAACACATTAGGATTTTTAAGAATTAATTTTCCTATTAATACTGAATCAACATTTTGAATACTGTTACTGTAAATACTTACACTTGGAGTAACATATTGACGAGCGTTAGCATGGGAGTCTAATGAATAAGTATCAGACATTACAACGTCACCTTTACTATCTCTAACAACTTTAAACTTAAATCCATTTTTACGTATTTTTGGAAACACTTTTCTTGGTACAGGTACTACTACTCTGCCTAAATCTTGATTTCCTTCAATTTGAGCAGTTTTAATAACTTGTAATGGTGAATTAGAGCCTGACCATTCACCATAAATCATTGGCATGTATTTTAAAGCTAGTGGTCTTGCTATCGCTTCTTCAACCTCTAAAGGTACTAATTTTGATGGAGAGTTTATATACGCGTTTGTTTTTTTATAAGCTTCTATTCCTTGATCAAAATAAAACATAAACGTAACATATTGTCTTTCTCCACTCTGAATAATAGCGTCTCTTGCTTCTTGAAGTGGTTTAGTAAATTGATTTAATGCTGTAGTTATTGCAGGAGTAAATATTGCTTGATAAGCTTTTTCTACATTTTTTATTTCGCTATCTTTAAAAACTTTTTCTTTTAATTTACCTTTTTTAAGTAATACAGTTAATCCTTTAACTTTTTTTTCTTTTGTAATTTCGTATGAACCAGGAATAAAAGTATTTAAAGCTTTTGCATAAATAGTAAATTCATCTAATATTGCTTTCTTTTCTCTAGTAGTTTTAGCATTATCAAACTCTACTTGGAACTCTGCTAACTTATTATTTATTGTAGGAATAGCATCAGCAGCTAATGCTGTAATAATTCTTGTTATTTCAGCTCCATAACCACTAATCATTAGTGGGTTTTTAGCTAAGTTCCTACCAAATTTAGTTATTTCTTTTTTTAGTTCAGTTTCCCAAATTTCACCATGTACTAAATCTAATGCAGCAATTTGTTCTTTTGTTATTTTTTTAACAAAATCTTTTTTCTCATCGTTAATTGTATTTAAAGCATCTGGTTTAACTAAAGTTTCTTTAATAAAATTAGCTAAACTTTGGTAAACATCTAAGTTACCTTCTCTAATGAACTTCTCCATTGTCATACCAGGTTCAACCATTACACCAAGGCGTGCTAATGATTCAACAAGTGAAGCTACTATTTCTGCATCAGTACCGTTTGTTAATATGTCCTCAGGTACTCCTAAAAACTGTAATTGAGCAATAGCGAACCCATTAGTAATACCATCGGATTCAATGCCTAATGAGCCAGATTTAAAGGATTTAGTTGGGTGGTAATTAGTTAAAGAAGCTATAGCTTCTATTACATGCATAGAAGGATCTACTTTAATATTTTTATTATCTAAAAATTTATTTAATAATTTATTATATTCAACAGAGTCTAAATTACCTGCTTTAATATAGTTAACTAGTTCTTCAGATTCAACAAACAGTTTATCAAATTCAAGTAATGAATCTTGTAAAGTATGTTTATCTATACTATATCCAAATGCTTGAGCAATAGCTAACTGATACACTGCACGTTTAAGTTCTGTATCAACAGTAACATCAGAACCTTTAGGCATAAATAATGCTCTATGTGGCTTACTACGTTGACCATTAATGCCATTACTTTGTATATTAATTCTATTTTGTTTTTGAGCTGAGTATTTAAACCAAAAAGGTTTACCGTCATATTCATCAATTAACTTAATATCTTTAAACTTATCTTCATTAGCTGTTTTAAATCCAGGACGCTCAGTAACATGTTTACTTTCTAAATCTACAATTCCTACAACTTTTTCTCTAGTTGATTCATCAGTTATTCCCCACAATTCTAAAGCTTTTGTTTTTCCTAACCATGGAACTTTTTGTAATGCTTCTATTACATTTCTAGTTTTTTTAGGTATTTCTATAAAACTACCTCTTACAAACTTTTGAATAGCCTCACGTGGTTTAGCTAAAGGCCCTGAAAGTTCTGAATCAGTGCCATTAATATTAGCAATAGTTTTTTTATTGTTTTTAATACTTTCAAACAATTTTTCTAAACCAAAAGGCACATTTCGTTCTTGTAGATAAGGAAACTTAATTGTTTTCATTACCCTAGTAGGCATTCCTTTTCCATAATCACCTTCTTTTAAATCTTTACTTGGTGTTCCGTCAAAAGTTTCATGATAATAAGTGGCATAAACTATTTCAATTAATCCATCTAACTTATTAGTTTTTTTGTCATTTGCATGTACAGAAGTCGAAACAGCTAACGCTGTTGCGCCTAAAGCTATTTTTAATTGTTCAGCAATAAGTTCACTAGGTAGAAGACCACTACCATTTTTTTCAACGTATTCGTTAATATTATCAAGTACTTCTTTAAGACTATCACCTTTTAATTGACTACTATCTACTTTAAGATTTAAACTATTAAAAGCATCACTTCCTATTTCAGTAGCTGCATCTTTAAATAATACACCTATATTACCAAAATCCATTAACTCTTGGCGACTAAGGTCAGCTTGCATATCGTTATAAAGTAACAAACCAATTTCTTGTTCACTTGTTACTTCAGTATTGTAATTGTTAATACTTATATACTCTAACGTAGATAACATCATTGCAAAGATTATTTCATCAGGAAGTGTTTTAACACCATCAATTTCTACATATAGTAACTGTAAAAATTCTTGACTGTGAAATGCTGTACTAGAATCACCTTTTTTTGTCTTAACTTTTCTATTATATTCTTCAAAACTAGTTTTAAATTCTATAAAGTATTTATTTAAATAAGTAATAAATTCTTTGTCTTCAAAATTTTCTCCTAAATAATCTTGAAGTAAAGTATCAATCCCTGGACTCCATGAATCGTACTTAGAATAGAATGATTTTCTTTCAGGTTGGGCAATTTTAAATATGTCACTACCTTTAAGTTTTGTTCTATACAACTTTAAAAATCCGTTTACTAAACCACCATATTTGTTTAGAAAATGTTTAACTTTAGAATTAGTATTACTAGCAGCCGTTGCAGACTGTTCAGTGCTATCTTCAGGTTTACTTTTTTGTTTAGCTGCTTCTTTTTTAGTTTTTTCTTTAACTTCAGCTATTAATTCACGAGCTTTATTCTGCTCTGCTTCAATTTTTGCTTGTAAAGTTAGCCATTCTTCAAATCTAGTTTTATTTTCAAAATCTTGTTCAGTCCCACGTTTACCTGTTCTTGCTAAAAAATAAGGTTTAGTAGCTGAAATAGAAACTTCCATAAATGAAATAACACCTTTAGTAGCTGTAGTGTTTAATATCATTACACCAGCACCTAGCTTAACTAGATTATTTTGAAATTTCCACATAAACTCTGGAAGAATAAATTTATCTGGATTACTGTAATCTATTGTTTCTTCTTCAGTAGTTTCAGGTTTAGATACTTCTTCTTTAGGTTTAGCTGTCTCTGGTTTTACATTTTCAGTTTTAATATCATCTAAATCAGTAGTGTTATTTGTTGGTTTAGCTTTCTTAACTTCTTTAACACTCTTATCAAGAGCTTCTCTATTTTTTTGTCTTTTAGTTACACTCTCATTAGAATTAATTTGTTTTACTAAATTTAAAATTGCTTCACCAAACGCAATTTCTTCTTTAATTGATTGCATCAAATTAATTGAGCCTTTGTTTACAAAGAAGTAGTTATCCTTATCTTCAACTTGTTTGCCATCTTTTTCAATAGTAGGCATAACTTCAAGTATTGGATCACCATAGTTTTCTTTGCTAATCCAAACATTTGATAAATTTTTATCTTTTAAAAGTTTTTGAGCGTCTTCAAACCTGCTTAACTTACTTTTTAATTTACCAAGAAAATAGTTTATTCTTTTTATTACTGGCTTGTTTGCTTGAGCAAGCTTTAAAAACAACATAAAGCCTTTAAACTGTACTTCTCCTAATAGAACATCATTTCTAACATCATTGATGTCTTTAGCATTATCATCAACTTCTTTCTTAGCTTTATATACTTCAATGTGTGCGTCAAGTAAGGCTTGTTCTGTTTTAGACAAGTTGTCTATTTTCTTAAGCTCATCAATTTGTTTTTGATTTAGAGGATTTAAAGAATATAAAATATCTTTTTTAGAGTCTTCAACAGTTGTACTTTCTTGTTCTAAAACAGCATCAACAGCACTTTCAACACCAGCTATTTTTTTATTAATATCTTCTAAAGTTTTTTGTAAAGCTTTTCTTTCTGCTTTATCTGTAACTGTTTTTAACTGTTCTTCAATTTTAGCTTTAACTCTTTTTGCTTTATTATAAATTTTTGTAAAACTATTAATAGCATCAGCACGTTCTTTATCTGTTGATTTTTTATTGTTAAGAGTTTTTATTGTTTTTGCACTAATTGTTTCAAGAGAGCCATCGTTTGCTTCATTTACAACTTCTTGGAAATCTTCAGCTACACTTCTGTCTTCTCTAAGATTAGATTTTTTATTCTTAAACTCAAAACTAGCTAAAGCTTTATCAATATTTGCAAATAGAGTTTTATCTAATTGAGCTATCTTAGTTCCTTCTTTATCTTTAGAAGCTTTATCAATCTTTACTCCTAATTGATTTCTAAGCCTTGTAAGGTTTTTAATTTTAGCTTTAGATAGATTTGGATCTTTAAGCTGTTCATTAATACTATTTATTTTTTCAATATCAGTATTAACAGCTTTTGTAATAATAGCTACACCTTTCTTGTCATAGCGTGTTTGTTTAGCATTTAGTACACTTATAGCAGCATCTCTTTGTTGCTCAATTGCTGCAAGTTTAGCTTTATCTGTTACTCCTGCAGATTGTCTTGCAGCTCTTTGTCTAATAACTTGTTCTTTAGCTTGTCTACTAGTTGTAGCATTACCTGTATTTAAGTTGTTTAAAGCCCCTTCTATTGCTTTTCTAGCTGTTATTACTTCAGCATTGCGTTCACCCTTGGGTAATGACTTTTGAGTAACCTCAAGCTGATTTAAGGCTAATGCAAGATAAGATGCTTTTTGTGCGTCTGTTTCAAAGTTTTTATATGACTCATTTAAGTTAAGTCCTAAACTTTCTGCACTATTTTCAATAGTATTAATATTGTTTGCTACATTTTCTACACTTTGTATATCTGGGTCACCTACAGATTCTTCATTTACAGCTGTTGCTTCTTGTTGTTTCAACTCGTTTACTGCTTGTTGTGTAGCTCCTTGGTCGCCTCTAAGTCTATTACCTGTTTCAGATATTAAACTTGCACCACCACTTAATGTAGAACCTGGTACTAAACCTGCTACAAATGAGTTTAATAATCCTGACTTAAACTCTGCACTACCAAAATCAGGTAAATGTCCTTTTTTAATTAAATCTTGAGTAATTTCTTCTACAACAAACTGTAATGTTTCAGTAATACCTTCTTGAGCACCACCGGTTAACATACCTTTACCTATAGCTTTAAAATTATCACTTAGGTTATTTCTAAGAACACTCCTATCTGTAGCTTTACTAACTTTAGCCCTACTTAAGCCAAACTTTTTCATTAACTTAAGTGGATAAAATGCTTCTAAAGCTCCTGCAATAGTACCACCTGCTAATGATCCGCCTATTGCTTTCCAGTCTCTATTACCTTCTACTGCTACATCACCATAGATACTACCTGTTTCCATACCCATAGCAGCACCATAAGCACCTACTCCTCTACCTATTCCTTGTGCTTTAGTTATTAACTTAGCTGCATCGTCACTTAAACCTTTACCTACAAGTTTCTTAACGCCTCCTTTAACTGCTTGTTTAGCTATTAATCCACCAACTCCACCTGTACCTATCATTAAAGCAATAGATGGCATAGCTTCACCAATTAATGCTCCTAATTTAGATAATGCTGCAGTAGGGTTAGACCAGTCTACGTCTTCAACACGTGGTAAGTTAGCTCCGTTAGCTTGAGCTTCATCTAGATTACGTAAATATTGATCTAAGAACCATGTTCCTAATTCTTTATTACCTGTAGCATCAACAACAAGAGCCATAAGTCCATAACCAGTAGCTTGTAACCCATCTATACCTTGACTTAAACCTTTGCCTGCACTATCCCAAAAACCTTTGCCAACACTTTCATTAGCTCTTTCCATAGCTGAATTTAAAGATAAAACACCTTCAGAATACTTTTCTTGATTGTATTTACTATAGAACATCGCATTATTTTCACGAGTGTTCATTACTTCATTGATTATTTCACCTGTAACAGGATTACGTACAGTAATAAGAGGTCTACCAAAGTATCCTTCGCCATCCTGACGGATGTCTACAGATACACTGTCACTATTAGGGTCTTGTCCTTTATATAATGCTGCTTTAAAAGCTTCAGCTTGTTTAGCTCCAGCTTCATTAAGCATTCTTTGAGATACATAATCAGTTGGAATTCCATGTATCTTAGCGTACGCAGCACGATGCAAGTTCCACTTTTTACTACGTTTACTTCCGTCTGTAGGGTCTACACTACCAAGATAAGGTTTTAATGTACCATCAGCTTCATATTTAGCAGTTTCAAAAGTATCAAAACTAAAGCCTTTAGGATTACCATCGCCTGAACTTAATCTTCCAAGGCCATACAGGGTATCGCCATCATAGTTTTGCTCAAAACTAAATTCTTGATTTACAAAATCAGATTTTTTTTGTTCTGCTTTAAGTCCTAATTCTACTTTCTTTTGATTTACTAAATCTAATAAAGGAGAACTTTCTTTAAGTGCTTCTAACTTTTTTTCAAGAAGACTTCTTTCAGGACTATCTTCACTTAAAAACTGATCAAAATAGTTGTTTTCAATTGCCATCTATTTTCTATCATTACTAGCATTTAATATATTTTGTACTGCTTGTAAATTAGCTTGATCTTCTGAATCAAGATTTTTACCATTACTTAATCGATCAAATATTTTTTGTAAATTTTCTAAATTTAAGTTTCTATAATTTCGTGTAGCATTTGACACTTGTTGTTCATAGTTATCATCTTTAGGAACAGTACTAGTAAATCCACTAGTTCCAACACCATCACTCATTTCTCCAAATATTTGAGTAGCTAAATCAGCACTATATATGCTGTTTGACCCTAGTTTGTTACGCTTATATAAAGCTGTAAACACATCTTTTGCACCTTCATAACCTTTTTCTTCAATTAATTTAGGATTATTTTCAGTAAATACATTATAATATTTAGTTCTATCAACTTGACGAGTTGATTTCGTACCTAAATATTTATTTTGAATAACTTCCATAAGAGCTGTATTACTAGCATCTGACCCGTCTACTTGATAACTTTTACCTTCATGCGTAAAATTAAATGAATCACCACCTTCAAATATTCCTCCATCATCAAATGTAATAGTTGAGTCATTTGATAATTCATTAAACATTTCATCTGTAATACCTAAATCTTGAACTGATGTTTTAGCTAAAAAATCAGATTTTTGTTGGTTTAAATAAGTTTTATCATCATTATTCATACCAGGACCCATCCACCACTGCGTATCATCAGTTTTTCCTAATACACTATCGTAGATACCGTTTGCAAGAAAAGGGTTTTTACCAAAACCAGTACTACCTGGTCCGTATGTACCTGAACTTGTTGTAGAAGAGTTAGAACTTGTTTTTACAAGATTTTTCTCTTTTTGTAATAACATTTGATTTTCAGCTAACTTAGCAGCAGCTGCTTGGTTTACTACTGTTTCAGAAGCTAACTGGTTATTAAACATATCCATTTCTCTGTCAGGAGCACCTAATTCATAGTTAGTTTTATTAACTTGGTCTAAGTTTAAAAATGAATCATTTGCTGCACCAATCATAGCATCACGTTCTTCTTGGCTACCTGCAGCCATTAAGTCAGATATAAAGTCATTAGTTTCTGCTGATTCTCTATTATCAACATATCCTGATACTGCATCTCCTATACCTTGTCCTGCAGTTGCTAATGCTGCTGCAGATTGATTAGCAGCGCTAAGTAGTCCTGAGGGGTTAGATGGTGCTATATTCTTCCAAGTTACTGCAGCCATAATGTCTCCTAAATTTATTGTTTAACCGATTCTTTTGCCTAAATCTGTTCTACCTTGTGCTGTCTTCCAAGCATTTTGGTTATCAATTTGGTTATTAGTTGTTGTTCTTTGAGCATCAAAATTAGTATTCCACTGGTCTTGTTGAGTATCCATAGCTTGTCTAGTTAGTTTTAGGTTTTTCATAGCAGCCCATCCAGATGCTAAACTACCTAATCCAGATACTGCTGAGCCAAATGCATTCATGTTGTCTGCATTAAACCAATTACCAACTTGTTTTCCTGCTGCATCTAAGTTACCTTTCCATGCACGCCCTTCTTTATATGCTCCACCCATAGTTGGCCCATAATTATCAAATCTAGACATAGAACTTGTGTCACCAACTTTGTAAGGACTATTAGATACTTGACTTGCTGCAATTTGTAATCCACCCATATTTTCATAAGCAGCAGCTGTGTCTTCAAAAGAACCACCTTTACCACCCCCATCAGGTACAGCTCCACGAGGTAATAGCGAGTCATCAATTAATTCGCCTTTGTAATATACTAAAGCCATTTTTATCTCCGATTAGAGTTTACAGAATAAAGTTAATACTATCATACATCATAACAAATACGATGTACATAGATTTTATCATGTTGCCATCGTTATTGGTTCATATAAATTAGCATACATATTATCAACATCAAAAGTTCCATAACCTATTGTATTATAATCTTCAACAACATTTGAATAATACTGTTCTGGACTCATAGGGTTAATTGATGAAGTTACTGATACTCCAATCAAAGCTAATGCATTACCATTACTATCAATAAGCATTGATTCTTGTGCTTCACGTAAAGGTTCCATTTGCTTATCATTTAAAACTTTTTGTTTTCTGTCTTCTTCACTTAACTCTTCATTTTCTTCATATGCAATTGTTGTTAAAGTGTTACCAAGCTGATTTGCTAAATTAGATAAGAACTCAACTAAGTCCATTAATGGGCCATTAAAGAGTTCTGTTAAACTCTTACCTCCACTTATGTATATAAAAGCTACAGCTATTATTAAAGCAAGCTTAGGGTCAATTTTTATTAGTGCTTGCATTATCCCTGTCATTAGATAATGAACAAGTACTTGTTTTATAAGAAGAGTAAGAGCAGTTGCAGGAGTAATACC
>Ga0308024_1000101_pt1 | contig 35609 bp, 54 predicted proteins | sample Neamet420_FD_201295 | JGI IMG/M metagenome (GOLD analysis project Ga0308024, IMG submission 201295) | Marine microbial communities from water near the shore, Antarctic Ocean - #420 | ecosystem: Environmental > Aquatic > Marine > Unclassified | place: Southern Ocean | collected 2014-10-03
TGCTGGTATCAGTGGAGTTCTCCTGTGACTGATCGCTTTGCGGGGTATCCTCGCTGGGGCTTTGTGAGGTGCCTACACCAATGTTACCAAGTTCCCCAGGCTTGCTATTGCTAGGAGGTTGCGTGTCCAGTGCCACAGGAGGCTTCACGGTATCCAGCGAATCAATATCACGTTGCAATTGTTCTAATTCCGCCGCATCTTTCCTTCGCTGTTTCTGTGACCTGCGCTGATCCTTTACAAATTTGTTCTGCGTTGTGACCGCCTCTTCGGAAGCTAAACGATCCCTGATCCTTCTAGCTTTATTAGCTTTTTCTATACTCGAAAGAGCCTTGCCTTCCACATCAGATACTTTTTCTTCATTGACCTGGGTTTCCCTCAACAAAGTTAGCTCGTCTATCTTGCTTTCTGTATTCTCGATTCTGGTTTTTAACCGTTTGGCCTTATCCCTCTGCCCAGCCTTTTCTAAATCAGCAACACGGTTTGACTGTCCTCTTTTCCGCAAGATTTCCCTGTCAATTTCTAGTGCAGTAATATCGCTTGGGCTTGCCCCATCTTCTTTTGCCCTAACGATTTCTTTTTCTACTGTCTTAAATTCTTGCTGGATTGTTTCAATGCGTTCTGTTTTTTCATTAGACCGAGTTTCGTTTCTCGCTTCGTTCCTCGCGGCTTTTCTTTCAGCGTCATCTTTCACGGTTGTAGAAGACTCTTGCTCCGCTATGCTCTTTTCAATATTGTCTGATTTTACTTTTAACCGCTCTTGAGCTTTCTCCTCACGCCCTGATTCGCGGTCTTGCGCTTCCTCCTGGCTCTTTAATTCGCGTTGGCTAGCTTCGACATCAGTAGGTAAAGGATCAGGTGTCCCAAGGTCAGGATTTCGTGGAGACTTCTCTAGGTTTATTGTGGTATCGGCTTGGGACTCACTAACCGTCTTAAATGCAACTGTTCTAGGTTCCGGCTTTTTTTTGAATCGTTGCCTAATTTGGTCGCTACTAAAAACAATATAATGATCGCCATTTTGAATCTTGCCACCAAAACGAAGAATGATTCCATCATGCCCTTTGGCCTTCGCTTTCTTAATTATATCTAAGCCCCTATCTCTAGGGAAATGTCTATCCATAATAAGAGGATTTTTCATACTAAGAAACGCTGGCCTAATATTTAACCCCTCTTGCCCTGCGCCATTTGCCCCAAAAAAACTAGCATCTTTAGGATCGCTCGTGAAAAATACGGCCTCAAAAGATTCCCCTTCAAACAGAACCCCGCCCTCTTCTTTAAAGCTGAATCCTTCAAAGTCTTTAGTTGTTCCGTGGAAAACCTCCAGAGGTTTGCCCTCATCATCAACAACGGCTGTGCCTTGAGCGAAAGTCTCTAGCTCGTCCTCATTGTTGATTGTCTCGACACCTTCTATACGATTATCAATTTTTTCTTGTGGCGTATCCTTGATCTGTTTGTTCAAGAGCTTCCCCGCTTCCTCCGCAGGGGTAGTTCCAGAACCCAATGCCAGGGCAGTAGCCCCGCCAAGTGGCCCAGCAGTCAAGCCAGCCTCTAGCGCGCTATTTCTTATTTCGCTAGGAGTCTTAACTTCAAGGCCAGCTTCGCCTTTTAAATTTTCTTTTATTACAGAGCCAACAGCTTCTTGCGCGGTTTCCTGCAATAATTCTCCACCAGCCCCGGCCCCTACTTGTGCCGTGCGAACAACTCCTGGGGATAATTTGCCGATGATTTTGTTTTTGAACGACCCCAACAGGTTGAAGTAAGCTCCCAGGGGCGCACCAAGCAAAGCGGTAGTAATACCCACTTTTTTAGCCGCTCGTTGAGAGATTTCATCGGCTAATATAGCTCGCGCTTCTAGTTCAGCATTTTCTGGGCTAAATTCTTGTGAGATTAGTTGGGTGTAAATTTCCTTGAATCCCTGGGAGTCTTGAAGGACTTCTATAGGGGCCGCATTGATAGCATCTTCGACTTCAGCTTTAGTGAACCCAAGTTCAATAGCCCCTTCAGATGTACCGAAACCTAAAGCTCCTCCGCCCTTGGCAAGAGTTTTACTAGCCACCTTCGGGAATAATTTCGTCCCCAAATTAGTGATACCTTTCGCTAACCCAATACCGCCACCAACACTTGCCGCCAGGTTAGGGATCTGCTGTGCAACTTTTCCTGCAAATCCTTTAATAGTTGCATCGTCACTTATTTCGAAATCAAAAAACCCCTCACCTGTGTCAGCGAATAACGGCTCATCAATTTGTGCTAAATCTTTCTCAGGGAATAACCCTCTAATTTCTTCAATACGTTTTGTTGCTGAATCTTTAAGTACACCCCCAGCAGAATCTAGGCCAATAAAATCCAACGCACCACCAACACCTTTTTTAAGTTGGTTAAGCCCGATACCTAAGTTCCCCGTTAGGAAATCAGAATTACTGATTTGTCTTTCCGCTACATTACGGACAAGTTTATTAGGGTTGCCCGTTTGGGCTACAATAGATTCTTGTTGTGATGGGGGGATAGGGAGGCCGAATAATCCTTGGCTTTGTAGGCCGCTTGCCTCACTTGTAATTTGTTCTTGTGGAGATACTTGCTGGCCTACTGAAAGAGAGCCTAATAGTCTGTCAATTTCACTAAAGCCGTCTATAGCTGGAGAAGGGGCTACTGAATTGTCGGAAGGGGAAAGTCCCGCAAGCAACCCATCAATTTCGTCAAATGCGCCCATTATATGAGATCCTGAAGTGATCGAAGCAACCTATTGTATTCTTCGTCTGGAATCTTTCCTTTAGCACTCTGCACCCTCTGCAATAGTTGGGTTAGGACTTCAGGATTATTCGGGTTCCTGCCACGCATCTCATCAATCGCGTCAACAAACGACTCCTGGCTTGCTTGCTGTTCGCCTGACTGTTCGCCTGACTGTTCGCTTGGGCCTCCATCTTTCGCTAATGCCTTGTTCAATTTTCCGCCGCCAGCGTTAGCCAACCTATTAGTAAGGGCAATGGATTGCTCTGCTACAAAATTTGCTTGCTCATCTGGAGTCAGATCTAAAAAAGTCACTGTTTTTCCGTTAGGAAGAGTTTTGATAACAGGGTTCTCCCTGGTGACATTAGCCAGGATAACCCTGGCATTTTTATTTAGCTCTTTCTGTTGCCCCTCTGTACCACCCAGTAACTCTATTTCTCTATCCAGCTTATTTTTAGCCGATTCAAACTTTTTCGTTTGTGCTTTAGTCAGGTCAAGATCTGCCGCGCCTTGTTTTTCGATAAGCAATGTTTCAGCATCAGTTTGTTCCTCATCCGCTAGCCTGGAGTTGCTGAGAGAGGTAGCCGCATCTGTATCCGCGCCTATGTTTAAAACATTAGCTATTGATTCGTTCGTATCAAGTGTTTTCAGGTTGTCTACCCTACCTGCTTGTGATTTGTTTAAGCCAACACTAGACAGCGTTAAATCATCATCATTCTGCACTCGCTGGAAAGCCCTAGCATCTGGGCCACTCACACCCGCACTAACAAATTTAGCTATCTCAGGGTTGCTTTGTGTTAACGCCGCAAGACCTTCGACAAGGCTAGCCTCACCAGCCGCCGCCCTGGACTCTTTACCTAAATTAAATTTACCCGCAGAAAATCCTTCGCCCGATCTTATGGAGTTAGTTAAGTCTTGATTCCCAGCAAGAGATTCAAACAACGCCTTTCGCTCACCAATCTCATTCGTTAATTGAGTGTTCTTTAAACCCTGGTTCTGCAAACGACCACCGATTAATTGCCCTTTAAGGGTTTGGTTTGGGTCCCCACCAGCTAGAGCTTGAGCGAAATCTGCAAACTTGTTTGCCATATCCTATAACCCTGTTAAAAAGTTTTTAAAAATATCATTCTTGGCAGGGGCAATCGCATTCCCCAAGCTGTCAAAAATAGGAGCGCGAGCTACCTCTTTCCCCGTTTGGGTAAGAGGAACCTTGAAGAACTCTGGGAAAAAATTATTAAAAGCTCCAGCCCCCACTGTTTCCGCTCCTCTGTCCAAAGCGAAGTGTTGAAGAGCCGTGCCGCTACCCTGGCCAAGAGCGTTAGTCGTACCAGCTTCCACCGCCCTTTTCGCGGCTTCTGTCGCCAAGCTACTCGCGGCTTTTGTTCCAACCTCTTTCGCTCCTGCCTTAGCCGCCTCAAGAGCCGCTTGCTTTTGCGCCTCTATAGCCGCTTGTTTAGCCGCCTCTTTAGAAGCCTCTGTGATTGAGCTAACTCCAGATGCTATTCCAACAGCGGTCCCAGCCGCACTTAAAATGTCACCCAATGTAGTGTCAGCTTTTGGGGAATGAAGCACACTAGCCTGGTCAACTCCAAGTTGCCCTCTTGCCTCAGTCCGAAATTTATTTAATGAGCTACCGAGATTAGAAAATTCGCGCCCGGTTTTAACTTGCCCTCCCGCAATACCAAGAAAGTTTGATAGCGCAGTATTTTTTAGTTGATTCCTTTTTGCTTCACTTTCTATCAATGAAGCATCTTTTGTTATCTTCGCGTTGCTAGTTTTCCCTGCAACACCCAAAGATGAAGTTCCTGACTTAATTGGCTTCGTGGATTTAGTAACCCTATTGATAGCGTTAAGAGCAGTTTCGGAAGCCTTATCAGTGCGATCCTTTTCGCTCTGTGCGTTAAACTTATGTAAGTTGTCTGTCAGTTCTTTCTGAGTCTGTTTGCTGAATCTATCCTGGTTCTCGAATAACCTTTTTTGTCTCCGCTTCCGCTCACCAGCCGCAGACTTTTGAGCTTCGTTGTTTGCGACTGCCCCAGCCACCGCAAGAGCAAAAGACGCTATTAATGCACCACTCATTAGACTAACTCCTTTACGATTACTACTTTTTCAGAAATGCCAACCCCAGCTTCAATACATTGGTCATGGACTTCATCAATCCATTCTTGTTTAACAGGGCGGGGCTTACCCCAGGTTTCCTTAATCACTCCGGCAACTTCTATGCCGTCCAGGTTTACTTTCCCGATCCTTCCGGTCATAGGGCCAAAGCTCGCAAATCTACGAGCATTAATCCCGCGCAAACAGTCAAGCCTCCAGGTGTACCGAGATGATTCAATAGTTACTCCCGCCATCGAATTTTCAGGCCAATGTAAATGTCTATTGGAAACAGACTCCATGCGCTCAATGCGCTTGGTAACAACCTCGAAATGATGCCACGTTGCTTTGTGCATAACCTCAAACACGGATGCGATCTGCTCCACTCGCACAGACTCATGGAATAAATCACTACCGATAGCCACCATGTAGGCAGTTGGTTCTTCGTTTAACAATGGGGTGAGCAAGCGATCTTCGTGAAATACAGGGTGGTAATCCCACCCGTTAATCTTGGCATCCCAGTAAGAAGGGCAATTATCGCAACCGGGAGTCAATCTCTCGCAACCAGTAACAATATTCCACTCGTCTATATTCATCAGAAGTTATTCCTATCAAGTTATAGATCCAGAAGCAGGAGAACCTGCGCCACCAAACAAACTCGTAGTTGTGCTATTTTGAGCATTTGGACTTAAACCTTGCCTCAAGCCTGCGTTGAGATTATTCTTATCAACAATCTGCTTAAACAGGGAGCCTACATCCTGGAATACGTTAGGCAATTGTTGTGCGTTTGCCGTGTCTACCGCGCTGTTAACGGCGGCATTCTGTCCAGCCGTTGCCTGGTTAAGAAGGATACTTTGGTCCGTATCCGCTTGGGCTTGTGCTGTTAAATTATCGAGAAGTCTTTGTTGACTTGCTTCCGCAGAATTTCGCGCCACTAAAGCTCGCGATCCAATGTCTCTTTCAGTATCAGAGACTCTTTCCCGCAACCTACCAGAAGCATCAGATTGTGCAGAGCCGCCAAGAAGCCCACGCCGCGCAAGAGCAAACTTCAACTCACGTTTAGCATCGGAGGTATCTTCTTCTAATTCAGGAAGAAATTTGTTTTCTATTGTCGATTGCACGTTATCCAATGCGGCTATTCTTTCAGGAGTAAGGTTAGTGCCGAGCGCACTGTTGTTAGCATTCGCCGCACTAATATCGGCTTGATTTGAAAATCCTGGACGCTGATAGTACTGTGGGCCGCCTTCATCACCACCAATGTTGCCCCCTCCAGAATCCCTAATTTCAGGGGCAAAAGGTATGCCAGAAGGAACATCTACCTGTGCGTTTTTCCGTCCAAAAAATAGTTCATTAATAGCCCGTATGCTTGAATCAACACGGCCCTTCCTTGCCGCCTCTCTTGCCGCCGCCCCGCCATCTCCACCGCCGCCACCGCCTTTTCCCATTTTTTTACTCCTTTGTTTTCCCGAAGACTAAAAGATCATATCCGTCAGTAGAATAAGAATTCATTTGTGACTCTTTACTCAGCCCAATTCTCTGAAGCCAGCTATGGGCATGATGCCTCCACCCTATAGATTCGGCTTGTACCCGATGTGCTGAACCTTGCAAAAATAGAACTTCTATTAACCCTGTAATAAACTTTGTTGCCGCCCACCAATCCCTATGAGATATTTCATCCGTTGCTACAAGCCATATAGTCGCGACACCAGGGGATCTATAAAAAGTCCCACCCACAAGAACGGGATTCCCTGCTTTATTTATGAGCGTGTAAGCATCACCATTTTGGTTCATAATGTCCTTAGCAATGTCATCTTTGGTACTAGCAAACGATAACGTCTGCGTTTCCTTAAAACATTCCTCTCTCATATTGGAACAAACGAAAGCGCAGTCTTCAACCGTCATTGCCCGTATAGGAAGGCTATTAATCATAAAGCGTTTAAATTTTCGTAAGAAAGACTGATAGCATCGAGCCTAAAATCCTCATCATTATTATTCTTAATTACTACAGCTAGAGAAGTGGACGCTATCTCCACCGGAGATAATTCATCCGGCCTTGTATCTCCAGATAAAACTATTTCGTCAGATATTGCTGTCGCGTCCCTGGGGTCAAACTTGAGTTGAACCCTGGCCTCACCCTCAGTTACCGTGTCGAGTCCGCGCCAGATCTTCATAACGCCTGGACGTTTAGCATCAAAAAATGGGAGTTCTATTTCACACTCGAAAGGAGTCCCTACCGTGTATGTCCCCGTAGCATCGTTAGCCACAAAAGCGGTAGCAATATCAAAAGTGTTTGTAGTAACAGAAGTTATCAGGAAAGTACCGTTGTAACTGGTTGTCCCAGCTATAGTTACCCTGTCACCCGTTGCTCTACCATGAGCCGTTGAAGTAACAGTTGTCCCTGTAGATCCGTCACTAGCTAATACGGTTATCGCTTTCCCAGTCTCGACACCATCCATGAACAGTAAGTCGTCAGACTTGTAGACGTTATCTCCACTACGAAGGTAAACCTCGCCATCAAGAACCGCTATGTCATCAATAGCCCAGGGATATTCGTACCCTCCCCAAGCGGAAATCTTAGCAGTACGGGAAAAAGTAAATGTGTATACGGTTGTTCCTGTCTTAACCATAAACTGCCCCAGTCGCGGATTAAATATCGCTTGGGGTTGGTGAGTATCGGCAATAGGCAGAAGAGGCTGGATAATCGAATCAATAGGACTACCAATATCGAATTCCGCCTGGTTCCCTGTCAAAGCCGCTTCGGATACAGACCGGAACCCAAAGTCAGAGAGAAAATATAAATCTTGGAATAAATTAGATATTCCTCGATGGTATCTCGTAGAAGAACCTGGGAGAAGTTGAGAGAAAACGTGCAATGCAGGATCAGGATCAACCGTCCAAAGTTGCGCCCCATCTTTAAAAAATATAATTAGTTTATTAACCTGGTATTGCCCAAGCGCAAGAGATTCATCTGCCCCCCGCTGTTTCAAACCTACAGGTAAAAACCCAGCGTCTTCAGCAGTTGTCCAGTCTCTAGGATTCCCAGTAGCGGAAAATGAAACCGTGTCCCCGTTGATCGCCCAAATTTTACTCTCAACCTTAACTACGCCTTTTGATTGAGGGCAGTTAGCGTCAGTAATTTTAGTAATAGTAGATCCATCAAGATAATGATGGAGAACGGTTCCATTGGTGTATTCAACCGTTACATATATGAAGCCATTAAATACATCTCCAAAGTGAACCTTGGAAGCCATAACCGATGAAGAAATCCCAACGCCCCAGCTATCTCCGATTGTGTGCCCAGTTTTGGAGCCAAATAGTACTTGCACACCTTCTTGCAAGGTTTGAGTTAGCGCAGTAATAGCTACGCCTGTTGTGAAACTACCGGAATCTTTTTTCCACTTAAAAGTATTTGGAATTTTCTCGAAAGTTCCTGTCGCATCGTCATTCGAAAAAACTATCTCAATAGCAAAAGTATTAGTAGTAACCCCGCTAACGGCAAACGTCCCGTTATAACCCGTTGTCCCCGTAATTGTAACCTCGTCAGCATTGCTTAGTCCGTGCGCGGCAGATGTTATCGTTGATAGAGATGAGGAAGGATTAGGGTTTAGCTCCCATTGTCCGGTAGCATCGTCAGCAACAAACGTATCGGTAATGACAAATGTATCTGTGCTAACACTCGCCACAGTAAATGTCCCCTCATAGGATGTTGTCCCAGTAATAATGACGCTATTACCATTGGTCAAGCCATGACCAACGGAGGTTATTGTCGTTGTAGTTGCCGTATCTAAAGCCATAGCCGTAATCGGGGCTACATTTTCTTTTGCCATTTCAGTGAGTGAGCCTGTCACCTTGCCATCAATTTCGATGGTGAACGTAGGAGTCCCAGTCCCAATATAGCTTCCTCCAGAGGTCAAATCATCTAACCCAGATCCCGTAAAAACTTTCGGGTTAACATTACTTCCTACTACCTGGTGCGCCTCAAATAATGAGTTGGCATGGGTTATAGCTCCCGCTTCAGTAAAGGTATTTAGCTTCCCCAATGCAGGGACTAATCCGTGAGTCCCTGTTTCCAGCGTTGCAACAAGGGATGTTCCTGGGCGTTTTTGAATCGCCTTACCCGTTGTTACATATCCATTTTTTAATTCACGAAGGCGATTGACATCAGCTACAGACGCACCCTTCCTCAGATCCTTACCAAGCCCGAAATCCTGAAAAGTAATTACTGGCATCTATATATCTTCCACGTTAACGTGCTGTTGAGGAATGCCATCCGGCAAAGGCCGCCTGGAGTATGTTTTGTCGCCCATACCTTTAACTTTCAATTTTTGCAGTAAAGCATTTAGCTGTTGCACATAAACTGATGAGTCAGCGTGCCCATAATGTCCCTTCGCATTTGCTAGGGCATGAATGAAAATCAAGTCTTCATCGAGCGTTGCTCTGTCGTTATCCATTGTGAATCTCCCAAGCCTTTCAACGTGTTCGATCCAGATAGTGTAAAGATTTGAATCAGGTTCAGGCCATATCTCGATCTGCCCCCTGCGCTCAAACCTGGAAGGTCTGTTTTGAGTCGTGACGTAATTATCATGTGGAGTGTCTACCCCCTCGATCAATCTATATCTAAGGATTGTCGATGAACTTCTATCATCTACGACAACGGAAACTACACGATCAGGGTCAACTTCGTCAGGCCAGTCATAATAAGCCTGGCCCTGCTGGGTTATGGTCGTCTTGTCAACCTTAGTTAAAAATTTCCAATCAAACTGTCTGTAAAGTTGAGACTGCCCATTCCGCAAAAAACTATCCATGATCGCGGAGTTAGGACCGGACTTCGCCCCCAAAGAGGCAAAGCCTAAACGATCACGAAGTTCTTTCCTGAGTTCACCCAGCGTTCTCTTGTTCGGTAGCGACATTCAATCCAGCCTTTCTTGCCAAGGTTAAAAGCATAACTTTGTTGTCCATCGGGCTAAAAGAGATATTCTTCTCTTGCAATAGGACTTTTATTTCAGCCGCAGTAAGGCTTTGCAGTCCATCGTCTTTTTCCAGTAAAGCCTTGCTCTGTTTCTTTGGAGCAACGTAAACACCTTTTCCAAAGTCAGCCGTATATTTTTCTTTAGCCGTTTTTTCCATCCGGCCTTCTGTCCTGGGGCCATAAACATATTCTGCCCAAGTCATTCTTACTTCAGGGTGCATACCGTATTGAGTCGCAACACGGTCATATTCTTCTTCATATTCCATTTCCTCAATCTCATAGGAAATAACATCACCCTCCACCTTGTACTTCTTACCTTCTGGAAAATAATGTTCTCTGCGCTTGTAACCTTCAACAGTGCCTTCACCGTAGATAGCTTCCAAAATTGTCACTTCATGCTCATAAATATTCTTAGGAATTTTGGTCTGCATACCCTTGTAAATAGTTACATCACATTTTTTTGCTAACATAAATCCTCCAAAAGTTTTTAAAATAATGGGGGCCGAAGCCCCCACCATCCATGATGCTATGCGATAGTTAGAACCGCATGAGCGTTAGCGCGAGTCATAACAAGCGCACCACGCCAAGTCATACCGAAATAATGCTCATATCGGTCATAGGGACGAGGTGGCTTCCTAGAAATCTTGCCTTGAATTTCCTTCATCTGCATGAAACGGGTATTGATGAAATAACATCTCTTCGCCCAAGTTCCACCGAGATCGTCAAAGGTTGGATTCCAAACCATCGGAATTCCTTTAAACCGGATAACTTCCGTTCCACCTTCAACCGACATCTGATCGCCAGCCGAATAATTCGTCTGACCATAAGTTTTAAGAAGAAAGTTTCGGTATCCGTCATAGAAGTCTGCGCCAACTTGGATAAAGTTAGGCCGTCCTCCATTCTTGATACAATTCCGCCACTCTATTTCCATCTTGTCGATGATTGTTCCAGTGGTTGTGGTTGTGGTCAAACCTAGCGAGAAGTTATTTCTCCACCAAGAGTTACCAGCCACAGACCTATCAATTCCACCAACCGTACCAGTGGTAGGGTCAGTTGCTACAAGATGATCTAGTCCTTCAATATCATCCGTGCCGCCAGAACCATCTAGCAGAAGTTTTTGGTCAAACTGCTCATCGAAACCGAGATCCATAACTTCAATCTGTTCCTGGAACAGGTTTTGAAGCTGAACACGCTCTGCTTGAGAGTTTTGTACTGGTTTTTTATCATCCAAAAGAGTAATACCATTCTGGATCAAGCGGTCTTCCTCAATGGCGAAGCCATCATGCGCTGATCGCCAAGGAAATGATGCTTGTTCAATCGTTGAACGGTTGTTGTATGAAACCTGCTGTCTACCGTTGAAAAATTGAAAGTTTGATTGGTAGCGATAACGAAGCTGAACAACAGCGTTCTCTTTACCACCCGGCATGGAACCCTTGGTTTTCATCATCTGCTTGAGCCAAGGACGCTCATGGCCTACTTGATCTTCTGCTTTGTTCTTTAAATGGAACTCTAGTGCGGTTTTACCCGCAGTTGATAATTGGTCTACTGTAAAAGGCATTTCTTTCTCCTGGTTACAAACCAGAATCTAATGCCCTGCTGTTCTTATAGTTTTTGCCTGCCCAAACCGTTATTAATCTGCATCTAACGCTTGGTTTATTGCCTCCAACATTGTCGAAGGTGTTTGAACTCCCGCAGACGCACCAGACGAGACAACCGGATTAGAAACCGATTTCTTGTTTGCGATACGTTTGTCGGAAGATGTGCCCATTACGCCGTAAAGATGCTTTACTACAGATCCCCATTGAGAAGACGGATAACCCGTCCGTATATCTTCGACCATCGACATTAGTTTTGAGTTTTTATGGGCAAAGTCTATATCCGTTCTTTCCATAGACTCCATAAAATTCCCAACGCTATCCAGAGCTACTTGTTGCTCTCTAGCCGATTGGTTTTCCAATAATATTCTCTGTTCTGACTGCCTTCCTGCTTCGTTGTGTTGTGCAACAACACGCTCCGCATGGGCAATCTTTAAAGCATCATCCTCACTTAACTCTAAATCATCAACGCGCCCTCTAAGGTCAGGTCTATCCGTTAGAGAATCGAAACCCTCTATCTTTTTACCTAACGCTTGAGCTTGCCTTTGATATTCAGACTTAATGACATTGAAAGCTGATTCGCGGTCTTCCATATTGGTAGAATTTGTCATCCTGGCAAAATCCAACAATTGTCCGAACCCTTCAGCATCAAGGCCAGTTTGAGTTACAGCCGTCTGCATATTGGTTAGAGCTTCATTCGCTTGATCTATGTATTCCCCTTTATTCTTGTTATCGCTAACAAGGTTTTGAAACCTTTCTTCAGACTTAGGCTTCAACCCTTCGGGCATATCATGTAAATCAGGCTCTTTCTCGTCACCAGATGTTTCGGGAACATCATCCTTAGTTTCATCGGTTGAATCAGGCTCTTCTTCTGTCTCGGCTTCTTCCTCAACAGTGCCAGGGTCTTCTTCTTCCAACGCTTTAGTGATGGCATCAACCATCGTTCCGTTATCATCAGGTGACGTATCCTGTGATTCTTCAGTTTTTACGTCTGGTGCTTCTTCAATTGCGGGGGACGATTCCGCTTCAATTTCGTCTGTCATAAAAAATCTCCGATTTACTCAGATGTGTTGGATTTTAACGAACCAGCAAGTTTTACAGCGTTAGAAGCCGCCGTTTCCTCCTGCCGATCTGCCATTTTTTGCTTATCTACTGAAACCTTCGTTCTTGCTTTAAAAGTGTCCAGGCTATCTTTAAAATCTCCTCGTTTAACTTCTTCAGCTATCTTCTCCACTTCGGCTTTATTTTTAGCCGCTTTGGATAAAGTCTCCTCTATGTCAGCTTGCATTTGACCGAATTGAAGTTTTTCAGCTTGATCTTTCTTTTGCTGTTGCTGAACTGCTTCAGGGTCAGGCTTCTTGTTTGGCTTGCGCCTTGGAATAAACTCTTCCACATCAAACCGTTCATCCATTCGCCGGATTGTTTCTTGCGCGATTGCGATCAATGAGTCAGCAAGGTCTTCCTGCTTCTTCTCTCGCAACTCTGCAACCTGCGAAATTAGCTCAGTAACCTTCGGCATGATAAATTGCGTCCACAACTTCGCTTCCGCATTCACATTAGGCTTGCCAGAAGAACCCGCTTGGATCTGCATCTTCAGTAAGTTGAAAATTTCTTGTTTACTCGAAGTCTCAGGCCAAACAGTCCCATCTTCAAGACCGTCAAGTTCTTCACCCGTTTCAGGGTCAACCGCAGGTTTAGCAAGCGGCCCTACAATCTTGACAGCCTGTTCAACAGTGACTACCTGCAACAACAGTTCTAATGAGTGTTTTGCCAGCCGTTTGAACCAGTCCTCAACTTCATCAGAGTCAGCCGTAATTTGAACCCCAGTATCTTGAGTAAGGAGTTCAGCTTCCCCTAAAGTTCTTGAACGATTGCTTTTAGGTTGGGTAACGTCACCGCCACCCGCAACACGCTCAATATCTCTTTCAGTATGGTCAGTGGAATAAACTGCTGGGTCAATTGGAGGAGAGGAAAATACCTCTATTGATTCGCGTATTGGCCTTCCAGCCGCACCTTCAACAAGGACAACTTGCCCTGCCTTGGCACTCGCGATTTTTTTAGCATCAGCTTCCGATACGTCTTCAGACTTCGCAACCCAATGAGGGATAGCCAGATCCTTATGCGCCGAAAACCTTGTGCGGGACGAATTATGTTCATCCTGTAACTCGGTAAGCAGTTCTACATCCGATATGGGGTAAAACTGCCCATCAATTATGTTAGTTGCTAGGGGGAAATACGGGAACCATTGTTCTCCTACAATCTGAGGTTTTAATGGCTCTTGAATAAATTCATCTGCGCCATCCGGTAAGTAATGAACAAGTTTGTTTCTTGCATCCCATATCTCCCAAATTTTTACTAGCTCGTTGCCCTTAGATTCAGGGGAATCCTGCGTCCCTGGGGACATACTATCTTTATCGCTTCCCAAAATATCAGAAGACCAGGTTTTAGTACCCTTCGGAACCTTACCCCAACGCCGCTTTACATCATCGACTGACATTAGGATCTCTTCAGCTATGAATGGAGTCTTTGGGTAATCATCGAAATTTTGAGTCGTTGCGAGATCAAGTAAAACCCTGCTAGGGTCTACAACATCAATAACCAGACCTTCCGATAAAATCTTTTCCGACTCCTGTGTTAGCGATGAGATTAAATTCTCCAACTCCAAAACCTTGCGCTCCCTATCAGACACATCCTGGTCATCAGCAACCCTGTCATCCAACAATCTCAATTGCTCAAGATCATCCAACGCATCTTTCATGCGGTTCTTCATAATGGGTGTCTCACCTGGCATTGTCGTCTGGTAATAAACTTTTACCCAGCCGAGGCCGGTTGTCTTCGCCGCCCTCAAACAAGCCTTGCCGCGCCGCTTTAAATCCGCATCATCAAGATACCGATTCAATAGGATTTCCGCAGTCTTGCCGAACAACCGTACTTTTTCATAAGCCGATGGATTAATATTCTCAACAGGTCTTATGGAAAACTGGGGGTTCCTTGCATAAGTTTTATTCACAGCCTTCTTAATGTGGGCATGGACGAGGTTAGCTCTAACCAGCCCTTGCTCGCCATCACCACCTTGAGAACCACGAACATATTTTCTATACTTCTTTATTCTTTTGTACCAAGGCCCCATTAATTTTTGCGCCGCACGGATACGTTCTCCCCAATGCTTCGCAAGTTGTCTTTCGTCATCACCAACCTCGCGGTCTTTATCCCCCGAAGGGGGGACAAAACCGTTTGATTGTGGAGAGTCTTCTGCACTCAAATTATCGAGGCCCATTTTTTAATATCCGGCTGTAATGTAAATAGAAACCGATCCAGCAGATCGAGTTACGTTAGAACGAATATACTTAGGCAATGTTACCTGCCCAACTAGAGGGACACTGCTGGTTGTCAAAGAGCCAGTCGTTTTTAAAGTTGTCCAAGTCGAATTGTCAACGCTTCCCTGAAGAATCGCTGTGCCGGAAAAGGCATTTGGAATAATGTCAAACCGAACAACATTACCTTCCAAGTCAGGACTTACATTCTGTTCTACGCCCGTACCGTTTGCGGTTAATGCGGCGGCCTCTACTACAGTTGTTACTTTATTCATGTTCCTGCTCCCTGTTTAATTTAAAACCGATAAACCGAGCGGCTATCCGCCCGATCTTGTTCATCCATCTGAACAATGTAGTCGTAGGTCATATACCCAGGACGAGAAGGCTTCGCCTCCTGCTTCTTAAATTTATGTCTCGACACCATTGCGTATCTCCACTCATCAGCAACATGGTCTTCCTGATATTTAGTTTCCACATCCTCCGGTCTTACCGGATCAATCTGCATTAATGGGACAGTCCTAATAAAATGCTCACAAGTATCGAAAACCTTAAATTTCCCAGTCTCCAAAGCGTCATTGCAAACTACCCACCCATTCGATCTGCTTCCAGGCCCACTCTTTGTTGGAACCCAAGAAACACCCTCATTCTTAAATAATTCTCCGACCGTCACTCCCTCACCTCGCGCATACCACATAGAACAATCCGCAGGATTATTCTTAAACTCAATCCCCTGCGACTTCTCATCCTTCTCGTAGTCGTGTATTATCTTGCTCACTTGTCTGGGAGATTTCTTAGTCCCAACATCGGCCTCGCCGCCCCATCCATATAACTCTCGATACCTATAAACAACGCCATCCTCATCCATCGCGTACCAACCGATTGAGAAAGGTTTTGTGCTACCCCAATCCATTGCCCTCCATCGAGGCCACGCCCTGGGAATCGTAAACGGCTTAACAATATGTTTCGCTGGATCCCATATAGTAAAAAACTGCCCCTCAACAACATCCCATCTGCCATCAAGTAATTTCTTGCGCTCCTTATCAGGCATACGCATCAGCATTTCCCGATAACCACTTTCATTCAAAAATGGGTTATCTTCCAGGCGCGCTGGAATAAACTGCCTATACGAAACAGCTTTGTGTTTTCCTACCCTATGAACATCTGCAAACTTTGTCCCCAGCCCATCATTAGGTATCTGCCAATACTTCTTCACCCACGCATGACCACGACCACCTGGATTAGTTGTTGCCCTTGTGAAGCAACGAACATCGGGGTTTGTTGACCTAGTTCTCGATTGCAAATACTTGTAACAAACAGGAGTAGCCCAGTGAGTTAACTCATCCCAGCCCACCCATTGGTACTCAATACCCTGGTGACGAAACCGATCCTCGTCTTTATCCATATAACCAAACATGATCTTAGCTCCCGATGGGAACCTCCATTCATGTTCCGAAGAAACATAAGTAGCACCTGGATAAATCGCTGGATAAACTTCCCTCGACCTATCAACCAACTCGCTTAACTCTGGGAAAGTACGCCGGAATAAAATTGCTCTATACCTCGACCAATTCAAAGCATTCTGCCCAAGCCCCAGCATATCTATAAGCATGGCATCCGTCTTACCGCCACCAGCCGATCCCCCGTACAACACTTCGTCATAAGAAGCACCAAGGAATTCCCTTTGCTTGCCGGTAGGCGACCAAATACATTCAGCCCCTTTTTCCTCTTCAGCCGTTAAAGCCATCTATGCCTTCCTTCTTGCGATCCGCACTTAACTTCGCGTCACGCTTTAATTTCTTCTCTGTACCTGCTTTTGTTCTTCTTTGAACGCCTCGTTTTTTTACCTGCACCTTTGCAGTGCCTTTAATCATGTTTGAATCGCTAATCTCCACGCCTAGCGTATCAATTACATCTGAACCTTTGCGAATCTCAGGACGGGAAACTTTCATTGGAACCTCAACAAACCGAATCCTATGCTCCTGCTCAACCTTGATATTCTTAGGTTGCAACGCAACGCCCATCTCGAAAAACTTCTTCTTATTGGATTCGTTACCAGCCCAAGCAACAAGGGCTTCTACTCCACCTATCTTTTCAAACGCCTCTTGCCATACCCTGAATAAATTAATATCCATACGAGGCAAACTAATAGGAAACGCTTCCTTCGGTGGCGGCTCAGTTGTTGAAATGTTTTCGCTCAAGGACATATTCCTTTAAAATTTTAAAACCATCAGAATCTAAAAAATTATATTTGCACAGCCAGCTATCAATCCAGCCCCTATCCCCCATCGCCGCCATTGCGGTTAAATAGCTACACCGATCCTTCTCTATCTTTAATTGGTCAGTACAATCTTCATCAAAATCAAAATCTTCTGGACTACTCATAAAACAAACCCCCTATCGCTATATATAATGCTATACAACGAACAATAAACTTGTCAACGCCGCCCCATCCTACATCTGGGACAGCACTAGGCTTCCTATGCTCTATCCTCAACAAAACACCATCTTTATCGTATACATAACACGGGAATATCGTTTTCCCTTTTGAGGTTACAACAGGAACCTTCAACCCAGTCTGCATTTTACTGCCTGGATAAACCAAATGGAGCGGAGACTCATCGTTAGGAGAATCTTCTAGTCCATCAGTATTGAAAGACCGTATCTTCATCCCCCCACTCCGTAATTAGGATCCACCTTATAAGGAGAAGGATTACTCATCGCCCTCTGAAAATCCGCCTCCACTTGCATATAAAAGTCCACACGCTGTTGATGCGTATACTTTTCATTTTTCTTATCCGCCATTGCCTTCGTGATACCTGCATGAAACGACTCCCTAGTTATTCCATCATCCAGCGGGTTATTTTCCATTCTTTCTTTGCCCAATAACATCGAGCAGTTGATCCGAGATAATCTTAGTTAGATCCCCAAGTTTGTCTTCAGGGAATTGTGCCTGTGTTACAGCTTGCTTATCAATACTGTTAAGCCTGAAAGACGGATGCGATGGACGCTTGAACGCTGGAGTATGGAAACCATCCTCAAATAATGTGAACTTAGCCCTTGGGTCATCTTTCTGGAATGCCAGTAAAGTTGTTAAATCCGCGCCCTCATTACTGGTATCAACAAATCCTTTAGTCAGATCCACTCTGTTTTTTGTAACAGCAAGAGGCTCATCGCCCTTGAATGTCCTAAAAAATTCCAGCAACCTTTGATTCGCCTGTTGTTCTCTTCCTAATTCCATAACTTATCTCCCGTTTAATTCCTTTGTCGCGTTCTCATACTTCCGAACCAGCGAATCCATCTCTACTGTATAAACTCGCAACGCCTCAAGATGCGCCAGGTCAATACAAAAGTAGTCGTCACCGCACTTCAAAAATACTTCCTGCGGTTCTACAATTGCCCTGGGAGCATACGGCCTCGCATGGATAGGGAAAACAGGCGCACCTTTAGTCCCGGCGCAACCAGCTACCACTAACAGGGTTATCACCAGCGCTACGCACCTGGCGTTCCGCCTCAATATCCTCTTTCCTATTAAACTCATTAACATTCCCCACCTTCTCGATAGAATCCTCAACAGCTTCTAATTGGCTAGACTTCCGGCCTAACTTGTATATCCACCAGAGCAAACCAATTAGCGCGAAAAATAAAATCGCTAAAGTTGTCACTTGCTATCCTTGTTCTTATTCTTACCTACATTACCCGCACCCACGTTCAACAGGTCTAATCCCATATTTACTATCTTCGTAGCTTTCCCTAAATACTTATCGTCCAGCTTTGAAGGCGTTATTGCAGTTATCGCTGTCAATGCGGTCAACACTCCCATTACTGCTTGCAACCACATCGGCGCACCCGTTACCACACTAGCTATAATCTCTACCATCTACTTTTCTCCTTTTTCAATATCATTCATCGTCAACATACCTTTTAAGTTCGTCCCAATCCTTAACCACCAATTCATTGTCGCTCATGCCGCTACGCTCAAACATTTTGCCCTGCCGCCACTCTTCATTGTGATCCAGCTTCATGTGGCCTCGTAATTTATGGTTCTCCCGGCGTTCTTCTTTTTCTTCCATTAAGATTTAATCCCATAGTTTTCACCATAGACATAACCATAGTTTCGACCATCAACAAGACCATTCAAACGCTCATGAACACTTTTGGCGTTACTCCCATCAAGAAACGCCGCAGTACCAGCCGCAACTTCCGCTTCAGTCATGCCACTACGTTCTATTGCCCATGTCTGCAACCAACTCTGCTGGGTGCGCTCTTTTGCAAATGCCCTAAGATCATGTCTTTTTCTTCTTCCGGTATCCATTAATAAACCCAACAAACTGACTGAGCTTTGCCTTTCGCAGAATCTAGGTGCAAAAAATTAGATGCTATCCCTACGCGATCAAACAACATCAGTGCCGCGCTCAACAGTTTGTACCTCTGCATTGAACTGTCACACTTAATATCTGCCGCTACTCCTGAAAGATGCGCTGAATCTGGCTTCCCTCCAACAGCAGAAGAAGCATTATGTTTCTCGCAACGTATTCCGCTAGTCACTGTCAAACCCCCGCCGTACAACTCGCGGAGTGTCTGCAACTTCTTCATAAACTCAGCGTCCATCTGCATCGCAGGTTCCTTAGTCAAACAATCACCCGCACACTGGCACTTAAATTCGCTACTACTAAAATTCTCTGTCAAATCACCCATAAATTAAGTATCTCCTTACTTAAAATACTAACAAGCGCATATTAATTAAACAACTTGGCTCGGTAGCAACAGGAGAAGGCTCCTCTGCCCAACAGGCAGAGAAGCAAAACCTATTTTTTAAAAAATTTTAAACAGAAAGAAGAAATGTCCTTATAGCCCCTATTCAACAACAAACTCATTATTCCTTAAACATCGCTATCACTTAAGATATTGTAGGACGATTCCTACAGGGATTAGGGGGATAAAGTGAAATATACAGTTGATGGCGTTCGAGTATAATTAATAGATTCTATCAACAACGGGGCGGGTGGGGGGATGGTGGATGTTACTTTTTTTATATTGCTTTTAGAATTTTAAAAGATACCTTTGAAAAATATTTTATCCTTTAAATACAACGACTTAGCCCTTGTCATCGGCCTATAGTAGCCGGAAACAAGACGGTCTAACCCCTTATAATATAGCACGTTAGGTATATGGGATGAATGGCAATGCTGACTTATCGCTGACCTTTCATCCTTTATATGCTGACTTCTCGCCACTCAATCCTGCTGGCTTTCGTCCTGGATCTGATCCGACCTGGTGCGACCTGGTATGAATATATTGCCGAACATCATCCGCAACCCTTTTTCCCTTCTTTTTACAATCACCCAGCAAACCGTCCTTGAGCCTGGAACCCAGAGCCTGGAATAATTTATTTTGCCTCCTAAACCCTTGGAAACAAACGATTAAAAAATTAGTTTGCATTTAGCTATTGACAACCTCTTAGGTATACATTATATTCCTGGTATGAAAAATAAAAGCATTCAAATACTTATAACAGAACAACAGGAAAAGATAATTCTCAAGGCAATCCGTGTTTTAGAGGATACAGCCGGAGAAACCCTGTCAAGATCAGAAGGGACGAAACGTCTTGCCTTTGAGAAAGCAAAGGAAATTTTAAAAGCAGTAAAAGAAGAGTAGTTTTTTTTTGCCCTATACATCTTAGGATTCTAAGATATTTCTAACAACAAAGGAGCAATAAACCATGTGGAAGATAACCAAAAACATTATCGACTTAAACGAGGATCACCAGGTTTCACACGACCACAAAGAAGGCGCAGACCTTCCGCACCACTTCAGACTGTTTGACGATGATGGGGAATTATATTTCGAAGGGGTTTCAGATGATGACTCATCAGAAGACGCATTTTCCCCTCTTGACGAGTACGCAATGCCTTCATACGGATGCACAGAAATTCAATATCTCAACCCAACAACGAAAGAATACGAAACCCTTTAAGGAGAACAAAACAATGAAACCAGAAAACGAAATCCTAGAAAAGATTGAAAAACTGCTCAACCTGGCACGAGCCGGATCCGGCGCAACAGATGCAGAACGGGACACCGCCCAGAAAATGGCAGAAAAAATTATGCTCAAGTACGGCCTGGAAGTTAACCGCCAGAAGTACGAAGCAGGAGAAATTGATTTGATCGCAGTACCCGAAGCAAAGCCGGAACAAATTGAAGCCCTGGCACGAGCATTAAAAAACGCTTCCTTCTTGAACTACTCAACAATCTTAAAAGGTTTTTCTTCCAGGGGAATAGATCCCACCGACATTATCCCCAGGGGCAACGTGTTTACATACGGCGCATGGCAGGCACTAGGCCGCCAGGTACAGAAGGGAGAGAAAGGAATAAAAATCCAAACAATGATAGTCGGGGATAAAAAAGACAAGGCAACAGGAGCCAAGACCGGAGAGAAGACCAAATTTTTCGGTTCAACTACGGTCTTTCATATCTCCCAGACAAAGGGAAAGAAACCGGAATATACCGGACTCCTCCAAGCTGTTTAAATCCACTGATGAGCCTGTGAGATCCAGGCGAAACCGCTTCGGCGGTATGGATAACTTAACCAGGGAGAATTGAAATGAAAGTAAAAGACGCAATCAAATTATTAAAAGAAAATTGCAACCCAGAAGAAGAAATCATCATTGCCTGGTGGGACAGGTCTTGTTTTAACAGAATGACTGACAACGAATGGAGCGAAGCCACAGAAGCCGGGGACGATATGGATTGGAGTAGCACGCAAGAAGATTTAACAATGGCAATAGAGCAAGATAACTAATCCACTGATGAGCTAGCGAGATTCTAGCGAAACCGGCGCAAGCCGGTATGGATAACTTAACCAGGAGTTTATTAATTATGAGCTACAAAACACAAGCCTTTTACAAAGACGGCACAATCCATAAATGTGAAGACGATGATTTGTCTAGGAGCTTGAGGATGCACGAACACCTGTTGAGTCAAAAACAAATGAATGGTGGACTCCAGGAGCTATCCCTGGACGATACAGCCACAGGAAAAATAGTACGCCAATGGTACGCAGAACCATTAAATAAATCCTGGCAGTACGACCAGGCAACAGGGGAGGAACAACAAACAATATTTGGAGAAGTAAAGCAGGAAGCTGGCAAGGGTGAGTTTGTTGGCGATCTTTTCAACTACACAGAGGAGGATTAAACGATGGAAACCAAAAAAATAGCACTGCTAAACGATATGACCAGGGACTTGTTACCCATGTTTGGGCAGGTAGTTTTAACCCCTGGCATATCAGCACTTGAAGTTGACGAAAGGGGCGAAGTCCTGGACAAGGTTAGAACCTTCAAGGATTTCTCAGAAGAAAACGACCCCTGGGGCGAACGTGATTTTGGGAGCATATCCCACAACCTTAAAACAGTATTTTGGAAAATTGATTATTACGGCCTGGACATGGAATCAGGAAGCGAAAACCCAGCAGATCCGAGCGTGACCAAACGAGTTTTAACAATAATGTTAGCAGAGGAATATTAAATGATTCACCAAAAATTAGCTTTACAAATCGCGAAGGAAGCCGACAAGTTGAGGTTTTCAATGGGCTGGGGTTATGAAAATATTTCTAAACATTTGATGGAAAAATATGACCTTGACCTGGCAGACTTTGACGAAATTATTAGAGAAGCAGAAGAAAAGGAAGATTAAAAACCCGACTCAGTGCTTCAACACCGAGCCGGATCAATTAACCGCCGGGTTCATAGCCTTAAACCTTGAACCCGGCACAACTAAGCGGGAACAGAATACCATGAACTTATTAACAAGCATTGCAGAGATTATTTTTGGAGCAGTCTTGAGCTATGTTTTTATCGTTTTATTAATGTGTCTATAAGGGGTAATATTATGACTGAAGCAACCAGAGGAAAAATCGTTTTCATGATGCCGGATAGCTGGAGCAAAGAAAAAACTGAAGAATTCGCGGATAAGGCCATAGAAAAAATGTCCCCAAAAATAGCAAAATTGGCAAAACCTAAGAAGAAGAAGAAGAAAAAGGGAGGTTCAAAATGACTAAAATTAAAATGAAAAAAGTTTTAGCAAAAGATTTGACCAAAGAAGAAATGGAAAAAGCGAGGGATGCTTTTTATCATGGAGATATTGGAACTAAAACAGAAACAGGCTTCAAACTTTTGCATAAAGATGAGGATACAATTAATCTTATCGGCAAAGTCCTGACCACTTTAGTAGAGGATAAAATTAAAGAAAAGGAAGGAATGGAAGGGGCAGACAGATGACTAAAGAGTTTAAGGAACCATCTTTTACAGAGATGACCGACTGGCTGTTTAAATACAGCGGCAGTATTATGGAAATCATGGAAGCAAACGAACTAAGCCTAAACCACGATGTTAACTGGATCCGCAACAGGCTATTCCAGGTTGATTTTGAGGAGGCAGAGATCAGTTGTTGGGTTCCAGGGACAAACCCAGACAACGAACCAGATTTCGACCCCTCACCGTATATGCACGCAACAGACCCAGATTCGTGTTCCGTTGGGAAGGATTATAATCTATCGGATATTCTTGACCAGTTCATAAAATCCGAGAAAAATGAGGGAGTAGAGGGAACGACCCAGAAATATATTGAGGAGTATTTCAAAAAGAAAAGTTAATAAATCACCCAAAAAACGAAGCCCCTGACACAGTATGTCGGGGGCTTTTTTTTGTGTCCTAATAAGCCTTAATTAATTTAATTACACCCTCAACCTAACTCTCCCTACTACAATACCTAATTGAGAATAACATCCTGTTTTTCTAAACTATTTAATCGCCTGTCAAAATATTGTTATCAATACAAGTTGCTACAAACAAACGGGTTACAGCCATTTTGATAGCCATATTACCGGCCTTTCACGCCGGCGACGCGGGTTCGAATCCCGCTGGGGACGCCAATTTACAAAGACTTACAGAGAGGGTCAAAATATTGTCAAATAAAAGATTTCTCATTTAACTCCTTATCCGTAAAAATAATCCCTTGTATTAGCGGACTTTATACCCAGGTTTCCGGCCATGTGGCGGGGGAACGAAATTACCATTCTATGCTATTTATTGCGTCCTTCTTTTGATCGTCCAGGGCGTGAAGATACTTCATTGTCGTGTTGATATTTGTATGACCTAGAATATCTTGAACCACTTTAATATTCGCACCGTTAGCCAGCATTGTTGTTGCGGCGGCATGACGGAATGAGTGAAACGACCCTTTGATACCACAACTTTTAAAAGCTCTCCGGTAAACAGTAACAACTGCCTCCCTAGAAGGAACATTAAACAGAGTTCCTTTCTTAGTTGCGGAGATATTATTAAAGAGCTCTTTTAGTTTATCGCAAACATCAATCGTTATCGGCTTGGAAGTCTTGAAAGATTTCCTAGCTTTTAAAATATTCTTCACTTTGGACTGAACAAAAGTAATTTTCCAATTGATCCGGTCAAGGGATCTATTCTCAAGCTCTACAATGTCTTTTAACCTCATAGAAGTACAAGCCGCAACCAATCCCACCCTGGCATATTCAGCCCCATATCGCTTTGATAAAGCCACCACAGCTTCAAGGACAGGAGCTAGCTCCTTTACCCTAAAACCTAAATTGGAAAGTTTAGCTTCATTTGAATATCTTAACCTGGGCTTCTTCCAGGAAGGATTGTCTTCTCGGATTGCTTTGCTCAATGCCCTTGTTTCAAGATTCAAAGTGTTAGGTTTAGCACCTGATTTTTCACGGCGATTAACATAATCTTGAAGAACATCCGCAACATCTTCCGAAAACAATTTCCCCATTATCGGGAGAAAATACAGCCTGAAATACCTCTCTTCAGCTTTTCTCAAATCATCCGACTGCTCTTTCCATCGGGTAGAGTTCTTATACAAATCGTAAATAACTGCTACCGTCTTTCTACTCCTTGGCCTTCCTCTTTGTGGAGTAAGTTGAACCTTGAAAGTTTGCCCTTCCAGGTTCGTAACTGTTAAATTATTAGCCATCGCATCCTCCTTTTTAATTGAGGCCATCAACGACTGTAACCCGTTTTTTGTAGCGTTCGATTCTATCACAACTTATTCCTTACCCGAAGAGGCAACCTGGTCTTCAGCTATTGAAAAATAATTGCGCCCATCGCAATAATTATCAGCAAGTGAAGGACTCCAGGCGGATCGTAAAACTTTAAGCAGTACCATGTTCAAAGCAGAGATATGACCAGCGTTGGGGATCTTCCCATTCTTGGAAGCATAGTTCCCTACCAACTCACACATCTGCCCGTAAGTCTCAAAAAAATCCTGGTGATGCCCGTACTTTTCGATCCGGTCATCTATAATTTCGCTATCTTTCTTATTTGCCAAGTGCCGCCCTCCTTTATCTGGGTAAATTGCCTACTTTTGATACGTTTTTGAAAAATTGCTTAAAAATCCAATAGTCTTATATGTCAGTGGGTTGCAGAGTTTTGATACGTTTTTGAAAACTACCCGTATCAGCGCAAACCCAGCTATATCAAGCCGAAGCCCAATTTGATACACTGATACGGGTACTTATTTAAATTTTTTTTATTTTTTATTTTATTTCTCTCTATAAGGACATTTTGTGTATCAAGCCAAAACTTCTTCGAGTGCTTCCTGGACAGAAGTCACAACACAGGAAGTTGCTTTTGCCCCACGCCATTTGCACATTTCCTGTTCCTGGATCATAGTGGCCTTCTTCCCTGGCTGTTTAACTTCCAGAAGGTAAGCCCGACCATCTTTCACACATAAAATGTCAGGAGTCCCTGCTGTTGAGTACATAGAGCCGTGATTCTTTATTGCGTAGCACTGGGGAAGCTGTCTGAGTCGTTTTATGATGTTATTCACTATGGATTTTTCAGATGCCATTATTGTCTCGTCTTATTTATAATTAGTGGGGCTGGCGACTATTCCCCCGCGCCCCAACGGGTATAGATGAACCCATCGCCTGGGTTAAAACATGAAGCATTTGATTTTTAAGATTACTCAATAATTCGAAATATAACCCTTGAAAGAAGACGCTCCTTTAAAATGTTCGTGCTGTCAGGCAATATTGCCCCCTTCATTCGCAATCGCTTCGCCATTCCGTACAAGTCTGATCTTCCTCGTACTTCTCACACCATATAGTTTCAAAATGGTGATCGCCGTACTTGTCAGAAGGCTGATCCCAGTACATACAATTCCCGCAAGTGCCCAGGACATGAAGCTGATCCGATTTGTCAATTGAGGAGCCTTTAATTATTCTCCCGTGATTAGACTTAATCCATTGTTTAAGTATCATTATTTCCCCCTACCAAAATAAAACATATTGATCGTCTATTTTCACACCATGACCTTGCATCGTTACCCGCTCATCATCTTCATGGAAGGCTTTTAGAGGTGCTATTTTGTGCATCATGCAACCATCGTGAATTACCATTTCCCCGACTTTATATGCCAGGTAAAGCTCTTCATCGCCCTCCTTGTATTGCAACCCCCCGCCATCTTGAGGGAGTCGAACTGTCGCAGTAAAAGAGATTGGATCGTTCTCAGGAAGGCCAAGCGCAATGTGTCCCATATCCATGTGCCATAGCCCTCCACTGGCAACGAAAGCTGGATGTGAGAAAAATATATGGAACCCTGGGACGCACAAAGACGGATCGAAAGTACAAGGGATCTTGAGGTAGTCTGATAAAACAGCTACAACCTCTTTGTATAGGCCACCGAAACAGTGAACCATCGTGTCGTTAAAGGTCTTGCGCTTGTATCCATAGGTGCTTTTGTCGCTACTCTTTATATCTAGATAAGCAGATCCCCCCAGCGTATAAAATGGCCTGTCAGGAAGTCGCTCGTCCCATATAGAGGACAGCCCCATAACCTTGTCGCGGATCTTATCCATATCTGTTGAAAGTTTGAGCCGTTCTATCATTCCACCCCTAATAAACGATTACGCATTTCAGCTAAGCTAGAAACTGGTTTATCTACTTCAGGGAAACCATCACCTATGAACCCGCCGAAGATTTTCTTCGCATAGTGCAAAGATTGAACAACATCTCGATCAAGCCCCGTCCACTCTTCGATTTCGTCAGGGTGATAGATAATCGTGTTGCCCTGCTTTTTAATCTCTAAAGCCCACTCTTTTCCTGAAGTACAAACGGTTATCATTTCACCGTCCAGGACTTCGCTTTCAATAGTTACCATCGGAACCCCCACCCATCAGGTTTACAAAGTACCAACTTGTCTTTTGCTCTCGTAACAGCGACATAAAACAGTCTTGCAAGATCCTCTTCCCCGCCCTTCTTGATCCGAGCCTGTTCAGCACTTTTGGAAATGTCAGGGAAAACAATAACAGTGTCAGCTTCCCCGCCTTTGACTCCATGAATTGTTGAAACAATTACCTTGGGGACTTTCCATAACGCCTTACCACCACCAGCCCTGGCAACCTTCAGAGGATACTCATGGCTTTTGATTTGCGATCCCATTAATGATCTTTCCCACCAGTCAATATCTAACCGCAAAGCCTTGTCAGCATCCTTTTCAAACACGAAAAGTTTCTTTAGGTCTTCCCAGTTTGTAGGCGCGACAAAACCCTTCGCCGCGATTTGAGCTTTTACCCCTCGCCGCAAAATCCCTTCTTGTCTTAAAGCACTCATCCAACTGTTTAAATCCTTGCCGTCCCAATCCCTTGATTCACTTCCCCAGGAGCCAACATCGGGCTTCAAAAAAGAAAGAATCCTTTCTCTTGGAGTAATTTTTTTCTTACTCGGAGCCAGGGGGTTCCATACCCTGAAATCAGGTCTGTATGGGTTGTGAAATGGGATGCCCATTTCCTTTAGCTTTTTAATAATTGGATAGATAACAAAGTTGCAAGTTCCGAGAATCATCACTGTGCGACCAGCTTCTATCTCTTCCTCAACCAGCCCGATAACTCGTCCACAGCTTCGAGGCGATGAATTTAATAAATCAACTGATCCTTCTTTGTCAGTAGGTGAAAACTCAACGTCTTCTCTATTGTCTATTCGCTTAATTAAGGATCGCGCATACGAATGAGGCTGTTTAGCTAGACGGTAGGATTTTTTAAGGAATCTTTTATTACCTTCTGGGATTTCATAGTTCATAAAGCATCCTGAATCCGCACCTCTCCAGGAATAAATGCACTGGTCTGGATCGCCAGCCATCATTACTACTTCAGCCCGACTTCCCCAGTGGTCGCGGAACAATGTCATTTCCAACACTGACCAGTCCTGCGTTTCGTCCCCAATCAAAACTTCAGGAGATCCTGGAGCAGACCAGGTATCATTAATTCCCCGCTCTATCATTTCTGTGAAATCCATAAACCCATAACTTTCCTTCCAGGCATCCCACCTGTCAGCAAAATTAATGACTGCTTTAGGCCAGTCACTTTTAGGAGCCATTTGCGCTCGGAGCATATTCATTAACCCGTAATTACTGTCGCCCTTAACCTGCCCGAAGTTTTTATGTTCCATCTTTTTCTCATGCAGACTGCCCTTCGACTCATCAGTTAATTGAAAGTTAGAGCCTTTGTTTTCCTCATTCCATACGTCTAGTTTCTTTTCTGCTATATCTGGACTACCCAACTGCCGATAGCAATGAGCGTGAAGTGTCCCTATACTTTTCTCTGGAAGGCCAACGGATCGACTTGCCATCTCAGCCGCCGCCGCCTTTGTCAGTGAGGCAACAAGAACATTGTCTACGCCCCGACTTTCTACTGCCTTGCTAATTTGCCCAGTGAGAAATGTAGTTTTCCCACAACCTGGGGGGCCGTAAACATGATACGTTTCAGTCACTCTCCAAACCCTCCATAGACGCTTCATCAATTAATTTTTCTTTAGCAACACCCCAGTAACATCGGTGCAATCCTTTCCCAGACTTTTCACGGGTAAAGAAACTCTTCTTTACAAAACCAAGTTCCCTTAATCTAATCGTGAGTTCCCGACTAGCTATCTTTACTCCGAAGGATGGGGAGTTTCCCAGGAACCGCAAAACTTCTTTCGTTCTTACCCAAAGATTCCCATCCCTCTCAAACGGATCGCCGGAGCAAACCGCATCACTCCATTCGTCTGAGCTATAAAGAGTTACTTCCTCGATGTAGTCCTGGAGCATCTCTCCTGTTTCAACAGGTCTAGTTAGGTGGAACTCCGTATCTGTGTGGATAACCAGCTTGAACAACTTACAAACTTCTAGCCAGGTGCTATGTTTTGTTGACGGCATGACCTCCAGCGTTGCATCCATAATTTTCTGCCGCACATCATGAACACAAAAAAGAATTTTAGATCCGCCGATAAGCAGTTCACGGTCTTTAAAAATAAAATAGTAAAGTGAATTGTCCTCTTCCCCTCGCTTCACAATTCCTGAAATCGTTACGCCTAAGTGGGAAGAAATTTCTGCCAGAATATCTTCTCTTCCGCTATCTTTAGCCGCGAGGATAGAGACAAGTTTTTGGCTTTCCTTTTCGTCTTTGCCTTCGCGGACAGAAGCCCTGGCAACCTGCAATTGACGCTGGATATAATCAGGTCTGCCAGCCTTTTTAAGATCACCGTTCTTTCGTCTGTGAGCAACGATGAGCGAAATAAGTTCTTCATCAGTCCATCCGGCATAAGCCGCTAGTGTCACTAACGCCAAATCGTAACCGGACATACTTTGATCTTTTAGGTCTGTCCTGGAGTGATCCCAAGTTTTTTTAAACTTCGGATTGTTTGTGGCTAAAGCCATGAATTTTTCAAGAGGTGGGCTTGCATCGAGGTCTATATCACATTTGATAGGCTCCTCTGTTCTCCTATTCTTCTCTGTAGCAAAGTGTTGCCGGAACAGATAGTCCATCTCCTCCTGTGTTTCTCTAATCGGGACATCGTATTTTTCAAAAGTTCTTCCGGTAACAGTAAAATATCTTGCGCTGGAATAAACTTCTAAATGCCCAGACCGTCTGCCTCCGCTATTCGTGTTGGCCTTTACATATATATGCAGTCCCTTACCTGAAGGGCTAAACTCTGTATACGAATTGAAATCCGTAACTATCTTTCTCGCCCAGGGTTCTAGTACACCCTCATCATCAATACATTTATCCAGATCAATCCCAACGTAATGATCGCCCTCCGTAAACACGAACCCCACGCCATCAAGTTGCGTCTTACATTTTTTCATCTGGATAACTTCGGAACAAGCGTTGTCGAAAGTATCCCAAGTATTAGAAGAAGTGGTGGATGCTGGTGATCCGGTGACAGGCGAGACAGGAATTTTTGTTGTCTTCCCACCTCGCCCTTCCATGCGCCAGCATACCCATTGCCTCAAACCCGCGAGTTCTTCCAGGGCATTTGCGTTAGGTATGTCAAAGCTCATTAGCGATTGCCACCGACAGAAGATTCAATGGATGCCGCATAAATATCCATGACTGCCTTTTCCTTGGCATCCAATTCTCGAACCATACCAATATTCAGTTTCGAGTATTTAATGCCGCCCTCCGTTTTGTCTATCTCCAGAGTTAAGGCGGACATAACGTGAAAATACTTTTTGCTAAATGAAGCCAAGTTCTGGAAATACCCCTTAACCGTTTTAAGGCTTGTAGGTGGAGCGTCCAGGACTATAGGTAAACTTCGGTCTGATGGTATCAGCAAGAGTTTCCGTTTTGTTGAACAAGCCTGGCCCGTTCCTTTTCGTCCTGAACCCCATTGAGATAGGGGGCAAGCGTCACAGCTTCCGCCTGGAGTCCCTTTACCTGTCTCCATATCGTCAGATGTGCAGTCGGGAGGATTCCCCGCCGTGTCTGGATCTTCCCAGTAGGTGCGGAAGTCAGTGAAGTAGCAGATAATCCCTTCCACTGTTTTTTTAGGCTCAGAGCCTCCAAGTGTTGGAACCTCGAAAGAAGATCCTCCGCCTGATGGAATTTTAATTCTTGGTAGCGATGTCATGTCTAACCCCGAACCGCCCATATTCACTTTGATAGCTCCCGCAGTTTCTTCAGGTGAGCTTCGGAATAATAAATATTTGCTGTCGGGGATAATCAGTCCAGTTTCTTTTGTTGCTTCTGTCATTAGCTTCTCCTTGCAGAAATTGTAAATTTTTCAGTTAGTTTAATTTTCCCTATTAGTTGTGCAGGTAATCCTGTCCCTTCTTTGTCCAACTCGCGCAGGTATGCAGATAGCCCCATCGTACTTGGGCCTATATACTCTCCAAGTCCTGCTTCCTTCAGTGATTCAGCCGCTTCCTCGCCGCTTATCCCCTCCTCCTTCCCAGCCCATAACTGTTTCTTGATGAAAACAGTTACGCCTGTTTGTTTAATGTTCTGAATACCGTTCTCCTCAAAATGATCCATAATCGTTTTCTCGTAAGGACTCATCTCAGCCTGAACATTTTTCAATTCAGCCTTGAGATCCCTAATCTTGTTCGAGTATTCGATGTAAGAACTTAACGCTCCGCTTATATCCACTCCTACACTCCTAAAATAGTTTTGATAACGTCCTGCCTTTGTTGCAGGGCTTTGTAAACTTTCTCGTCTACAGTCTTGGTTGCCACCAGGTGATAAAAAATTACTTTCTCTTCTTGCCCTGGCCTATGAAGCCGAGCCAAACTTTGCAAGTAGTCCCCCAGGGAAAATCCCATAGAGTAATAAATCCCTACGCTTGCCCTTGTTAAGTCAATGCCAACACCCCCCGCCTGAATTTGTACCGCCAGAACGTCAATGTCAGCAGGGTATTGAGCTTCATCTAAATCTTTTTGTTCCCCAGAAACTTCGCCATGCCGGAGCTTTAACTCTTCAGCAACATCGCGGATGTTTTTAATGTCCTGGCGGAAGCGGCAGAACACAACGACTGGCCCTTTGCAATCCACCAGCAAATCTTTCAGAACCATTCGCTTCGCATCACCTATCGTTGTTGTCTTGCCATCATCATCTTTTATGAAACCGCCCGTAATCTGTTGAAGGCGCAGAAGTTTAACCAGGGCATTCGCCGCCGTAATTTGTCCACCATCAACCTGTGCCCAAAAATCCTTATCTATAGAGTCGTAAGTTTTCTTGCAAGATCCGCCCAAAACAACGGGAATATCAACATGGGAAATTGGAGGGAGATCGAGTGCATCCTCTTTCTTGACAGTGATCGCCACCGAGTCGAATTTCTCCTTCATCTCAGACTCATAACGCCAGCCGATAACCTGGTAATTCTGGAAGCCGCCCATAACTGAATATCTGCGCTTGAACCTGTTGAAACTTGTTCCGTAAACTTCAGGGGCGATTGCTCTAAATTGTCCGTAAAGATCTAAAGGGGAGTGCGGTGCAGGAGTACCTGTGAGAGCAAGCATCCTGCAACCGCTTTTCGCGAATTGCCCGACAAAGCGGGAAGCCTTGCCGCCTGGGGATTTGACACGGTGAGATTCATCTAATACTACTAGGTCAAATTTGGCAGTTAACGCGAAGGTCTTAAAAGGTTCACGCCATGCGGATTCGTAGTTAACAACAATAACGCAGGGAGCATCACCAACAGCCGCTACTCTTAAAGCAAGTTTAGCCGCATCAGTTTTCTTAGCAACAGTGCCGGAGTCCAGGGGCGTAACCCTAAACCCATCAGAGTGTTTAGTAAATTCTCTAGGCCATACGCCAACAACGGACAGTGGGCAGAGAATAAGAATTTTCTTAGCACGGTGTTCTTTGCAGAGCGCAACCGTAACAAACGACTTTCCGCAACCCATGTCGAGAGCAAGCATTGCTCCCTGTTTACCCTTCGCGAACTCGAAAGACTCGCGTTGGTGCGCCCAGGGCTTATGTCGCATTGAGTTAATCATTTATTAAATTCTCCCCACCATGTACGGAGTTGCCTGGTTGTAATTTGTTTTCCAGGAACAGCCTTATGCCCATTCCTCTTCTGCTCTTTTGTTATGTGCGCTTCTTTATCGTAAATTTTAAGATTTGCAGAGATAACAGCCTCCTTCATAAATTTGGAAGGAATGAATCGCAACAGCAGTTTTTCGGGACACCAGAAAGTCCCCCGTTTAGGAACGCCATCTTCAAACTTGGTGAAGACAGCCTTCTCGTGAGCTTTCCGAACAGTAAAAGTTATGGTGCAGAATTTTGTGATATTCACAGTCCTACCAATAGCTAAATTAGCTAAAATCTCAGCCAGGTAAGCCCTTATTACCGTTTCGCAAACTTTGCTTGGCAATCCGCACTTCTTACTTACTGCGATTCGCGCATCTCTAAATCCGAAAGGAGCAGTCATTTGTCGTCCTCGAACCAGAGGTGGACAACAAAAGTCCCTGTAACGACAGCCCAAACCGCACAACCTACAAATAAATGCTCGATAATTAGTTCACTCATAATATTTCCTCTGCTCTTGAGCCTTGACGATAACTAGCATCTCTTGAGATGCCCACTCAGCCAGCCGCTCAAGAGATAGGATCGCGCTGTCAATGACTTTCTCCGTGTTTTTAGGATCGCAACAATTCACAACTTTCCCATGATCGTCACAAAGAAAAACAAGTGTCCTTTGTACCTGGGAACTTAACTTCCCAAGCGCATCCAGTCGTTTCATTTATTTTCCTCTCTGCTAGGATTTTTAAGCCACCCACCAACACGACCTTTCATCCTGATCGCCGTAACAGAACATCCAGGGCTACAGTATTTAGGGCGTGTAGTTATCTTTTTGCATATACAACAGGGTTGCTTAGACCTGGGGGCGCGAGCCGATGTTTCCGCTTTGGTTTTTTTCTTGTTTGAAGCGGCTCTTTGTTCATCAGCACATTTTTTGCCGCAGAATTTCGGGCGGATAGTTACTGTGCCGCAGATGGGGCAGGGGTGCGCGGGGACTTTGCGGCAAGTCTTTAACTCGTAGTCAATAACCGGCTGGATAATCTCTTTCAGTTTCCCATTGCCATCAAAAACTTTGACTTGCCCTAGCAATTGACTAAGCCTTTTAATATATCCGAAGATTTGAACCTGACTATGTTCCTTGCAACGATGGGGTATTTTTCGCCATTCTTAGGATTTCTGCCCACCCGTGCATTTTTATGTTTTACGGAAAAACTACCAAACCCTCGCAGGATTACTTCGCCGTCTGATATAAGCCCGTTCTTCATTTCTCCTAAGACTGTAGTGACCATTAAATCCGCTTTTATAGGTGTAATACCCATTGCCACTGAAACTTTTTTAGACAACTCTTTTCTTGTCATTGCAATTCTCCCTGTAAAGTCCTATGTTATAAGCATCCTTTAAAATGAGCATGGAACTGGGAAGACTTTGGAGGTATCCCGTAAACGACCCTCCCCAATTCCTACGATCGCTCGAAACCGAGAGGTTGTGCCATTCACGGGTTGGATGTATGGCGGTCTGCCCTGACTGTGAGCCTTGGAAGCTGGTAGGACAGGACAGACCTATGCGCTGGTGAAGCTGGGTCGCGCAGTCTTTTATTTCGTATGTCATTGAATTTCCAAGGCTCAAGTTTTTGTATTACCGCACCGATATTATTCACAAAATGTATGGTTGTCAAACTTATTTACAATAATAAGTATAGAAAAATGAAAAATACGCTACAAATAATTGACTTTATTAAGAATCACTCTGGCGTAAAAAGAGAGAGCCAGGTTGCTAAACTTCTCGATATGGAACCCCCTGCGTTGCATAACCACAAAAAACGGGGGACTATCCCATACAAAAAATTAGCAACTTATTGTGAAAATAACGGATTGCGCCTTGGGGACGTTTTAGGACCCGCAGTGGGCGAGGGGGAAGACAAAGAGGATTCAGACATTACTAACTCTAGCGTCCAGGAGGAAGAATTGTTACAAAATGAATTGATTGCGGCACAGCGGAAAATAATCAAACTTATGGAAGAGAACGCTTCACTGAAGGATGAGTTGCTAAAAAAGCCGACACCCCTGTCAAAAGCAAACGGAGCATAAAGGCGGGGGTTGTAGTAAATATAGCAGGAGAAGTGCCAACACCTAAAAGCTGGATATGTTTCAGGACTAAGATGGTAAGAACCACGCCTTGCGGCACAGGTTGCTTGCACCCGTTTTCAGGGACAAGTGCGAGTGCGAGTGCGAGTGCGAGTGCGACAGGGTAGAAATTTATTCATCACCTGGAGGTGGAGGCTTTGCCTCTGTTGCTCGATGTTCCAACAAATGAGAAAGTATCAGGTTTAGGTCAGCCCTGATAGGGGCTAGTTGTGTCTCCAGGTATTTTCTATCAACCAGGCTCTTCTCCAAGACCGAGATCCTGGCGGTAGCTTTTTCATTATCACGGAATAATTTACGGATTATCCAGGCGGAAATTCCAGCTATTACCCCGATTGCTGTCAAAAAAAGCTCGTTAAATTTCAACACTAATCACCTTTCTTTTTATCTTCTCTCAACAAGCGCACATCCAGCACCTTATCTTCTTTGGATCGCTCCAAATCGTTGGCACGACAATGTAAGGCTCCTATATCCGACTTGTATTCTTGTCTCGGAACTGTCGTATGCTGGAGTTCATCTATCCTTCGGTCAGTTTCATGGATCAACTCAGCGTGTCTGCCAATAGCAGAGTTCTCGGCCTTATCCTTTTCGAGGGAATCGACTTTGGCGGTAATGCGATTGATAAAGAACCAGCCGATTGCAACGAACAAGGCCCATGCGCTCTCTAGTATCTTCTCCATCTATTCTGGAACTTCTACCCAGTTAGTTACATCTTCATCCCAAGTGTAAAATTTATCATCACTTGGATAAGCTACTGGAGATTCCCACTGGCAAGTAGATTCCACTAAAGTCCAGCTAGGGTAAGGTTGAGGAGCAATGAAAGCATCTCTGCCTATATCATATGTATATCCTGATCCAGCATAATTGTATCTTAGTGCCACACCCGAATCTTCCGCCCCATCTTGGTCGTAATGTTTACCACCCTGCGTGTTATAAGAAGTCTGAATCCAACTATTAGGACTA
>Ga0308024_1000108_pt1 | contig 34900 bp, 33 predicted proteins | sample Neamet420_FD_201295 | JGI IMG/M metagenome (GOLD analysis project Ga0308024, IMG submission 201295) | Marine microbial communities from water near the shore, Antarctic Ocean - #420 | ecosystem: Environmental > Aquatic > Marine > Unclassified | place: Southern Ocean | collected 2014-10-03
AACAAAGATAAGTGGTTCATTAGGCATCGACGGGTGAAAAAAGCCAAAACAGCGTCTATCTATAGGTTTCAAACGCAACCGCAAGTCATTCCAGCTATCAATCGCATGAACGGCTTCATAGGCGATGATCTTTTCCAAGATATCCGCAGGGCTGCTCCAGTTGATTGGGCGCAGAACCAAAAAACCACGATTGAACCAGGACGAAAATAGATGCCGGAAATCTACATCCAATGGGCCAAGTTCTGGGCGATCTTTAATAATATCTAAAAGGTCTTTGCGCATTCCCACCAGCTGACCTGTGGCGCCAGGAACTTGGTTTAGGCGGCGAGCCAACTCTTGTCTTTTGGGCTCACTAGCCTCCGCGAATGCGCGGTAGGTACTTTTGTTTGGTTCTTTGGTATAAGCCTTCAAAGTTGAGATGACCTGCTTCGGATTAATTTCCAACTTATGCGTCATAAACTCAAAGAAAGTTAGCTTATCCTCTTTGGTCATACCAGCGTAGCGATCAAGGATACTACGGGTCAGTGTCATCCCGGACACTTCCCCAGTGCTGCCCAGTAGGGCCTCTGCGAGTTCTGCTGTCGTACGGCCATCAGCTTCCTTCTGTAAGGCCTTTTGATAGCGCCTCTCAAAGATTGTTGAAACCAGCTCACTGAAAAAACTCACAGTGTGGCCCCCACCGCTTTAACTATAGCAGAGGCAGTTAAAAAATTAGCTTCCATAGCTTACTCCTAGAACTAAATAATCACTCTAAATTATGAATTTGGAGTAAATATTTCCACCCATTGGGTGCTAAGTCAAACTCTATGTATACAGAACGACAGTGATTAAGTTTCTATACTTATTTATGTCATGAACAGGGCATTAATGTGCGCTGCGTTACAGTCTGTGATAATCTGCAAGAGTATAAAGTTATTGCTGAAGTCCTGAAAAAGGGTGATATAAAGTGGCCGGAAAAAATCATTGGAATTGTGTCACAGTTCAAGCAATAGATGGTCGGATTAAACTCAAGTTGAGATCAATATTTTAAAGGGCTCCAAACTAGCCTAACAAACGACGTGCAATCACCTGAGCCTGTATTTCGCCTGCACCCTCAAAGATGTTCAAGATCCTCGCATCGCAGAGAATCCGGCTAATTTTATACTCCAGTGCAAACCCGTTTCCACCGTGGATTTGCAACGCGTTATCAGCAGCAGCCCACGCGGTACGCGCACCCAAAAGCTTTGCCATGCCCGCCTCAATGTCGCAGCGGCGACCTTGATCTTTTTCAAATGCACTAAAATAGGTTAATTGACGTGTCACTACTAGCTCTACGGCTATCATAGCTAGCTTGTTGGCTACTCTGGGAAATTCGATTAGAGATTTTCCAAATTGTTTGCGATCCACCGCATAGCGGTAACCAAGGTCCAGTGCGGACTGGGCCACACCCACAGCGCGCGCAGCTGTTTGGATGCGGGCACTCTCAAAAGTTTCCATAAGCTGCTTAAAGCCTTTTCCAGTTTCTCGTCCCAGTAAATTCTCTCCTTTTACAGGGAAGTTGTCGAAGGCCATTTCATATTCTTTCATGCCTCGATAACCCAAAACTTCTATTTCACCGCCAGTCATGCCTGCGCTAGGGAACGGGGTTTTATCAGTTCCAGGTATTTTTTCCGCCAAAAACATTGATAGACCCTTATAGTCGGTGGTGTTAGGATCTGTGCGTGCGAGTAGTGTCATTACATGGGTGCGTGCGGCGTGTGTGATCCATGTTTTGTTGCCGGTTACTGTCCAATCTGTCCCATCCGGTACCGCACGAGTGCGTAGTGCTCCTAAATCAGAACCAGTGTTAGGCTCGGTAAATACAGCAGTTGGCAATTTTTCAGCGCTGGCTAGGGCTGGAAGCCATTTTTGCTTTTGCTCTTCTGTACCACCAGCAAGGATCAGTTCCGCGGCTATTTCGGTGCGTGTGGCAAGTGAGCCCACTCCAATATAGCCGCGTGATAGTTCTTCGCTGACTACACACATTGTAGCTTTTGACAAACCTAATCCGCCGTATTCTTCTGGGATTGTTAGGCCAAACACACCCATTTCAGCCAATTCATCAATTACCTTCAAAGGGATCAATTCATCCTTGAGATGCCATTCATGAGCATACGGTTCAATTTTTTCTTGTGCATACCGTCGGAATGTATTTCGGATCATTTCTAATTCTTCGTCTAGGCCAGAGGCGCCAAGTATGGTGTCTGCTTCGCGCTCTTGCATGAGTGTGACAAGCTGGACGCGGGCATTTTGCGTATTTCCAGTTTCTGCAAGCAAATTAGGGCCTGGTTCGCGCAGGGGTGCTAAGTCATCTTGGGTCATGCCAATGTCTTGGAGGCGCAGGATTTCGCCTTGGTTCATTGGAATTCCACCAGTCAATTGGCATAAATATTCACCAAAGGCTATTTGGTGGATCAATTGCTCAACCACGCCAAACTTTTGCAATGCCTGCAATCCCTCCGCCCATTTTTGCATCTGCCGCAGACTTTCTACATAGGTTGCCACCCAAGCAAATCCGTGTGCTGCTGTTTGGTGCTCTTCTATCAGAGAGTTTACGATCCTTCCCTCATCGCTTACCAAAAGGCGTAGTTTTATTTTAGCAGTGTCACTAACCGCTTTGGCCGCTAGTACAGCCTGAGAAGTGAGGGTTAATAACTCTGGTAAAATTGCTGTCTGTATCATCGATGCATCCTATTTCTGCGGCTCAAACGTAATATAATTTATGGTAAACGACTTAGCTCTTTTGCTGTCCCCGCACAACTTTAATTCAAAGGAAAATGTTATTTTGAAGTATTATGTCTCAACGGAATTGGGGTGCGAAGCATTGGACGAGCCGTTAAGGTGGATGAATGAGTGAAACTTTCAATTTATTTTCACCGGAACTTCTAATTCTGATCGCCATTACTGCTGTATTTGCAGGGATGGTGAAGGGCATTGTTGGTTTTGGAATGCCGATGATTCTTATTAGTGGAATGACGGTTTTTATTAATCCTAATTTGGCTCTTGGGATTTTAATTTTACCCACACTGGTAACCAATGGCTGGCAGGCTGGCCGTCAAGGCTTCGCCGCTGCATTTAGTTCCGTTTATGACCACCGCTGGTTTTTGGGTGTGGGCTATGCTGTGCTTTTGACCACAACGCAGATGGTGCCTTGGCTGTCCCAATCTCTTTTTTTCCTATGCCTAGGTATTTTGGTGGTAGGCTTCGCCAGCTTGATGTTGAGCGGGTGGCAACCTCGGGCTCGTAACGAGACCACCCTGATGATTGGGTGCGCTTTAGTAGCAGGTGCTGGGGGAGGTATTTCTGGCGTATGGGGACCGCCAACGGTTATGTATCTGTCTATGCACAACCTTGACAAACAGGCTCAGATGCGCGCACAGGGCGTGATTTACGGTTTAGGAGCAATTTTGCTGTTAATGGGTCACATTCGCTCAGGAATAGCTACTCCACAGGCTTTGATATTGGGCGGATTTGCCATCTTACCGGCCTGTTTTGGTATATGGATTGGCTTCAAAATCCAAGATAGGATAAACCAAAATATGTTTCGTGTTACTACGCTTATCGTATTGATCGTGACTGGTCTCAATTTGATACGCCGTGGCCTAGTTTAGCAAAATCTCCAGGATAATTCACGTAAATTTTAGTTTATTTTCTAAGAGCTATTGCGAGCACATCTTCCTCTACATGTGGTAAATACTGCTCGAAGTTAGCCGCAAACATTGACACCAATTTTGATGCTTGGGCATCATAGGCATCTTTGTCCTCCCAAGTACGTCTTGGATCTAAGAGAAGATCTGCCACACCTGGAACTGATGTTGGAACTTCGAGGCCAAAATTTGAATCAACGCGGAAAGCACTATTTGACAACGTTCCGTCAAGGGCTGCACTTAAAAGAGAGCGTGTGGCCCGGATGGGCATACGACTACCGTGTCCATAGGCACCTCCGGTCCAGCCTGTATTTACGAGCCAACAGGTTGCGCCGTGTTTTGCGATCTTGTCACGTAGCATGTTTCCATAGACTTCAGGTCGACGTGGCATGAATGGCGCGCCAAAACAGGTTGAAAATGTTGGCTGTGGTTCGGTAATACCGCGTTCTGTGCCTGCCACTTTGGCCGTAAAACCTGAAAGGAAGTGATACATTGCCTGTGCTGGAGTAAGCCGGGCAATTGGAGGCAGTACGCCGAAGCTATCACAAGTCAGCATAATTATATTTTTTGGGTGACCAGCAATCGCTGTGGGGGAGGCGTTCGATATATACTCCAGAGGATAAGCGCAGCGCATGTTAGCTGTCAGACTATCGTCATCGAAATTTAACTCTTTAGTTTCAGCATTATAGACCATATTTTCAATGATCGTACCGAATTTGGAGGTTGTTGCGAAGATTTCTGGCTCGGCCTCGGCACTCAAGTTGATTGTTTTGGCGTAGCAGCCACCCTCAAAATTGAAGATGCCTCGGTCGGACCATCCATGCTCATCATCGCCTATGAGCACACGAGATGGATCTGCTGAAAGTGTAGTTTTCCCAGTACCAGATAGACCAAAGAAAACAGCCGTGTCGACAGGGTTTCCGGGGGTATGATTGGCCGAACAATGCATTGGCATTATACCTTTTGCGGGCAGCAGGTAGTTCAGCAGAGAGAATACTGATTTCTTATTTTCGCCAGCATATTCTGTACCGCCTATCAAAATAATTTTACGATCAAAATTCATGGCAATTACTGTTTCAGACCTACAGTCATGGCGTTTGGGGTCAGCACTAAATGATGGGCAGTTGATCACAGTCCAATCAGCGACAAAATCGGCCAACTCATCTGTATCGGGGCGGCGCAACATGTGGCGGATGAATAAACTATGCCAGGCCAGCTCGGTGACCATGCGCACATCAAGCCGGTTAGTAGGATCGGCGCCACCAAATAAATCCTGCACAAAGTAATCGCGGCCCTGCATGTGCATCACCATGTCGTCATAGAGTCGATCAAACCCCTCCTCTGACATTGCTGAGTTGTTATCCCACCAAATAGTATCTGCCACGGATGCAGATTTTACTACATGCTTGTCTTTTGGGGACCGTCCAGTGAATTTTCCAGTAGAAACCAAAAAGGCTCCACCACGACCCAATTCGCCTTCTTTACGCGCTAACGCCTGCTCAATAATTGAGGGCTCGATTAGGTTATAATACACGTTCCCCAACCCTGTGATACCTTGATCTTTGAGGGTGAATTTGGGGTTTACACGTCCAGCGGTCATGCTAATGCTCCTAAAGCTTGCACCTATCACCTCGCCTTTAACATGCCGCGCAATCATATCAACAGCACGCTTTTCAATCGTTAGCGCAATCATTGGCAGTTTAGCGCAACCATTTTTATTGGAACTGCTAAATCAATGTTCAGAAGGTGAATTGATATTTAATATACGCAATATTTTCCGCTGATTCGTAGTTACAGGTTGCACCGATTGGGAAAATTACGGAATGTGGTTAGATAGAGAAGCATCAAAGATGTTGATCGGACCGAAGGATTGTACCCATGTCAAGAATCGCTCTTGTTGATGATGATCGAAATATTTTGGCCTCGGTTTCGATGATGCTTGAGGCAGAGGGCTTTGTGGTGGAAACTTATCATGATGGTCAATTAGCATGGGAGGCTTTCATAAAAAATATGCCTGATATTGCCGTTCTTGAGATCAAAGTACCACGTTTGGGTGGCATGGATTTGCTCGAGCGGGTGCGGAGAAAATCTAACATCCCCATTATCTTTTTAACATCAAAAAAAGATGAAATTGATGAGATTTTGTGTTTGAGGATGGGTGCTGATGACTATGTGAGAAAGCCATTTTCGCAACGTATTTTGTTGGAGCGTATTAGCACACTTTTGCGCCGCCAACGCGCAACTTCTTGCATTATGCCGGTAGAGGTTGCAGAGGCCAAAGTGATAGATCGCGGGCTGCTGTCTATGGATCCACTGCGTCATGGTGTGACATGGCGTGGAGTGGACGTGGCGCTCACCGTGACCGAATTCCTACTTCTCCAAACACTTGCCTTGAGGCCTGGCTTTGTGAAAAGTCGAGATCAGTTGATGGAAGTTGCCTATGATGAGCGAGTTTACGTCGATGATCGCACCATTGACAGCCACATTAAGAGATTACGAAAAAAAATGCGGATGGTGGATAGAGATTTTAATTCAATTGAGACTCTCTACGGCATTGGCTATCGCTATAATGACGAGAAATTATGAACCGCCGTTCTGATCATAAATCTGCTGGCTGCTTTGTTGGTTTTGAAACCTCTTTTGTGGTATGCGTATGGAAGGGATGATCAGCCATTATGAAAAGTATTTGGTGGGCATCATTTGTAAAGACCCCGGTATTAGCTGTACCAGCCTTCATGCCTTAAACTGGACACCTCCCCAAAAAATATTGTCGCGTACCTCTGCACCAGTTCTGGTGCGAATATTCAAGCTGACATTGCAAATTGTGGTTTTAAACTGTTGGGTGTGCGTCTTATTTTTTGCCTGCCGACTGAGTGCAATATGAGTTATGATCCATGGAAAAACTATGCCAATGACTCTGATGGGGTACTGCTGCATGCTACGGCTGTTGCCGTTGGAGTAAACGGGCTACTAATTTTGGGCCCTTCCGGTGCAGGTAAGTCACACTTGGCAATTGAAATGATGGCGCAGGGCGCTCATCTTGTTTCAGATGATCGAGTGTGGCTTGGCGCTTCTGAAACTGGTCTTATATTGTACTCGGCTAAGCCCTTAGTTGGGTGTATCGAGGCCCGGGGTTTAGGACTAATATCTTGCACTACGCAACCCAGTGCGCTGCTGAAATATTGTTTAGACTTATCGCTAATGAGCGATGCGCGCTTGCCTTTTCCGTTAGAAGTTACAAGGCTAGGCCATAGGCTTTCAGTGCTTCCCGGTGGACCTATTGCACCACAGGCTGCGGCGCTTCTACTTTTGCTAAAGAATGGATTTTCAGCTTATGATTAAGACTTCGCGGATGGTCCACGTTGTACTGGTGACAGGACCTTCCGGCGCTGGCAGAACTACTGCTATCAATGCGCTGGAAGATGCTGGCTTTGAGGCTATTGATAATATGCCGCTTACACTGGCGCCACGCTTGTTTGAGGGTTCTACTTTGAATCGCCCTTTGGCGTTGGGCCTTGATACTCGCAACCGAGACTTTGCTGCTAGCCAAATGATGGAAACAATAGACGCGCTTGCCGCTAATGGCGCCATTAAACTGGAGGTCTTATATCTTGACTGTTCAGTTGATGTTTTGATCCGTAGATTTTCCGAAACCCGACGCAGGCATCATCTTTCCCCCGACGGTGCTGCTCTAGCAGGGATTCATTTAGATTTTGACCTAATGCAGTCTGCTCGTGCTCGCGCTGATATTTTGATAGATACTACCACAATGTTGCCACGTGATTTGCGCGCTGAGGTCACCCGATACTTTGCACCGGACCAAGGCAAGGCCATGGCTATCTCTGTGCAATCGTTCTCTTATAAACGGGGTACGCCCCGTGGCATTGATATGATGTTTGATTGCCGGTTTTTGCGGAACCCCTATTGGGATCTGGATTTGCGCTCCAAAAATGGCTGCGACCCCAAGGTTCAGGCCTACGTGGCAGAAGACAAAAACTTTGCGGCATTTAAAAAACAAATTTTGGATTTTACCGATTTGGTTATCCCTGCACATATGGCTGAGGGCCGCTCACATCTTTCGATTGGTTTTGGCTGTACTGGTGGCAAACACCGCTCCGTAACTATGGTAGAAATTCTGTGGAAAGATTTGCAATTGCGCGGCTGGCATGTGAACATACGCCATAGAGAGTTGGTGGAACAAGCCTCTCATACGCGCACTTCAAATACTAAGGTTCATGACAGTTGATCGGCATCGTTATCGTAGCACACGGGGGGCTGGCCACCGAATACAAGGCGGCAGTAGAGCATGTTGTTGGTGCTCAATCTGGTATCTTAGCCGTGACCATCACCGCAGATTGCGACCGTGATGAAAAACGCGCTGAGATATGTCAAGCTGCGGATGGTGTAGATTGTGGTGATGGTGTTGTTATCGTAACTGATATGTTCGGAGGATCCCCATCTAACCTTTCACTGTCTGCGTGTAATTGTGCTAATCGTCGTGTGCTTTATGGTGCGAATCTGCCCTTACTGGTGAAACTTGCAAAATGCCGGAGAAAAACCGTACCAGAGGCGATTGCGAAATCGATTGACGCTGGGCGGAAATACATGGACTGCCTTCCAGAGGTTTCATAGGGTCGAAAATTGCTTCAAATACTAAATATCATTAACGAAAAAGGTCTGCATGCGAGGGCTTCTGCGAAATTTGTGGAGACAGTCGAACGCTTTGATGCTGAAGCAATCGTAAGCAAAGATCGGCTTTCGGCTGGAGGTGACAGTATTATGGGGCTGTTGATGCTGGCCGCGTCTAATGGGACATCTATTGAAGTTGAAACTCGGGGTGCTGAGGCTGAGGCTTTGGCGCAGGCCCTGTCTGACTTAGTGTCGGATCGGTTTGGCGAGGTCGGATAGCACCAAAAGGACGATAAGCCATTTGGTATATCGTTTGAAGTTAAGTAGCCGGACCAGCTGCATAGGCTTCCAAACTCTGAGTGGCCTGCCTGCTAGCTTACATATGACATATAAGAATAGCTGTTGTGAGTAACACTCTGAGGCGCAGCCACCACATCGGTGTTAGGCTAAGCTGGTAAAAGATTATATCTAAAATCAATAGACCAGCAAACCCGGCCATGAGATAAGAAGTTTTAGGGCCAACACCGCTGGACATCACAAAAAAAGCCCAGAGCGCTGGCTGAACTGACATTAGATAACATGCGGCAGCCTTCATTCCTTCGGCCTTAGTTGCAAATCCCCATAAGACGCCAGACATAAAGCTAAGTATTACCGCGCCATAGGTTGCTTGAATCGTAGCACCAACTAGGCCAGCCCCTATTAAGCTTGTACTCCATGTCATAAGGTCTGGGCTTGCAGTGGTCCACGCTCCCCATATGAAGGGAACTAACCCGATCAGACCAAGGGCCAATGGAGCTTTTGGGATTGCCTGTCTCATGTAATACCTCAGAATAATTTAGGAATTTTGGGATTTGGAATCCAAATGCGAAAGGAATTTAGAACTATCGTCATGAATGACCTGCTTTTTCTCGTCCGCCATACGATCATAAACTTTATACATCATCCCCAACCTATGATTATTATCCAATTTATCACGATTTCGGCTTAGAAAATCCCAGTAAAGATAATTGAATGGACAGGCATTTGAGCCGCTCTTTTGGCTGACTTTGTAGCTGCACTCTTTACAGTAGTTGGACATTTTATTTATGTAGCCCCCACCTGAGGCATAGGGCTTACTTGCAAGCATCCCACCATCGGCAAATAGTGCCATTCCCGTCACATTTGGCAATTCAACCCATTCAAACGCATCGGCATAAACGCTTAGAAACCAAGTGTTGACCTGCAGAGGATCAATGCCGGCTAATAGTGCAAAATTACCTAAGACCATTAGGCGTTGAATGTGGTGAGCATAGGCATTTTCTATAGTTTCCGTCACGGATTGGTGCAGACAATTCATCTTTGTATCAGCGTCCCAATAGAATCCTGGTAGATCTCGATTACCCTCAAAAAAGTTTAACGCTGAATAATCTGGCATTTTTTGCCAATATATTCCGCGCACGAATTCTCTCCAGCCAAGGATTTGGCGAATAAATCCTTCTACGGCATTGAGTGGGGCTTTCTGGCTGCGGTATGCTTGCTCTGCCGCAGCGATGCAGTCTAAGGGCAGCAATAACCCTACATTGAGATAAAGTCCGATGTGTGCGTGATACATCCAAGGTTGACCTTGGATCATGGCGTCCTGAAAGTCGCCAAAATAGGGTAACCGTTCCTCGATAAACTTCTTTAATGCAGCTTTAGCCTGGACGGAGGTAACCGCAAAATGAAATTGGCTCGTATCACCCATATGGTTAGGAAACTGGGCTTCGACCAAGTCTAACACTTTTTGTGTCATTACATCTGGAGTGTTGTGGTAGGTGTCTGGTACTTCAAGAGTTGGCTGGGGTGATTTGCGATTATCGCTATCAAAATTCCACTGGCCGCCAACCGGTTGGCCATCTTCCATTAGTACGGAATATTTTTTGCGCATCTCGCGGTAAAAATATTCCATTCGGAGGCTTTTGCGCCCAGAACTCCAGCTTTCAAACTCTGCATGATCACATAAAAAACGGGTATCAGGTCTGATGAATACAGGCAGTTCAAATATCTCTGCCCAGCATTCTAGCTCCGTCAATACCCGATACTCCCCGGGCTCTGTGACGATGATATGATCTGCAGCACGGATAGCTAGTGCCTTTTCGATTGCCTGTGTAAAGCTTCGCAGCGGGGTTTCAATATCCAATTGAAAATATTCAACTTGGTAGCCTTTTGAACGTAAGTTTTCGGCAAAATGGCGCATAGCTGAGAAAATGAAAGCAATTTTCTTCTTATGGTGTTTCACATAGGTAGTCTCGGCCATCACCTCGCACATGAGAATGATATCGGTCTCTAAAACAGTACCTTTGAGACTGGAAATCTGCTCAGAGAGCTGATCGCCAAGTATGATCCTTAAAGCGGTCAAAATAAATCCCTACTGAATCCAATTGCAACCTTGAAATAAACTGAACACTACAAAATTCAAGGACACTCCTGGCCTGCGAGGCTATAAATTTGTGAAAACTACTGCTTAGGGCTTTTCGTTTGTCATACCCCGCCTAGTTGTAAATTAAGGGTAAATAAAGGGTCTTAAGAATGAATTCTTTGATCACTGACTTGCAGCAAGAAGGGTTAACCGGCATCATTGGAACGGTGACGTTGGATTATGCCTTGGTTGATAATACTGAGCAGCTTTATAAGTGCAGCAAACAACAGGTACAGCCATTGAAGGATGACACACGGACGATAGCCCGCTCCCAGGAATGGACTGAGCGGGCGCATGGCTTTGGCCGTTGCTGGAAGTTTCACAAATGAAAATGGTTAAGAAATCAAACCTCCCAACGAAGGTTTGTGTTACCTGTTCACGGCCATTTGCGTGGCGCAAAAAATGGGCCAAAGTATGGGATGAAGTGCTCTATTGTTCCCAAAAATGCCGCCGTACTGGTGCTGGGGAAAAATAGGCAGCCATTTTGCTCAACAGGATACAGCGCCTCAACGTTGGAATTCCGTTTCTTTCTATTGGTTTCGCAAAAGGTACTTTTATTCTGTTCAGGGTAGGCAGTGAGCTAGAACCCAAGGGGATCGGTGGAGTGATATATTTGAGGCGTATGGGCTGCAATTGATTTTATGAAAGTTGATATAAACCACAACAAAGTGTTATCGTATGCTACCTGTATGATATGATTAAAAAATTTTGACACCATAATAGGTTTTGGAGATGTCATCCGAGTCACTAAAGGTGTGAAGCTCTGTGGTATGACAATTCAGATATTATCTCATTTGGAAGACGGCAGTAGCGGAGATAGAACTGCAACTGTGGAACAAACTACCTTAGAATTATTGGCTATATAAAATATTTTGATTACGTGCACTTAATCACTTATGGGTTTCCTATGACAGAAAAAATCGTGATCATCATCCCTGCACGCTATGCCTCGAGTCGATTTGAAGGCAAACCCCTGGCGCTTTTGACAGGAGCTACAGGAGCTAGAAAATCATTAATTCAACGCAGCTGGGAGACTGCTTGTGATGTTCCAGGTGTTGATAGCATTTTTGTTGCGACCGATGATGAGCGCATAGCGCAGGCTGTCCAAGAATTCGGCGGCAAAGTGATTATGACCTCCAACAACTGCCGAAATGGGACCGAGAGAGTTGCCGAGGCATTGCAAGGTTTGGTAACCCCGGCAGATATAATTATTAATTTTCAGGGTGACGCTCCCTTGACGCCGCCGTGGTTTATTACAGGTCTTATTGAAGAAATGAAGCGAGACCGCACTGTGCAGATGGCCACCCCGGTCCTGCAATGTAACGGTCACACTTTGAATATGTTTCTTGAGGATCGCAGCAATGGCCGGGTGGGGGGCACAACCGCGGTTTTTGATCAAAATTGGGACGCGCTTTATTTTTCTAAGGAAGTTTTACCCTTCATCGATAAGGCCTATGCTCCAGACGATGTAACTCCGGCTTACCATCATGTGGGGGCATATGCCTACCGGCCGAGGACACTAGAGGAATATGTGGGCTGGTCTGAGGGCTCTTTGGAACAGCTGGAGGGACTGGAGCAATTGCGTTTTTTAGAGCAGGCTGTGAAAGTTCGTTGTGTGCTTGTTGAAGGCAAAGGCCGAGTATTTTGGGAGCTGAACAACCCTGTAGATGTGGTTCGTATTGAACGCGTTTTAAAACAAAATGGCTGGCCGTGAATTTACTTGCAAAGCTTTGAATTAAGCCACGCCATGTTGCAATAGCTGTATCACTGTAACTAGTCCAATTGGTGCACCCTCTTGCACCACAAAAGTAGCTGAGATTTTATGCGTTTGCATGGTATGCAATGAGCGCGCACCTAGATTTTCTGGAGCCAGCGTGACTGGCGCAGGGCTCATGATGTCCTTTGCAAAGGCAGACCACATCACACCTTTCATCGTGCCGGTTGCATTTTTCTCCAGATAGCGGCGAATATCGCCATCAGTGATCACGCCACAAAGTTTACCAGCTTCATTTAAGAGACCCACAATTCCAAAACCTTTGTTTGAAATCTCGGCAATAACTTCAAAGATGGGAGCTGATTGATCTAGCAATGGTAGATTTTCAAAGCAAACCATGAAGTCTGAAATAGGCTGCAATATGGCGCCTAGCTTGCCGCCTGGGTGGAAGTTGCGAAAGCTCTCTTCGGAAAAGCCTCGCATTTTAAGCAATGTAATGGCGAGAGCATCGCCCACCGCCATTTGCATCAAGGTAGAGGTGGTAGGAGCCAGATTATGTGGACACGCTTCCTTAGCGTTAGGTAATACAATGGGATATTGTGACCGGCGAGCCAAGGTGCCGTTGGCTTTGCCAGTAATTGCTACCACTGGCACGTTGAACCGTGCCGCATAGGCGATTATATCCGCCAACTCACCCGTGTCTCCGGACCAAGACAACAGCATCACAACATCATCACTTCGGATCATACCAAGATCGCCGTGGCTGGCTTCGGCTGCATGGACAAAGTAAGCTGTGGTGCCGGTTGACGAAAACGTCGCCGCCAGTTTTCGTGCCACATGACCGCTTTTACCCACACCAGACAGAATGAGCCGGCCTTTCATGTTGTAGATGAGTTCTGCGGCATTATTGAGCACTGTGCGAGTTTCTGGTTCAGAGAGTTTGGTTTGCATCCGAGTGAAGCTGGACGAAAAGCATTCAACGGCATTTAAGACAGATGCTACGGGATCAACTGCGCTTTTCATTTACCTCGGTCCTCAAAATTGGTTGAAGCTTGGGCTAAAACTATACTCATATTAAAAAATATCCAAGGTCAAAAGGTGTCGCCTTTGAAACTGAGAAATCTGTGCTATGAACTTAGTGAACACCTAAAGAAAGCACCTCCAATGACTGAAATCACTGTTGCGAATATTACCCTAGGCAATCAGCTCCCGATGAGCCTGATCGGTGGCATGAATGTTATTGAAAGTCGTGATCTGGCGATGCGTGTGGCTGAAGCCTTTGTCGTGGCCACGCAAGACTTGGGTGTGCCCTATATTTTTAAAGCCTCATTTGACAAGGCTAATCGCTCATCAATACGTTCATATAGAGGCCCAGGTATAGATGAAGGGTTGAAGGTGCTACAAGAGGTTAAAGATACTTTTGGTGTGCCCGTTTTGACTGATGTGCATGAAATTGCACAGGCTGCACCGGTAGCTGAAGTGTGTGATATTTTGCAAGTCCCTGCTTTCTTGGCCCGGCAAACTGATCTGATTGCTGCGGTTGCGGCGACCAATGCGACTATAAATGTGAAAAAGCCACAGTTCATGAGCCCACCACAAATCCAGAACTTGGTAGCTAAAATTCGGGAGTGTGGCAACGATCAGATAATGATCTGCGAGCGTGGAACTTGCTTTGGTTATGATAATCTAGTTGTCGATATGTTGGGATTGCGCACAATAAAAGATTGTAGCGATGATGCGCCCATAATTTTTGACGTGACCCATGCTCTACAAACCCGTGCGGCTGGTGCTGCGGTATCTGGTGGGCGTCGTGGCCAAATTGCTGAGCTTGGACGCGCTGGCTTAGCGGTGGGCATTGCGGGCTTGTTTCTGGAAGCCCATCTGGATCCAGATCAAGCGCTGTGCGATGGCCCTAGCGCCCTCCCTTTGCATTTGATTAAGCCGTTTCTGGCTCAGATGAAGGCTGTGGATGATTTGGTTAAATCCCTACCTGAGCTAGAAATTGGCTAACTAAAGGCTTTGGAACCTACTTGCTACTAAAAAATATCTGAATGACTGGTGACAAACCTAGCGCGCTAAGGTTAGACATAGTTTATGAAACAGATCCCAAAAAAAACTACCGATGATGCGCTTGTTCAGGAATTTTTAAAAAAGGGCGGCAAAATCAGTGTGGGCAAGACCAAACCGTTGCCCAGTGAACTTGGCTTGAGCAACAACGCTTGGAACAATAAGTTGACTCGCGAAGAAAAATCTGCCCGCGACGGCAAGTGATCTCGTTAGAACTAGAGCCAACGATTGCATAATTTGAGCTGCCGCATTTACTCATCACACTCCTACCCGTTGGTTTTAAAAATATACATGTCACTCTGATTTTTCTACTTCTAAAGGCATAGGTGATATTGAGTAACTAAATTTTCGCTTCTTGATTAACAGATCCTACTTGGGAGCCATAAAACTGTGTTCCGCAGCTTGTCTAAATTATACTCTAACAGCGCTAGTAATAATTGTGAAACAAATGCGGAGCTAGTATAGGGTTGAAAAACCTTCCAGGGATTAGATCTTATGGCTAATAATGACTACGAACAGAGACATCTTGAAACGCTTGATCGAGATCTAGGGCGGTTTTCTGCATTAGAGCGTGCGACGTCCTATGCGAATCGGCCCTTAATGGGCCTTGGCGTGTCTCTGGTATTCATTGTCCTTGCTGGGCTAATTGCCTTTTATTTGTTTGGTAATACCGGAAATACGGTCGTGGTAGTGATTGCCGCTGGCTTGGGTGCCTATATGGCTCTGAACATCGGCGCAAACGATGTGGCTAATAATATGGGGCCAGCGGTTGGGGCCAATGCCCTAACAATGGGCGGGGCTATTGCAATTGCAGCCATTTTTGAAAGTGCTGGGGCCTTACTTGCGGGTGGTGATGTAGTATCAACAATCGCTAAGGGCATTATTGCTCCGGAGAGTATGCAAACTGCTGCGATATTCATTTGGGCTATGCTGGCAGCTCTTTTTTCGGCTGCTTTGTGGGTTAACTTAGCAACTTGGATAGGCGCGCCTGTGTCGACCACACATTCTGTTGTGGGTGGCGTTATGGGGGCTGGTATTGCGGCGGCTGGGTTTGCGGCGGTTAATTGGCCCACCATGTATAAGATAGCCGCCAGCTGGGTGATTTCCCCAATCTTAGGGGGGGTAGTTGCGGCTCTGTTCCTATGGTTCATAAAATCGTGCATTGTTTACCAAGATGATAAAATTGCAGCAGCTCGGAGATGGGTTCCTTTCCTCGTGGGCATAATGGGTGGGGCGTTTGCTATTTATCTATCCCTTAAAGGGCTTAAGAAAATCATGAAAATTGATTTTTCATCCGCGCTGATGATCGGTTTAGGTGTGGGGCTTTTAATTTGGTTGGTGATGGTGCCGGTTATTCGCAAACAATCTCAAGGGTTGGAAAACCGTAATAAATCTTTAAAAAAACTATTTGGTATTCCATTGGTCGTCTCTGCAGCCTTGTTAAGTTTTGCCCATGGCGCCAACGATGTGGCAAACGCTGTAGGACCCCTCGCTGCCATTGTGCAAGCCTCCGCCTCTGGAGTCTTCACTGATGCTGTCTCAATCCCGCTATGGGTTATGGCTATTGGTGCGTTAGGAATCACATTTGGCTTATTTCTTTTTGGTCCAAAATTGATCCGTATGGTGGGGGGGCAGATTACTAAGCTGAACCCAATGAGAGCCTATTGTGTAGCCCTGTCTGCCGCAATCACTGTGATTGTGGCGAGTTGGTTGGGCTTGCCAGTGAGCTCTACCCATATAGCAGTAGGCGGTGTCTTTGGCGTTGGGTTCTTCCGGGAGTGGGATGCGCAGCGTCGCATGAAATCTGCCCTTATTTCCATCCCTGAAGCATCTAAGCAGCCAAAAGAAGAGCGACGGAGGCGAAAGCTTGTCCGGCGCAGCCACTTCTTAACCATCATTGCAGCGTGGATCATAACTGTCCCTGCATCTGCAATTTTGTCAGCTGGAATTTTCCTTGGTATCAACGCCTATATGGGCGGAGCTGGCTAATATAAATACAGGGTCATTTCTAGTTCGAACCTAGGCCCAACCGCGTTATGCCTTACTGAAAATATAGCTTTATGTTTTTTTATATTAGGGCTTTAACTGGCTTGGTTGATAGATCCACTCTGAATGCTAATTGAAATCACAATTTGATCACTATGCAAGCTTGTGTTGTGGCACCAGACCATTAAGAGTTTCCGTGAAGATACCAGTATTGGAAAGGACTTCGGATGAGTTGCCTCTTTGTTCAAATCCGGTGCCGTCCGGGCACAGCATATAATGTCGCCGCGCAGATTGCGTTGCGCGAAATTCATTCTGAACTCTATTCGACCAGCGGTGATTATGACCTACTGATGAAGCTTTATACGCCAGATGGTCAAGATATTGGGTTGTTTATTAATGATAACCTGCTCGGAATAGATGGAATTGAACGCACCTTCACGACCCAAACGTTCAAGGCATTTTAACTTAGCATAGCTAGATCTGCGCTATTGGCCTTAGAACCAGCTTTAGGCTGGCACATTAGACTTTACCGATCAGTGCACCGCCCTCAATGCCTCTTCCGATTAGCTTGCCGACAGAGGCCTATATTTCTAGGCTTCGTCGTCGAGTGGTAAGCGTCGTCAAGTTTGGCTGGGAATGTGCTACTTAGTTGCATAAAATTTTTAGCAGTTGGATGGTTGGTGCCTCTTGCATAGATTATTTTTCGGACTTTTACCCATTTGTAATTGATCTGCAGTCTGGTGAACCAGAGCCTGCAAACGGGGTTAATTCAAATCTACCAACTTGCCGGGGTTCATAAGGTTTTGTGGATCTATGGAACGTTTGAGTAACCCCATTAATTGGTAAGCCTCGCCATGTTCTATCTGCATGTATTTTTTTTTGCCTAACCCAACGCCATGCTCTCCCGTCACAGTTCCACCCAACTCTAGCGCTAATAGGTTTATTGTTTCTGAAAGCTGGTTAGCTGCCTGTAATTCAGCCTCGTTCCCTGGTTCAATTAAGATTATAAGATGAAAATTACCATCGCCAACGTGACCTAATAGTGGGGCCATAAGCCCAGATTTTGCAATCTCAATTTTGGTGCGTGCGATACATTTGGCTAGTTTCGAGATAGGCACACAGCAGTCTGTGATAAAGCCTTCCGCGCCGGGCCTTAGAGCTTTTGCGGCGTAATACGCTTCATGTCGGGCTTGCCATAGTGTATTGCGGTCTTCGGCTTTATCGGCCCACTGAAAAGCTGTAGCGCTGAAATCGTCACTAATTTCTTTGAACATGTTAACTTGTTCTGCGGTGCTTGCCTCGGTGCCTTGAAACTCTAAAAACAGATGTGGTTTTTCGGTGAAATTCATACTTTTGTTGTAAAGGTTCATTCCTCTCATTTGCATTTCATCTAACAATTCGACGCGTGCTAGGGGTATGCCGGATTGGATCGCTAGGATGACCGCTGCAACTGCGTCATCGACTGTGTCAAAAGCGCAAGTGGCAGCACGGATGGACGCGGGTTGGCCGAACAAGCGTACAGTCAGTTGGGTGATAATTCCGAGGGTGCCCTCCGAGCCCACGAACAGATGGGTGAGGTCGTACCCTGCGGAGGATTTCCGGGCCTGGCTCCCGGTGTGGATAATTTGGCCGTTAGGCAATACAACCTCTAATGCTAAGATATTCTCACGCATCGTGCCATACCGCACCGCGTTAGTACCAGATGCCCGTGTCGCTGCCATGCCACCCATGGTTGCATTTGCGCCTGGGTCGACTGTGAACGTCAAGCCAGATGCACGCAGCTCGGTGTTTAATTGCACCCGGGTCACTCCGGGCTGCACAACGGCATTAAGATCATGATCGTGGATTCGAAGTATTTTGTTCATCCCGCTGGTATTGATACTAACCCCTCCATTAATAGGTACAACATGCCCCTCTAATGAAGTACCTACGCCGAAGGGTACCATTGGACACGCGTGCTCCGCGCAAATCTTTACAATGTCTGCTACCTCTGCGGTGGAACTCGGAAATGCTACTGCATCTGGCAGGGATGGAGCGGTATAAGCTTCATCGCGCCCGTGGGTCTCGCGGATTGAAGTGCCAGTAGATAGGCGGTCCCCCAAAAGGTTACGTAATTCGTTAATGGCATTTTTGTGTTTTAGGTTCGGCATTCTCTATCCAAGTGTCGATTTAGGTACGTAACTTAATACTAACTATAGCGGCGTGTAACACGAATTAAAATGCTCGGAGAAATTGCGTGCTAGAGTTGGTTTTGAGGAGATGTCTAGCGCTGTTTGGATAATTCATTCCATCAAACCCGTTATTTTTTACATAATTTCGAGTAAAATTAACTAATTTTACTGATTGTATGATGTTTGATTAAGTGTGTTTTTAAATTTTTTTTCTAAAATATAAGTTTGTTGTGACTTTTTTTTAAATTTTTTTGCCCTAGATGAATATCAATTTTATCCAAAATAGTCATCTGAGTACAGAGATATACATCAATTTGATAAGTGGACTGCATGTTGTGGTTTTAGAGATAATACAACTAAGTACTTGACGTGGGGCCTATTTAGTACGCAAGTTTCCATTACTGTAGTCACAAAATGAACTGCAGCAGTAACAGAGGAAAGAAATTATGTTAGCAAATGCAAAAAAAATGGTCGGTAGCCTGACCGAGGTCGCGATAGCACTTTTGGCTCTTGCGGTTGTTGCGTCACTCTTAGTTGGTCCAGAGAATATGGCTTTCTTAGGTGATGTAGTTGGCAACATCACAGCACTGGTTCAGCAACTTGGTAGTGCAGGTCTTGCAGGCTTGATCGCCTTAGGTGTAGTTTTGGCATTGTTCCAAAAGTAACACTTTATAATTAATATTTCCTCCAACAACCTAGGTGGTAAACAATGAACAAGATGGATAAGTTTCTAACCCAATTGCGATCAGTACTATTAAGAGGTGCTGAGAGCATGGGACTGGTGCTTGTCGTACTTATCTTGGTTTACTTGTTGTTGGGGGAGGAGTCTGGTGAGTATGTAATTAGCGTTATAACAAATATATCCCTATTTGTGTCTGCAGTTACGCCACAAGCTATTGTTGGAGCAGCCATAGTTTTAGGTTTAGTAAGCTATTTGCGTAGCAAATGACCTTGGTGTTATTAATATACCCGTGATTTCCAAACTTACATTATAATTGTAAATAAAGCCCCCCCGAGGTTTTTACTTTCTCCGATAGTAAGTTTGCCGCCATGGGCTTCAATTACTTGCTTGCAAATATAAAGGCCCAAACCAGAGCTACTCTCGCGCACAGAGCCTCCCTCCCTTGAACTGTAAAACCGGTCAAAAACTTTACTACGATCGGAGTCTAGTACCCCTGGGCCTGTATCTTCAACAGATATGATCAAAACCTTACGCCAGTTTTTTGAAAGCTTTACATGTACTTGTCCGGGTGAACCTGCAAAACTGACTGCGTTTTCAATTAGATTGATAATCACCCGAGCCACGCGATCAGGCAGACCAGTAACTGTGATATTTGCCTGAATTTCTGAAGTAAGCCTGACCCCGGTATTCTGAGTGGAGGTTTCAAAAAAATTGATAAGATCATGGATGGTTGCTGAAAGATCAAATCTTTCCCGCCGGGACGCTACCAATTCATGATCAACGATGGCAGCTTCTGAAATCTCAGAGATTAATTTGTTCATCCGAACTGCTTGTTTTTGAATTGCTACAAAAATATCTGCCTCTGGGCCCTGTGCGTGCGAAATCCCATTTTCTGTGTTTGCAATAATTGCTGCAATTGGATTTTTGAGCTCGTGAGAGACATCGGCGGCAAAACGTTCCTTATCAATAAACAGTGATATAATTTGTTGGTACAGACTGCTTAGGTTTCGGTAGAGCAATCCGACCTCATCTTTTCGGTTCTCAAAGCCCTTGATTTCAAAACCTTCTAATTGGTCTACTAACGTATCTGCTTCTAATCTGTGATTTAGACGTTTGGAGAGTTGGCGGATGGGCATTGCGATCGAAACTGCCAGTAGGATGCCAAAAATAATAGTAATCAGTGATAGCCCCGCAAGCACCCCCAGACGAGATCTGTTTCTACCGAGATAGGCCTCACGCAAATGATAGCTGTCGGATATGTTCAAAATTGCTAGGGTGACGCCATCCACTTTGATAGGCACAAGGTAGCTCAACTCATACCTATCTGTGATTGGATTGAGCAGTTGAAACTGTCGTGTGAAGGTCGCTGTGCGTGGCACGTAGGGATCCGTCACGATCTTTAAATCAAAAAAGCTTTTGTAGAATATAAATAGTTTTTCGAATGGATCGAAATCGTGTGTTTTGTGAGTAAAGCCCTCCAAGGAATTGTTGGGTAAGACCTGTACTTGAATTGGAGCCATAACTCGAGAATTTTTGCCATCGAAATAACTGAAACTGTGTTGGTCGTCTGCCTGTGCTGTGAACTCTGTGATCACTAAACGATCTGTTCCTGCAAGCCGTTGATCACTCAACAAAGCTTCAATTGCTATTTTTTGTCTGAATTGGCTAAGATCTTGCCGGGCAAATATTGGCTCGATTAGTTTCACATAGAAGTTAGACCGCTCATATAGTTGATCTTTTTTGTGGCGTATCTCAACGATGGAGGCGTCTTCGGTCATGAAGATAAATGCCCAAAGGGCGATATTAAAAATCAAAAGCAAGCTTAGAATTTTAGAGAGAATACCGCGCAAAAACATCTTTAAACTTTCAAGCGATAGCCTAGGCCATGGACTGTTGAGATAATGTCACATTTGGCATCAATGGCTTTAAGTTTTTGGCGTATATTGCGTATATGGCTATCGATGGTGCGATCACTCACGTAAATCGCCTCGCGGTAGGCCGCATCCATAAGCTGATTGCGGTTTTTAACGGATCCTGGACGTTGGGCCAATGCTAATAGTAACAAGCATTCAGTTACAGTCAGGTCTACAGCAACATCTTTCCAGGTTACTAAATGCCGATCTTGATCAATGCTGAGACTGCCGGCGGTCACAAGATCCATTTTGGTGTATTGATCTGGCTCGCTGTGACGGCGTAAGACTGCTGCCACCCGAAATAGTAGCAAGTGCTTGCTAAAAGGTTTGGTGATGTAATCATCTGCGCCAAGGGTGAACCCGATGATCTGATCTTGCTCTTCAGCTTTGGAGGACAGGAAAACGATTGGTAGGTTTGGGCGATGCGACCTGACCGATTTTAGTAGAGAAAACCCATCTAGTTCTGGCATTTTAATATCAAATATAGCTAGATCAGCGCTATGATCCTTAAGGTGTGCCTGTGCAGATAAGCTCGATGAAAAAGATTTAACTACATACCCCTCATCATTGAGCATTTGCTCAAGTGGCGTCAAGATCTCGGCCTCATCATCTACTATTATGATCGTTGTCATATGCTGGTCTACCTAACTACTGTACCCAATAATTGGCACGGTTGGCTGTCTATTACAAAGCTTTAGACAGATCCTGCACGTAATCTGCACAAAGGATCATCAAATCTGCACCAGAACCACAAACCAACTCCATGCACCATAGTTAGGGTTTCTACATAGGCTAAAGTGGGGGCTGAGCCGAGGCTAGGTTGGATCTAAAAATCTCCCTTAACGGATCATACAATTTGGCTCCAATGTGATGTGACATATCTGCAAAGGATAAAGGCTGATGGAGTTTTTACAAGTTTTTACAGTTACAGAGATTTTAATTTTTTGCTCGGTCTTCTGTATTTATTTATTTAGGTAAGTTTCAGTTCACATGAGACTATGTCGTAGGGTTGATTAAACTCTATGGGCGAAAGGTCAAAATGTGTTGTTTAGGCGCCTGGTAGCCAGAGCTGTTTTGTTACCGAGAAGAGGCCGAGAAGGCAAAGGGTAGACTAATATGACATTCCTGTAGCGTTGACCCCTAGCTTTCGAGTTAAAACTATCGGTTAGTTGAACTTTTCAGTCAAAGCCTTTTCTGGTAGGCCGTATGTTCTGTGAGATCGTACAGCGAACGGACAGATATGGGGATATTGGGGGCCCGATACTCCATTCCGTATCGCTGCGCAAAAGCGCTTGATGCGGCAAAAAGGCATGCCTAAGATGTAGGCTGGTGCTGCCAAACAAATGAGAACTCGCAATCAGATTGCTGGCATAACCTCAATCTATGTGCTAAAAGGAAAATGCTCTATGAAACACTCAACCCGACATGAACAAGGTATGGCTTTGCGGCGCAAGGTGCTCGGGGCTGCCCATGTTGAGCGTGCAGAGGCTGCAAAAACGGAATTCGATGCCGCGTTTCAAGAGCTGATCACTGAAGCGGCTTGGGGGCATGTCTGGTCTCGTGACACCTGGGACCACAGGCAACGCTCTATTGTGACTTTAGCTTTGCTCTGCGCACAGGGGCATTGGGAAGAAGTTGCCATGCATATTCGCGCTACCGCGAACACTGGCGCCAGCCGTGAAGACATTCAAGAGCTTATTCTACATGTTGCGATCTATACAGGTGTGCCAACTGCCAACCATGCAATCAAGGTGGCTAAGCAAACCTTTGCGGATATGGACGATATACAGTGATACAAAACATACCCTTTCAACCTCAGGATATGAGCCTACATCCACAGGCCTTAACTCCTGATTATCGCAGCTCACGCTTGCGTTCGCCAAACCAAAAACTGTTGAGCCTGCCAGCTGGTCCGGGTGAACTGACAGGCCCAACCTTTGGGCATGGTCTAATTGGACCTAACGATAATGATCTGATCATCAATTATGCTGCCCCCGGGCAGGCCGCTATTGGTGAACAACTTATGGTGCATGGCTATCTGCTGGATGAAAATGCACGGCCGGTCTCCAACGCTCTGTTGGAGTTTTGGCAGGCGAACGCTGGGGGACGATATCGCCACCAAAAAGACAGTTATTTGGCACCGTTAGATCCAAATTTTGGTGGATGTGGGCGTACTATTACCGATAATGATGGCTATTATTCTTTACGTACTGTGCGGCCTGGACCATATCCTTGGCCGAATGGCGGTAATGATTGGCGACCTGCGCATATTCACTTTAGCTGCTTTGGCACAGGCTGGGCGCAGCGTTTGATTACGCAAATGTATTTCGAGGGCGACCCCCATATACCGCTCTGTCCGATTGTCCAGTCCACCGCAGATCCAAAGGCTATCGAAGGTCTCACTGCGCGTTTGGATATGGCTAATACGGAGCCAATGAATTTCCGCGCCTTCCGCTTTGATGTTATCTTACGAGGCAAAGAGTCAACGTTGTTTGAAAACAAGTTGGAGGGTAATTGATGGCTCGATCTCAGAGTGCTTCACAAACCGCAGGTCCTTATGTGCATATTGGCTGCACGCCCAATTTTGCGGGATTGGAGAACATGTATGGGGGTCATGAGTTGGGCGCTGAGATGTTTAGTTCTGATGCAGTCGGAACTTGGATGACAGTCACCGGTCAGATATTTGATGGTGATGGTATGCCGGTCACAGATGCTATGCTCGAGTTCTGGCAGACAGATGCAAGTGGGCGATATGCGCCGCATGGTGGTTCTGAAGGTTGGGGGCGCAGAGCCGTGGACGCTGAGGAGGCTCGTTATAAGTTGAGAACTATCTTGCCCGCAGGGTTGGGGTGCGAAGCACCGCATATCAAGGTTTGGATTGTCGCACGCGGGATTAATCTAGGGCTGCACACGCGGATCTACTTTGATGGCCAAGACAATTGGCAAGACCCGGTACTTGCCGCAATCGATGATCCTGTTCGTAAGTCTAGTTTGATTGCCACGCGCGACGGTGACCACTATACTTTCGATATCCACCTTCAGGGTGACTATGAAACGGTATTTCTCAATGTCTGACCTCCACAAAAAACCTTGCATTTTATGTTGTGCAATCACTGGTTCAGTGCCTACCAAGGCTGCAAATCCGGCTGTACCGATCAGCATCATGGAGCAAGTGGAGAGTAGCCATGCAGCGGTGGAGGCTGGTGCATCAATCATACACGCCCATGTGCGTAACGATGATGAGACTACCAGTAGTGATCCAGAAAAATTCGCCCGTCTGCAGGAAGAATTACGCCGCCACTGCCCCGAGGTGATAATTCAATTTTCAACTGGTGGTCGCTCTGGCGCTGGCCAAGAACGTGGTGGAATGTTGTCCCTGCGTCCGGACATGGCTTCGCTATCTGTAGGGTCAAACAACTTTCCCACTCGTGTTTATGAAAACCCACCAAATTTAGTGACGTGGCTTGCCAGTGAAATGCAAACCTATGAAGTAGTGCCTGAAGTTGAAGCGTTTGATCTATCTCATATTTTGCAAGCCATTAGAATGCATGAGCATGGTCAGTTGTTTGGTAGGCTCTATGTGCAATTTGTGATGGGAGTGAAAAACGCTATGCCCGCAGATCGTACGGTCTTTGACTTTTATGTTGCGCAAATGCAGGTGCGGGTACCTCACGCCGAATGGTGTGCAGCTGGGATTGGGCCCAATCAGATTGTTGTTAACGAATGGGCCATTGCTGCGGGCGGACATACTCGTGCTGGATTGGAAGATAACGTACGTTTGGATCGTAATAATTTAGCACCGTCAAATGCTGCCTTGATTGCTAGAGCCGCGGCCCTGTGTGAAAAATATGAACGCCCCGTGGCGAGTCCAGCTCAGGCTCGCAAAATACTTGGGCTGCGGGCCGCATGACCTCAGTTTTTGAGCATCCATGGCTTGGCACCCTGTTCGGGGATCTAGAAATCTCAGCTCATCTGTCGGCCGAGACTCAATTGGCACATATGGTTCGAATTGAAGCTGCTCATAGTCGGGATTTGGGCAATGAGGCGGCCGCCTTGGCTGTGGAATCGGCTGCAGTCGCTCCGCAAGACTTGAGGGCTGGTAGCGCTGTGGATGGCCTGCCAGTACCGGAATTAGTGCGGCGTTTAAAGGGCCAGATTCCGCAAGAGCTGCATGCGGATATTCACCACGGCCTGACTAGCCAAGACGTAATTGATACGGCTTTTGTGCTTTCTTTGGTGGATATTTTAAAGATTTTTGCAACACGCTTGGGCACGCTACAATCTGCCATGGCTCAACTGGACAAAGACCATGGTTCAACCCTTTTGATGGGACGGACTCGTATGCAAGCGGCTTTGCCGATCACCGTATCGGACCGTCTATCGAGCTGGAGCCTGCCTTTGGTGGACCATCTCACACGACTGCATGAGATGTCGCCGCGGCTCTTGCGGATGCAGTGCGGTGGGCCGGTTGGCTTGAGCTTAGGGAATGCACTGGCAGCCCGTTTGGGTTTGGTGGCTCCGGCTAGAAGTTGGCATACAATGCGAGATGGGTTTGGAGAATTGGCAAGCTGGCTGTCCTTGGTCTCTGGTAGCATGGGTAAAATGGGTGTGGATATTTCGCTCATGGCACAGCAGGGGATCGATGAGATTTCATTGGTGGGTGGTGGATCTTCTTCGGCAATGCCGCATAAACAAAACCCTATTTTGGCAGAGTTGCTAGTTACTTTGGCGCGTTACAATGCCACCCAAGTGAGTGGCCTGCATCAGGCTATGGTTCACGAGCAAGAACGCTCTGGTGCGGCCTGGGCCTTGGAATGGATGATCTTGCCCAATATGCTTCACGCCACCGCAAGGAGTCTAACCGCTGGGTGTGAATTGATTGAGCAAATTGAGAAAATTGGAACGTAACGCCTAAGTGAGGTTAAGTGTAAGATATGACACCTGGTCCAGAACGTTCACAGACTGTTGAAAAATTTGCCTTTGAGACTGATGCTGGGGTAGGATATCGTGCGCGTATTGGCCTATTGGTCTTGCAGACGGATCAAACTTTGGAAACTGATCTTGCGACGCTGATGGCCATTGATGGCGTGGCGCTGTATCATTCAAGATTAGCAAATGATGCAGTGGTAACCCCTGAAACTTTGGTTCGTATGGCCCAAGAGGTGCCTCGCGCTGCTGAGTTGATCGCGCCGTCTTTGGGTATTGCGGCCATTGGTTATGCCTGCACAAGCGGTGCTACAATCATCGGTGAAGAGCGGGTTGCGAAAATTTTAGCGGGCATTCACCCTGGCGTGCCTTGCACCAACCCTTTGACGGCTGCAAAGGCGGCTTTGAAGGCGCTGGGCGTTTTTCGGGTTGGTTTGGTCACGCCTTATACACCCGATGTCACCGGTGCCATGCAGGAGAACTTATCAGCTTCAGGAATTGATGTGCCGGTGGTTGGATCCTTTTATGAGGACAATGACTTGGAGGTGGGCAAAATCACTGAGGCGTCAATTTTGAGCGCTTCCATTGCAGTTGGCCAAGATCCACGCTGTGATGGGGTGTTCATCTCCTGCACAAGCCTGCGCTCAGCTCGGGTTATTGCTGAAGCAGAGGCAAAGCTTAGCAAGCCTGTGATCGCCAGCAACCACGCATTAGCATGGCATCTATTGCGCCTAGCTGGTGTGCCGGATCAACAGGCCGGGGCGGGCCTGCTGTTTGCGCGACACTAAGGTGAGGTGTTCTAATTTAGCGGGCAATGATTGGCGTCGCTTCCAAACTACTCTCGCACGATTTGGCCCATAAATTTTTTTCCCATGCTCAAACCCTTTTGGGAGACATGGCAGCCCAAAGGGTTTGGCGCTGTGGATCGGTGAGGTCCATTTGATAGGTTCATAAACTGGGTGCAATATTTAGAGGTAGAACGCGTTGAACATGCCGTGGCTTCCCCAACCGCGCTCGATATTAAACACATAGCCGCATGTCACCATCAAATCTACCAGGTCGATGATATTGAGGGTTGTGGGCGCCAGAAACGCAATATGATGCATGCGCGTGTGGCGCCAACCTGATTGTCTAAATATCTAAAATTCTCCGGCCCCGCACCACGGCTTTAGACATGAAAAGCCAAGCGTGGCCAGTGTTCCAGCATTTGCAGAGTGCAATATCTTCCGCGTGCCACCTCGCAAATGGTGGATTTGTCCTCTGGGGGGATCGTTCTGAAGGATCCTCCTCCTGCCGTATTTTCACCCTCAATGCGGTGCTGTATGCCCCTATTTTTGAACCGCGCTAAATGTAGGTTGAGCTTTTCGATGTTTTGATTAAGAGTAAACATCACTCGTTTCACTTTCGTTCCCGAATTGGAATTGGACGAGCGGCAATATTTTCATATTTATGAGATGTTAACTAAATACAGTTTTTCAATATTGTATTGTGCGGTTAATATTTTTAATTAACATGTGAAGCAATCAGTGGCGGATCTCATGACGACATCAAATTCTCAACTTCCCTCTACTAACCGATCTTTGCCGATTGCCTTGATGAGGTCGCGTGAAAAGGTGATGGCACCAATACGTGAGATGCTCAAAGCGTCAGGTATCACGGAACAGCAGTGGCGGGTGCTGCGCATTTTATCAGAGTTCGGCCCGCAAGATTTGACTGAGATTTCTGGAAAGGCCAGCCTATTGATGCCCAGCCTATCACGGATTATTCGCAAACTTGGGGAAGATGAGCTGATCATACGGGGCACGGATCTGGAAGACAGGCGCCGTCAAACTGTAGTGATCGCGCCCGCTGGACAGCAAATTATTGATGATAACCTAGTGCTTGCGACGAAAATTGCAGGAGATTTTCAGCGTAGGCTTGGGGCAGATCGCTTTGAGCTTTTATTGGATCTTTTAGCGGAGTTGGAGCACAAAAGCTAAGCCTGATTTACACCCAAAGTTACTAGTATTAAATATAAGAACGCCCCCTAGACATGACGTTCGGGGGGCTAAGTATCTGAGGAAATCTAGCTGCCTGAAAACTCAGGGTAGGCTTCCACGCCTAACCTGTTGCGACCTAGACTCATGATTTCGACCTCTTCGCTGACCCGAAGCCCTGCTGTTGCTTTGAGCACCAACCAGACAAAGGCGGTGGTGACAGTGACAAAGGCGCCAACGATCAAGGTTGAAGTCAATTGGACCGAGAATGTGGCTGCACTGTTGGTAAAGTAAACTGCCAATGTGCCCCAGATACCTGCAAAGAGGTGAACCGAAATAGCATCGACCACGTAGTCGATTTTCATACGATCCAGCATAGGCATTGCGAAGACCACAATTATACCGCTAACGGTGCCAATCATAGTGGATTGGATCAATGATGGGGTGAGGGTCAAAGCTGCGACCGCACCGGCAGCTGCGACTGTGTTGGTGTTGGAGAAGATACTGCTGATGTCAGCCACGCTGCCTGACGTGTCCATATAAAGCTGTGAGCAGCTGTTGAAACCAAACCAACTGAGCCAGAGGATGAAGATCCCTAAAGTAGCCAAAGCGAGGTTTGAACCTGGCATTGGGTTTACTTTGCCTCCTTTGTATTCACCCAAACGTAGGCTAAAGAAGATTGCGCCGGTCAAAGCCGCCCAACCACTAACGGAGTGTACAAATGTGGAACTTGTGAAGTCTTGGAAGCCCATGTCGTTCAGGAAACCACCGCCCCATTTCCAGCTGGCCTGGATTGGATAGATCACCACCACCAGAATAATCACGTAGACTAAGAAGGGCCAGAGCTTTATCCGCTCTGTCAAGGCTCCTGATACGATAGATGTGGTCGAAGCACAGAACATCAGCTGGAAGAGGAAGTCTGAGTCGACGGAGGTATAAGTCAAATAAGTTTCGTAAGAGTTCCTTTTGCTAAACTATAAATATTTTGTGAAATCATCATCAAATCATTTTTCCGTGGCGTAAAGTTTGAGGAGGGGTAAATATGGGCTGCTGCGTAGCTTCGTCTGAAAAATGCGCAGATGGGCACACGGAATCCAAAAGATGGGCGCCGGCAAATTTTTGCAGGCAAGGTTTTTTTATATTTGGTTCGTCGGCCGGTCTTGTCTTTTGGATCTTTGCGCTGCCAGAGTATACCAAAGCCATCGTGCTGATGCTGTGATACGTTTTGGGGGAGCAATGGGACTGAATAAAGAACTTGATGGGATCACAGTGGTGTCCTTAGAACAGGCTGTTGCGGCGCCCTATTGCGGTTTGATGCTAGCAGATGCGGGCGCACGGGTGATCAAAGTTGAACGACCAGAGGGCGATTTTGCACGTGGGTATGATGCTGGCGCCAATGGGCAAAGTACAATTTTTGCTTGGCTGAACCGCGGTAAGGAGTCGATCTGCCTGAACCTAAAAGCCGAAGATGATCTGGCGCTCATGCGACGTATGTTGGCTACGGCGGATGTCTTTGTTTCCAATCTTGCCCCCGGCTCTGTGGCACGCATGAGCCTCACTGGCGAAGATCTGCGCCGGGCAAACCCTGGGCTGATCACATGTATGATTTCGGGTTATGGCGATAAAGGCGCGGCGGCTAAAAAGAAGGCCTATGATTTTCTGATCCAAGCGGAGAGTGGGCTTTGCTCGGTCACGGGCACTCCAGATAGCCCGGCGCGGGTGGGTGTGTCGCTCACGGATCTGTCCACGGGGTTGACCGCCTTTTCAGCTATTCTGCGGGCTTTGTTTCAAAGGGGCCGGACCGGCGTAGGAATTGATCTTAAGATTTCTATGTTCGATGTTCTGGCTGATTGGATGAACATGCCCCTTATGGCGCATCGTTATATGGGCGGCGCTCCGGCGCGTTCGGGTCTGAAGCATTCCTTCATCGCCCCTTATGGTGCATTCGGCTGTGGGGATGGTGGGCGGGTATTATTGTCGGTTCAAAGCAACCGGGAGTTTGCGGCACTGTGTCGTGATGTTTTAGAGCAGCCAGGTCTGTCAGACGACCCACGGTTCGCTCAAAATCCTGACAGATATGTGAACCGGGTGGCATTGGATGCCATCGTGACCGCCTGTTTCGCGCAATACGAAACGCCGGAGGTGCTGGTCAAGCTGGAGGCGGCACATATTGCCAATGCGCAACTCAACTCAGTAGCTGATCTCTCGGAGCATCCATTTTTAAGAAATGCATCTGCGATGATTGGTAGCACTCAGATCGAAATGGCTGCTTTACCGGTAAAAACTGATGGAGGACTTGTGATCCATGTTCCGGGCCTGGATGAGCACAGTGCAGACTTGCGATTGGAATTCCAGCAGTAGTAATAGTAATAAAACTGGAGAACCGCACCATGTCATCTGACGGACAAGACCTCAGCACCGATACCGATATTTTGCAGAAGCAAGATTGGACTTTTCCTGTGCCCATCGCTTACGGCCCGGGACGATTGTCTGAAATTGGCCAGAAATCGGTTGAATTAGGCATTTTGAATCCTCTGGTGGTCACAGATCGTGGCAGCCGTGATTTGCCGTTCATTGCTACTCTTCAAGGTTACCTTGCGCAGGCGGGACTGAAATCGGGACTGTTTAGTGAGATTTCTCCCAACCCAAGAGATGATGAGATCTACGCTGGCCGCGCGGCATTCCGCACCTCCGGGCACGATGGGATTATCGCGATTGGTGGTGGCAGTGCCATGGATGGTGGGAAATCTATTTGTCTGACTGCGCGCAACGACATTGACCTTTGGTCGTTTGAATATGAACAGCCTGTGCCAGAGATATCCAAAGATCAAGCCTTCCCAAAACTGATCACTATTCCCACTACAGCTGGAACTGGAGCAGAAACGGAAAGCACGGCGATGGTCACCAATACCGCCAAAGGTATGAAGTTTTGTGTTTGGCATCCTCAGTTAAAGCCCGCACTGGCGGTACTAGATCCTGAATTGACCCTAGGTCTACCTCCGCATCTCACTGCTTGGACCGGTGCGGATGCCATGGTCCATGCGATTGAGGCCTATCTTGTGCCAGGATTTCATCCGCTTTGTGATGGGCTGGCGCTTGAGGGGCTGGCACTGGTCTCAAAATGGCTACCAATCGCGGTGCAAGAGCCGCTCAACATGCAAGCCCGCGGTGGGATGTTGGTGGGATCTTGCCTTGCGGGGGTGGCCTTTTTGAAAGGCCTCGGAATGGTCCATGCCATTTCGCATATGATAGGTGCGGAATTTGATACGCAGCATGGGCTGACAAATGCGATAGTTCTGCCGGTCATTTTGCGGTTCAACTTGCCGGGCCAAGAGCTAAAAGTCCAACGCATGGCACAAGCTATGGGCCTAGAAAATAAGTCAGTGGGGGCGTTCATAGCGCATATTGAGTTAATTTTAGATGAGATCAATATTCCAAAAGCCTTGAATGAGATTGATGTGCCGTTAGAATGTGCGCAACGCATTGCAGAAAAAGCCCTTCGCGACAGCGCCGCAGGTACAAATCCGCGGCAAGCCACTGTCGTAGAGATCCGTTCTTTAGTCGAAAACGCTATAAAAAAATCCCGATGAGGTTCCCTAAAAGGTGAAAGATATGAATATGAATATGGAAAATCTGAGGAAGTTCTACATTGACGGCATTTGGAGCGCGCCGAACTCTGGTGCAACGATGCCTGTTCTAAACCCAAGTACCGAGCAGCAGGTCGGTGTGGTTGCTTTGGGGACTACAGCGGATGTTGATGCGGCTGTAGCTGCGGCCAACCAGGCCTTTGCCAGCTACTCCCAAACTACCAAGGCGGAGCGTTTAGCGCTGCTGGGCAAATTGCTTAAAGTGACAGAATCTCGATTTGAGGATCTGGCACAAGCCATGAGCATGGAGATGGGCGCGCCGATATCTATGGCGCGTGACGCACATGCGGATGCAGCCTTGGGGCATTTGCAGGGTTTCATTGATGCTTTGGAGCAGCTGCGAGAGCGTGAGGTCTTGGCCAATGGCGACATCCAGCTACGCGAGCCTATTGGTGTTTGTGGGTTGATCACCCCTTGGAATTGGCCGATGAATCAAATCGCTTTGAAGGTGATCCCCGCGCTTGCGACTGGGTGTACTTGTGTTTTGAAGCCTTCTGAGCATACGCCTATTTCTGCTATGATCTATGCGGAAATCATTCATGAAGCGGGCTTCCCGGCCGGCGTGTTTAATCTGGTGCAAGGTGATGGCCCCACTGTTGGCTCAGCGATGTCACGCCACTGCGATATCCAGATGATGTCTTTTACGGGCTCCACCCGCGCTGGTACGGCGGTAACGCGCGATGCAGCTGATACTGTAAAGCGAGTGACGCTGGAACTGGGGGGCAAATCGCCTAATCTGGTGTTTGCAGATTGTGACTTGCAAGAGCGGGTCACGGCCTCGGTGGCTGAATGTATGTACAACACTGGCCAATCCTGCGATGCGCCCACCCGCTTACTGGTGGAACGCAGCTGCTTTGACGCAGCTGTCGAGATTGCTAAACGCGCCGCTGACGACACGCAAGTTGGGGATCCCACACAAGAAGGTGACCACATTGGGCCACTGTTTGATCGCATCCAATTTGACCGGGTGCAGGCGATGATTAACCTCGGTATTGATGAAGGTGCCACCGTCTTGGCAGGTGGGTTGGGCAAGCCAGAGGGCATCACCGATGGCTGGTTTGTAAAGCCAACAGTGTTTACTGATGTATCAAATGCCATGCGGATCGCACAGGAAGAAATTTTTGGACCTGTGCTGGTAATCATACCCTTTGACACGGAAGAAGAGGCAATTGAGGTTGCAAATGATACGCCCTACGGCCTGGCAGCCTATCTCCAAACTGGTGATCCGGTTCGGGCCGAACGGGTGGCCGCGCGCTTGCGGGCGGGGGCTGTGCATATCAATGGTGGTGGGTTTAACTATGGGTCGCCCTTTGGAGGCTACAAGCAATCTGGCAATGGCCGCGAAGGTGGGATGATGGGGCTGGAAGATTACCTTGAAACCAAAACCTTGCACGGGCTGGGCTAGAGGGCTACGAAAATCGTAAAACTCATAGTGTCACGGAGCCTTTATCTTGTCTTGGCTCACGCTTTGCACTTAAGCTTAAAGGAAGTAGACTGCGAGGCCAACAAGGGCCCGTGGCCGAAACAGTATGAATGTTAGGGAGCTAAAATGAGCGTTTGTTGTGGTCCGGGCTATGCGAGCCCCGCTGAGGCGATGCAAGCCCCGGCTGAGAAATTACTATACACAATTGCTATTTACACTGGTACCGGCATCCAAAAGCCTGACTATTTGGCTACTGTTGATGTTGATCCGAAAAGTCCGACTTATTCTGAGATCACCCATCGGCTGGAGATGCCCGGAATTGGTGACGAGCTGCATCATATGGGCTGGAATGCCTGTTCGTCGTGCTTTGACGATGGCTCTATGTCTCGTAAATATCTACTTTTACCTGGTGTACGTTCCAACAATATCCATATTATTGATACAGCTACAAATCCGCACGCTCCGCGCCTTTATAAGGTGATTGATGGTGCTGAGATCAAATCTAAGACCAATCTTTCAGGGCCGCATACTGTGCATTGCATGGGCTCTGAGATTATCATCTCTATGTTGGGGGACGCTAAAGGTGAAGCGCCAGGCGGCTATCTGCATCTTAACAAAGACTTTGAGATCATTGGCCGGTGGGAAAACTCCATGGGTGATATCAAATTTGGCTATGACTTTTGGTATCAACCGCGCCACAATGTGATGGTCTCGTCAGAATGGGCGGCTCCCAATACCTTTATGCCCGGTTTTGACTTGGAAGAGGTGGGACATTTAAAATATGGCCGCGAGATTCATTTTTGGGATTTCGAGAAGAAAGTGCCGATTGAGACAATGTACTTGGGCGAGGATGGCTTGTTGCCCTTGGAGGTGAAGTTTCACCATGACCCTGATAGCACTCATGGGTTTTGTGGTGCGGCGCTTAGCTCGAACGTGATCCATTGGTGGAAAGATGATATTGGAAAGTGGCAATGGGAGAAGATCATTGATGTGGCCAATGAACTACATCCCGAATGGCCTATTCCCGTGCCCGGTGTTATGTCAGCGATCTTGATCTCGATGGACGATAAATACCTCTACCTCAACAATTGGCTGCATGGTGATATGCGGCAATATGATATTTCCGATCCGCACAATCCAGTGCTCACAGGTCAGGTTTGGATGGGCGGATTGCTGGGCCGTGCGCCAGAAATTAATAACGTGAGAGTGGCTGGTGGCCCGCAGATGTTCCAACTTTCACTGGACGGCAAACGGCTTTATGTTACCACTAGCCTGTTTAGCACCTGGGATAACCAATTTTACCCTGAGATCCGCGAACAGGGCGGGGTGATGGTGATGATCGATTGCGACCCGATCAATGGCGGTATGTCCATCAACTCAGGCTTTATTGTTGATTTTGGTCAAGAGCCCAATGGTCCCAGCCGTTGCCACGAAGCCCGCTACCCTGGTGGCGATTGCACGAGTGATATCTGGCTGTGATGGTGACTTTGGCAAATCGGGATGGAGCTACTTATAAAGTTGATCCAGGCAGACCCCTGCTTGATAGCCTACGCGATCAAGGGGTAGATCTGCCTTACGGGTGCAAATACGGTGGTTGCATCACATGTGCGGCTAAATTGACTGCAGGAGAGGTTAATCAACGTCGCCAAGTGGCTCTGAACAAT
>Ga0308024_1000116_pt1 | contig 34213 bp, 35 predicted proteins | sample Neamet420_FD_201295 | JGI IMG/M metagenome (GOLD analysis project Ga0308024, IMG submission 201295) | Marine microbial communities from water near the shore, Antarctic Ocean - #420 | ecosystem: Environmental > Aquatic > Marine > Unclassified | place: Southern Ocean | collected 2014-10-03
TGGGTGTTGGCGGAGATACTTCTTGGGGGCGATTAGTTCATAAAGAATACACCATTCCTGCAAACAAAACACATACGTACTCCTTTACAATAACACCCTCAAAAAATAATTAATTATGAAAAAATTATTATTTCTTTTCGCAACTATTTTAATACTTTCATCTTGTTCAACCTCAACAGAAGAACAAGATAAAAAAGAAATTTTAGCCATTATGGATGCCCAACAAATCGCCTGGTCAAAACACGATTTAGAAGGGTTTATGAAAGGATACTGGAAATCTGACTCCTTAAAATTTTATGGAAGCAACGGCATAACATATGGCTGGGATAAAACCTTAGCAAACTATAAAAAAGGATATCCAACTCCTGATCATTCAGGAACCTTAAAATTTAAAATAAACGCCATTACTAAAATTGAAAAAGAATCTTATTATGTGATGGGAGCATATCATTTAACACGTAAAGTTGGAGATGCCAATGGTGTGTTTATGATTATTTTTAAGAAGATCAAAGGTGAATGGAAAATTGTTGCGGATACTTCTTGTTAAAACGAAATAAAAAAAGAACTATATTATCAATAAAACCAGTACTAAAACAGTAGCGCTATTTAGGATTCTCTTTAGAATATTTATCTGTAGTTTCGCATTCTAATTCATAGTGAAAAATCAATAAACAATGAAACCAATCGTAAGACTTGCAACTAAAAATGATTTAGCAACTTTAGACACATTTATGGATAGTTTGGTAGAGGCCGAACGCCCAATGGATGTAACCATTAAAGATGGGAAAGTTATCTATTATGATCTAGAAGGTTTTATCCTGTCAGAAGATGCCGTTTTATATGTTGCAGAATTGAATGGAGAATTGGTTGCTTCTGGCTACGCTAAAATAAATAAAGACAGAATCTACTTAAAGCACGATGCGCATGCGTATTTAGGGTTTATGTACGTTCCAGAAAAACATCGAGGAAATGGATACAACAAATTAATTGTTGATGCTTTATTGGCGTGGTCTAAAACAAGAAACATCAATGAAATTCGACTAGATGTTTACGAAACAAATCCTTCTGCTATTAGAGCATATAAAAAAACGGGGTTTGAAAAACACATGATTCACATGCGTTTGGACTTACATGATTTGGATGCTTAAATTCCGAATGGATTGGCTATCGAATACATTGGTTTTGTAAACCATTTTGGGCCTTCAGGTGTCATATAAATATGATCTTCATGTCTAATTCCGAATTTACCTGGAACACAAATCATCGGCTCATTGCTAAACGTCATTCCTTGTTCTAAAACGGTTGCATCGTTTCTTACAATATACGGCCATTCATGAATTCCTAAACCAATTCCGTGTCCAGTTCTATGCGGTAATCCTGGTAATTTATAATCTGGTCCTAAGCCATGTGATTCTAATACAACTCTAGAAGCAGCATCAACATCTGAACATGTATTTCCTAATTGCGCCGCATCAAAAGCTGCTTGCTGTGTTTCCTTTTCGATGTTCCAAATTCGAGTTTGCTCTTCATTTGGAATACCAAAAACATAGGTTCTTGTAATGTCAGAAATATAATCATGTAGCATACAACCAGTATCGATCAATACAACTTCGTTTTCTTCTAAATTTTTTGGTGCTTTTACTCCGTGAGGAAAAGAAGAATCTACTCCAAACAACACAATACAAAAATATGATCCTGAAGGAGCTCCATGTTTTACATGTGCTTCATTAACAAAATCAGTAACCTCTTTGGCAGAAATACCTACTCTTAAAATCCTTGCTACTGCTTTCTGAACTTTTAATGTGATGTTCATAGCATGTTGCATAATAGCTATTTCAGTATCAGACTTGATCATTCTACAACCAGCTGTAATTGGTTTTGCATTTATTAATTGATATGAATTTTGGCAATTTCTAATGCCATCAAATATAAAAAAAGGGGTTGCTTCATCCATAGAAATGGCTCCAGCTTCTACTCCATTTTCTTTTAAAAGGCTTGCAAATAATTGGTATGGAGATTCATGTTCTTCCCAACAATGAACGGCTCCTTCTATCAGCATAAAATCGAATATCGTCCCTTTTTCAAATTCTGGCGCGATATATATCAATGTACCATTCGGAAACAACAAAGCGCCAACCATGCGTTCACTAGAATTCCATTTCATTCCTGTAAAATAGAACAAATTTGTTCCAGCATGAAGATATACTGCAGGCACACTTTGTTCTTGCATTAATTGACACGCTTTTTCAATTCTTTGTTGAAATTCTTCTTTTTGTATGGGTTGTACTAAATGTGATGTAGACTGAATCGCATTTAATTCAGCTTCTATAGTTGATCCTCCGATTCCTTTCATGTTCCTTATTAATTACGCATCAATGTTTCAATCTCTTCAATCTCAATTGGCATTGCAGCTGTTAAATTGATATTCCCTTCTTCTGTAATTAAATAATCATTCTCCAATCGACAACCAATCCCTTCTTCTGGAATATATATTCCTGGCTCACAAGTAAAGACCATTCCTGCTTCAATAGTTCTAGAATACAAGCCTACATCATGCACGTCCAATCCAATATAATGTGCTGTTCCATGCATAAAATATTTTTTATACACTGGTTTTTTAGGGTCTTGATTTGCAACTTCATCAGCCGTTAACAGCTCTAATTTTATCAATTCTTTTTCTACCAAGCTTGCCATTTTCGCTTCATACTCTGAGGGTAAAACACCTGGTTTCAATAAGCTACTCCCTTCTTTTAAACAATGTAAAACAGAGCTATATACTTCTTTTTGTCTTTTAGAAAATTGTCCATTTACCGGAAAACAACGTGTCGTATCACTGTTATAATTACCATAACAAACACCAAAATCTAATAAAATCATTTCACCATCATTACAAACAGCATCATTGGTGTTGTAATGAAGTGCGCATGCATTTTTCCCCGAAGCAACAATGGGTTGAAACGCATGATGTGATGCGCCAGACTTGACCAAGTTGTACGTCAATTCTGCTTCCAACTCATACTCTTTCATTCTAGGCTTGCACGCTTTTAATACTCTGATGAATGAATGGACACTAATATCTGCTGCTTTTTGCAGGAGTTTAATTTCTTCTTTCGATTTTACTGGACGTAAATCTCTTGTAATTTTTGCTGCTCTATAACACTCATGTAAAGGGTATTTTTCTTTACACCATTTTATCATTCTGTCTTGCTGCGTTTCTTGATCTTTAGTTACGCGCTTTGAATGTTCGTTGTGTCCTAAATAAAACCCATCAGCTTCAAAAGCCATGTATTGCAATGTCATTTCAAAATCTTGCGCCCACTCCACTCTTTCAATTCCAGAAACCACAGTTGCTTGTTCTTTGGTTAGTTTTTCTCCATCCCAAATTTTAATATGTGCATTGGTTTCTTTTATAAAGACAATTTCTCTGTTTTCTTCTTTTTGAGCATCTGGATACAACACTAAAATCGTTTCTTCTTGATCAACTCCAGATACGTAAAACAAATCGTTGTTTTGCACAAAGCCCATCACATCATCTGCATTGTTATGCTTCACATCATTCGAGGTTAAAATAGCAATGGTATTCGGTTTCATTTGAGCAATAAAATTGGCTCTATTTTTGATAAATAATGAATTTGGAATTGATTCGTATCTCATAATTAAAATTTTCTATCTGGATGAAATGGTGATAAATCTAACGAAGATTTCTTGTTTGAAATAATTTCAGAAACTAATTTACCTGTCGCTGGGCCTAAGCTCCAACCCATCATTGCATGACCAGCAGCAATTGTTAAATTAGCACATTTTGAGGACTTACCAATATATGGCAATCCATCTGGAGAACATGGTCGTAAACCAGGTTCTGCAGCGTCTTTTTCAGCTTGGTTAATTTCCAATCCGTTGTAAAAATTGGTTGCTGCATTCGCAATTGCATCTACCCTTACTGGATTGATCTTATGATTGATCTTGTCAATCTCCATCGTTCCAGCAAAACGGGTAAAACCGGTCATTGGTGTTACCGCAACTTTTGCTTCACATAAAATAGACGGAACAGTAATATTGGTTTCTCTTTCTACATTAATACGATATCCTTTTCCTGCTTGAATCGGAATTTTAATTCCCAATTTCTTTGTCAATAAAGGACTCCAACTTCCAGCAGCCATTACCACCTCATCAGCATCATAAACTCCTTTGTCTGTGAGTACCTTTGAAATAACTTGGTTCTTAACCTCAATATCTGTTACCGCTTCATTAGCCAAAATTTGTACGCCTTTCGATTTTAAATACGCAACCATTTCTGGCATAAAATCAGAAGGTGTCATATGTGCATCACAATCAAAATATACGGCTCCTTTTACATTTAAATCTGCATTAGGTTCATATTTTCGAATTGCATCCATAGAGGTTAAAAGCTCTACATGTAATCCTTCCTTTAATGCTTTTTTCCCTAATTCCCATTCATGCTCTCCTGCTTTATCCGTTTGATAATACATCATTAAACCTTTACGTTCGTAATGAAAATCAAAAACATTAGCAGCTTTTATCTCTTCATATAAATCTCTACTCAGTAAATTAATATCTTTTATAACCGGAATTGAAGCTGCTACTTTTTTTGCGTTTGCTGATTTCTTAAATGCCCAAGTCCATTTTAAAAAGTCAGTATCTAATCTTGGTTTTACATAAAAAGGACTGCTTGAGTTAAACATCCATTTAATGCCTTGTGTAATAATTCCTGGTGATGCCAGTGAAATAATATGACTAGGCGTAATATACCCAGCATTTACATAAGATGCACCTGTTTTAAAATCTGATTTATCAATTATTGTAACTTGATAACCTTCTTTTTGCAAATAATATGCAGTGCATACACCAATAATTCCGCCACCAATTACGATACAATGTTTCATTTAATTAATGAGTTAATGAATTAATTATTACTTGCACTTTTCCTTGCTTTTGAAACAATCTTAAGAATTTCCAACGCTTCATCCATTAATGGTTTTACCTGAATCTCTTTAACAAAACCAGCACCTTTAAGCATCTCTAACCAAAACAATGTTTCATCAGCTTCTTCAACAACAATAGACATTTTAGAAAAAAATTCTTTTTGAGAACGAGCGATACAAGCTGCTCTATAATTTGCAGCAGTTGATGTAACTGAACGTATTAACTGCCTACCAATAACCCTTGTAGAATCTGTTTTTTGTATTTTATCGTATAACAAAATTACATCTAAAGCTAGTTGTTTAGTTCTCTTTTTAAGTAGTTCTACAAATTCCGATTTACTCATAATTCATTTAATCATTGTTTCAATAATTCATTATTATATTACTTGAAATCCATGTGCATACGGATCATCATCATCATCTATAATAATGGTATTGTATCCAAATATTTTTGCCCAACCTTGGATACTAGGAACAATAGCAGGCTTACCAGCCAAGGTCGTTTCTTCTTCTACACATCCAATAAACTTGCTTCCAATAAAACTTTCGTGAATAAACTGTTCTCCTACTTTTAATTTTCCTTTGGCATGTAATTGTGCAATTCTTGCCGATGTTCCTGTTCCACACGGACTTCTATCAATGGCTTTATCACCATAAAAAACAGCATTTCTTCCATGAGAAGTTGGATCAATCGGGTTCCCAGTCCATAACATATGAGTTACATCTCTAATCGTATCATTTTCTGGGTGAATAAACATGTCTGGATATTTCTCATTGATGCGAGCCCTAACAACTTGAGAGTATTGTATGATTTTACCTGCAGTAAAATCGTGCACTCCAGAAAAGTTTTTCTGCGGATCTACAATTGCATAATAATTCCCTCCATAGGCAACATCAAAAATAATTTCTCCCAATTCAGGACAGTCAATGGTTAAATTCTCTGCCGCTAAATAACTTTTTACATTGGTTAATTTTACCCAATCTACCTTTTTACCCGTTTGTCCATATTCGATATGCACCAAACCAGCCGGAGCTTCCATTTTTATTTTTCCAGGAGTTTTTGGAATAATTAAACCTTCTTCAATGGCAATGGTAATTGTACCAATAGTACCGTGACCACACATTGGCAAACAACCTGAAGTTTCTATAAATAAAATGGCAAAATCATTTTCTGAATTGTGTGGTGGAAACAAAATACTTCCACTCATCATATCATGACCACGAGGTTCAAACATCAATCCTTTGCGAATCCAATCGTATTCTCTCAAAAAATGTTGACGTTTTTCACTCATCGTATCGCCAATCAAATTTGGTCCGCCACCCGCGACAACTCGTACTGGGTTTCCACAAGTATGTGCATCTACACAAAAAAATGTTTTTCTACTCATTTTTCTTTTTGTCTATATAACTATGTATTCTTTTTTCTAAAATTGACAGCGTAACTGTTCCTTCTGCTAAAATGACTTCATGAAAATCACGAACATCAAATGAATCACCTAAAGCGTCTTCTGCTTCGGTGCGTAGTTGTCTTATTTTTATTTCTCCAATTTTGTATGACAATGCTTGTCCTGGCCAAGAAATATAACGATCTGTTTCTGTTCTAACTTCATGCAATGAAAGTGCTGTATTTGCAGCCATATAGTCTAATACTTCCTGACGTGTCCAGCCTAATGCATGCACTCCTGTATCAACTACCAATCTACAAGCCCTCCACATTTCGTACGTTAACTTTCCGAATTTCTCATATGGCGTTGTATAAATTCCCATTTCTCCTGCCAAGGTTTCGGCATACAACCCCCAACCTTCTCCATACGCTGACAAATACAATCCTCTTCTAAAAGCAGGAATTGTTTTTGGCAATTCGTTGTTCAATGATATTTGTAAATGATGTCCAGGAACCGCTTCATGTGCTGTTAATGCGGGAATCGTATATAGCGTTCTACTTGGTAAGTTATAGGTGTTTACCCAATAAAACCCTGCAGTAGTTTCACTATAGGAACCCGAATATCTTCCTGATGTATAATTGGGTGCAATTGCTGCCGGAACAGGAACTACTCCGTATGGTTTTCTTGGTAACGTTTTAAAAAATTTAGGCAACTCTGCATCTATTCTTTTCGAGACATCTCTCGCAAACATTAACAATTCCTTTGGTGTCTTTGGATAGAATTGCGCGTCGGTTCTTAAGAATTTCAGAAAATCTGCAAACGAACCTTTAAAGTTTAATTCAGCAATAATCTTCATCATATCAGCCTTGATTCTTGCTACTTCTTTCAAACCAATAGTATGAATATCTTCTGCTGTATATTTTGTACTTGTTGTATAAAAGTTAATTCTATTTTGATAGAATTCTTTTCCATTAGGAACCGTTGAAACTCCTAATCCCTTTCGTGTATTTGGAAAGTATTCATTCTCGAAAAAGTTTTTAATTTTTTTATACTGATCTATCGCATTTTTTTGAACACTTTTTTTTGCTACACTAAGTACAGAATCTTTAAACGTTGAAGAAAGTGCTGTGGGTAATTTCAAAAAAGGTTTGTAAAATTCGCTTTTTGTTACCGCTGAGATAATGTGTTTATTATACGTTTTATTGTATTCATAAAACACCGCTTTGGGTTGAGAAATTCCTGCTGTTATTCCTGCCTTTAATATTGAAATATGATAATCTACTCGTTTTGGTAAATTTTCTAATTGCTCTAAATATTCTATTACTTCTTTTTTATTTTTGAATTCTTGGCTTCCCATTCGACTTAAATTCAAATGAAAAGCAGATTCATTTGTAATTGGGTTCAAATACATTTTAAATGTATGCTGGTCTATTTTGTCTTGCAAAACAAACAGCAATAACTCATGTGAAATTTGATCAGTTTCAGATAAACCTTCAATTGAAAATACTTCTAATTCCGTTTTCAACTCTTTTGAAAACCTTGCTTCTGCCTCGTAATACTCTATGGTACTTTCTAGAGATTCCTCTCTTTTAAAATCATCCTCTCTGGACTTTTCATAGGTCGCTATTAAAGCGTGTAATTGTTCGCTTGGCGAGGTGTTTTTACACCCTACAAAACTGAACAAGAAGAAAAGTCCAAAAAGTTTACTGATTTTCATGTGTTTAAAATTTTACAATTGGATAAAATATTTTAAAATTTAAGAACCCATGTAAGCACTCGTTACACTCGTTCTCTCATGAATTTATTTTAATCAGACCCTTGTGGGCATTTTTGGATTAAAAAAACTCATGTTCGTTTCATGTGTTTAAATTTTGTTCATTGTTTTTACCCCATCAACAGTTCTTAAAATGTGTAAAGGGTTTTCGTTTTTCAATGCTGCTGGCAATAAACTATTTGGCCAAGCTTGAAAACTAAATGGTCTTACCCAACGTTTGATAGAATCTACACCAACTGCTGTAAATCGTGCATCTGTAGATGCTGGATACGGACCTCCATGTTGCATTGATGGACAAACTTCTACGCCAGTTGGAACACCATTAAAAATAATTCTTCCCACTCTATTTTGTAATGCTGAGACAATACCTAGGTTTGATGCTATTTCTGCATCTGTAGCTACAATTGTCCCTGTTAATTGTCCTTCTAATTTATTCAATATTTGCGCTAGTTGATCTGCATCTTCACATGCTACCAATAAAGAAAAGGGGCCAAAAACCTCGTGATGTAATGTTGGGTTTTCTAAAAATGTTGCTCCAGATACTTTAGAGACTATTTGACGACCATAATTATTCTGAGAATCCCCTTTATAATCCGCTAATACTTCAACTCCTTCTTGAGAAATCGCTTTTGACTTGCTGCTTTCATATGCTCCAAAAATAGTTGGGTGTAACATACAAGTAGGTTCCATTTTTACAATTTCTTCGGCTAATGTTTGTCCAAATTGGTTCAATCCATCTCCTTTTATTCCTAATAACAACCCTGGGTTTGTACAAAACTGCCCCGCTCCTAATGTGATAGAACCAGCATATGTTTTTGCCCAATCAACTGCTTTTTCATTTAATGCTTCTGGCAAGAAAACAACTGGGTTTATAGATCCCATTTCTGCGAAAACCGGAATTGGCTCTGGTCTTTGTGCTGCTAAATCAAACAATGCTCTACCTCCACGAATACTTCCTGTAAACCCAACTCCTTTTACATTTGGATGCTGCACTAACTCTTGTCCAACTTCAATTCCGCTACTATTTAAATTAGAGAACACTCCGTTAGGCATTCCTGTTTTTTCTGCCGCTTTAAGTATTGCTGATGAAACTAATTCTCCTGTTCCTGCATGCATTGGATGTGACTTTACAAGTACCGGACAACCTGCTGCTAACGCTGCTGCTGTATCTCCACCAGCGGTAGAAAAGGCAAACGGAAAGTTTGAAGCTCCAAAAACAACAATTGGTCCTAAAGCAATATTCATTTTACGCAAGTCTACTTTTGCCATTGGCTGACGCTCTGGTTGTGCAGTATCTATGGTTGCATCTACCCACGTTCCTTCTTCTATATGTGCAGCAAAAGCTCTTAATTGCCCAACTGTTCTTCCTCTTTCTCCCATTGCTCTTCCTGCTGGCAATCCAGATTCTGAAGTATATACTTCTAGCAAAGCATCTCCTAATGCTTCAATTTCATCGGCAATAGCTCTTAAAAAAGAAGCTTTTTCTTTTCCTGATTTCTTAGAATACGTTTGAAATGCTTCTGTCGCTAATTCGGCTGCTTGATTTATTTCTTCTGAGGTTGCTTCTGTAATAACTGACGTGTTTTCTGTATTTGTTTGTGGGTTAAACGTTGTAAATGTTTTAGTCCCTTTTGCAGAAAGTGTATTTCCTATGTAATTTTTTCCTGTAATCATCCTTACTTATTTTTTAAATGTTTTTTTTCAAATTTACTGGTTTGTAAGCTGCTATTTTTAGTATTTGAAAGACTTAACCTATTAAATCCAGAACTTCAAGTCTTTCTTTTGCCAGAATATATCTTGCACGGACATCATCAATTTGCTGTTGAGTTAATTTCTTTCCAAAGGTACGAAGTCCTCCAGCAACATCATTATGATGAATTCCCATAGCAAGCTTAAGATATTCCATAAGCAACGGCTGAGCATCCAGATACGATAATGAATTTAAAGCCTGAGAAATTTTGTTTGCCTCAGCCCATTCTCCATTTAAAACATACTCCTGCATAGTAACACTTGCTTTTGGGAAGATAGTACCTACACCTGTAATCCCACCACTTGCTCCAGCGAGTCCTGCATATACAGTAACTGTGTCTACTCCTGCCAAAACTTTTAAATCTTTGTTCTCTAACACCAAGGATTCAATAATTGAAACATCTATAGTGGATATTTTAAGAGCAGTTACCTTAGGAAGAACAGAAAGTCTTTTAAGAAGGTCTGTTGAGAGCGCATGATAACCGGCTGCATCAGGATTGTTATAAGGCATAATTGTTAGGCCTACATCTTTTGCAGTTGCTTCAGAAAGTGCATAGTACTCATACATTTCTTTTTCAGAAGGAACCGCCTTAGTTTTTGGTGGCATGACCATGACTGTATCAACTCCAACTGTTGCAAGTCCTTCAACGATTTTGGCAAGTTCTTCCTTAGTTTCTGCTGCTGCTCCGCTAATCAACGGAACATTGTATTCTTTAGCAACCTCAGAAAGGGATTTAAGTAAGGAAAGACGCTGCTTGGTATTCAGGTAGCTATTCTCACCCAGAGTTCCAGAACCGACAAGTCCGCTCATTCTGCTTCCGCCCTTTCCTTGAGTTTTTAAAATACCTGCAGCCTGTTTTTGTGTTGCATCAAGGTCAATTTCAAGAGAGCCTGATTTTGACTCTTTCAACCATGTAAAGACGGCTGGCATAACACCATTCCATTGTATACTCATTGTGCTCTCTGTTTTTTTTACAAAGCTAAAAGAGTTTTTAGTTTTTTAAGTACTTGATTCTAACCGTTATTGATACTTTTTTAACCTCATATATCTAATAATGTTAATTTTAAGTGAATTTTAGCATACATTTGTGCAATTGCTAACAGTTAGAAAATGAAAGTTTTACCTTTTCAAATACCAAAGTCAAAGAATGTAGCCTTAATTTATCAAGAAGATATTGGTGAAATTTTTTACGATAAACTACATCAACATGAAGAGATTCAGTTGTGTGCAATTGTAAAAGGAGAAGGAAGTTTGGTTATTGGAGATTCCATTAACGAATATAAACCTGGTGATATTTTAATTATTGGCAGCAACTTACCACATGTATTTAAAAGTGATACTTCGAATTGTGAAGCTTCTTTTATGAAAACATTGTTTTTTACGAAGACCTCTTTTGGAAACGATTTTTTTGAATTGGGAGATTTTGCCGAAATGCAGAAGCTTTTTACCATTAGTGAATCTGGCGGAATTGTAACAAGCAATAAAGAGGTAGTTCTACAGTTATTTTCAACCTTAAAAGAGGCCTCAAATTTTGATCGATTTATTATTTTCTTAAAAATTGTGAGTGCATTGCTAAAGGCAGAAATCAATCCGTTATCTAAATTTATTTATCAGAAAAAATATTCTGACAATGAAGGAAAACGAATGAGCAACATTATGGAATACACCATGAATAACTTCAACAAAGAAATTGATTTAGATACGATTGCTGGTGTTTCTAATATGACATCGAATGCTTTTTGCAGGTACTTTAAGCAGCGGACTAATAAAACGTATTTTCAGTTTTTAATTGAAGTACGAATAGAAAATGCGTGTCGATTGTTAAAAAATCATGATGCATTAATTGCAGAAGTTTCTGAGAAATCTGGTTTTAAAAACATTTCTAATTTCAATAGAAAATTCAAAGACAACAAAGGGGTTACACCTTCAAAATATAGAATTCAGAATTAAACTTCTCGATACAATTTTATTTTACTCCATAAAACAAAACCACTCGAAGTAACAACGCAATGTCATCTCGACCTTCGCGGAGAGATCTCTTTATAAGAATAAAATTAAAGGCTTTCTAATGCTGCTTTTAACTTCTTTGTCAATCCTTTCACTATCAAATCATAGGAGTGTGTAATTAATTCGAAAGCAAAAGCATCAGAGACATCATTGTTTAAAGTAAGGGTATTCCAATGTTTTTTATTCATGTGCCAACCAGGGTTTATACTTTCGTATTCTCCACGTAGCTCTTCAACCCAATCTGGGTCACATTTTAAATTGACTTTCGTCTCTCCTTTTTCCCAGGAATTAAGTCCAACCAACACAAATATTTTTCCCATTACTTTAAAAACTAAGGTCGCATCATCAAAAGGAAAATGTTCTGTCACTCCTTTTTTAGCAATACAATATTCCCGTAGTTGTTCTATGTGCATAGTTCGTGGTTCGTGAAAATAAATATAAAACTCTTTCCATTACGCTATCAGAAGTATCCAATTTGGTAATAGTATTAAGCGGTAAACTAAATTAAGAAAAAATTTCTATTTAATAACAGCATATCTATTTCAGTTAATTCTAAACCTCGTAAATTATTTTATAAAGACAAGGCGAACGCTTTATTATCCGGCTATATGTAACCAAAAAACAATATATTTGATTACGTATAGCCCGTTGCTATTCATTGGCGGAACAAATTCAAATAGAAAATATAGTTATGAAAAAATTATTTATCTACTATTTAACAATCTTATCACCCCTTGTGATATTAACCTGGCTAAGTAAAACAGACTTGATGAACCCAAAAATGTTCGTTTCCCTTTTATTTTTTTATGCTTTAATATTCAGAACTTATGTAGACGGGAAAAGACTTGCAGATAAAAACATAATCCCTAAAAAAGATATTTGGAAAATGATAATTCCTGGAAAGCATTTTGAGTATTTTAAAGAATTATATTTGAAAAAATAGTTGAAAAAGGAAATAGCAACGGAATGGAAACACCGTGTAAAATTAATTGCTTGATTCTCGCCTACTCACTAAACCTTGGGCATATCACTTTCTGTTAATTCATAAGTTCACTAATATTATACCCATTTACATCCGTAACTATTGTGAGGGGGTATTAAATTAAGAATATTTTTGTATCTTTAATTTTTAAGCTTTTTATTATGATTTCTAAAATTAAATATGCTGGTATATTTCTAGTTTCAATAGGCTGTCTAATGAAATTCACTCACACTGGTTTGGGCCCTATTCAAGGCAATGTGCTAATGATAGTTGGACTTCTTTTAATAGCGACTTATGCTTTAGTTAAACTTTTTAGGGAATAGTATTTTTACTTTTCTTTATTAAAAAAGATTACTAAACCATAGGCATCTCTTCTTCCTTCAATTCTGCCACTTCTAAAACTCTTAAATAGGTTAGAGAGACGTTTATAGATAACCAAAAATGTCACTTATTTTTAACTAAGGATGTGCTGTGAAAATCCATATTTCTAACTGCGGTTATCCGTTTTTATATTAAATAATTTTTCTTTAATTTAGCTATGATTTCAATCCCCTTAAATTAAACAGGATAAAAATATAAACTATATTTGACTCATATTTAATGAATTATGACAAGAATTAACTTCACCCTTATTCTAAACTTTATTTCACTCACCTTATTTTCGCAACTTTCTAGTGTAGATCATTGGGAGACTATTATAAATGCGGATGCTTTTTTTAAGTATAAGACAAATATGGGTAGTATGACTGATAGCAATTGGAGGAACAATGATTATGATAATAGCCTTTGGTCGGAAGGTAAAGGAGGTTTTGGTTATGGGGATAACGATGATAATACAGTTATAGAAGGTATTACTTCTGTTTTTTTGATCAAACAATTTACTTTAGTTGATAAATCAGAAATTGCAGCGGCAATTCTTAATATAGACTATGACGATGCCTTTGTAGCTTATTTGAATGGCATGGAGATTGCACGCTCCCAAGGATTGACTGATCTGTATCCAAGATTCAATATTTTATCTTCGCAGCAGCATGAAGCAGTAATGCCAGAAGGAGGTATTCCCCCAAATATTATTATTGATACAGATAAATTGCAAGTAAACCTTGTTGAAGGAACAAATACTATTGCAGTCCAGGTTCATAATGCTTCAAGTACATCATCTGACTTATCATCAAACATATGGTTTTCTGTAGGACTAAATGTATCTACAGAAAGATATTTAGATACACCTATATGGTTTTCAGAAACCACTACTGAAGAATTTAATTCAAACCTTCCAATATTGGTTATAAATACAGAAAATGGATCACCTATCTTAGATGACCCCAAAATAACAGCCCATTTAGGAATTGTATATAATGAAAATGGTGAAAGAAATTATTCTGATGGTCCTTTTACAGAATATGATGGAAGTATTGGTATTGAAATACGTGGGAATTCAACAGCTACTCAACCTAAAAAACCATATAGTTTTGAAACCCGGGATAACTTAGGTGAAGATGTCAATGTATCACTTTTTGGATTGCCAGCAGAGAGTGATTGGATTCTGCGCGCATCTTACTTCGACCATACTTTTGCCAGAAACCCACTAGCTAATTACATGTCGCGTCATACTGGGTATTGGGCATCAAAAACAAAGCATGTAGAAGTTATACTTAACGGTGAGTATCAGGGAGTCTATTTGTTTATGGAAAAAATAAAGAGAGATAAAAATCGTGTTGATATTTCTAAGTTGGAATTAACAGAAGTTTCAGGTGAAGATCTTACCGGTGGTTATATTTGGGAGGTTACAGGATTTGACAATAATTTTGGAGAAAGTCGAAAACTAAAATACCCAAAGTATGATGAAGTTCATGCAACTCAGTTAGAATATATTCAAAACTTTGATAACGCTTTTAGGAACAAAATGAGGAGTTCCTCTATTGCTTATTCCAATCCAAATACGGGGTATGTTGAGCATATTTGGGCAGAATCTTTTATTTACGAAGTAATTATACAAGAGGCAATGCGTAACAGTGACGCCTATGGTTGGAGTGGATATTATCATAAAGATAAAAATGGTTTAATAAATGCTGGACCCGTTTGGGATTTCGATCAATCTTCGGGTAATTCATCATACCCCGACAATGGAGTGGTTGATGGATGGCTAATTAAACATCCTAATACATCGAATACACCATTTTACTGGTCTCGATTATTAGATGATCCGTATTTCAGATATTCTCTTAGCTTAAGATGGAAGGAATTGCGCGCTGATAAATTTAAAACCGTAAAACTATTAACTTATGTTGATTCTATTGCCTCCACACTATCCGAAGCTGAAGTTAGAGAATTTAAAAAATGGCCTGTTTTGGGAGAAAATGTTTGGCGCGAAACTTTAGGATATGAACAAAGAGACACTTATCAAAAAGAAGTTGATCACCTGAAAGAATTCTTAACGGAACGCTGGGAATGGATGGATTCACAGTTGGCAAATATTCTGAAACCAACTGGATATCCAGAAATTTTAATTACAGAGGATGTAATTAGCAGAAAATATTCTCTTTCAAATCAAATGATTGAACTTAATCTGAATAATTTATTTTCGTTTCCTTATACTTCAAAACTAAAATACAAAGCATATTCAACCGATGATAGTATTATATTTCCAGATGTAAAAAAAACAGGTTTTCTTGAATTAGACCTTAATAGTCTCGGTTTCTGTGATGTTATAATAACAGCTATAGATACCTATGGTAATAAGAAAAACATCACTTTACAGTTGGAAACTGTAGAAACTTTAGGGGTTGCATTATTACCTTCCGAAATCACCAAAAACTCACTAACAATTTTCCCTAACCCTGCATCGAACAATATAAGTTTAAAACTTGAAAATGAAAACAATACTTATATTGATATTGAATTATACAGCCTTACCGGACGGCTTATTGACATAGTTTACCAAGGTCCAAATAGAAAAAGTATAAATTATAATTGTAGTAAGATTGCTAACGGCATCTACTTTATAAAGTTAAAAACGGATAGTAATAAAGTTTATACGAGAAAGTTTATTCTGGTTAGATAATAATTATTGGGATGTATCTCTTTGTTGTTACAATAGGCTTACTAAAAAAGTATGTTGCAAATTATACAAATACAACTGTTGGGGCTTTGTTATCCTCATTTTGTACTATTGAAAATGCATTGACTGAAAAAGGTTATGAAGAAATTTACAACATCTTACCTGAACATATATAGCAAATAGATTATAGACAAATAATACTTAAGAAATTTAGCGAAACAATTGGATAATTACTTTCCCTAACAAACAGGATGTGCCGAGGATTTAATGGAAACTCCATAGAAATGCAGGTTTTTTTTATTTCTAAACCATAGGCATATCTTCTTCTTTTAATTCAGCTATTTCTAAAACCCTTAAATAAGTCAAACTTACATTTTATAGTCAAAAGATTTGGTTAACTAATAATTGATCACCACATTATACACTGCTACATTTGTAGCCATAGGATGCTTATTATCTATCTATCTGCTTTTAGTGATATTTAAGTGAAAATTAAATTATGTACCTTGTAGGCATGAAAAATCTACTTCTTCTTTTATTTCCATTACTTTCTTTTGGGCAGACATCTGATTATAGTTTTTACGAGGGACAAAACTTTGAATTGGCTGAATTTCGATTTTGGAAACCAAATTCAAATAATGATTATAAAGGTATTTTAGTTATAGTTCCTGGATTTAATGGCGATGGTAGAAAAGCTGTTTTAGATTCAGTTTGGCAGAATTTCGCGACTAAACATAACTTCTTAATTGCTGCTTGTCATTTTAAAGATTACAAAGACTCAGCAAGAAAACCCCCTTATAGAGAAGTATCTAAAGGAAGTGGAGAGGTCCTTTTGACAGCCATTAAAAGCTATAGTAAAACTATTTCGAAAAATTATATTAATGATTTACCACTACTGTTTTTTGGTTTTTCTGCAGGTGGTCAATATAATTATGAGTTTGCTTGTTGGAGACCAGAAAAAGTTCTTTCTTTTGTTGTAAATAAAGGAGGGTATTACCAAACTGGCATAGCACCAATTGAAACACACAAAGTTCCAGGGATTTTTTTCATTGGAGAAGATGACAAATATTATAGGAATGATATGATTCAAGGTATTTATTCTGTCAATAGAAATTTTGGAGCTAATTGGACTCTGATAATTGAGAAGAATACAAAGCATTCAAGAAAAAACTCAAAGAATTTATCTATTTCTTTTTTTGAAAGTATTATATCACAAAGGCTATCTAAAACTAATTCATTATTAGATATTAATAGAGAAAACCCCTTACTTGGTATACCTGAAAAAAAAATTATTAGCTCTCTGAAAGAATTAGGTAAAACGGATTATCTTACAATATGGTTGCCTAATGAATATTTTGGCAATATATGGCTTGAATCACTTGAAGTTAAGCCATAGGCATATCTTCTTCTTTTAATTCAGCTATTTCTAAAACCCTTAAATAAGTCAAACTTACATTTTATAGTCAAAAGATTTGGTTAACTAATAATTGATCACCACATTATACTCTATTACATCAGATAGGGTGTGGTGTAAATTCTAATTACTACACAGAACCCCGTTAGCCTTCATTACTCAAAACTCGAGTTAGATAATTATCCTATCTTTAAAACACCTAACCAACAACCAATGATTAAATTCTTTAAAAGAATAAAAAATAAAAGGAGAATCATTATCTTAATAGTAGTAGTTATTTTATTTCTAATTTGGGCGGAACTTGGAGTCGGAATTTTCGGAACATCATTTGCTGGTAGTTAAAAAAATAAAACTACATACGACACCTTGTATAATTAATTGCTTACAAACCACCTGTAAAACAGATACTTTTATTGACTACCTCATTAAGGAGAACTACATCCGTAACTATTACGAGGGAAGAATTAAGAAAAATTTCTATTTAATAACAGGCATCTCTAATTCAGTTAATTCAGCTATTTCTAAACCTCGTAAACAGGTTTGTAAAGACAAGGAAAATGTGTTATTACCCCCTAACATTTAGAAGATAACTCATATATTTGTTTTCATATAACCTGTAATCTGAATCAACCAATAGATAAGACTAGAAAATAATTATGAGCAACAAATTACTTTTTTTGATAGGAATACTTGGCGTGACCTTTTTTGCTGTGGCTTCTTTTCTGGGTGGTTTTCAATTTGACAACTATGACCCAATTTCACAATACATTAGTGAAACAATGGCTGTTGATATGCCATACGGAAAATCATTAAGGTATTTTGGTTATATACCAAGTGGAATTCTATTGACAATATTTGCTTTCGCAGGGTTTAAAAAATTCCCTAAATCTAATCTGATAAAATTTGGATTTTGGGGACTTGGACTTTTTTATGGCATTGCAACTATCGTCGTTGGAATATTTCCTTGTGACAAAGGCTGTAATAAAGACTTAGTTGACCCAAGCATTTCACAACTAATTCATAATTTGACTGGCTTATTGACTTACATATTTGTTCCAATCAGTATTATAATGATAGGTGTCGGATTACGGAAATCAAAAAAATATAGCCGATTATCAAAAATTGGAATCATTTGCGGAATCATTTGCATCGTGATTACAGGTTTTTTGTCTAACCCTTTAACAAATTATGCAGGCTTATTTCAAAGAATTATTGAAGGAATATTTATCATCTGGATTATTGCTTGTTCAATTTATATTAAAAGAGGTACTCAATCTAACAATATTACTTAATAAAATAAATGAGCCTTACAGAAATGTAGGGCTTTTTTAAACCCAATTAACAATAAAAACCATCCACCACATTATACACTACTACATTCGTAACTATTGTGAGGGAAGAATTAAGAAAAGTTTATATTTAACGTAGAATGAACTTTATAGAGGTGTAGTAATCGAGTGTTTTGAAATCAATAATTTGTTATAGATTATTTTATTACCTTTATAAGAAGAAAAACTATTATGAAAAAGTTAATTTATATTTTATTAGTTGGTGTAATACTTTATAGCTGTAAAAATTCAACAACAAAAAAATCTTTTAACATCCCTGCTGAAGTTAAAACAATGTATAGCAAATATGTAACTGCTTGGAGTAATGCTGACTTTTCAACTATAACTGAAGAAATATATGAATTACCCTTTTCCTTATATCTTAAAGACTCCACAATTATTTACAATAGAAAAGAAGAATTAGTGTCATTTTTAACAAATTCATTTAACACTTTAGAAAAAAATAATTATGGTTACTCAATTACCAATAGTTGGGAACATTATAAAAAAGATGATAATATAGTTGTTATTGAAATGAATTTTACAAGGTTCTTAAAAGATAGTACTGTAATGGGTGCGAAAAACAGAACTGCTACTTATGTTTTAAGAAAGAAGAATGATAAGTTTAAAATTTTAGCAATGATTCCTCACACTCCTGTTTCGGAGTAATAAACCATAGGCATATCTTCGGCTGTTAATTCAGCTACTTCTAAACCTCGTAAATAGGTTAAACTTATATTTAGAGAGGAATTGTATTCATTCATCTTACTTAAAATCTATCCACTACATTATACCCTATTACATCTGTAGTTGTATGATGTTTACTTCTTGGGATGGAAATACATTTACATTAATAATTAGTTGCGTTACGAAAGTAATTTATTAGATTTGTTACCAACTTAAAAAAATCTTTAAAATGAAAAAATTAATTCTACCATTGTTATTAATGTTAACAATCAACTTATGTGCTCAAAGTTCAACAAATGATATCAAAGAGATAACAGATATGATTCTTGAACAAAACAAACAGACGAACGCGACACAAATTGATGCAACAAATTACTCTAAACAAGGAGATTATTCCTTTAATTCTACTGGAGGTCTTTTAAATTATAATCCAAACCCTGCAGGTAATGTATTTGATGGAGTGAACCTTCAACCAAAACACATTAGAGTTATCTCTTTAGTAGCTGGGAAAGCTGCTGTGGCAATGTACTATAATGAAGGAAGTATCCAGCCAAAAGGGTACGGTGCTGTTTCGCATTATTTAACAAGAACCTCTGAAACCTTCGTAAAGGAAAATGGTAAATGGGTTAAGGTTACAGGTCATTATTCTCCAATTACAGGAGGACAAGGAACGAGTCAAGTAGGGAATGGATCTACAAAAGATGACTAGTTTAAAAAAAAATACTAAAATGAGCCTTACAGTAATGTAGGGCTTTTTTGTTTTTAAACCTGCGGCAACAAAACTAGAAGTATATCCTGCTCTGTTAGTGCACTATTTTTAACTATGCTAAATTCTCGAAGTTGTTCTATCTACTTCAGAAAAATTAGTTATTTATAAAATCCAAAAACAAGGCAAGGCTTTCTTGAGGGTTTTCTTCCATTGGCACATGTCCAGAGTTTTTTATAACTACTAATTTAGAGTTCTCTAGTAAGCCTTTCATTCGTTTACCATTATCTAAAGGAATCCACAAATCATTTTCTCCCCAAAGCAATAGTGTTTCTGTTTTAATACTTTTTAACTTCTCTAAAGTTGCTTTTTCATCCAATAGAAAACCGATTTTTGCTCTATCTATAAATGCTTTCCTGTTTCCTTCTCTTAAAGCCATTTCGTGGTAACGAGTAATTAATATCTCTGTTATTTTAGAATCATCTTCATACACTTGTTCCATATTATCTTTAATGATTGCTTTTGGAGTTACATATAAAAAAAGTGAATTTAAAACTGGAGTTTTTGCCATTTTAAAAATCCAAGGCAAGGGGTCGTTTGTTGGCAAACCGCTCGCATCAATTAGGATTAATTTTTTAACTTTTTCGGGGTGCTCTGCGGCATAATCCCACGCAATGTTTCCGCCCAAAGAATTACCCACTAAGTAGAAATTATCAACGTTTACTTTTGATAAAAACGCCTGTAAAAATCGAGTATAGTTTTGAATTGAATAATCTGCGTTCGCATTTGCTCCTGTTAAACCAAAAGCCGGCAAATCCATTCTAAGTACTCTGTGTGTTTTTTGAAGCTCATTTGCCCAATCATTCCACGTATGAAGTGAAGAAGCTGTTCCGTGAATTAAAACAATCGGAGTTCCTTTTCCTTCATCTCTATAATGCACTTGCATTCCGTCTACTTCAATAAATTTAGAAAATTCATTCGCGTATTTCTTTTTCAACTCTTCTACAGGAATGTCTGAATACACAACTCCTTTTATCAAAAGAATGAGCACAACTAAAACGGCATAAAAAATATATTTTCTTTTTTTATTCTTTTTCATAAATTATTTTATAATAACCGTTCCATTACAATATCAGGATTTTTCAAGGCTGTAAATCCAAACTGTTGATACAAACTATGTGCATCAAAAGTTTTTAGCATCCATGTTTTACATTCTTTTAGTTCTTCTGCATTTACAATAGCCTCCATTAACTGTTTAGAATAGCCTTTGCCTCTGTACTCTGGAAACACAAAAACATCCATTATATAAGCAAAAATTGCATAATCTGTTCCGACACGTCCAAAGCCTATTAGTTCATCATCTTTATACATACCAAAACACAAACAATTGTCTATAGTGGTTTGTACAAGCTCTTTGGTTCTTCCTTTACCCCAATAAGAATTAGTGATAAATTGATAAATCACCTCTACTGGTAATTTTGATTTGTCTGTAGATATTTCTATCATAAAAAGCTTAATTTCTATGTAAATATAAGCTTGTTTCTGGTTTTTTATACAACTTTTTATGAAATCGCTTGAATGGTTTTGTTAAACTACAATTAGCACAGTAAATAGTACATTATAGTGAATACACAAATCTAAAGGTTATAAATCTTGGTTGTATAAACATTTCGGAGGTGAAAACTGAGAAACTATTTGCGTTGTTCCTCACTTGAGAATCAATGTTTAATATATTCGTTGCCTTGATTTCGTATTCAAATTTTGCATCCCTATCTTTTCTATATGAAAGCGTAGCATCCCAGTTTTGAAAAGATTGTGAATCGCCATTGCCTAGATTTTGATTGGTGTAGCTGTAATTAGAGCGGAATGTTACTTTTTTTAAAATATACGCATCAAACTCTATTGAAGGTGTATTAGTTACAAAATTAGTTTCTCTACTACCTTGATTATTTTTAGTTACACTGTAGCGATACGTTAAACTAACATTTGGGGCTATCTTAAAGTTAGTACGAACCCCAGGCGTGAAGGTTTGCGTGTATCTTTCATTAAATGATTCTAGACCTTGAATAAACTGATTAATTTTACTATAATTAAAACTAGCGTTTAAACTGGTTCTTATTTTCCCAAATGTTCTCTGTACTCTACCGAAAATATTAACGTTTTCATCTGAAAAGTTAGAATTAAAAAAAGTACTAGTTCGAATAACATTTTCAAAATTAGTCAAACCCCTTACCTGATCTATATTACTAGAATATGCTGCTCTTGCAAATACATTGGTATAATTAAAAAGATTGAAACTACTATATAATAAACTCACATTATGTGACAGGGCATTCTGAAGATCTGGCTCACCAAATTGAATACTATTGTAATTATTTAGCACCAATCCATTAGCCAATCGGGTAACATCAGTGAATTGATTACGCATGTCATATCGCAAAGTCAAAGACTCCCCTTTCTTAAATTGGATTCGGGTTTCAAAATCTGGCAAAAACCTGAAAAAATCATCCTTGATAGTTTCCCCAAATTGAGTATTCTTACTTCCGTATGTATGAAGAGAAAAACCAGGTGTAACTGTAAATTTCCCCGATTTAAAGCGGTAATGCACACCCAAATAAACATCGCTAAAATTGTACTCCGTATCATTTGTGGCTCTACCATTATTAAATGTTGGGGTTGGATTAAACTGTGAACCGTCAGCTAGGAACTGAAAAATATTTGAATTGAATTGTTGCCTACTCAAAATTGTTCCAAGTGTTATATTGATATTACTTTTGGGGTTAATAATATTATAATAATCTAATTTAGCATCTAATTGATTAGACTTAATGCGTCTATTCTGACCAAGGTTATAACTGGTGAAGGAGTTATCTAAACCTAAAGCATCTGCAGTTGTATCAAAGGCATCTGCTCCATTTGGGTTGTTAGCCAAAAGAGCATTGTAAAACGGATCTTCATTTTTTATTAAATGCTGTGCTTCAAAAGCAAAAATATTAGCTTCGTTAAGCGTATAATAATAATTTACATTTTGATTGATACTAAATGGGGTAACCTCATTCAATTGATTTGTATTTCCTATAATCGAAGAAAAAATATTTTGATTTTGTGAATCATTAGATAAACGTCCTAAGATGTCATAATTTAATTGATTATTGAAGTTGGGTTGGTAAGAAGTACTTAGTTTTACCAATACTTGATTAGAACGCTCATTACTAGACTTCTCTGTAGCTTCATCTGGAATACCTAAACTTAGATCTGTATATTGAATAAAACTCTTTTCTTTGGAAGTAATTCTACTACTATTGTATATCAAAAACCCGCTTAAATCAAAATTTTTGTTTGGAGAATAACTAAAATTACCAGTAGCTAATGTATTTTCAATTTCTAAGGCACTACCTTGATTTGTTAAAAAGTTAAGACTGTTATCTCCAAGGTTTATACTTGTTCCACTACTTCTACTTGGCGCTCTAAAACCACCTCCGAAACCTCTAATATCACGACGTGACAAAGCAACTTCTCCTATATTATTAATGTCTCCAATAAAGTTAAAACTGTACTTTGGACTGTAATAAAACAACTTAGGTTGCGCTAAATAAAGTTCATTTTCTGGTGATTTACCAGCTCCAACTGTTACATTTCCAAACCAAAAGCTCTCTTTTCCTTCTTTAAGCTTAATGTTAATAGCAATATTATCTTGATTATTACTTACTCCACTTAGTTGACCTACTTCAGCATAGTTCCGCAGCACTTGTATTTTATCTACTGCATTAGACGGAATATTCTTAGTCGCAATTTTTGTGTCTCCATCAAAAAAATCCTTACCATTGACCATTAACTTATTAACTACTTTCCCTTCTACCTCAATCTGTCCGTTTTCATTGATCTCAACTCCTGGTAACTTCTCAAGTATATCTCCTAGCTTTCGTTCACTTCCATTTTTAAAGGAATCAGCATTATAAATTAATGTATCACCTTTTATTAAAACAGGCATTTCATAAACGATCTCCACCTCGTCCAAAACATTATCTGAAAGAAGTATGTATTCTTTTTTTATAGTACTTTCTTTTACTGAAAGCATATCTATAAAGGTCTTCATTCCAATATAACTAACCAGAATTTTATATGTCTTATTCTTAACTAATTTTAGACTAAACTTACCTTCTTCATTAGTAATAGCATAAGATTCCAAACTATTGGTTTTTTCATTCATAGCTACAACATTAGCCAACTCTAAGGGTTGTTTTAGGCTATCTCTTACAATACCTTCAAGTTTAATCTGTCCGTAGCAAACAGTAGCCACAAGAAATAGAAGGGTACAACATAATTTTTTCATTAGTTTACGTTACTTAAAGGTTTGGTGATAATTTTTTACTTCGTTAATATCAATTTCTTCTTCTTCCTCGGTTGTTTCTCATTTCAAGCATTTTCCCTTGGATAGTAGTTTGATAGGCATTCTTTGTGATTTCTTTTCCCTTATTTGGAGCTTCAATCTCTATTTTCTCCTTTGGGTTCATTATGATCTTAGAACATAAAATTGTTGTATTACCTGCACTAACTTCTAAAATAAGGCCTGGAAGCCCCCAATATTCGGCTGGCCCATTACTTACTGGTATTTGAAGAGTATACCATGCCTCTACTTCAGTTGTGTTTATCTTAGCCTCTTTTGAGTCAGCATTGTTATCAGTAGTAGTAGTAGTAGTAGTAGTAGTAGTAGTAGTAGTTGAGCTTACATTACTCCAAGAAAAGTCATACCAAGTCAATTCAGCAGTTGGTATAGAAGCTGTTGCTTTAAAACACATATATTGCCCAATTTGCTTAGATTCTGAACCCATTTTCCAGTCTATAAACTGTAATTTATCTTTAACTAAAAACCTCTTCCCATAGAACTCTTGACTTTGTACTAAAGCATTTTCTTTGATATTTTTATATTGTTCTCCTCTTGAAAAATTACTTCCCCAAGAATCTGTTGCGCCAGAAATGGCATCTACTTTTTCTTCCTCGTTGAATAGTGACTCTTCCTTATTAAAGCTTAATACAAATCTCTTCTCTAACCTATTTTTAAGATTGTTTTGTATTTGTTTTTTTTGGGCTTCATTTAATCTTGCTCCAAAATTACCTAGATCCATTTTTGATTTAGAAAAATAAAAAGCTTGTCCTTGAAATTCTTGGCCATTTAGGTTAAATGAAACCAATAAAATAAAAGAGACAGAGATGAATTTAAAGAGTAATGATTTCATGTTTGTTGTGTATAAGATTGTTTTTTGTCTAACAAATATATGAAAAAGTTAAACAATTTAGAATATTTAACAAAAAAACAACATATATTTAACTATTGTTGATAAATTTTAAAACTGTCTATATTTAGATAAATAGCATGACCTACATATCAAGAAACAGAATACAAATGGAAATTAAGGAGAAATACGAAAGATTATAAAATATTTCTAGACAAATTGGGTTAGCTTAAAACGTCTTTAAAATCATTAGTTAACATGAAGGTCGGAAAACAAAATACGCCAATTAAAATCCTAAAAAATCAATCTTCAATCTGATACAAAATTGGCTTACTCGGACTTGCATCATTTTCAAAAGGTGCAATCATTAAATTCAGAAAATACGTTCCGTCTACAACATCGTTTGGTACAAAAACAAATTCAGTTATTGTAGCTTCTAAACGTAGTTTGCCAGCAGTATTCCAAAATGCATTGTGCGATAGTAATTTTCCGTTGTCTTTTTCTTTGTCTACAGAAGGCAAATCAACCAATAAATGTTTAATTCCTTTTTCTCGTAAATAAATAGCTGCTTCTTCTAATAAGTATGGTGGGTTTGTATTTGAATATTGCGCTCCTTTTTTATCAGATAAATTAGGAATCGTTCTTATTACAATGGCATCACGTTTTTTATTACCCAAGGCAAACTGCAACTGTTTTTTAGTGATTACAAAATCATCTTCAATTTGAGCTGGCGCTATGGTAACTACTTCTGATAAAAAGAAATATTGGGTTAAATTCTGATTTACAGAGTATACCTTTTCGGTGATATGACCAGCACATTCTGTATGTGTTATATGAGCATGGGGGTTAAATTCTATATTATTAAAATTTACTGCTGCTCCATCAGAAACTTTAATTTTCTGTCCTTCAAAATCTTCAGGGAAAATTTTAGGCCCTCCAATATACCAAGCATTTACATTTTGTTTAGAAACATCTATTGCAATAGAAATATCAATTGGTTTTGTGAAGTCTATCTGAAAATTTTTTGAGTTGTATTTTATTGTAGCTAGCATCTATACTGAACTTGTTTCAGTATCTCTTCATTGAAATACTATATTCTCAAATATAGCTTTTTTAACTGAGGATTTTAAGATTTTATTACCTTCCATTCTTTTCTCCAGTTTTTCAATTGTTTCTCTTTACTACACGAATCCTAAAACTAGTTCAAAATAAATAATTCACTAGCCAAACCGTCTGCTAAAAACGCTCCTTTAGAAGTCGTTTTAAGGATTTCATCTATAGAGACAGATTGCTTGGTTTCGCTCGCAATGACTAACAAACCTTGTTGAATAAATTTGTCTGCTGCTTTTAGCAATCGTTTTTTAAAATCAATTCCGAATTTATTTTCAATCTTAGATAACGAAACACCCCAAATTGTTCGCAGTCCCGTCATAATATATTCGTTGAATTGATCATTAATGGTCAACATCTCTACTTCATTTGGCAACACATTTTCTTGCAAAGATTTGATATATTTTGCATTGTTGGAAACATTCCAACTTCTATGTGTTTGATTAAACGAATGTGCTGATGGTCCAATTCCGATATATTTTTTTCCCTGCCAATAACTTGTATTGTGTTTTGAGAAATAATTTGGCTTCCCAAAATTTGAAATCTCATAATGTACAAACCCTTGTTTTTGTGTTTCTTCTACTAAAATTTCAAAATGTTCTCTAGCAACCTGCTCTTCTAACTTCGGATATTTTCCTTGTTTGATAAACGAATCCAACGCTGTTTTTGGCTCAACGGTTAAGGCATAACTAGAAATATGGTTGATTCCGAAATTAAAAAGCGTGTGCAAGTTTTCTTTCCAACGCTTATTGGTCATCTTCGGAACTCCATAGATTAAATCAACGGTAATATTATCAAAATGGCGAGTCGCCATTGACAAGCAATTTTTTGCTTCATTTGCATTGTGTGCTCGATTCATGCTTTTTAAATCTTCTTCAAAAAAAGATTGCACACCAATACTTAATCTATTTATAGGACTTTTTGCTAATTCTAAAATAACAGCATCCGATAAATCATCTGGGTTTGCTTCTAATGTAATCTCTGGGCTTTCAATTACAGTGAAATTTTCTTCAATTGTATCTAAGAGAGATTGAATTTCTTCTGTAGATAATAAACTTGGTGTTCCTCCACCAAAATAAATCGTCTCTATGGTTTCATTTTGTAACTCGTCTTTTCTAAAAATCAATTCTTTTTGCATACAAGAAATCAACTCATCTTTCTTTTTTAAGGAAGTTGAAAAGTGAAAATCGCAATAAAAACATGCTTGTTTACAAAATGGTATGTGTAGGTATATTCCGGCCATAAAATAGTAACTCAATTAACAGTTTCAGTTAGCAGCTATTTAGCTCCAAATTTCTCAGGGTTATTAATCATATAATTAATTAGCTTACCAACTTCTGAATTTTCTGAAGACAGATTATTATATGTAGTTTCATTAATATAATCACATCTTAAAGCAAACATCAACCAGGTTTGAGTTTCTGAGTTTTCCGAATCTGAATCAGACAACTTACTTACAAAATGCTTTGGATATTTTCTTTTTCTATAGGCTTCAGAAATATTAGCAGAGACACTTCTTGATGCTCTTCTAATTTGATCTGTTAAAGAATACTTTTCTTCTTTAGGGAAATGTTTTGAAACTTCAAAAATCTTCATTGCTAATGAAAATGACTTCTTGAAAGCTAATAATTCTCTAAAACCCATTCTATATATTTAAATGATTACTTTAAATGCAAAAAATTTAGTACTGACAACTGCTACTGAATACTATTTTTTAACTCGTTTCTCATTTTGTTTTACAAAACTTGCCCAACCCGTGTAATTTTTTCCACCAATTACTTTTCCTGAATTGTAAAAATGACACACTGCAGCAGCCAATCCATCGGTAGCATCTAAATTTTTTGGTAATGTTTTTAAATCTAATAATGACTTCAACATTAAGGCAACTTGCTCTTTACTGGCATTTCCGTTACCTGTAATTGCCATTTTAATTTTCTTTGGCAAGTATTCTGTAATCGGAATTTCACGAGACAATCCCGCTGCCATAGCAACTCCTTGAGCTCTTCCTAATTTCAACATCGATTGCACGTTTTTTCCAAAAAACGGAGCTTCAATAGCAATTTCATCTGGATGATATGTGTCAATCAACTCAATAGTTCTCTCAAAAATCAATTTTAGTTTTAGGTAATGATCGTCGTATTTTTTCAACATCAATTCATTCATTTGAATAAACTCCATTTTTTTTCCGACTACTTTAATCAAGCCAAAACCCATAATTGTAGTTCCTGGATCAATTCCTAATATGATTTTTTCTGTCTTCACAATCGCAACTTGTTTTAATATTTAATTAGATTGCCTTTTTCACGAACGATGATATATAATTTTGCGCGAAATTCGAAAATATCTTCACTCAAAACCGGTTAAAAACAACTAGCTATAAAAAAGAAGAACTTTCAAAAGTAATTAAGGCAATATTTTAGAAAGAATAGATTCTGCATTCAAAAACAAATACCCCAAAGCGACTAACAGTAAAATAAGTACAATTCCTCTTTTAGGATTCCCTTTTTTACGGCCTCGTGTTCTTCTAAATCTAATTTTTTTTTCTTCCATAATGAATATATTATTTCGCTTTTACAGCCCTCAGCATTTAGCTGCGTTGAATGCTTCGCCTAAAAAACATTTAGCTACGCTGAATGCTTCGCTTAAAAAACATTTAGCTACGCTGAATGCTTCGTTGCCCTCAGCATTTCTCTTTTTCCTGGTGGACCATCTAATCTTTCAATAGTAAACCCTACTTCTTGCATTGCTCTTCTTACGCTTCCTTTAGCGCAATATGTTACTAAAACACCGTCTTCTTTCATTGCTTTAAACATTATTCTAAAAATATCTACCGACCATAATTCGGGTTGATGTTCTGCACCAAAAGCATCAAAATACACTAGATTAAATTGATCTTCCTCAGTAATATCCTTAAAAAACTGTTTTCTTTTCTCCAAAGAAAATTCTGTTGAAATATCGTGATTCTCGTCCCAAGAAACTTGATGTAACTGATTAAAAACAACTTGCTTATCCGCAATATTTAATTCAGAAACATAATTTAACAGCACTGCTTCTTCCTTAGTAACTGGGTAGGCTTCTACACCAACATAATTAATAGAAATTTTTCTTTTTTCGGCTTCTAACAAGGTTAAAAAACAATTAAGCCCCGTACCAAAACCAATTTCTAAAATTGAAATTTCTGGTTTTGAAATAATCGAAAGCCCTTTATCAATAAACACATGATTAGATTCTTGAATTGCACCATGCGTAGAATGATAATTCTCATTCCAATCTGGTAAATGAATCGTTGTTGAACCGTCTGATGTTTTAACTATTTCTCTTTTCACTATCTTAAATTGGATAAAGTCTACTCCTTAGACTCCTTCATTAAAACGCCATTCGCTTCAAAAGCAAACTCAATTTTTGATTCAGTAATCAACGCTATTTCTTCTTTGGTTTTCCCTGCATCTTCTGCATAATGTTGCAACTCTTTTACAGATGTTTCTTGTACAAAAGCGTTTCCACTTACAACTACCTCTCTTCCGTTAGCATCCAAGGGCATAAAAAAACCATAGTCTTTAAAACGCACCATGGTTTCTGTCCCGTCTGTTAAATCTAATTTCATCCAACATCCTTTTTTAGAACATACTTCATTTATGGTAGCAGCAAACTTTACTGATAACGTATCTCCTGCTTTTAACGATTTAAATGTCTCTAGCATCGTTTTAGCATTAATCACTCCTTTATCAGAAATTTTATCACCAAAAGAATCATAATTAACAGCAACTTCTGTCGTTTTATTGTTTTTTTCTGTTTTTTTATTCTCTTTACAAGCGGCAAAAACTAATGAGAAAATCAAGCAAACTTTTAATACCTTTTTCATCTTTTATTTTTTTAACATATTTATTACAAATGTAGTAATTTAAACAATAAAACAACTCCTAACACATATTAATAGCGCTATAAATCATTATCTTTGCCCCTTCTAAAGCAGTATTATTATGAGTTCAAATATAAAGATAGAATTAATTAAAAATTCTAAAATTGAAACGGTAGATTTCAATAACTTACCATTTGGAAGTATTCTTTCTGACCACATGTTTGTGTGTGATTATAAAGATGGTAAATGGCAAGATTCAACTATCCTACCCTATTCTCCTATTCAATTAGATCCTTCTGCTAAGATTTTCCATTACGGACAATCTATTTTTGAAGGAATGAAAGCATATAAAGATGCCGATAAAAACACCATGTTGTTTAGGCCTTTAGAGAACCATAAACGATTAAACAAATCTGCTGAAAGATTGGTGATTCCTCAAGTTCCTGAAGATATTTTCATGGACGGATTGAAGAAATTATTAGAAATTGACAATGCTTGGATTCCAACTAACGAAGGAAGCTCTTTATATATCAGACCCTTTATATTCGCTTCAGGAAATGGCTTTCACGCTTCTCCTGCAAATGAGTATAAATTAATTATTTGTTCTGCACCTTCTGGAGCGTATTTCTCTGGAAAAGTAAAAGTTTTAATAGAAGAAAAATATGCACGTGCTGCAAATGGCGGAGTTGGTTTTGCAAAAGCTGGTGGTAATTATGCTGCTCAGTTTTACCCAACACAATTAGCTTTAGAAAAAGGGTATAACCAAGTAATTTGGACAGACGATAACACGCACGAATATATTGAAGAAGCTGGGGCAATGAATATTTTTGTACGTATCAACGATACATTAATTACAAGTCCAACTTCTGACAGAATTTTAGACGGAATTACACGTAAAAGCATCTTACAGTTAGCAAAAGACAAAAACATTAACGTTGAAGAGCGTAAGATTACAGTAGCAGAAGTTGTTGCTGCTGCTAAAGATGGAAGTTTAAAAGAAATGTTTGGGACAGGAACTGCAGCTGTTATTTCTCCAATTTCTGGATTTGGGTTTAAAGGTGAAGATTTTGATTTACCAGAATTTGAGAACACGTTCGCTTCTCAATTGAAAAAACACATTACAGATATTCAAACAAATAAAGTGGAAGATCCTTACGGATGGAGAGTAATTCTATAACTTCACTTTCATAAAACTATATAAAAGCATCAATGTTTCATTGATGCTTTTTTTGTAGCTTTCAATTTTAAATCACCTACCATGAAATTAAAACTACTTTTCTTTCTTTTTGCTTTTACACTGTTCAGTTGTACTCAAAAAAAAGAGTCAATCTCTAAAACTAAAAAATCAAATCAATACATCACCGTTTTAGGAACTGCACAAGATGGGGGCTTCCCTCATATTGGATGCCAGAAAGCATGTTGTGAAAACTATTACAACGGTACTTCTAAGAAGCAGAAAGTGGTTTCTCTAGGTTTGGTCGATAAAATAAATCAACAAAAATGGCTGTTTGATGCATCGCCAGATATGTCTACACAATTAGCAGATTTAGAGCAGCATCATTTAAAAAATAAAACTATTATTGACGGTATTTTTTTAACACATGCACATATTGGCCATTATACAGGTTTGATGTATTTAGGAAGAGAAGCCTTTGGCAAGCAAAATACAAAAGTGTATGCAATGCCAAAAATGAAAACCTTTTTAGAAAAAAATGGCCCTTGGAGTCAACTGGTTCAAATTAAAAACATTGCCATTAAAAAGTTACAACACGATTCTACAATGGTGTTAAATAGCGCACTAAAAGTAACTCCTTTTTTAGTTCCACATCGCGATGAGTTTTCTGAAACTGTAGGTTACAAAATAGAAGGGTCTAACAAAACTGCTTTGTTTATTCCAGATATTGACAAATGGGACACTTGGAAAAAAAATATTATTGAAGAAGTGAAAAAAGTTGATTATGCCTTTTTAGATGCCACCTTTTTTAATCAGAAAGAAGTAAAAAGAGCGATGACAGAAGTGCCACATCCCTTTATTCAAGAAACGATAGACTTGTTTAAAAATGAAGCTATAGAAACAAGAAGCAAAGTCGTTTTCATTCATTTCAATCACACAAACCCTGCTTTACAAGAAAATAGTGTAGAACGGAAAGAAATTGAAAAATTAGGTTTTCGATTTGCTACAGAAGGTCAGAATTACGAATTGTAATGTATTATTTGATACCTAATATTCTCTTAAAAGTTCTTACCTCACAATAATAAAATTTTAAAAACTTGGTTTTGAAGCTTTCTTTCTTTGGTGATTCTTGAGTATTCATATATATTATTATTTACGATATCTAATTAGTGGCTTAAAAAATTAAATATGACAACATAATTTAACTTGTTTCTTAACCTCAAGAAAATTAACTTCGCTAACGCTGAGTATCATTTATTAAAACGGAATGCTATTCTCATAACCTGCCCTAAAAACATGATAGAAATTATACGAACCAATTCTCAAAACCTAGAATTCAAAAAACTAGTGCAATTACTGAATTTAGATCTTGCAAAAAGGGATGGAGAGGCGCATCCTCTCGCTCAATTTAATACGATTACAGATTTAAAATATGTTGTTTTAGCATTAAAAAAAAACAACGTAATTGGCTGTGGTGCGATCTCAAAATATAATTTAACCTCTATGGAAATTAAAAGAATGTATGTTTCTCCAGAAGCTAGAGGTCAAAGAATCGGAGAAAATATTTTATCCGAATTAGAAAACTGGTCCAGAGAGTTAGGAAATACAAAATGCATCCTCTTTATGGGGTCTAACCAACCAGAAGCAAGTAAACTTTATGAAAGAAACGGCTACTGCTTAATTGAAAAGTACGGAAAACTAAAAGACATTCCTGATAGCCTCTGTCTTGCAAAAGAGTTGTAAAAAACTTACGTTGCGCATAATTACGTACGACAAGTAGCTAAGAGAATGATATTCATTACAAACAAAAGAAACACATTCGCGAAACCTAAAACTACTTCTCTAAAATTTCAGCAATATTTGGTTTAAAGTAATTTGGACCTTTTAACACTTTTCCGTCTTCTCTATAAATAGGCTTTCCGTCTTCGCCTAATTTACTCATATTAGAACGTTGTATTTCATTAAAAACCTCTTCAATTTTATCTTGCATTCCGTGTTCTATAATAGTTCCACATAAAATGTATAACATATCACCAAGTGCATCTGCAACCTCTACCAAATCGCTATTTTGAGCTGCTTCTAAATACTCTTCGTTTTCTTCTTTCATCAAGTTAAAACGCAACATATTTCTATCATCTCCAATATGTGCAACTGGTGTGCTGTTCATGCCTAATTTAAAAGCGGTGTGAAATTCGTGTACTGCGGCGATTCTTTTTTTCATGTGTGATTGTATTTGTTTGTTGTTTTTCGTTTCAATTCATGAGATTTCTCGTCACTCCTATCGTCGTTCTGTCGAAATGACATTACTCATTTATGTTGCTTTTTTCAAGAGCCAAGCAGGTACAATTTTTAATACAAAAGCTACCAATGCCCAACGTTTAGAAATGTATGCAACTCGTTTTTTCTTTTTGATGGCTGTATAGATTTGTTTAGTCGCTTTCTCTAAAGAAACCATCCAAAAGATATCATCTCCCAATGCCATTGCTGTATCTACAAACCCCGGACGAATATCGGTAATAAATACCTTCTTTGATTTGATCGATTTTGTCTTGATATACAAACTTTCTAAAAAGGCTTTTTGATACGCTTTAGATGCAAAATAATCAGGCGCTGCTCTGTTCCCTCTCAATGAAGCTATAGATGAAATACCAACCAAATGCCCAAACTGTTGCTCTTTAAAAAGCTGATACGACAATGCGTACAACTTCGTAACACCTAATACATTTGTATTGATGGTTTGTTCTAGTAAATCCCAATTTAATTTTGGATTTACATAACCAACTCCAGAAGATTGAATCA
>Ga0308024_1000120_pt1 | contig 33603 bp, 60 predicted proteins | sample Neamet420_FD_201295 | JGI IMG/M metagenome (GOLD analysis project Ga0308024, IMG submission 201295) | Marine microbial communities from water near the shore, Antarctic Ocean - #420 | ecosystem: Environmental > Aquatic > Marine > Unclassified | place: Southern Ocean | collected 2014-10-03
TAGTCCTAATAGTTGGATTCAGACTTCTTATAACACGCAGGGTGGTAAACATTACGACCAAGATGGGGCGGAAGATTCGGGTGTGGCACTAAGATACAATTATGCTGGATCAGGATATACATATGATGAGGTTAGGGATGCATTTATTTCTCCCAAGCCTTACCCCTCTTGGACTTTAGCAGAAGCTACTTGTCAGTGGGAATCTCCAGTTGCTTATCCAAGCGATGATAAATTTTACACTTGGGATGAAGAGATAACTAACTGGGTTGAAGTAGTACCATAGATGGATAAGGTTTTAGAGGGTGCATGGGCGTTATTCGTTGCCATAGGATGGTTCTTTATCAACAGAATTACAGCTAAGGTAGATGCTTTGGAGAAAGACAAGGCTGATAACTCTGCTCTTGGTAGACACTCTGAGTTGATCCATGAAACTGATAGAAGAATAGATGAACTACAGCACACGACTGTGCCTCGTCAAGAATATAAATCTGATATAGGAATGCTGCACCAGCGTGCAAATGAGCTTGAAAAGTCCAAAGAGGACAAGGTTACAGACATCAGGATAGTAGGTGGGGATGAATCTAATGCTGCTAAAAAGGGAAAGTAATTGGATAAAATTAATGAGGTAGTTGTAGCTGTAAGCGGCGCTGGGCTTGGACTCGGCTTATGGATATGTAAAAGGTTATTCAAATCAATTGATATAGCGCATGAACGCATAGACAAGCTGGAATCTAAGCAAGTAGATCGTATATATTTAGAGACACAATTAGCACCGATTAGACAAGATTTAAACATAATTTTGAAGCACTTATTAGAGAATAAAAAATAAGGAGTATGAGTAATGGAAATGATGATGAGCCAGAGCTGGTTCCAAATTGCAGGAGAGATTGTTTTGATGTTCACGGCTCTAACAGGAGCCATGCCAGATAGATTTGTTGCAAAAATACCTGTATTGGGTAAGCTATGGCCTATATTTAATTGGCTTGCTGGCAATGTCTTTAATAACGTCAACCACCCAAAAGGGATGGCTGCACTTAAAGAAGTCAAAGATGAAATTGATAAAGCTAAATCTGAAGTTAGTGATCGTGTTAAGCTGCCTGATGTCCTTGATGGGGTGTAGTGCGCTTACACAAATGGCTGCGCCTGTAGCAAACTTTGGGATAGGCTTATACAATGCTGATTCATACTACTCGAAAGAGTGTTTATGGTATGAAGAGATAAAGTTTAGTGCTGAGACTAAAGAGTGGTTGAGGAGTATTAACCCTCCTGAGCAGGTCATTAAGGATATAGCTCAAGTAGCTAAAAATAATGACCTCTTTAAAAAGGTATGCAAATAATTGTATTAGTAGAATAATTTAACAGGAGAATTAGTATGTCTTTTATAGGCCCATTTCAATCAGGCACTGACACTTTAGGAACAGTGGATCAGGCCAAGACCACAATTAAGGTCATCCATACAGAAAATTACAAGCGTTTAATGGTTCGATTCACCGCATCCGTACAAGCTATAGATGTATTTGAGATCTCAGCAAGATGTACCGCTGGTGGAACAAATTGTGTTATTGCTGGGCCTACTGCGTCTGGTGGCTTCACTACTCCTATTAGGCCTTTATTGGGTGCAAGTGGAGATTTGACGGTTCTATCAGGTGCTACTGGATGGTTCTATATGGATGTAGAAGGCATCTTTGAAGTAGCTGTAGCCATTGCATTTGCAGGAGATAATGGCACTTATGTTATTGAGTGGAGTGTGCAGTAACGATAACATTAACCCATCAATAGGAATAGGTATTGAATGCCAGCTATAGCAAATTTAGGTGAACATGGGATAATTAAGGATATATTGCCTTATAATTTACCCCCAAATGCGTTTTCTGGAGGTAAGAATGTACGGCCTTACGAGAATGCAATAGAGAAGTTTGGTGGGGAACTAGACGCATTTGGAGATGGTTCAATTCCTAATGTAGAAGTAGCTCCTTATTGGCTAACATCGCTTATACAGGGTGATGAGGCCTTTGTGGTCTATGCTGGTGAGAAGCATATATACGGCACTGAAGGTACTACTCAGTATCCTCTCACAAGAGCCTCAGGTACGTATTCTATGGCAGAATTGGACGGCTGGACGGGTGGTGTGATGGGTGGAGTTGTCTTCCTTAACAACGGTGTGGATGCCCCACAGCAATGGGTATCCCCGGCTAATCTATCTACCAAAATGACTGATCTAAGTAATTGGCCTGCTTCTGCAACGTGTAAGTCCTTGCGGTCATTTAAGCAATTTATGATTGCTATGAACTACACTAATGGAGCTGGCACTAACTTTCCTCGCTTACTCAAGTGGTCAAATTCCTCCTCATTTAACTCTGTGCCTAGCACATGGGATGAAACGGATGCTACACAGGATGCCGGAGAATATGAATTAGCAGATACACCGGGTGACGTTATAGATGGGTCTGAGTTACGTGACGCATTTATGATCTACAAAGAAGATTCTATTTGGGGCATGCAGTTTATTGGCCCTCCTTTCGTATTTCGTTTTTATAAGATTTCAGAGACTACAGGAGCGATTAATAGACGCTGTATGGCTGAATTTGCGAATGGGCATTTCGTCTTTGGGGTTAATGATTGTTACGTTAATGACGGGCAAAACTTAACCTCAGTATTGGATCAGAAGAATAGAAGGGAGGTGTTCGATCAATTAGGTGGAGGTAATTTCTCCAAGTGTTTCGTAACTCCCAATTTTATCCGTTCAGAGATGTGGGCTTGTTACCCAGCAGATGGTTCAACTTGGGCTAATAGGGCTATGGTATGGAATTGGCGTACTAACGGTATTGGTTTTAGAGATCTTCCAGAAGTCTCATATATACATCAGGGAGTTGCCCCAACTATTATGGTTGGTGGCGGCTCACCTACTTGGGCTGGTGGAGGTACATGGGCAGAGGAATCTGGATCTTGGGCAAGTACCAATATGTACGATCCTACACGTGTTTATCCGCTAATGGCTTCTGCTGAAAACAAGAAGATTTTTGTAGCAGATGCGTCTAATATGTTTAATGGCGAGCCTTTTACGGCTATGATTGAGCGTACGGGACTGGATTTTGGTGATTCTAGCGTTGTTAAGTTCTGTTCTAGCGTTGATATTAAGATGAAAACCACTGGATCAGTGGATATATATGTAGGATGGCAAATGTCAACAGAAGATCCTGTCACTTGGGAAGGCCCATTTCCGTTTGATTCTACTACTGATTACAAGATTAACTGTCGTGTTTCAGGACGGCTATTGGCTTTTAAGGTAGAATCAAAGGCAGATGTTAGTTGGAGTTTGACCAGTTATGACTTGAAGCTAAAACCTGCTGGGCGCAATTAAATGGCTGTTGATTATACAAAGTACAGGACGCTTAATTACTTCCAATTTGAACCACCAGAAGAATACCGTAGGGAGTACTTTGCAGATGAATTTAACAAAATTAGTCATGTGCTTGACCAACACGCACAGGAATTTTACCCGGCTAAGGGTGCTACTACAATCACAGCTACTTACTCCGCCACTGTCTTGGATGACGTTTTATTATGCACCGGCACTTTTACCGTAACCTTATATAATGCAATTGGGAAAGTAGACAATTTGGGCATTAAACAGAATGCAGGTAGAAGGATAACGATTAAGAATATTGGAGCTGGAACTATTACTATTGACGGAGCTGGAGCGCAAACTATTGACGGAGCTGCCACGAAAGCTATCGCAGTTCAATATGACTTACTGACATTGTGTTCTGATGGTGCTAATTGGTGGATAATATAAGATGATAGCAGGAGACATACAATTAGTAGGAGTACCGTCTAGTGCGGTAGCCGATTTATGGGAAGAGGTTAAGCCTATGCTAGAGAAGGGTATCTCTCATGGTGATGGTGAATTAGATATTAATGACATACTGAAATTCTTACTTGACCGGGCTATGCAGCTTTGGGTCTTGTATGACTATAGTGGTGAGACAGTCATTATGGCAGCAGTGACAGAGATTGTTAATTACCCTAAGTATAAGGTTTGCCGAGCAGTTATTTTAGGTGGTGATAGTTTAGACCAGTGGGTTAAGTATATACAAGGAGTCGAAGCTTGGGCTGTGGAGATGGGTTGCACGAAGGTCGAAGCTTATGGTCGTAGAGGATTAGCTAAAAAAATGGAAAGCATTGGATACAGTAATAGATACGTTCTAATAAGGAAAGACTTATGAGCTTTGAGAAATATTTACGTGGTTTAGGTGGAGAGAAAATTGCTACTTATGCAAAAGTTCCACAATACGGAGTCGGTGAGGGGCCTTTTGCTACTACTAGCTATGGAGAGGCTACACGCCCTGAGGTAGAATTTGGTGCGTCAGTAGGTGCGCCGTCAACAGCTCCGAGTCAATATGGACGTTATCAAGCGTTTGGTGGATATAGAGATTCAGATGGTAACTTCTTGGGATATGGTAGCGATCCAAATAGTCTATACGCTAACAGCCCAGACCTACAGAGGCAGTATCAAGAGTACGTAGAGAAGAGTCCACAACGTGCCGCAGATGATTTAAGAAATGCGAAATTACAAGAAGAATACAGAATATTACAGCAACAGGCTCTGGAACAACAGAGAACACAAAGCTTGCCAACCTTAGCCAACTTTAATCCCGCGCCTCAGCAATTTAGTGGCGGTTTAATGGGACAACAACCACAGCAACAGCAACCTATGCAACAACAGCAGCAGATGCCACAACCTATGCAGCAGCAACCTATGCAGCAGCAGGGAGGCTTGATTAACTATACTCATAGAGGTGGCATGGGTGGTATGGGAGGTACGGCTGGTATGGCTGGTGGACTTCATAGAGGTGGACTTATAGCTCCATCAGGTTCAAACGGAGGAGGACAATGAAATTAGAATGTATATGGGAGCTAGAGGAACAAGAGTTCACTGCTAAATTATTTAAAAATGCTGTGTTTAAAGGTGGCGGAGGCGGAGGAGGCCAAAATACCAGTACCGTAGAGAAGGCCGATCCTTGGGCAGGTCAACAGCCTTTCCTTAAGGATGTATTTCAAGAAGCTCAGGATAGGTATGAATCAGGGGATCCAAACTTCTTTCCCGGCTCTACAATTGAACAGTTCAATCCAAACGAAATTGGTTATCAGCAGAATGTTTTAGATCAATTTGCGAGTGGTAGAGGACAAGGATTACAGCAAGGCGCAGAAGGTGCTGTTAACAACTTATTTAGCAGTAATGATATATTTAACGCGACTGGTGGCTTAGCTCCTTACGGACAAGAGTCTTTAGTTGCTGCGAGTAATTTAACAGATTCGCAGGTAGGTGATACTACAGGCGCAAGTCCTCTAATGCAACAGATGCTTAGTGGGTCGGTACAACAAAATCCATTTATTGAGCAAGCTAATAATGCAATGGCTGCCGATGCGGTATCTAATTTTCAACAGCAGGTAATGCCAGCTTTGAGAGCTAGTCAGATAGCTTACCAACCGGGTGGTTCTTCAAGAGGTGATATTGCTTCTGGAATTGCAGCGGGTAATGTAGGCAGAAGCATAACGGATTTTGCCAATACCAACCGAATGAACGCATTTAATTCTGCACAGCAACAGCAGATGCAAGCAGCACAATTGCTAGAAGGTGGAAGAGGCCAGAGAGCTAATGAAGCATTGCAACAGGGTAGTACAGCTTTTGGACTTGGTTTAGGTGGACAACAGCAGTTTGCTGGACAACAGAATCAAGCATTAGGAGCGTATGGCACTGTGTCTCAGACACCGTATGATCTAGCTGGTAATATTAATGACGTTGGAATGACTCAACGTGAGCTTGGACAACAAAATCTTGATGAAGATGTTAACCGCTTTCAGTTTGATCAGAATATTCAGGATCAGAAGCTTTCTAACTATGCTAACCTTATTCAAGGTACTTATGGTGGTACTACAACAAGTACCGCAGAACGTGGAGGACTCGGATTGGCTGGTAGCTTAGGCCAATTAGGTGGTTCTGTAGCGGCCCTTGGCGGCCTATTTGGAGGTAAAACCTGATGTATGATCCTTATGGAATGTTTAGACCTCTCCCGAGAATACGCAAGCGCAGAGGACGAGCGCAGACTTTACGTGGTGGCGGCATAGGTGGGCAAATGGGTGGTATTAATCGGCAAGTAAGCCGTGGTGGTGGTGGACAAATAGCTGGCGCACAACCTCAAATACAACGTGCTATGGGCGGTGGGATTCCACGTGGTGGTAGTAGAGCTACTACTGGCCCCGGTCAGCCAGAGCCTGAACAGGAAGGTTTATTAGGTGGTATTAAGGAAGCTAAAAGCGCTTACGATAATACAAAGGATGCTTTTAGTGGGGGCAAAAACTTAGCCGAGAAAGCTCAGGACTTATACAATAATGATTCTTCTGTGGCTTTACGCAATGTATTTAGTGATAAGTATATCCCCAATAGTGGGGATCTACGTGCTGCAACAGAAGCTCCATCGAGAGGATTATCTGGTCTGACAGAAGCTCCTGCGACAGTCCCATCAGCCTTGCCGACTAACCCTAATCTACAAGGATTAATTAACTCTCCGAGCGCACAAGCTGCCGGAGCTGTTAGTAATGTATCAAGTGGTGTTAATGCTGCTGGTAGCGCGGGTAATGCTGTAATACAGGGTGCGCCACAATTTGCGAATGGCACACAATTAGCTAGTTCTTCTGGTACGGCTGCTGCTGGAGCTGGTGGTCAGTCTGCTGCTCAGGCTGTAAATGCAGGAGGTAGTACTGCGTCATCGGCTGGATCAGCAACAGGTGCTAGTGCGGGTGCTAGTGCGGGTAGTAAAGCATTAGGGGCTGCTGGTGGAGCTTTAGGAGTAGGACTCAGCGCTTATGATATATCACAGAATGGAGCAAATTTTGGCAATGTAGCTGGGTTGGCTGGCTCCGCAATTTTAGCCGGTACTACGGCATTTGGCCTTGCTAATGCGTGGAATCCTGTTGGCTGGGCATTGCTAGCTGGATCTGCTGCATATTCAATATTTGGTTAATATTAAGGTAAATTTATGAGTATTATGAAGCAGAAGGTTGAAGAGGTGCGGGGTCGTATTGGCAGGAAGGAGATGACCCAAGAGGAGGGAATGAACGAGCTACAGGCATTTGCTATGCAACTGAACCCAAAAGCAGCAGAGATGTTTGGGTCAAGTATTATGTCTCAACAGGGAGCAATGCAAGCTGAAGCTGCACAACAGGTACAGGCTCCTAACCCTGCTCAAGCGGGTGGTAAAAGTTTTGTTGCTAATATGGGCTTTACTCCACCAACGGGTGGGCAATCATCAGCTAATAATATGTTTGATCAGCTTAACCAAGCTCCAAATGTTTCAAGTCAGCAGTCCTACACCAATACCGGCCCAAGACAAGGCCCAGAGGCTATGTTTCGGAAGATGGGGCAAGGTGGTGGGCAAGATCAGCCTCCTAGTGGAATGAATGCACAACAGTTTGAGGCCTACCGTATGAAGGTAGAGGCAGCTAAAGCTCAGCAGAGTGTTATGGGTGGCAATACGCCTATATCACCACAAGGATCAATCCCAGAGGCGCAGTTTGTGAAGCAGCCTTACCAACCTTTAGGCCCAAATCCGCAAGCACAGAATCAACGAAGGCCGGATGTAAATATTCCTGTAGATAGAGAAATGCTTGTGGATCAGATGGCGGCGCAGCGCAGGATGGGCAGAGAAGATGCAATGGTCAATAGCACACCTCCACAAGGCCAAGAGCAAGGTCAACAGGAACAGCCGGGTATCTTTAGCCGGATAGGTAGCGGCCTACAGAGTGCGGGCCAAGGTATGGGTAATTACGCAGAAAAGTTGTTTAATGATCCTAACCGTATGGCTATGTTACAGGGTGGTTTGTCTATGATGAATCCTAACTCTTATTATGACCAGCAAGGCTTTGGTAGTGTGTTTCAGGGATTACAAGCTGGATTAGGTCAGGCACAGAGTGGTATGCAGGGTGTTATGAGTCGTAGAAAAGCAAAATCAGATAGAGCTTTGGTAGATGCTAAAGCTGGGTTAGCATCTGTAGGTGGTAAAGCCTCGGCTGGTATACAGGGCTACAACCAAGCTAAGAAAGATGGTTATGAGGGTACATATATGGAATACAAGAAAGAACTTGCAGAGGCTGGAAAGCCTGTCACTAATATTAGTATGGGCAGCAAAGCATTTTCTGACTTAAATAAAACATTAGGTAAAAAGTTTGCCGACTCATACGAATCAGCAGAGGGCGATTTGCAGAGCTTAGTTGCCCTACAGGAGGGGCGTAAGATCTTTGAAAGTGGTATACGAACTGGTCTTGGGGCTGGATCTGTAACCGCTGCGGAGAACTTTTTAGCTTCTAGGTTTGGTATTGGGGAAGGTGATTTGGCAGCTAGGACAAGTGCCTTTGCTGCTATTATGGGCGTACAGGTTGGACAGGTGATTAAGTTATTTGGTTCTGGCACTGGTCTATCAGATGCTGATAGGGAGTATGCACAGAAGATTGCTGGTGGTGAAATTAGTCAGCCTAAAGAGGCCTTAGCAAAATTGCTTGATATCAATGAACGCCTGTTACGTAGAAAACTTGATATACATAATGAGAAAGCGGATCGCCTGTTAAATAAAAAAGGCAGCAAGGATATTTATTTTCCGGTTAAAATTGAGAACATACCGGAGTCATTAGATTACGGTAGTGGAAACGACCCAGCAGGGATACGATAATGAACATAACGCAATTTAGAGGGAAGCACCCAGAGTACTCAGATCTTAGTGATTTTGAGGTTGCAGATAGTTTGCATACGAAACACTATGCAGATTTGCCTAGAGAAAAGTTTATGTCTGATTTTGGCGTAGAAGATAGTATGCCAATGGCAGACGTAGCATCGCAAGCCTTGAAGAACCTTGAGCCTAGTGGTAAGAAGGTTTTAGGTGATTTAGCTCAGGTCTTCATGCACCCAATAGACACAGCTAGTTCATTATTGGACTTGGGTAAGGGTATTATACAGTTAGCTGTTCCCGGAGAGCAGGGTGACGAAGAAACTGCAAGAGCTGTGGGGCGTATGATGCAAAAGCGTTACGGCACGATTAATAATATAAAAAAGACTGCGGCTACTGATCCTGTAGGATTTATGAGTGACTTTTCGGCTTTCCTTACTGGCGGTGGGACTGCTATAGCAAAGGTTGGGCAGATTGGCGGCAAGCTAGGCAAGACTTACGGCAAGCTCCCGCAGATGGTGCGTGAAGGAATACGTGATACTCCAGTTCACGATAAGGGAACATTAGCTAAACGTGGGCAGATGGGAAACCAAGTGTCTAGGGGAGGTGTGGCTTCTCCTGACTTACCGAGCAAACCTAACTGGATGGAGCAGTCTGGTGATTGGCTGGCTAAAGCTGGTAGTAATATTGACCCGTTGCGACAAACAGGTAGACTGGCTGCTTCTGGAGTAAACAAGGGGGGCAAACTTGTATCCGCCTTTCAAGGTAAATTAACCGGAACTGGTACAGATGTGATGCGCCAAAGTTATTCCGCTGGGACACGTAACAGTAAGGCGTGGAAGACTGGTTTTGCAAATGTTGAAGATGCTGATGTATTAGTTAAAGAGGCACGCGCGAACATTAAAGACTTGTCGGTAACTGCTCAGAAGAGGTATATCAAAGATATTGATAAGATGATTAAATCTGCGCCTCCTACTCAATGGGAGCCAATTATAAAAAAGGTGAAGGAGCTAAGGAAATCCACTTTTGATGCGGTCACGGGAGATCACAGCACCATTAGGAACCCAGCAGAGATGCAAAAAGTTACCGAGCTTTTGAGTGTTATAGATGATGTATTAAAAGACCCACGTATGCACAATGCCGGAGGATTTGACTTCTTGAAGAAAGAGTTGCAGAAGATCCAAATTAATCCAGCAACTATGCCGACTGCCAATAGGATTAGAACGGGAACGGCGCAAGCAGTTAAGGCTGAGATTGTGAGAGTGTATGAGAAGTATGACACGATGATGGATGGGTACTCTAATTTTAAATCACTCGATAGTGAGCTAGCTCATGCCTTTGGCAAAGAAAAGCACGTAGCTATGGATGTGACCCTGAAAAAGCTACAAGCGGCTATGCGGAATCAAGTCAATACTAGCATGGGCAACAAGAGAAAACTATTAAAGGAAATAGATCCTACTGAGGCATTAGCGGATAAGATTGCTGGTCAAGCTTCAAGTCCAATTATGCCACGTGGTATGGCTGGTCAGATTGGGCCTGCTAGTGTGTTAGGTGCTGGAGCTACATTAGGTCTACCTGCTGCTATTGGATTATTTGCCGGAGAAAGTCCTAACTTAATGGGCAGGATGAATTTTCACGCAGGACAAGCTTCTATACCGTTTATGGAGGCTGGAAAAGCACTTGGGCCTAAAGGTGGTAGAGCAACAGCTCAAGGTTTGCTACAAGCTGGTAGGATAGAAAAGACAGATCGTAAGGCTGATGCAGAAATGACATTAAAGAAAAAAGCTCCTAAAAAGAAGAAAAGGAAATAAATGGATATGGATATGTCAGGTTTATTAGATGGGGCATCCAATTGGGTAGGTGAGAGGGCGAGTGGTCTGTTTGGGCAATCACCTCCACAACCACAGGCTGCGCCCAATGATTATCCTACAGATAGAGAGTCATATGACTTCTCTTATATAGAAGAGGGACTTGGGTTGCCAGAAGGCGTATTATATGCCTTGATGATGGCTGAGTCGGGTGGTGATGTAAGCGCTGTATCAACAGCAGGAGCGAATGGGCCTTTCCAATTAATGCCAAAAACGGCAAATAAACATGGGGCAAACCCATTTGATTTACATCAAGCCGCACTTGCCGCTGGGAACGAACTGAAGTGGCAGTTAAAATCTTGGGGAGGGGACTTAGATAAAGCATTGGCTTCTTATAACTACGGGCATGGTAACGTAAGGAGGCATGGTGGTGACCTCGACAAAATATCGAGAGTCCAAATTGCGGAAAGTGGTAGGGCTGAAACAAAGGAACATAGGGATAGATTTAACAGGACTTACAACGCAAATCGGTCACAGCCACAGCCTCCGATGCAGACACAGACTAAGCAAATAGCGCAGAAGCCAAACAACGAGACAGGATTTAACTATCAAGCTCCTGCCTTTGGAACTGAGCCAATGCCAGTACAGGCTAGGCAGGTAGCGGTGAAGCCGAAGAAGGTAGCAGTGAAGCCGAAGAAAATACCAATGAAAAAAAAGGCTACCAAGAAAGCCATCCCAGATATGATTTTACGAAAGAGTGCGCCACCCTCAACGAATGCGCCAGCTTCAATGTTTGGTTTAAAGTTGAGTTAAACTTACAAAAAGCTAGTTGACATAGGTTTGTACTTCGTGTAGAGTGTTTTGCAGATGAAAGAAACAGTGTTCATCTCAAGATTCACACCACGATACAAACGAACTTTAAGGTTTTAGTTTCTACTAAAGCTTACTAAGGGGCTTGGAATTTCGTGGTGGATTCCCAAGCCCCTTTTTTATTTGTTTTCTCCCCCGTTTAAGTGTTTAGGTGCATACATCTGGCAACGGGTAAATTGTCAGGATTGACGAGGTTGTTGGAGGCAACCTGTTATGCGGGTGACCGTATAACGCACCACCCTCCCCACATTTAAAGGAGCTATAAATTGACTATTACATTATCTGAGAGACAACTTAATGCACTGGAAGTAGCAATGGATTATTATCTGGCTCAGGTGGTAGTCTTGGACAATATGGAAACAGTAAGATTGATCATCCATATTAAAAATTATTTACGGGATTGCAAATGACTATTACAGCAGAACAAATTAAGTTTAGAAAAGGCAAGATAGGGGCCAGTAGTATGGCTCAGGCAGTTGGTTACGGTTACGGAGGTAAAACCCGTGCCGCTCTTTTTCATTCTATGAAAGGAAATACACAACCAGATCCAGAATCAATAGCAATGAGAGTTGGAAACTTTATGGAGGCCTTCATTCTTGATGAGTATAACCGCAGTACGGACAGGGGTGGAATCGAGTATCCTCAGACCCAAGTCCATAGTGACGAGCCACGTTTGATCTGCCATTGCGATGGCATTACTACGAAAACTACAACTCCCCGCCTGATTGAAATTAAGAATGTTGGCCCCCATATGAAGGACGCGTGGAGAGATGGAGTACCAAAGTATGTACACATCCAAGCGTGTGGACAATCAATGCTTACAGAGATTGAAAGAGTTGATGTGGTAGCTTATTTTGGAGGCAGTGACTTAAAGGTTTATGAGTTGCAGTTTACTCCTCTAGATCACGCCATGTTATATGATAACTTGAAGGACTTCCTTGCCTACCTCGATAAGGATGAAGAACCACCTCATGTGCAGGCAGACCTGCCTATGCTAGCTGCGTATTTTGGCTATAAAGATGAGGCGATTGAAGCTGATGACACGATCATAGCTGATGCAGTTTTGTTAGCTAAGTTGAAACGTGATTCAAAAGTGTGTACAACGGATAAGCTAGCAACAGACGAGTTGGAATATAGGATTAAAGAGTATATGCAAGACAAGGCTTATCTTATTAACAAAGAAGGTGTTCCATTGTTCACATGGAAACAGGGAAAGGAGAAGACGACAATAGATTGGGAGGCTGTAGCTAGGAAGCTCTGGATAACAGGACATACCAACAACTTTAATGACCCAGAGTGGTTAAGCGCTTGCCAATCAAATACAACTACAAAATCAGGATCACGATCTTTTCTATGTAAAATCAAAGGAGTAAATCATGGTTAATAAAAAGGCAGAAGAACCACCAAAGACAATAACGTCTGAGCAAATGATTGTTGGAGCATTAAACGCAGTCATGCAGCAAGTAGCTTATGTGCAGAAGACAGGTAAGGTAAAGTTTGGATCTACTAACTATACCTACGCTTCAGAGCAGGACATTCTAGCAGTAGCTAGACCTTACTTTGTAGCCGCTGGATTAATATTGACTCCAAATTGCACAGAAATGAGAGAGTCGGGTCACAAAGTATTTGTCAAGGTAGAGTATACATTAGCTCATACGTCTGGAGCAGTATGGCCTCATCCACTATCTATGTGGGGCTGCGGGGAAGATAAGGGTGATAAAGCCTTGTATAAAGCTCTTACAGGGGCTAACAAGTATTTGTGGGCTAAGATGTTACAGTTAGCTACAGGTGACGATGCTGAATCTGGTATACAGCCTGAGCAACATAAAAAAAGTAGTACTACGGATAGAGTAAAAGAATACTGCTTAAAAGAACATGGAGGAGCAGATGATTTTTCAAGGAAAGAACGACTGACATTACTCAATGGTTTAATGATAGCAGTCAACTGTGATCCGGTCGATAATCCCACCCAGATCACTACTCAACAATGGGATGCAATGGCAGCTAACCTGCCTTCATAGGAGTAACAAAATGAGTCAACAATGGCATGGCATAGGACGATTAACGCGAGAGTCAACATACGAAGATGCTGGGGAATCCGGCAAAAAGGTTGCGAAATTCGGACTCGCAATTAATGAGTACAAGGACAAGGTGAGCTTCTTTGATTGTAAAGCATGGGACAAACAAGGTGGTGAAGTAATCCACAAGTATACGAAGAAGGGTGATCGTGTCAGTTTGTACGGCATCATCTCCCAAGAGAGATGGGACGATAAAGAGGGTAATAAGCGTTCTAAACACGTGGTCATCGTAAAGTCGGTTGAATTGCTGGAGCCGAAACCAGTAGATGAGAGTGTACCTGTTGCTACAACGGCAGATATTCCTTTCTAACGAATCGCTACAGGTATCGTAGCTTACCTCCTTGTAGATAACCTGCCGCTGGACAGGGTGATACCTTCCAGCATTTTATTTAAACTAAGGAGCAATATTATGGGCAAGAAAGTTTGGATCGATGCAGACATAATGGGTAATAACAATAACAATGGTATTTGTTTTCAATTAGCTCAAAGCACTGAAATATATGGTGGGGTACAGGAGTGTCGTATCTATACTGACTACCCTGAAAAGGGTGGCAAGTTAAAAAAGATTGTATCAGGTAAAGAACAGACTAACCTTCGGGAACAATCGTTTAATAATACGTTCACCCCACGTGAAGCAAGTAACATATCGGGGTTGAAATGAATCCTCCATTAAGGCGTATGAAGGATAGTATGCGTGAACAACGTAAGCTGCTTATCCTTCTCAATATCAGGCGTGATGGACTCAAGCAGTCATGGGATGCGGCTACCGACCTACGCCGTAGGAATGATATAGGGGCAGATGGTAAGGCGGTTAAGCTTAGAATTAAAGACATAGAAAATTACTTAAAACTTTGTAACACAGCAATGATGAAGGGTAAGGCAGAGGACTACCCTAAGCTTGCTGAATTCCATTACTATAAAGAGAACTTGAGGGCTAAATAATGAGTAGAGCTAATTTATTTGATTTGGTTTTAATATCGGCACTGGCTGGACTAATATGGTGGGGATATTATACATACAAGCATCCTTTGGCGGCGCTAGAGGTAGAAGTCCCCGCCATAGAGCTTAATTTGGAAAAGAGTATTTATTATAAAAGCTGGGATTTTAAACATTGTACTCCTACCAACACAGACTGTGGACGGTTAGATGAAAAAAGCAATTAAAGAGCAGCTACAATCTCTGACAAAGCTAGATATGATTTGCGTGGAATGGGTTGACGCAGAGAAGGATGAAGGGACTTGTTGGGTAGACTTAGATTCAGCAGTTCCTGATAAACAACAGTATGTAACAGCTAGAGCAATTGGTTTCTTTGTTGGTTTTAGTCCTACACTACTACGTATGACTTCTGATTACGACCCGTCTAACAATAAGATCTACGGCTTCAACGACATACAGACGGCTAACATTAAAACAATAGAGAAACTTTATGGAAAATCACGTATCTGAGGTTGTATTTTCGAGTATCACGTTAATTAGTATTTGGATGGTTACTCATCCTGAGACATTACGTGTCGGTATGTTCTTAGGATTAGTAATGCAAGCAGTATGGATATTATGGTGGTTGCATACTGGGCAAGAAGGGATTATACTTCTCGACCTTGGCATTCTTATTATTTACAGCAAGAGATTATGGAGGATTGGTCATGGAGTTTGAAACTACCAGATGTGCTTGGTGCGACAAGATGATGGAACCGCTACGAACACGCAAGAGTGGAATATGGCAATGTTTTTATTGCTTTAATAAGTTAGTAATATGTGACGATGAAAAGAGCGCACAATATATTGAACCTAAAATCGAGGATGATAATGAGGAATGAAAAGTTTAACCAGATATTGAGTGAGATGCAATCAATGCACGACAAGAAGAACACCGACTATGCAAGCGTAGAAGACCCATTGAAGAATCTTAAAGGCTGCACTCGCTTGGGGCTAGATCCTATCATCGGTACTGTGATTCGTATGCAGGATAAGGTTGAGCGGATAGAAAACTTCATGCGTAATGGAGAGTTGGTTAATGAGAGCGTAAGGGACTCTTTTTTAGACTTAGCAATTTATTCTACTTTAGCAATCGTTATACTGGAGGAAATGCAAAATGGAAAACGTAAATCAGGAGATAGTCAGGCAACTAGAGATGCTGAACACTGGGATGAGGTTGATATACAACCATATGAAGGACAAAGACGCAGTCAAACCACCACCAGCCGTGAGGCAGCAGAAGCATTACACGAGCCAAAATCTGGAGACAGCCCGGTTCATACTAGCCACTATTAAACGTAGTGTTACGATTAAAGATCCCAACATAGCAAGCTGGGCTAATGATGTTAGGTTGATGGAGACAATAGATAAGCGTAGTGATGCTCAAATACGTGATGCTATTACCCGCTTCTCACATGATCCTTTCTGGGCTGTTACCTGTCGCTCTCCTATTAGTTTAAGGAAGAATTTTGATAGGTCACAAGTCCTAGAGAAGTCTAAGGGTGAAGATCCTAACCAATACCGATGAAAACTTTAGATGGAGTACCACATGATCGTGAAGCAGAGGGTCAGCTGTTATCTGCTCTGGTTGCAGATCAAACTTACTTGTATCGCATTGCAACTGTTGTTAAACCTGATTACTTCTTTAACGTGGCTTGCAGACGTATCTATAAGCAGTTACTTAAGATTGCGGAATCTGGTGACACGTATACAGAATCTATCTTGGTTGATGCGTTACCTGATGACGAGATACCAATTCGTGAAGTATATGATCAAGCCATCACAGGCGGCGTGTCTATACACTTCGCACAAAGGGTAAAGCAATATGCCTACGCAAGAGAAGTTTATAAGTTTGGCGATACCCTTCACAAACTGGCAGCTAACCTTGATTCGGTTGAGCAGGCCAACGGGGTTTTACAGGATAACTATGACAAACTTAATAGTGAATTTTTCGCAAGTGGCTCTGATACTTATTCACCCGCAGGAGTCGGTGAAATATGCGAAGCAATCCACCTTAAGAGAAGTAACCCCGGTGTGCATGGAGTCAAAACCCTGCTTCCAGTTTTTGACAATGTCGTCAAAGGCCTCAAACTTATTAACCTCATATGCGGCCCCACAGGTTTCGGCAAAACCGCTGTCGCCTTACAGTGGGCGTATAACATAGGTATAGTACAGAACGTACCAACGCTTTACCTAAACTATGAAATGGAAGCATCAGAGCTTACAGAGCGTCTACTCGCCTGTGGCTCTGGTGTTCCCCTAGAGGACATACAGAAAGGAAGTACGAATGACGCTGCACACAAGAGAGTCGAGGGGGTATCAAAGAGCCTTAGAAACGGCAAGCTTTACATTACTGGGTGTGAAGCAAAAACTATTAATAGCACAATCAATCTTATTCACCAGTATCATAGCCAACATGGGATTCGTGTGGTATTTATTGATTATATCGGAGAGGTAGCATTAGACGAGGCTGATCATGGAAAAAACACTTATGGATTGTATGGTGAATGGTTACAGCGTGTAAAGGATACGGTCAGTAAGTTGGGTATGAAGTCTGTGATATTGGTACAGCTTAATCGAGAAGGAGAGATTGCCGACTCAATGCAACTATTACATAAGGCTCATACTGCTATTAAATTGTTTGAAGATAAAGCAGGTAGACCGTTTTATAAGATGTATAAGAATAGAGGAGGCCCGATGATATTACCTGTCGAGCTTGATTTTAATAAGAAGACACAACAAGTCTCAGAAAAGGAGCCATTCTAATGCAAGAGAAACTAGAGCCAGTAGACTTAACATTTGCTTTTATAGCTAAAGAGATTATACAAGACCGCCATGATGCTGGAGACGTGGCAATGACTAAAATCTTAGAGTCAGGCAAGCTTAACGTCAAAGATTGGCCTCCTGCGTTAAAGTTTGACATACTATTGAAGTTACTCATTAACCAATTGGGTGAAGCTCAGGCCACACTTACAAGTAATGATCGAGATGTACGTCAAATGATTGCTAACCTACCTGACTTAGAAAAGGAATTTGAGACATGGAAGAGCCGGAACTAAGAGGTATGTATGTACCATTAATTTCACGTGCGGGATCTTATACTAAAAGACCAATTTATGATGGGCATGGCAGGATGGAGTCTTTTGTTAATTTGTATAACGCACGTAAAGCAGCCAAGCAATACCTCAAAAAGCATGGTGGAGAGTTTGGGCAGTATGAAATGGAAGCCCATATAGGCTATTATACGTGTGAAGGAACACCTGATCCAGTTGATGAATGAGTTATTAATCACAATTGTATTGCTCATCCCTCCTACATCTCAGGGTGTTAGTTGGGATGTGAATGAGATACCTAATCAGATGGTTATTACATACAAAACAGGTGTACAGGCAAGCTACAGTACAACGCAAGTACCCTGTAATGCTGTTGCAATTAAGAAAGGTTGGACATTGTATAAAACTAAATCTACTAATCAACCCGTTTGCTACTTGACAGACGTTAGCAGACCGGTTATGGTTAGAGGGTCTTGGACTGGCGTAACAGTTCGCACTTATAAAAGGAGGAACAAATGAAAATTACATTATGCCCAACATCAGGAAACATTTTTCTCATATCCGAAACTCCAGAAGATACACAGGATATTCACGCATTTTATTGCTCAAACCGGAGCTACAAGGGAGAATTTAGGATGGAGTTAGACACGCCACATGACAAGGGCAGTCTTTGTAGTGATACCATCTTAACCCTGACTTGCGAGGCATCGGTGGTGGTGCATGAGAATGAACAAGAAGAAGTCTAAGAGTAAAGTATTAGAGGGTATGATAACGCTACCCGTTGCTAAACCGACAATATTAATACAGTGTGGAAATGTAAGCACTGTATACCCAGCGGAATATACTAAACATAGAATAAACCCTAATTACAAAGGAGAATCAAATGATTGTTAGCATTGAGTCAGAAGGTAGTAGTGTACACGTTGAGCAGGAACACATTGATGATGAGGTGTTGTTAGAGGATGTGTTTAATCTACTCATAGAACCTGCTCTATTGGGGTTTGGCTTCCAGAAAGGCTCTATACTTGATGTTTGTGAAGAGTACATCATGGATAACAGTGATGAGTTTATTACTGTATCTGCGGCTAAAGCTGCAAGGGCTAAGGAAGATGACGATGAGGATGAAGATGATACAGAGGAGTGTAAGAATAAATGCTCCAGATACACTTCAGGCTATGATAAAGGTTATCTAGCAGGCTTAAGAGAAGCTATGCTGAAAATCAGAGGACTTACCGAGTAATTTATAGGGGGATTCGGCTTAATTCATGGGGATGGGCGGCTGATGAACCCTTAACGAATACATAGCAGGAGGCAATAATGCCTAAAGGTAGTACAACAATATAATTCAGAAAGGTTGATACAATTAAATACTTAGAGGTCTAAAAATCATAGGACTAGTCGCAAATCTCCCCGATAAGCGGCTAGTCCGATTTTAGGGGTTAGGAAATGACAAGTATTAAACTGGTAAGAATGCCGCTCAATATTGATACAGATAGCATTGCAAAACGACTCAAATCTTTAAAGAATAAAGGCACACTCTGGGAAAGTAGGAGTGCAGACTTTCCTTTTTATACAGTTGGCAAGGCCTCATATTTAGATGGTAGATCCGGCAAATATTACCCTGAGGTAAGAATCCTCAATCCAATATTACTACATTTATTTAATGATCTTTACGCAGAAGTAGCTGGCAAGTTGTCCAAGCATTTTGGTGAATGGGTGACGATGAGGGATAACCTAGCGTTACCCGGCTTTCATATTTTCCCATCAGACGAAAAACTGGTAGGTATAGCAGGACATTGGCATTTAGATTACCCTCATACTACTCTCGGCATGGGAGATGAGGACGCACACGCCTTTACAGTAGCTATTGAGCTACCTAAATGTGGCGGTGGTCTTGATACTAAGGATGAATATATCGGCTATAATGTAGGCGAATTAGTCCTACATGATGGATTAACTAACCATAGAATCTCATCCTATAAAGAGTATCACCCAGACGAGTATCGGATTACATTACAAGGGCATATTATCAGGGATGGAGCTTCTCTAATCATGTTTTGGTGAAAGGAATGATATGACAAAGCCAAAGTTAGAAACGCAATCAGATATTAACCATAAGAACGCAGCTAAGGATAAGATTGAGATTGCATGGAAATGTAAGATCTTAGACTTGTACGAGCCTTTGTATCGCTTAGACTGGTGGATACCTGAAAAGAATGTTTACATAGAGCATAAACAAAGGACGGTCAGTAAGGGTAAATATCCGACTGTGATATTAAGTCTATCCAAGCTGTTAATGATGAAGGATCTGAAGGATTTAGTCGGAGCAAGGTGCTTTTTCGTGGTAGGATTCACAGATGGCCTCATGTATACCTTAATAAAGGCTGATTATGATTATAAGGTAACAGTAGGTGGAAGAAAAGATCGTGGCATAGAAGGCGATGTAGAGCCAGTAATGCATTTCCCAATGTCTGACTTCTGCAACATATATTAGCATAAACGAGTCAAAAACAGGTGGTTTAGCAAAACCTGTCAAGGATTAAGTACATTTATTTTCATTTATTTTGTGCATCTGAGGCTTTTATTTGCACATTGGTAGACAGGATGAAAAAGTTGTGTTATATTAAACAAGACCTGAGAAAAAGAGGATCATAAATCTAGTAACTGCTTAATCTACTCTTAAGTAGTATAAGTATAAATACCTCTTGCGGTGAGCAAGAGAGATAAGTACAACTTATCTAATCCCGTAGTTAATGGAGAATTGTATCAATGAGTAAAGCCGCTCGGCTCAAAGGTCAATCAGGTGAACGTGAAGTTTGTAAGCTCTTAGGCGATGCCTTGGGGCTTTCGTTGTCTCGTACTCTAGATCAAACTAGAGATGGAGGTTGCGATATTATAGTAGGAGATTGGGCAGTAGAAGTGAAACGCCAAGAACGATTAAATATCAAAGACTGGTGGGCGCAAGCAATGCGGCAAGCAAAGGATCTCAATAAACAACCTGTTTTGTTTTACCGTCAATCAAGAGATGATTGGCATGTGATAATGCCTTTTGCATTAGATCGTGACCCTGCGAGGTATTGGGTACATGGTGATATAGAGCTATTTTTAGAAAGGGTGGGCAATATACATGGAGACTCTTGAAAAGGTCATAGAATGGGCTAAGATGTACGCCGCTGAAGAGCCTCAATTGCATCTACTATATAAGATAGATAAGGAAGGATTTCCTAATTTAGGGTTAGCGTGTCAGTCAGCAGATGATCGCTTTAATGCTATGTATATCTATATACCGGAGCCTGATGCTAAGAATAAGCTACCTAAGAGAATAGAAGAGACAATGGACGATCTCGCGCAGGAGTGTAATTTTGTGATAGCTTGTGATAACTGGGAAACCACGAAAAACTTTATAATGGTTTACCTCAAGAATGGAGAAAAGAAAGGCCTAGACCTGAATGGCCTAGACCCTCGCTTATTCCCCGATGAAGTTAGTTTGAATTAGTCTTTTTCCCCCTCGTATAGTAGTGCATCTCCTAAATAGGACTCAATGCGCCAGTCTGAATACTCACCATCTTTATAGGTGGCACGCTTCCAACCTCCGTGACATTGCCATACATGCTGATTGCCTTTTATAAACGTCCTACCACCATCTTTTGTGTCTATTGTATAGCCCATTGATAGAGCAATCTTAGCTGATTCAATCATTCTGCCCTCCCTTCTAGATAACACCCAGCCCAATATGAACAATCAATATACTCCAAATCTCCTAAATTCTCCTTTGTCTTAGTACCCGTTGATAATACATATTGAGCAATGAGTCCTTCATGCGTACATATATCACGAGTGCCATGTATAGCGATCTGGCAGGACTCTATCGAGCTATGTTCTTGAACAAAGGCATAAGGCCCATCGTTTAATAATGTCGTGCTAGATATGAAGCTGCCGAACATAATGGATGCTACTGCAATAAAAGCTGTCATAGTACTACTCCTTGATTTAAGTTATAAGTATTCTGCAAAAGTGAGTGTTTGATTGGGTTCCGCTTTTGTAATATGTTTGAGCGTTACCTCTATATTGAGCATCGGAAATACCTCCTCTGATGGTAATTCTACTGGTATATTTATCGTAAAATCGTAGTCTGACACCTCCCAGCTATCGCTCCTATAATAGAGTAAGCCGCCATATTTTAATAGTTTATCAACTGCCTTTTTAGCTAGCTTATCGAAATCTTTCATTTTATAAACTGTATACATGATGTAACCTCCGATTATTAGATTAAGTTTTACTACCTACCTTTTGTATATACTGGCCTTCGTGGCGCTAAATTTACCAATGAGCCTTGATCCATGCCCTTAGATACGATTATGGCGCATCCCTGCGATTTCATAGCATGGTGACGTTTTGGTTGAATTTCCATAGCGTATTCTGATTTATGCATAGTGCGTGTAAATGTAAACACCTGTCCTACTGGCATATCTTGGTATTCAACCACCTGCCAGCGCTTGGAGTGATGTTGATCCTCTAGCCGGTCGATCCGGATATTGAGATGCTTAATAAGCTGTAGATTAGGTTCTGGGGCTGATTTTTCGGCATTGAGTTCAAGTCTGGCTTTTCGTAGTGGTGCGGGTTCTTTTTGCTTAATCATTGTGTTCTCCTTAGTTAGGGTTATTGCCTGATTGGTCAAAGATCATTATTAAAACTAGAATACTTAAGAGATATTTACCCATAATTTAATCCTTTTATAATATAAACGCAAGTATTGAAAGTGCAAAATAGTTGATTGCTGAATAAACTATAGCGATTGCAGTTAAGCCGCATAGAAAGCCTGCTAGATGGTTGATGCTCATAGTTTCACCACCTTATCGAGTTTAGATAGCAGTTTTGGGTCTTGTATGCTGGCCAAGCATAGGCTTAAACATCGCCTAATATATTCTGCCCTCGCGATCTTGTAGTGCCTGCAAACTATATCGAGCGCCTTAGAAAATAAAGGGTCAACGTGTAACTGAAGCAAATGGGTCTGGGTATTGGTTTTATGGGCTTTTAATTTCTCTTCTATAGTGGCCATTGGTATCCTTTAACTTAGGTTTAAAGCTGTAGCAATACGTTTTGAATTGCCGCCTGCTTTGATTAATGCCTGCGCCATTACTTTTTTCATATCTTTATCAGGGAATTGTGACATAAGAGATAAATATTGCTCAAGGTGGCTGTGGGCAGTCTTATTGCTTGATTCTATCCTGTTAACGTGTGGTTTTAAGGTAATTGACATATCGTTAATAATGGCTTGTGTAGCTTTATTGGCGGCTTTGATTATCTCCTGATTATTCATTGCTTTCACCTTGGTTAAATGTGATTGAAGTTTCCATACCGCATTGTTGACAGTTATAGTGTGCCGATTGACCTAACATACCTAACATATTTAGAGTACCGTTGCAGACTTCACAGAATTGGATTTCTTGGTCGAAATATTCGTTTTCGGTTTCTATGTCATTCATTGTTATAACCTCCTATTTAGTGTATTGGGATAACTATATTTTTGGCTTGACTATCAGTACCGCAACAAAGGCCGCAATCTTTACATTGGATAGAATGGGTAAAGTTGGGGCATACGATCTCATCGGACGCGAGTTTATTCGCGGCATACTTAACCGTGCGAAATGTTCTAAATCCTAGTTTATTAGCTTTAATCTTATCATTTATATTATGTACGCTGGCCATGCACCAAGATTTAAGGAAGTTTGACTTCTTATCTTGCCAATTATGAGTATATCCCAGCAATCGTTTGAATTTAGCTCTAATAGATAGGCTTACTTTTTCAGGTCTTGCGGCTGGGTCACCGTAGGCACCGTCACGACCTAAATTATAGGCTTTATCCGGTTTAGTTACTAGTAACTTGCTTTTTGTTTTATGGATAGCATTAGCCGCAAAGCCGCAATTAACATAGCATGGTTGGTCTTCAATTGGCTTATCCTTATGTAATAGAGGACGCAATGGGCAGTTGCCACAGATTGCTTGATCTAGTCCAGACTTCAAAGAATCGGTAGGTTTTTCGTTTGAACAAAGGATAGTAATTTGTGGGATGTTACCAGTTTTGATGTTAGTTGATTTCTCTGTTAACGTAGAATAGATATCATCTTTGGTATATTCTGATTGACCTGCCCATAATAACGATGTATTCGCCATGGTTTATCCTCCTTATTTAAGATTGATTAAAATTAATATTGTCGGGTAACAGTCGGGCAAATTGCTTTAAGTGCCGTGTAAATATGATCATCGTTAAGGTAAGAATACAGGGTATTGCAAACGTATTTAGATAAACCAGCCCCAAACATTAAATCAAAGCAAAAGCGTTTTTGTAAGTCTTTTGTTTTATCACTTCGTGAAAATAGCCCCGTTTCATATTCTTTAATGAGATTGTCCCGACCATGTACTGATAAAGTATGGTCTATTTCCTGTTTGATATGATTGAAATGTTCTGGTTTAATTTTCATGGTATTGTTCCTTATTTAAGATTGAAAAGGTTTAAGAGTTTAGGCGGGGTTGGTATATTGATGGATCATTTTACCGCTGGCATTGTTTAGGCTTAAGTGATTAAGCTGGCCTGACTCCTTACATTTATTATTAAGGGATAATAGGCGCTTATATTCCATTGCGGCATTGGTAAACTCCTTTGGATTGAATGAGGTATTAACGAGTTGGCCGTCTTTGTATGCTCCGTTTATTGTGTATCCTGTTACCATGATTGATGCTCCTTTATTAAATAACTTTAGTGTTAGGATTTAACGCTTGTATTTTTGCTTTGACTTCATTCAATGGCATACTTAGAAAGAATGGCGTTGGGTAAGTATCGCCGGTATCTGAAAAAGTAGCAAGGTATATATTTTGTTGAGTGTTGGTGGTGATTGTGATTGTTTCCATTGTATGCTCCTTAATTGTCGTTAAAGATAAATAATTGCGGAATAGCTATAATCAGGACTAACGCTATGCTCACTATGATAAAAACTGTTATAAGCATATTAGAACCTCCAAATCGAATCATCATCCATTTCTTGAACCATTTCGCAATTCTCTATGAAGAAACGTAAAGAGAATAAAATCAGGTCTTCATCATCCAAAAGCTCGGTATCTTCTGGGAAGCGTCTTCTGATTTCTTGTAGCTTTTCGGTGATTGTATTTTCCATGGTTGCTTCTCCTTATTTATAGAATGAATACTGATTTACTATCCATATAATAAACCCTATGATTTGAGATTGCAATGTTTATTTGTATATTATTTAATTTAGTTTGTAACTCCTATGAATATAGGGAGTTGGTCAACAATAGATATATACCATGCGAATTGCGTGTACTTTGTAACTGTGTTACTATTTGTGTAACTTTTATACAATATGCTATATTATGATGAATAGGTATAAACGCAAGCGATTAAAGGGAAATGCATTATATGGATGATAAGGGAGCGGTGCGAGATATGGGGAAATGTCAAGGGAAAAGTGAGAGGGATAAAGCGTTATGTTCCAAGAAACACAGCGGTCGGTGCTTCGGTGAGTAAAGGTAAACCTATCTCTAAATTATATCATCTATCCTTCGACCAACTACCAGCATTAGAAGAACAGTTAATGAAATTAAAGTCTCGATCGAATGAAATGCGACGGGGAATTATATCAGCAATGGCGAGTGCGATAGGATTGTGTGACGTTGCTCTATTAGCTGACAGAATGGGCTTAGCCCAATTGGGCAGGGAAAGTTTGGCACGTAACTTGCAAGCAAGCAACGATCATGCCGCAACAAATGGCACGGACATTGCAAGGTGCAAGGATGATGCCGCATCTCTGGCACGGGACTTGCAAGGGGATTCTGGCACGGGTATTGCAGGGAGAAGTGAGGGGGTGGGGGGGGGTATAAACAAGCCGCTACTTAATTTATTTGAGGATCCCTCATACCTTGACTCACCTATCTCCCCAAAAAAAAATTCCATTCAAGAGACATATGCCGATTTTGGCTTTAGAGTGGTAGAGATGTTAGAATATTGGAATGAAATTAAGTTAGAGGATGCAGAATGGACAGAAAGTTACAAATCATACGTATTAAAGAACAAAGAAAGCCGGAGCGATCTAGTTCAGCGGCTGAGCGAGTTATAGAGTATGCTGACGATGATGATATTGGTATTTCTAGTAATTGGCCTATTATGGTTGACAGATTAATAGAGTTACGTAAGAAGGAGAAGGCATGTATTTATTCGTATTAATTCACATAGTATTATCGGCCCCAGTGCCTTATGTAGATCATATGCAGGTTATCAGTTTTCATCAGAGTGCTATGGAGTGCCAGAAGGTACATGACGCTACTCTAGTTAAAATGAAAGATGATAACCCATTACCCAATGGGGTTAACCTTGGCTGCGTGCCATTAAATGGACAAACGACATGAGCGAACAAAAGGCGAAGATTGAAGCACACCCTGATTTTTTCACAGATATATCCCATAGAGATTGGTTAGCAGGTATGGCTATGCAAGGTTATATAGCTTCTGCTGAGTGGCGTGATACTGATGTTCCAAAATATGCCTATAGGATGGCAGATAAGATGATAAAGGACTCTAATGACTGATAAGCGTTTAATGAATCCTAATTCATTGAAGAACCTTAAGCACAATGGTAGGCAGAAGGGTTCTGGCAATAAGCTTGGAGCGTCCTTTAAGGAGGATCTATTAGACTTATGGAACTCTATAAAGAAGGATGATGATGGTCAGTACAAGAAGAGAGGTCAAGTACTCTTAAGGAAGGCAGCGGATAAAGACCCGTTGGGCTTTGTGAAGATGATGGCTACTTTAGTGCCTAAGGAAGTTACACCGTTAGAAGAGGCTAGGAGTGAGGCTAGTTTCGCTGAAACTCTTATGAGGATGAACGAAAAGACATCTCAGGCAGAGCTAGAAGATGTAATTATTGACGTTGACGGCATTATAGGCCGAGAAGGGGAGTTAGATGATTGAGGGCATATTACTAGGGTTATGTGTGGTTGCATTAGCATGGGGTATTCCGTTTGCCTTCATGTTGAAGGGAAGTATAGGGCGTGAGTTTGAAAGGGCCAGAGCGATGCCTCAGGCTCCTCATATCAACAGTGCAGGCGAGGAATGGTACTTTGTCGGTGACACGATGAAAGATGGTAGTGAAGGCCCAAGATCTTGGAGGTTGTTACGCACTGGTGTGAAGGTATGAAGATAGCTATTGTGGGGTTTAGTGCATCTAGTTATGATGATGCTCCTTGGGAGGACGATAAGTGGGAGAAGTGGGGTATGCCTTGGGACGGTAAAGGCTGGGAGCGTTATGACAGGTTATTTGAGATGCACTCTCCAGTATTATGGGATTCTAAGATGGCAGAGCCTTTTATTGAGTTTTGGGATGGTGACAAGTTTCACAGGAAGAGCCATCGTCCAGACGATTACTACCCTATAGAGGGTGAAGAAGGTCGTTTATTAAAGGCTGCTCACAGTACTAAACATAAGGTGTATGCTCAGACAGGTATTGAGGAGTGTAACGTCAAGAATAGTCAAGGCTTAATCACTTATCCATTTAAGCGTGTAATTAAGGTTACTGGCTGTGATTACTTCCAGAGTAGCATTGCTTATGCTCTAGCATTAGCTATTACAGAGATTAAGGCTAATGATGCAATAGTAATAGCTGAGATAGCTCTTTATGGAGTGGATGTATCTCCTGATGAGGAGTGGTCGTATCAGAGGGCTAATATTGAGTACTTGATAGGTGTAGCACGTGGTATGGGTATTGAGGTGACTATCCCTGAGAGTTCAGCCTTATGTAAGTTTCAGGATCAAGTGATTAAGTATGGTGCTATGGATGTAGCGTATACGAAGCGTTATGGGGTTATAAGGGAGCCTCAGACATTTATAAGGCATTCTTTAGGTGAAAAATACAGTATTAAACAATTAATGACTTTGGATTTACCAGAGAGACTAAAAAAGGAACTATTAGACTATGCCGGATAAGTTGACTGCTGCTCAGCGAACACAAATAGAAGCAGGCCGACACCATGATTTAGAGACGTTAGTGGATGAGCGTACTCAGGAGTTCTGGATCACTATCTGCCAGATGCAGGCCCAAATAAGCGCATTAGAGGAGTATGCGGATAGGATGAAGGTATTGCATGAGTAAGGATATAATTGCACAGTTACAAAAGTGGCGTGAACGACCTGATTTGTTTGTTAAACAAGCTTTAGGAGCAACACCAGAAAAATGGCAGGTCACCGCATTACGATCTATTGCCATTAATGACCGGGTTGCTGTTAAAAGTGGTCATGGAGTAGGCAAAAGCGCGTTTTTAGCTTGGATCATGTTATGGTGGCTACTTACACGTTTTCCTGCCAAAATAGCCTGTACTGCGCCTACTTCTCACCAATTAGAGGACGTATTATGGGGTGAGGTAGCTAAGTGGTACAGAAGGCTAGATCCTTCTTTAAAGAGCTTAATTACGGTTAAATCAGACCAAGTAGTACTTAATGCAGCTCCTAATGAAAGTTTCGCAGTAGCCCGAACAGCTAGAAAAGAGAAGCCAGAAGCGTTTCAGGGCTTTCACTCAGAGAATATGCTGTTTATGATAGATGAGGCTTCAGGCGTAGATCCTATCATATTTGAGGTAGGAGAAGGTGCTATGTCAACAGCAGGAGCTAAAACTCTGATGACTGGCAATCCTACTAGAACAAGTGGTTATTTCTATGATGCTTTTCATAAGATGCGTGAGTGGTGGACTACTTACACAGTTTCGTGTAGTGATTCTACACAAGCTACAGAAGAGTATGTAACGCAGATGGGCCAGAAGTGGGGTACAGAGTCTAACGTGTACTCAGTGCGTGTATTAGGTAACTTTCCTAAGGATGATGATGATTCTATTGTTTCACGTGCTTTAGTTGAGGCTTCCATTGGGAGAGACATATTCGTTGATAAGTCTGAGCCAGTTATATGGGGCTTAGATGTAGCACGTTTTGGGTCGGATAAGACAGCCTTATGTATACGTAAAGGCCGAAAGATAATTGGTAAGATAGAGACTTGGAGGAACAAGGATACCATGCAGGTAGCCGGTATTATTAAAGCTAAATACGATAAGGTGGCAAATTATGAGCCAGAAAGACCCGCTGAAATTATGGTCGATAGCATTGGTGTCGGAGCTGGAGTCGTGGATAGACTACGTGAAATGGGCTTACCCGCACGAGGAATCAATGTTGCAGAGTCAGCGTCTGTCGAGGCTTTGTACCATCGCCTTAGAGATGAACTCTGGTTCAGAGCCAAAGAGTTCTTTGACGGAAGAGATGTAACAATGGAGGAGGATGAGGACTTAATTGAGGAGTTATGTTCCGTTAAGTACGAATATACCTCATTAGGTAAGCTAAAAGCCGAGTCTAAGGATGATATGAAGAAAAGAGGCTTAGCCTCACCTGATATAGCAGATGCCTTCTGTTTAACACTAGCAAACAATGTAAGTGTAGGAAATAGCTCATCATGGAGTAGTAAACTGGCATATCCAGATTTAGGAGATTATTGAAGCCTGCTTCTGAGCGAACTAACCGGGTTAGATATGAGCGTAAGGCTATGCTCATTATGCATAAAGGGGGTGAGTGCGCTCACTGTAAGCTCTCCTACACAGGAGAGAACGGCTACCTTTTAGACTTTCACCATCTCGACCCGTCTAAAAAGAAATTCACATTAGATATTGCTCATCTAACTAAAAACATAGCAAGTTTATATACAGAAGCCAATAAGTGTATATTATTGTGTGCAAACTGCCACAGGACTGAACACTATAATCTACATAAGAAAAAGGTTGCACAAAGGGATACAGAAGTTACAATAACTGATAAACTAATAGATAAGGAGTAAGATATGGCTGTAAGCGAATTTTGGGCAATAGAGCAGAGACATAAGAAATTGTTACTAAAGGTAGAACGGTTGGAGCAACGACTCGTATCATTGGAAGAAATAATCTCCATTGGTGATGCTAAGGACGATAAGCAAAGTTCCGGTATCATGGATAAGATTATGAAGAAGCCACTAAAAAAAGCGACTGGATAAATGCCACAACGAGGTAAGTCTCCGCATCGTGGGGAAAAGATAACAGAAGACGTACTGAAATCCATACTGGACTTTGAGGTACGTGAGGCTTTAGGTAGACATGATGGAGAGCTATCAGAGCAGCGCAGGAAGTCTATTCGTGCGTATTACGGGCAAAGTATAGGTAATGAGGTAGCAGGTCGTTCCCGCATAGTTACACGTGATGTAATGGAAGTTGTGGAGTGGGCTATGCCTGAGCTTATGGACGTATTTGCGTCTGATGATGCTGTAGCTCAATTCGTTCCAAATTCAGAAGCGGATGAGCAGGAAGCTAAGCAAGCAACAGATTACATTAACCATGTGTTTTTTAATCGGAACAAAGGTTACGAAATATTCCATGATATGTTCAAAGATGCCCTGATGCAGAAGTCCGGCGTTACGAAGGTATGGTGGGACGATACAGTTGAAGTTAAACGAGAGGAGTATAGTGGCTTAGATGATCCATCGTTTCAAAAATTGGTATCAGAAGATTCTGTTAAAGTTTTGGCACATACCGCAACTCCACTTACGGATCAAGAAACAATGCAAGCCCTCGGATTAGAACCGGGTATGGAGTTAATGCTGCATGATGTTGAGATTGAGCGCACAAACGATAATGGTAGGATTAGAGTTGAAGTAGTTCCACCTGAGGAATTTCTAGTGTCCAAACGCGCAAAAGGCTTGGACGATGCCGAGTATAAAGGGCAAAGAATACACATAACTCTCTCTGATTTAGCAGCTATGTATCCTGATACCGACATGGAAGAGATGCGTAGGATGATCGGAGATGATGAACAGGAGTGGGATGAAGAGTATAATGCAAGGCATGATTTTGATGATGTTTACGTTGGCGAGCGTAATTATGCGGATAATTGGCTAGGTAAGAAGATATGGATTACCGAGTCTTATTTGCACGTTGATTGGGACAATGACGGTGTTGCTGAGCTACGTAAGATTACAAAGGTAGGCAATGTAATACTTGGAAATGAAGAAGTAGATGACCATCCGTTCTCTTTGATAACGCCTATCAAGATACCACATAAGCTGTTTGGTATGAGTTTAGCTGATATTACAATGGACTTACAGGTTACCAAATCTGCCCTATTAAGGGGTATTTTGGACAATATGTACAACCTGAATCATGGTCGATTTGAGGCTTTGGACGGCAATGTTAATTACGATGATTTATTGACTTCACGCCCCGGCGGAGTTATTAGAGTTAAGCAAATGGGCGCTATTAGGCGTTTAGATACACCCTCATTACCCAACGGGGGTTTTGAGATGCTAGACGTTGTAGATAAGATGAGAGATGGCAGAACTGGTATTTCTAAGTTCCGCACAGGTTTAGATACCGACTTCTTGAACAACGCTAAGGCAGGCCCAGTAGATAATCAGATGGAAGCTGCTAATGCGCGACTTCGTCTGTATGCAAGAAATTTCAAAGAAACTGGAGTAAAAGACACCTTCACTAAGATGTACCAAACTATGGTACGCCACCAGCAGCATGAGGACGTTGTTAAGCTACGTGGTAAGTGGACACCTATAGATCCTTCAGCTTGGGCTGGAGAGTGTAATGTGACCGTACAGACGGGCTTAGGGCATGGTGATAAAGGTAAGAGAGTACAAGAGATGGCAATGATAGGTCAGCAGTTTGGAATGATGCGACAGGATCCTGAATTAAAAGAGATGGTTACACGTGACAACGTATACCACACTTTTTCGGAAGGGCTGAAGGCTATGGACTATAAAAATGTCGGAGACTTTATTACAGATCCGAAAAAACTTCAACCATATAAGCCACAGCCCGACCCGAAAGAAAAAGCAGAGCAGATGAAGGCTCAGCTTGAAATGAAGAAGATTGAGCTAGAAACACAGAAGATGCAGGCTGAGGGACAATTGCAGCAGCAGAAGCTTCAAATGGAGCAGCAGCGTGGTCAGATGGAAGTGGCTAAATTGCAGATGGAAGCTCAGAATCAAGACACTAAGAACCAAATTGAGGTTGCTAAATTACAGGCTCAGTTACAGGGTGAGCAACAACAGAATGCTTTAGAGCATGAGAAGTCTAATATTGAGGTTATGAAGGTACAGGCTGATATGGCTAAGATGCAGGCTGAGCAGATGCTTAAGGAGAAGGAATTGATTCTTAAGGTAGCTGAGCTTGAATTGGAACGTACTCAAGAGCGACCCATAAAAATAGGTAACTAATGGAAGATGAAGCACAAAGAGCAAATGAAGTAGATCGAGGGAATAAGGCTAAGGTCATTCTCACAGACCCTCTATTTCAGGAGTCTTTTGAACAATTGCGAGAGTTATACTTAACTGCTTGGGAGAAAACCGCTATGAAGGACTCCGAAGGTAGAGAGCGCTTATGGATGATGATTGCGAACTTAGGTGATGTAAAAGCTCACTTAACGACAGTTCTGGAAACCGGTAAAATGTCTTCCAAGCAATTAGATGATATTGAGTCGGAATATGAAGATAGTCCCGGTATTGTTAAACAAACACTTAAAGAGTGGGGAATACGTAAATGAAGATGAAATATGGCAAAAAGGACATGTCATACGGTAGTAAGCCTATGAGCTATGAGATGCCACGTGATGGTGGATCTGGTTATGACAGTATGATGAAGCAGGGCGTGAATTACGAAGGATGTAAGGACGCTGATCAAATGCGTTCAATGGTTAACTACGGTAAGTCTGGCGGATACGCTAAAGGCTCCAAATACCCAAAATAAGGAATTAAACTATGAGTATGTCACCTTTCTATAGGAAGATGCGTGTGAAAGAAACGGCACACGTTGAAAAACTGGCTACAAAAACAATCACAGCAGATACTACGCTACAGCCAGAGGATTCCGGTAAGGTTATTTTCATGGGAAAAACTGGAGTAGATATTACGCTCCCTGATCCTCCGTTTGATGGATTTAATGTAAAAATAATCCTGAACGAAAATAACGCAACCACAGCTTGTACGATTACTGCTGATGCAACTGGCGAATTCTTTGCTGGTAGTGTGTCAACCGCTGACGGTGCAGCATCTGCTGTGTTTGATGGAGCCGCTGACGATGTTATTTCGTTTCATGCAACTCTCGCTGAAATAGGAGACTTTGTAGATATTATTTCAGATGGATCGTCTTGGTTTGTTTCAGGCCAAGCTTCTGTTGGCGGTGGTATTACATCCGCAACTTCTTAGTAACTTAAGGCACTACTCTCCTTAGACTTCTTAACGGAGTCTTTGGGGAGTGCCGAGTTAGAGGTTGAGAAACTTTGTTTCTCTCTCTTGCTCATCGCAAGAGGAAGTTATTTCTTTTATTCTTAGAGAAGATTAAACTAAATTATTTGAACCTCTTTTTTATACATACGCTAGATTAACTAGCTGTGTCAAACGCAAACACAATATAAATGGCCTGAGATACAAGATCAAAGGCATTTAGGAGATAAGAATGGCAGAGACTAATCCATCGGAAGTCCCGGCAGGACAACAAGTAAACATGAGTAGAGCTACTGCATCTGAACATGAAGCAGCCCAGCAGATATTGCAGGCTGGAATCATACCGGAGGCGGATTCTGGAGACGAAGAATATGAGCCTAGAATTCACGCTGCGGACATAAAAACAGACGAGCCTACAAGTGATGAGGGGGAAGAAGACGATACTGCTGAAGAAGATCCTCAAGAGGATTCTGAAGCTGAAGATGATGATGAATATGAGCAAGTTGAGGAACCAACTTATACCGTCAGAACAGGCGGCAAAAATGAGGCGGTCACCCTAGATGAGCTTAAGAGTGGTTACCAGAAAGGTAGCGATTACACACAAAAAACGCAAGAGCTATCCAAAAACCGTAAGGAGTTTGATGTAGAACGGCAAGCGATAGTACAGGAACGGTTACAGTATCAGAACGCATTGGGCCAATTCCAGCAGTTGTTAGCTGAAAATAAGACACAATACGATCAGATCGACTGGCAGACATTGGCAGAGGAAGATCCAACAACTTATGTATTGAAGCAGCAGGA